>Ga0209591_10005002_pt1 | contig 14881 bp, 18 predicted proteins | sample MAT01_FD_187207 | JGI IMG/M metagenome (GOLD analysis project Ga0209591, IMG submission 187207) | Freshwater microbial communities from Lake Fryxell liftoff mats and glacier meltwater in Antarctica - MAT-01 (SPAdes) (version 2) | ecosystem: Environmental > Aquatic > Freshwater > Ice > Liftoff... | reverse complement strand
CGAACATCATCCGGACCGCGCCGCGCGCGTGCTTGCCTTGGTGCGGGAGACTCGCGGCGGCGCGCTCAATGACAGCCGCTTCGGCCAGCGCCAGACCGGCACCGGCCCCTATGCCGATCTGCTGGCGCAGCGATTCAAGCTGGCGCTGCGCCGTTGCGGCCTGGAAGGTCGGGCTGAAATGAGCCAGGGCCTGGACTGCACCCAGTTCAGCCCGCCGAACGCCCCGGCGCGGCAGTTGGAATTGCTGTGAACCAGCGTCTACAGCACTATCCACTCTTATTGATTCAACGTGAGCGGATTTCGTGGCGTAGATTTAATGATTTCGAGAGCACGAGATCGATCCGAGAGGATCGATCTCGTGCTCCAGCGAACCAGGCTCCAGCGTCGCCGACCATTGAGAATCGTCGCCCTCATGATCCGTCTTGTCCGGCTCAAGCACCGCCAGCGGGAAGCCTGCGGTATGGGCGTCGCGGGACAGTCGCTCGGCGTCGGCCACAAAAAGCATAGCGTTGTCCTGCGCGCCGAAGGTGGCCGTGACGGCCGCGGCGATCGCCGACATGCGTTGGTTGGTCAGGCGAAAATCCATCCGCTGTGGCGCCGCATTGGCTACGCGGTAAAGGTTGTTCTGCGTATTCGATACGATGAACACGCGCCGCTTGAGGCTGGCGAGGCCGTCCAAGCGGGCTTAGCGCCGGGTCTGGCGTTCCTGCATCGCGGCGAAATCGGCGTCGTTGGCGATCGGGTCGTGCCACATCCACAAGCCATGGCGCGCCCAGAAGGGTTGTTCGGCGCGGATCAACTCGCCACGCCCCGGCGGCACGCGCACCTTCGCGGTGAGCAGTCGCGCCGCCGCATCGGGTGGGGCGAACATCCAATACCCTGGCCGGTATCACGCCGGGCGCGGCGCGGCCATCAATTGGCCACCACCGGCACGTTTCAGGGCTACCGCCTGCATCGCCGCAAAGCCCAGCACCAGCGCGGCCTGCACCAGCACGAAAGCGACGCCGAGCGCGCTCGGCGCGAGCCCCGCCAGAGCGCCGCTGAACGCCGCGAACAACACGCTGTCCACCACCCAGGTCAGGTTAAGTGCGATGATCGCCCGCACCGCGAACCGCGCCGGCGCCGGGCGGGTGGCGACGAAGGCGACGGCGGCGGCGTAAGGCAGGAAGAACAGCCCCACGCCCAGCAACAGCGACGCCGGCAGGCCAAACAGCGCGCCGAGCGGTCCGGAAAGAATCGCCAGCAGCAGACCGGTAGCACCACTCGCCAGGGCATCGACCATCAGCGCCAGGCGCAGGAAGGGGGTGGCATTCAGACGTTGCATCGGAGGTCTCCCATGGGGGTTTCAACGCCCCAACCATCCACACCCTGCGGCGGCTGCGCGATGACCTCGGAGGTCATGGCGGCGCGGCGGCGCCGCGGCCTATCCTGCCGACATGGCCAGTCTCACCCCGCCACTCCCCGGAAGTCCTGTCGGCGCGCTGCTGCGCGATTGGCGGCGGCGACGGCGGCGCAGCCAGCTCGACCTCTCGCTTGACGCCGAGGTCTCGCAGCGACATCTGAGCTGGATCGAAAGCGGCCGCGCCGTGCCGAGCCGGGAGATGGTGCTGCGCCTGTCGCGCCACCTCGACGTGCCGCTGCGGGAGCGCAATGCGTTGCTTGTCGCAGCAGGCCATGCGCCGGCGTTCCCGCGCCGCGCACTGAGCGACCCGGCGATGCAGGCGGCACGCCTCGCGGTGGAGCAAGTGCTGGCCGCGCACATGCCCTTTCCGGCCCTCGCCCTGGATCGCGGCTGGCACATGGTGGCGGCGAATGGCGCGGTGGCGCCGCTGCTTGCGGGCGTCGATCAGGCGCTGCTCACACCGCCGGTGAATGTGCTGCGCCTGTCGCTGCACCCGCGCGGCCTGGCACCGCAGGTGGTGAACCTGCCTGAGTGGCGCGCGCATATCCTGGAGCGTCTGGCGCATCAGGTGGCGCTGACGGCCGACCCGGAATTGCTGACGCTGCTCGAGGAGCTGCGCGGCTACCCCGGCCCCATCGGCCCGACGACCGCCGAGCAAAGCTCCATCGCGCTGGCCTTCCGGCTGCGCGTGCCGGGGGTGGGGGAGCTGTCCTTCCTGACCACCACGACGGTGTTCGGCACACCGGTCGATCTGACGCTGTCGGAGATTTTCGTCGAGGCCCTGCTGCCTGCCGATGCCCAGACCGCCGCCGCGCTGCGCCGGATGGCGGATGCGCTCAGCCCACCGTGATCCGCGTGGCGGCGCGGGCGGTGCGGCCGGCTTCGTCGGTCCAGGTGAAGTCGATCTCGCTGGTGCGTTCCAGGCGCAGGAAGAAAACATGATAGGGGTTGGAGGAACTGCCGTTGCGCAGTTCGGCCTGCAGCGCGACTTCGCCATTCACGCGCACGGTCAGGCGGTTGAGCAGGTCGCGCGGGACCGTGCGCTGGCCCTCATGGCGCAGCCCGGTTTCCATCGGGTGCTCGATCAGCGTGCGGATTTCCACCACCTCGCCGGGCCGCGCACTGCGCGGGGCGCGGATGCGCGGCGTCGAGAGCGTGCCGCTCATGAAAAGCGCCGCCGATTCAGAACTGCGCGCCAAGCGGCGCTTCGGTCATCGGGGGCGCTCATGAAAGGCGCCGTCGATTCAGAACTGCGCGCCAAGCGGCGCTTCGGTCATCGGGGGCGCTCATGAAAGGCGCCGCCGATTCAGAACTGCGCGCCAAGCGGCGCTTCGGTCATCGGGGGCGCTCATGAAAGGCGCCGCCGATTCAGACCTGCGCGCCATGCGACGTTTCGGTCATCGGGGGCGCTCATGTCAGGCACCCGCCCGTCGTCACGCGGATTTCAGCGGTGGCCCGGCGCACGCGCCCGTCGCTGAATTGCGCCAGCACGATGATGCGCTGCTCCTCGGCGAGGCGGATGCGCGTCTGCACCTCAGCACGGGCGAGGACGGGCGTGAGGCGGAAGCTCGCCACGCCGGGCGTCGGGTTGCGCGTGGCAAAGATGTGGATGGCGGTAACGTGGTCGGCCGCCGTCTGGGGGCTATCGACCAGCACTGTCACCGGCACCTGCCCGCCGTTTTCAGCCATCGCGGGGACGCGCAGCGTGATGCCGCCATCCTGCGGCTCCGCATCGCCCACCTGCTCGCGGATCGCGGTGGCGAGTTCGTTGTCGGTGCTCGCCAACGCTGTGAAGGGAAGCGCCACGAGCGCCAGGGCGCCGGCGATTGTGGCGCGGCGGGATACGTCAACCATTACGCGAACATGTCCCTTGTGATGCTGCCATACCAGGCATCGGCGTAGTGCGCTTCCAGTCGCCGCTGCTCCGGCCAGTTCCCGCGCGGCGAAACGCCACCGGAATTGGCGACTTCCACAATCGCGTTGCCCTCGGCGTTGGGGCGGAAGATGCCGACCACCGAAATCCCATACTCGTCGCCGACATGGGAATAGCAGGTATTGTAATAAATCCCGGGCGTCGGCGCCTGCCCGCGCAGCGCGGCCGCGGCCGAGGCGACGGCCTGTTTCGCCGTCGAATTGGCGACATAGCCGGATTTCGGCATGGGCCCGGGGATGTTCGCATCGCCCACCACATGGATGCCTGATGCCGCGCGGCTTTCGAAGGTGATCGGGTTCACCGGCACCCAGCCCGAGGCATCGGTGAGGCCGGCCTCGATCGCGATACGCGCGGCGGATTGCGGCGGGATGACGTTGGCGACGGCCACCTTGTGCTTCTCGCCGAACTCGCTTTCCAGCACCCGCTCGGCCGCATCGACCTTGACGATCCGGCCATCGCGGCTCGCCGGCACCCATTCCACGAGGCCCGGATAGAGCGCGGCCCAGGCATCCTGGAACAGGCCCTGCTTGCTGAAGGCCTCCTTCGCATCGAAGGCCAGGATCTTGGACCGCGGCTTGTGACGCTTGAGGTAGGACGCGATCATGCTGATGCGTTCATAGGGGCCGGGCGGGCAGCGGAAGGGGTTGCCCGGAATCGACATACCGACCACGCCGCCATCGGGCATTTCCTCAAGCTGCCGGCGCAGCAACAGGGTCTGCGTGCCATCGCCTGGCACCCAGGCATGGGGCATCACTTCCGAAGCGGCCTCAGTATAGCCTTCGAGCGCGCCCCAGCGCAGCGCGATGCCGGGCGAGAGAATCAGCCGGTCGTAGCTCAGCGACTGGCCGCCCTGCAGGCGCACGGTGCGGGCGGTGGCGTCGATCCCTGCGGCCCAATCATGCACCACCTGCACGCCACGGGCGCGCAGGCCATCATAATTGTGGGAGATATCGCCGATCTGGCGGACGCCCGCGATGACAAGGTTGCCATAGGGGCAGGTGACGAAGGTGGTCTTGGGCTCGACCAGCGTGACCTCGAGCCAGGGATAGGCGCGGCGCGCGAAATTCGCCGCCGAGGCACCGCCGAAGCCGCCGCCGATCACCAGCAGGCGTGCCGTGCTGCCCTGGGCGCGCAGCGTCACGGGGGCGGCGAGGAAGGCCGCAGCGCCGAGCAGCGCGCGGCGGGAGAGGGTGTTGGCCATCTGGCGTCTCCTCAGCGCGGGAGGCGCGCGAAATGCGCGGCGATGGCGGCGATCTCGGCCTCGGTGTAGCCGCGCGCGACGCGGCCCATGATGGTGCCGGCGCGTTCATTGCTGCGGAAGGCGGCCATGGCGGCGATCATTTCCGCCGGGTCGTGCCCGGCCAGCGCCACGATCGGCCCGCTGCCAGACCCCGCCGGGCCATGGCAGCCGAGGCACCCCTCGGCGGCGATCGGGCCGGGCGTTGCTGCTGGAGTCTGGGCGAAGGCATGTGTGGCGCCAGCGATCAGCACGGCGGCCAGCAGGGCACGGATGGGCATGGCAGGCTCCTCGGCGGCACGGCTGCACGTCGCTAATCGGTGTCGCAACTGCCGTCAAACGCCCCTGCCAGTGCAGCCGACCCCGCAGGGAGAGGCGCCGGCAATGGCATGCCAAAACGGTAACCTTGGGGAGGATGGCATGGCAGCGAGGCGCGCCGTCACAGGAGGATATGGCGCTGGGGAGGGCGAAAAAATTTATGCGGGCGCCTCGAGGCCGAAGCCAGGGCGCAGCTTCAGCCCCACCCAATTGCCCGCCAGGGCTGGGATGATCCAGACCCAGCCATGCAGGCTGCCCGAGGCGATGCCGCCGAAATAGGCGCTGACATTGCAGCCGAAGGCGAGCGTCGCCCCCACCCCCAGCAGCAGCCCGCCGAGCACCGAACCCGCCAGCGGGCCAAGCCCCGGCCAGCGCCAATCGGCCGCGCGCCCGGCTAGCGCAGCCGCGAGGAAGGCCCCCGCCATCAGGCCGAGGTCCATCACCGTGATCCGGTCCGCCAGCAGCGGGCGGAGCAGCGCCTCGGTCCGGGTCGGGTCCTCCCAATAGGGCCAGAAGGCCGGGTCGTCGAAGCCCAGCGCCTCCACCACACGCGAGCCCCAGAGCGGAAAGGCCGCCGTGATCGCCCAGGGGCGGCCCGCCACGGCGAGCGTCGCGAAGTTCAACACGGCCAGCGCAACTGCGCCCCAGACCATCGGCCAGGGGCCGGCAAGCAGCGCGCCGCCGCGCCAGGCGAGCGGCTCCACCCCACCCGTCGCACGGCGCTCGACCCAAACCGAGACGCCCCAAACCAACGCGAGCACGGCGAGGCTGAGCGCGAGCGCAGTCCGGGTGCCGAGCGTCGCGGGGAGCGACACCGGCCGCAGCGCCGGCCATTCCGTCCAGAATTCGCCGAAATAGGCGGCGAGCGTCGCGCCGGCGATGAAGGCGGCCAGCGTCACCCACATCCGCGCCCCCTGCCCGCCCGCCGCAGTGTAGAGCGTGCCCGATCCGCACCCGCCGCCCAACTGCATGCCGATGCCGAACAGGAAGGCGCCGAGCAGCAGCCCCAGCCCCACCGGAAAGACGAAGCCTCGCACCGGCTGGCCGAACAGGCTGCCTGCGTCGAGCGCCGGCAAGAACAACAGAATCGCGAGACCCAGCATCAGCATCTGCGCGCGTAGCCCCGCCCCGCGACCCTCCGCCAGAAGGCGGCGAAACGCGCCGGCGAATCCGAAGGCGGCGTGGAACAGGCTCAGGCCGAGCGCCGCGCCGAGCAGCCAAAGCAGCGCCATCCGCCCGCCCTGCTGCGCCAGCAGCGCCACCGCGCCGGCCAACACCAGCGCCAGGGCGAAGGTGATCCGCATCGTCATTGAGGGCATGACGGCCCGATAGCGGAAAGCTCGGGGAGTGCAAAGCGACTCATGAAAAAACCCGCCGGATCGCTCCGGCGGGTTCTCCTTGTCGATCGGGCAGCGCCGATCAAACCGAGTAGTACATCTCGAACTCGACCGGGTGCGGCGTGTGCTCGAACTTGTAGACTTCCGTCCACTTCAGCTCGATGTAGCTCTCGATCTGGTCCTTGCTGAACACGTCGCCGGCGAGCAGGAACTCGTGGTCGGCGGCGAGCGCGCCGAGCGCCTCACGCAGGCTCCCGCACACGGTGGGGATGCCCTTCAGCTCCTCCGGCGGCAGGTCGTAGAGATCCTTGTCCATCGCATCGCCCGGGTGGATTTTGTTCTTGATGCCGTCGAGGCCGGCCATCAGCATCGCGGAGAAGGCGAGGTAGGGGTTCGCCCCCGGATCCGGGAACCGCACTTCCACGCGCTTGGCCTTCGGGCTCGTCGCGTAGGGGATACGGCAGGAGGCGGAGCGGTTGCGGGCCGAATAGGCCAGCAGCACCGGGGCCTCGAAGCCCGGGATCAGGCGCTTGTAGCTGTTGGTCAGCGGGTTGGTGAAGGCGTTCAGCGCCTTGGCGTGCTTGATGATGCCGCCGATGTAGTGCAGCGCCATCTCGCTGAGGTCGGCATAGCCATTGCCGGCGAACATCGGTTTGCCGGCCTTCCAGATCGACTGGTGCACATGCATGCCCGAGCCGTTGTCGCCATAGACCGGCTTGGGCATGAAGGTGGCGGTCTTGCCGTAGCTGTGGGCCACGTTGTGCACGCAATACTTGTAGATCTGCATGTGGTCGGCCTGCTGCACGAGCGGGCCGAACTTGGTGCCGAGCTCATGCTGGCTCTGCGCCACCTCATGGTGGTGCTTCTCGATCGCGAGGCCCATCTCGCCCATGGTGGAAAGCATCTCGGCGCGCAGGTCGCTTTCGCTGTCCACCGGCGGGACCGGGAAGTAGCCGCCCTTCACAACCGGGCGGTGGCCCATGTTGCCCTCAGGGTAGTCCTTCATGTTCGCACCCGGGCCCTCGATGCTGTCGAGGGAGTAGTGGCCGAAATTGCCGCCCGTGCCGAACTTCACGCTGTCGAACACGAAGAACTCGGCCTCGGGGCCGAAGAACGCGGTGTCGCCGATGCCGGTGGACTTCAGGAACGCTTCGGCGCGCTTGGCCGTGCTGCGCGGATCGCGCGAGTACATCTGGCCCGTGCTCGGCTCGACGATGTCGCAGAACAGGATCATCTGCGGCTTGGCCGAGAAGGGATCCATCACTGCGGTCGCGGCGTCCGGCATCAGGATCATGTCGGATTCGTTGATGGCCTTCCAGCCGGCGATCGACGAGCCGTCGAACATGATGCCGTCTGAGAACACGTCCTCATCAATGGTGGAGACGTGCTGCGCGGTATGCTGCCACTTGCCGCGCGGATCGGTGAAACGGAAATCAACGTATTCGACGCTGTGCTCCTTGATCATTTCCATGACTTTGGAGACGGCAGCGTTGCTGCCCCCGGCTGCCGGCTTCTTCGCCATCGTGTGTGGTCCTATCCCCTGCTCGTCCCGGTCCAAGTGCCGCGCGACGGAGACCGGCCCCCGCCACGCGCCCGGATGCCGCCATCATCCCCTCAGGGAGACGCCCTGCATCCAGCCAGCCTTCCCCGGTCCATGCCGGTCCGGCCCGTATCGCGCCCAGGCCGCATCGCGCGACCAGGACGTGAAGCTCAAGAAGACGACGCCGTCAGACCGCGTCGTCGCCGCGCTCGCCCGTGCGGATGCGGATCACTTCCTGCACGTCGCTGACAAAGATCTTGCCGTCGCCGATGCGCCCAGTGCGCGCCGCAGCGGTGATCGCCTCGATCGCGCGGTCGCACAGATCATCCGGGCAGACCACCTCGATCTTCACCTTCGGCAGGAAATCCACCACGTATTCGGCGCCGCGATACAATTCCGTATGGCCCTTCTGACGACCGAACCCCTTCGCCTCCATGACGGTCAGGCCCTGCAGCCCGATCTCGTGCAGCGCGTCCTTCACCTCGTCGAGCTTGAAGGGCTTGATGATCGCCTCGATCTTTTTCATCGGCTCCGTCACTCCGCCCGCTGCTGCAAAACCCCGGCCCGGATGGCCGAGGATCTGGCGCGCGCCTGTCTCCTGCTCGTCCCGCAACCCCGTCACGCCTTACGACGCGCCGTGTTTTGCATGGCCCGTGCCAAGACGGCAACGCCACCTGCCGAGGATTCTGGCGCAGCTGCCACCAGCCTCTGCCATAATTGGAGCATAGTGCCGAAAAGACAGGCAGTCATCCGGGGCATCACGACGCCGGAGGTTGCGCAGCCCGGCCCCACCCCCCATTGTCGGAAAATACGCCTGCCCCCACGCCCGAGGCCCTGCTCGTGAAGCCGCACAACGACCTGCTCTCCGCCACCGGTACCACGATCTTCACCGTCATGTCGGCGCTGGCCGTCGAGCATGGCGCGATCAATCTCGGCCAGGGCTTCCCCGACTATGACGGGCCGGCCGACGTCATCAAGGCCGCCGCCGACGCGCTGATGGACGGCCGCAATCAATACCCGCCGATGCCCGGCCTGCCCGAGCTGCGCCAGGCCGTGGCCGCCGCCAACAAGCGCTTCTACGGGCTCGAGATCGACCCGATGCGCGAGGTGATCATCACCTCCGGCGCCACCGAGGCGATCACCGCCTGCCTCATGGCCGTGCTCAACCCCGGCGATGAATGCGTGCTGATCGAGCCGCTGTACGACACCTACCTGCCGGTGGTGAAGCTGCTCGGCGCGATCCCCAAGCTGGTACGCCTCAGCCCGCCGAAATGGGAGCTGCCGCGCGCCGAGCTTGCCGCCGCCTTCGGGCCGAAGACCAAGGCGATCCTGCTCAACACGCCGATGAACCCGGCCGGCAAGGTTTTTACGCGCGCCGAACTCGCCTTCATCGCGGACCTGATCCACAAGCATGACTGCTACGCCGTCTGCGACGAAGTTTATGAGCACCTGACCTTCGACGGCTGGAAGCACATGCCGCTGATGACCCTGCCGGGGATGCGCGAACGCTGCATGCGCGTGGGCTCCGCCGGCAAGACCTTCAGCCTGACCGGCTGGAAGATCGGCTACGTCACCTGCGATGCCGGGCTGTTCGCCAACGTGCTGAAGGCGCACCAGAACCTGACCTTCACCACGCCGCCCAACCTGCAGCGCGGCATCGCGGTGGGGCTCGCCAAGGACGATGCCTATTTCGAGGGCCTTTCGACCAGCCTCCAGGCGAAGCGCGACCGGCTGGGCAACGGCCTGGCGCGGCTGGGCTTTGGCGTGCTGCCGACCCAGGGCAGCTACTTCATCACCACCGATTTTCGCCCGCTCGGGTTCAACGGCGATGACGTCGCCTTCTGCCGCACGCTGACCACCGAGGCCAAGGTCACGGCGATTCCCGTGACCGCCTTCTACGCCTCCGCCGACGCGCCGAACCACTACGCCCGCTTCGCCTTCTGCAAGGGTGACGCGGTGATCGATGCCGCGCTGGAACGCCTGGAGACCTGGATCGCCGCACGCGCCGGCGGGCTGCGCGCCGCGGCGGGTTGACGCCACCGCCGCCCGCGCCCTATCCAGCGGCTCCGATGCGGCGGTCGTAGCTCAGTTGGCAGAGCGCCAGGTTGTGGTCTTGGATGTCGCGGGTTCGAGCCCCGTCGATCGCCCCATCGGTTTACTTTCCTGAAGCCGGGCCGGCGTAGCCCGCCTCCCCTTCCCGGCCCCTGCCCCGCGAAGGACGCCCCATGCAAATTCGCCTCGATGGCCACACCGCCCTGATCACCGGCGGCTCGAAGGGCCTTGGCCTCGCCATCGCCGAGCATTTTGTCGAGTCTGGCGCCCAGGTTGCCCTGGTCGCCCGGGGTGCCGAGGCCCTGGAAGCCGCGCGCGCGAAGATCGCGGGCCGCTTCCAGGGGGCGCAGGTCGTGGCCATCCCGGCCGACATCTCGACCGCCGAGGGCTGCGCCAATGCCGTTGCCACCGCCATGGCCGCGCTCGGCTCGATCGACATCCTGGTGAACAACGCCGGCACCAGCCAGCGCGGCCCCTTCATGGAGGTGGATGACGCGCTGTGGCAGGCCGACCTCGACCTCAAGCTGTTCGCTGCCATCCGCCTGATCCGCGCCGTCTGGCCCGGCATGCAGGCGAAGAAGTGGGGCCGCATCATCAACGTGCTGAGCACGCAAGCCAAAACCCCCGGCCCCGCCGGCGCCCCCACCGCCGTCTCCCGCGCCGCCGGCATGGCGTTGACCAAGATCCTCGCCGGCGAGGGCGCGCCGCATGGCATCCTGGTGAACGGCCTGATGGTCGGCATCATCGAGAGCGACCAATGGGTGCGCCGCCACGCCGCCGACCCGCGCGGCATCACCTGGGAGGAATGGAAGGCCGAACAAGGCAAGGGTGTACCGCTCGGGCGCATCGGCAAGGCGGAGGAATTCGCCGCACTCGCCACCTTCCTCGCCTCGGACCAGGGCGGCTACATCACCGGCACGGCGATCAACGTCGATGGTGGCCGCTCACCTGTCATGTGAGCGACCCACCCGCGCGCTGGCGCGGGCAGGCGAAAACGTGGTTCCTGCGCTTCCTGTTTGATGAGGTGGTTCTCCATGCGTGAAATGACGGTAGCCGTTGGCGGGCTCGGCGCCATCGGGCTGCATCTGGCGCGCGCGCTCGACCAGGGCGTGCAGGGGCTTCGCTTGGTTGCCGTCAGCGCGCGCGATGAGGCGAAGGCGCGGGCCAATCTGATCGGCTTTCGCAACCCGCCCGAGCTGGTGGACCTGCCCACCCTCGCCCAGCGCGCCGACATCGTGGTGGAGGCCGCCCCCGCCGCGGTGTTCGAGCAGATCGCGACCAGCGCCATCGGCCTGGGCAAGATTTTCGTGCCCTCCTCGGTCGGTGCGCTGCTGCCGCGCATGCATCTGGTGGAGGCCGCGCGCAAATCCGGCGCGCGCATCGTCGTCCCCACCGGCGCGCTGCTTGGCCTCGATGCCGTGCGCGCCGCCGCGGAGGGCGATGTGGAGAGCGTGACCATCGAGACGCGCAAGCCGCCGCGCGGCCTGGTCGGCGCGCCCTACCTCGAGCTGCACAACATCGACGTCACCACCATCACCACCGCGACTCTGGTGTTCAAGGGCAACGCCTTCGATGCCGCGCAGGGCTTCCCCGCCAACGTCAACGTCGCCGCCGCCCTCGCCCTCGCCGGCATCGGGCCGGAGCGCACCATGGTGGAGATCTGGGCCGACCCGGGCGTGACGCGCAACACCCACACCATCCGCGTCGAGGCCGCGAGCGCGCGCCTGACAATGACCATCGAGAACGTGCCCTCCGAGGAGAACCCGCGCACCGGCAAGATCACGCCGCTGTCCATCCTCGCCTGCCTGCGCGGCCTGACCAGCACGCTCAAGGTCGGCAGCTAAAGCACGTTTGGTGCAAACGGATTCGTTTGAACCAAAATCCGTGCTTTAGATTCAAGTGTTTATAGCGCACGAAACCGGTTCAATCGAACCGATAGTGCGCTAGAGCACGATCGATCCTCTCGGATCGATCTCGTGCTCTAGAAACTGTTGAATCTACAGCACGAAATCCGCTCACATTGATTCAATGTTAGCGGATAGTGCTGTAGAGCACGATGCTGGAGACCTTCGGCTTCACGCTTGTGGCCCTGCTGGTGATCATCGACCCGCTGGGGACGGCGGTGATCTTCGCCAGCATGACCACGAACAACACCGAAGCCGAACGCCGCCGCCAGGCGATTCGCGCCACCGTCATCGCCACCATCGTGCTGATGGTGTTCTCCATCGCCGGCGGCTGGCTGCTTGGCGCGCTGGGCATCGGGCTGCCCGCGATGAAGGTCGCCGGCGGACTGCTGCTGTTTCTGCTCGCCGCCGACATGGTGATGGGCCAGACCTTCCTGCGCGCCACGCCCGCTGAACAGAAGGCCGGCGCGGAGGAGCCCGACATCTCGGTCTTTCCCCTCGCCATCCCGCTGCTCGCCGGCCCCGGCGGCATGACGAGCATGATCCTGATGCGTGAACAGGCGCGCGGCAGTTTCGAGGCCTATGCCGCGGTCATCGCCGCGTTGGTCGTGGTGCTCGCCCTGACCCTGGTTTGCCTGCTGGGCACCAGCACCGTCTCAAGGCTGCTCGGCAAGACCGGCGGGCACGTGATCGGCCGCGTGCTGGGCGTGCTGCTGGCCGCACTCGCGGCACAGATCGCCCTCGACGGGGTGCGGCAGAGCTTCGGCGTTTAGCGCACGCTGCCCAGCCCCGGGGAGAGAGTGATCGCATCGGCGTTCGGGTCGAGCGCGCCCGCCACGCCGCCGAGGCGGCTGCGCTGCAGGCGCTCCACCTCCTCGCGCGCCACGGAGGTGGCGTTACGCGTTTGCGGCAAATTGCCCGGCTGGGCGAGCCGCGCGAGCGTCACGCTGCCGCCAGGTTCGAACAGGGCGGGGCTCAGCGCCTCGCTGGCGGCGCGCGTGTCGTTGCGGTCGAGCGCGACCTGCGTGGCGGCCAGGGCGCGCACCACCGCATCGGGGTCGGCATTGGCGCGGGTGCCGAGTGCTGCGCGAAGTTCCGTGCGGGCGGCGCGGAGTTCGAAGCGCACGCCGTTCGGCAACGGCGCCCAGCGCAGGTCTCGCGCGAATTCCGCTGCCAGGAGTTCGACCTGCGCGGTGCCGCGGGCGGTGCGGGCGGGCTGGTTGGCCAGGCTTCGCCCCGCATCGGCAAAGGCTTCGGCGGCCTGATCCACGGCGAGGCGCACCGGGTCCGCCGTGCCGGCGGCGAGGGTGGGTGGGATACGGCTGGCGGGGGCGGGCGTGCGGATTTCCGCACAGCCGGCCAGCGCCAGGAATGCCATGCCCCAGAAAGCAGCCCGCATGAGTCGCATCCTTGTCCCCAGACCGGTCAGCTGACCGGGTCTTCCTGCATCAGGCGCAGCATCTCATGATCCGCCATGGCGGTCGCCTCGGCGGCGCGGGGCAGGCGCGGCAGGGCGTCCAGTACCCTGAGCACCCCGGCACCGCCCCCGGGCGCCACGGGATTGAGCGCGGTGGCGGCGGCCTCGCGGTCGCCACGATCGAGCGCCAGGGCGGCCTGGCCGAGTGCCGCGGCCACCAGATGCGGCGGCGCGTCGCGCGACAGGCCGAGGGCAACGCGGACCTCGTCTCGCCCGAGGGTCAGGCGGCTGAAAGTGGCGGGCGTGGCGGCGATCCAGTGCTGCTCGAAGGGTAGCGTCGCCGTCATCCATTCGAGCGAGGCGACGGCCCGTGCCGCGGCCGCCGGATTGCCGCGCAGGCGCTCGGGGCGGGCGAAGGCGTAGGCGGCGGAAAGCACCGCGCCGCGCCCGGGGTCACCGGCGCTGCTCGCGGTGCCGGGCGGGCCGGGCGGCAGGGGCACTTCCGGTCCCTGCACGAGGCGGGGCGCGCCGGTGCAGGCGCCGAGCAGCAAAAGGGCCACCGGAAAGAAACGGCGCGTGCGCTCAGAAAAGCAGCCTGCGGCCATGGCCCTGATTCCGTTGCATGAGCACGCGATTGGCCCGCGCGGTGGCCTGGGCCGTGAGCGGCAGGGGTGGCAGCGCGACGAGCCGAGCCAGGGTGGCGGCTTCGGCGCCGGGCGCCAAGGGTGCCAAAGCCTGGGTCGCCGCTGCCGGGTCGTTCCGGCGAAGCGCCTCGGCCGCGCCGAACAGGGCGTCGATTGCGGCCTGCGGGGGGATCGGCGCAAATCCGAAGGTCGCGCGAATCTCGTCACGCGCCTGCGCGAGCATCGGCACGACCAGCGCATCGACGCCGATCCAGCGCGGCCCGGCGAGTTCCACCGCCAGGAACTCGACTTGGCCGAGAGCGGTGGCTGCCGCGCCTGGGTTGCCGGCGACGCTGCTGGGCTGGCCAAAGACGAAGGCGCTGGAAAGGATAGCGCCGCGCACCGGGTCGCCGGCCCCCTCGGGCAGGGCGCTGGTCGGCAGCGTCACCGGGGTCGGCGCGGGCGGTACGGCGCAGGCGGCAAGCACGAGCAGCAGGCTGGCGGCGGGAAGCTTCATCATTCGCCCCTCCACCGCAGCATATGGATAGCCTGGGCCGTGCCTCAAGCGTCAGGTGGCGGAGAGGCTGGCGCGATGGCGCCGCGCGAGTTCCACGTAATGCACCGCCGTGCGATCGAATCGCGCGCGTTCCTCGGCCGTCATCACGCGGGCGAGCCTGGCGGGCGCGCCGGTCCATAGCTCGTTGGACCCGATCACCTTGCCCGGCGTGAGCAGCCCGCCAGCGCCGAGCATGCCGCCTTCCTCGATCACCGCGCGGTCGAGCACCGTGGCGCCCATGCCGACGAAGGCACGATTCTTCAGGGTGCAGGCGTGGACGATGCAGGCATGGCCGATGGTGACGTCATCGCCGATGATCAGCGGCTCGGCGCCGGCATTGAGGTGCAGGACGGAGCCGTCCTGGATGTTGGTGCGCGCGCCGATGCGCATGATGTTCGTGTCGCCACGCAGCACGCACTGATACCAGACCGAGCTGTCGGCGCCGATCTCGACATCGCCGACGATGACCGCGGTGGGGGCGATCCAGGCGGTTTCGTGGATGGTGGGCAGCTTGCCCTCGAAGGGGAGGATGTTCATGCGCGGCAATCCAGCACAGATCGCG
>Ga0209591_10005000_pt1 | contig 14882 bp, 7 predicted proteins | sample MAT01_FD_187207 | JGI IMG/M metagenome (GOLD analysis project Ga0209591, IMG submission 187207) | Freshwater microbial communities from Lake Fryxell liftoff mats and glacier meltwater in Antarctica - MAT-01 (SPAdes) (version 2) | ecosystem: Environmental > Aquatic > Freshwater > Ice > Liftoff... | reverse complement strand
GTCCATAAACGGCAGCTGCAGATTCGGATCGACCTGCCGGTAGCCGTAGGTCACCGGCCCGATCTTGCCGCCGTTGGGCAGCTGCTTCTGCACCTTGCCCAGGGCGTCGCGGTTGCCGACGACAGTGGCCTTGATGGCGTCGTCCTTGCCGACCGTGACTTTGAGCCCGAACGCGCCGCTGTCGTCCGCCGCGCTAACCACGCCGGCCTTGATCTGCACCTGGTTAAACCACTGGTCGCCAGCGCCGCCGCAGCGGCTGACGAACAACAGTTTCGGCGTGACTGCCGGAGCGGTGGCCTCGGGCAGGTAGTCGGCGGCATTACCGGCGACAGTGAAAGCCAACAACAGGAGCATACGCATGGTTGTCAGTCGTTGTCGACCGGAACGTTATGCAGGCTCGGGACTCAGCGCAGCGAACGACGCCCAAACAGGACCAGCGCACAGCCGGCGAGCAACGCGGCCAGTCCCGAGCCCAAACCACAGGCGCCACTCCCGCTGGTGGCGGAAGGTCCACTGCCAGAGCCGCCGACTGGCGCATAGGTCACTTGATTGTCGCTGCTGGTGGCGGCGAAGGTCGGCTGGCTGCCGGCTTGGGCGGTGGCCGCACCCGCTGACAGCGACGCGATCACCGTGCCAGGACCGGTCATGCCGCCCACCAGCACGATGAATTCGGTGCCAGCACTCCCGACGCTGCTGACCGAGGCATTCAGAGTGCCGGTCGCGCTGCCCGACAGTTGGACATCGCCAGCGGAGAAGCCGTTCACCGGATTACTGAAGCGCACACGAAACAGCGCCGCCGCGAGTGGGGTCGGATCCGGCTGACCGGCATCCTGATTGATGGTCACGCTGGGACTACCGACTCCTGGTGGGGTGAAGGTCACGCTGTTGTCGTTGCTGGTGCTGGCGGCGGAGGGATGGCCGTTGGCAAACGCGGCATCCGCTGCGAGCGAAGCCCACACCGTGCCGTCGCCAACCATGCCGCTGACGCTGATGGAGTAGGTCGTGCCGCTTCCCGTGACTGCTGCTACCATCGTGCCGGTGGCGGTGGAACCACTAAAGCTCACGTCCGCGCCAGTGAAACCCGTCACTGGTGCCGTGAATTGCGCGGTGAAGAGGATCGGTCCGCTGATCACCGGATCCGCCTGACTAGCCGCCTGATTGATCGTCACCAGTGGGCCCTTGGGATCGTAGGTGCGCGTCAGGGCGGCGGCGTTGCTGGCGAAGCCACTGGCGTTGGCGGCGGCGGAGGGGATCTCTACCTTCACCACCCCGGCCTTCTTAGCGGTGATAGTGCCGGTGTAGGTCGTGCCGCTGCCGCTGAAGCCGTTGAACGTGCCGTTGCTCACCAGCACATCGCCGGCGGTAAAATCACTGACCGGTGACGAGAAGGTGAAGGTCACGGGAAAAGTTTTTGCCCGTGTCGGATTCGCGATGGTCGAAGTGATGCTGGAGATCAACGAACTCGGGGTCATCACCAGCGGCACTTCCGGAAAAAGCCCGACGGTGAGCGCCTGTACCTGCGACACGTCCTGAAACCCGGCAGCGCGGGCGAAGATCGTGCCGGTGGTGTTGTTGGAGATGGTCAGGCGGTAGACCCCGGAGGTGACTTCGGTGAACACCGTGCCGCTGTCCGCGCTGGCACCATAGGTCACCGTCGCACCAGAGATGCGATTGCTGCCGTTGGTCAGCGTGACGAACAAGCCACCGATGGTCAGGCTCAGATCAGAATTGTTGACCAGGGTCAGGTGGACGAAGCCGAACTGGCGGTTGCTGGTGCCGGGTGGTGTCAGCGAGTAGGTGAAGAAGTCGCTGGTGTCCCCAGCCAGACCGTTGACGCCGACCCGTACACGGCCGGTTGCTGTGGTGGTTACGACGGTGTCCTGCGCGGAGATGACGGCGCCACTCGCGGACCCGACCACCTGCATCAGGCGGGTGTTGCTGCTACGTGGTGGCAATACCACCCAGGCGTTGGCACCCAGGTCGATGTCGATGGTCTCGCTCGGCGGGAGCGAGGCAGCGGTGTAGATCAGGCGTTGGACCAGCGTCGGCAGCGTGTAATTGGCTGGTGGCGACCACGTCACCACGTTGTCGCTCGAACTCGACTCACGACTTGGCCCCGACGCACCGGTGGCGGCATCAGCAACCACGGTGGCGATCACCGTGCCTGGGCCAGACATGCCGGAAACCTCAACCACATAGGACGCTCCACTCCCACTGACGGTGGCGAACATCGGCGCGTCGGCGGTTCCCGACAACTCAACGTCGCCGCTGGTGAAGCCGGTTACCGATTCGCTGAACTGGACGGCAAAACGCACCGGGTAACTCGTTGCTGGATCGGCTTGCGCCGGAGCCTGATCGATGGTGACGGTGGGGCCGATGGCATCATAGGTGATCGACAGCGCATTGGAGACGGCGTTGGCGATGTTACCGCCATCGCGTGCCACGCCGGCGGCGACCGACACCTGTACCGCGCCGGCCGCAGTCGGGATCACTTGTGCCGTGTAATCGTCAGGTCCACCGTCGAGACTGCTGACCGTGCCATTGCTGACCGTGATATCGCCGATGGTGAAATCGCCGAGCGAGGAGTTCACGGGTTTGAAGAAGAAGATGCGGAATGGAATGGGATTGGCGCCGCTGGGATTGCTGGCGGTGGTACTAACGTCCACTACGCCTGGTGTCGGATTGATCATGGTGCGCGTGGTAGAATTGAAGGCTCCGCTGCCCACCGCGGTGCCGAAGGACAGGGCGTTGTAGCCGCTAGCGGTGACATTGAAGGTGCGAAAGCCACCGAGTCCGCTGATGGCACGGTACTGGCCGGCACCAACCTCGGTCAGACTGACCGATGGACTCACGAATGAGACGCTGGCGCCTTCCACCTTCGCGCCAGTGGCCACATCGGTGATGAACACATCGAAGGCGCCGGGAATACCACCGATATTGCTACTGTTGAGGATGATCGAGCAGAGACCGAACTGGCGATTGGGGTTGCCCGGCTGGCCGATGGCGAAAACGAAGCTCGAGACGGTGTCGACATCATCGTAGAGCACGAAGCTGACACGTCCGGGATTACCGATATTCACCACCTGGGTATCGTCGGCGCTGATGGGACTACCATTACCATTATAGAGCAGGCCGGTGCCTGCAGCGGGGCGGGTGATGACCCATGCATCGGAACCGCCAGGAAGATCGATGATCAGATTGGCCGCAATTCCGGTTAAACTGTGTGGCGCGTAATCCAGGATGAGGTTGATCGGTGTGAGCGTCAGGTTCTCCGCCGCGGAAACGACTCCGCTGACGAGCATCAGGATCAGGAGCAGTGCGCGTTTCATCAGTGACTCCCTTAGAAGTGGTAAGTGATGCCAGCGCGTACAGTCACGCCGAACACATCAGCAGAGGAATCAAACGGTGCGTCGACGCCGGCACCGACATCGTTGCCGTAGCGCACCTGCACCGCGGCGTCGTAGAGAATGGTGCGTTGGAAGACGCTGAGTCCCGCGGTCGCACCCCAGTAGCGATCGACGGTGGCGTTGACCAGTTCCGGATGCGCCGCGTCGGGTGCTTCGGTGACACCGGGCAGTCCTTCGTAGAGCAGTCCACAGCGCGGCACCAGAACGACTCGCGGCAACAGCAGGACGTGTTCGTAACCGATGCGCACGGCATAACCGTCATCGAATTGAGACGGCGGCACAAACGGACTGATCGGACTCGTGGTGTTGGTGCCGTCGTCGATGGTCAGGTCCTGCCAGCGGGTCCACGTCAAGTCGACGGTGATGGTCTGACTGTCGTTCGGTCGCCACGCCGTCGCCACCGTTGCGCTGGTGGGATAGGTGTAATCCGCGCCCCTGGTGGTGTTGGACGACTGTTGGCTGGTGATCGCGCCGGTGCCAGCATCGCGAAAGATGCGCTCGTCTTGTTTGTGGATCGAGAGGTCGAGTTTGTACTGGGGCTTGAGCGTTGCTGCGACGGTCCATTGCGGCGCGACGTGCCACAACGCACCGAGCACCAAGCTCAGACCCTGATCGACGGTGATGCGCTGGTCCTGTGTGGCAACGAAGGTCTCGTCGCTGATCAGGGTCGGTGGCGCACCCGGCGTGAACGTCGTCAATGTTCCGGTACTGGTGGCGTTGCGGTCGTTGTGGCTGTAACCGGTCAGGTCATCGTCCCACACCAACAACGTCGCACCGAGCGATAACGTCGGCGTCACATCGGCGGCGTAGCTCAGACTCCAGGTCGACCAGGCGCCATCGTTGTCGACGCGGTTCTCCGACACACCCTGGGTTGCGGTGGCCTGGCCTTGCGATTGCAGTACCTGTGTGCTGTCGGCCCGGCGAGTGAAATCGAACTGCCGCTGCCAAGCGATGCCGACGGTCTGTTGCGTGCCGAGCACGAAGAACGGCCACACCACGCTGATGTGGTCGAGCGCGAGGTCGCTCTGACTGTCGCTGCCGCCGTCGGAAGACGTCGAGCGCGAATACCAGCCACCGTTGAGCGATAACTCCGGCCGTTCGAGCTGGGCCATGCCCGCCGGATTCCAGGTGTTGGCGGTGGCGTCATCCGCCACGGCGGTGAAGGCACCGCCCATGCCGAGCGCACGCGCACCGGCACCGATGGGGATCGGACTGCCGTCGAAGGGCACGATGGTGACATCCGCAGCGAACGTGGTGGCGCTGAACGCGGTGAGCAGCAGCAGGGTGGGGACGATGCGGCTCATTCGCTCACCACGGTCGCGCCAGTCGCAGTCTTGCCATCAATGGTCTTCACCCGCGCTTGTTGAGCTTCCACCTGATCGACCTCCACGGTTCCCTCGACACGTTTTTCACCCGGCAGCAACACCTGGCCCGTGGTCGCATCGACCACGTCGGCTTCGCGTTTGACGGCAAAGAAGCGCATGCGTCCAACGACACCGGCGTTTTCTCCACGATCGACAATCGCCACGCCGCGGTCATTCGTGCCGAGCGTGCCCTGCAGCACCGGAAACTCTTGGCGCAGGCGACCGGCGACCAGGGCGAAGAACGCCTGCTCCTGCTCCGGTGCGACCGCACGGCTGTAGGCGTCGGCGCTCGCCACCACCTGACCGCTGTCAACGTGCACCAGACGGACGAAACATTCTACGTCGCCACGCCCACGGCGCAGCGTGCCAGTCAAGACATAGCGTGATTTGAGGCGTTGTCCGGCGCGCGCCGCCGTCACGCGATCGACGTACCCGGCGTCGACCAACGTCAGTTCCTGCGCCAACAGCATATCGGCCTGGGCGTCCACCAGACGAAAGCGTCCGTCGTGGCTGACGGAACTCAGCAACTCTGGATCATCGCCGGGTTTAACCCCGCCACCGTCAGCGGGGGTCTGCAACGGCAGCATCACCGCCGTGGCGCGCAGCGTGCGATCCTGCTCTGGTGTCGGCGCTGCTGTGACGGTGCGCTCTTGTACCAAGTCACCGGCAGCTAAGCGCAGCACAAAACGCAGTGTGTGTTTGCCGCTGTCGATCGGCACCGCGATGGTGCCGCCGGCTTGGACTCCACTGAGCAGTTCGTTCAGCGCTTCCTTGCCATCAATGCTGACCGTCAGCGCAGTCAGCCCGGCAGCGGCCTTGGCGGAGTAACGGAACAAGACGCGGTTGCCGGTGACCAGCGCACTATCCATGGGACCATCGAGGTCCAGGCTGGGTGCGGGCGGCGGTGGTTCTGGCGTGGCGAGGATCATCGGTTCGTTGGTTGCTCCGCTGGTGGCGAGACGTTCACCCACGGTCAGGGCAACGGTGAATGCCCCATCGGCCGCGGTTGCCACCAAGCGTTTTTCACCGGCGGCGTTCACCACCCACAACGGTTGCGCACTGACTGCGAGAAAGCGACCGGTGACGGTGAGCGTGTTGTCTGCCCCCGGTTGGACGGCATCGATCACCACCCGTGCAGGAAGTTGCGGCGCGGGCTCAGCAGGAAGAACGAGCGCGGCGTCCACTGGCACCGGCACACCGCGCAACGTGGCGATACGCGCGAGCAGGTAGTCGGCCTTGGCGCTGGGTTCCTGCGCCAAGCTCAGACGCAGTTCACTCTCAGCTTCATCCAGACGGTTTTGTTCCATCAGTACCGCGCCCAGTTCACGATGGAGGAAACACTGGACGAAATGCATGCCATAGGTGCGTGCGCGGCGGTTGTCAGTCAGGCGCAGCGCCAGGGCTTCGCGGAAATCTGCTTCAGCTTCGGCCCAGAATCCGCCGAGCGTCCAGCTCACACCACGTTCGTAGTACTGCCACCAGCGTCCACGAAACGGTGTAGTGGTGGTGCCGTAGGTCTGGCCATCGACGACCTTGGCTTCTGGTCCACGGGCACCGCCGCAGCCACCGATCAGCAGACACACCAGCGGCAGCCCCAGCGCGAGACCAACGAACGGACGATTCATGGCGCGATCCTGGTGACGAGGGCGGGCAAGGTCTGAGGTGGTGTGCCGCCGACCGCGACCGTGGCGGAGGTGGCGCTCACTTGTTCGACCGTCGCAACGGCGACCGGCGCACCGGGCGCAGCAACATCACCGGACAACACTTTGAAGCGATCACCGACGCTCAGGCCATGTTGACGACCGAGACTGATCGTCCAGGTGTTGTCGACTTCCCGGCTCAGGCGGCCTTGGGCCGGCAGCATGCCGAGTGCGGCGGTTACCAGCGTCGTAGCGGTCTCGCCGGCGGCAGGTGGCAACACCACGAGGCTGCCGACCAGTTCACCGGTTTCGATAAGCACTGAACGTAGCGCGAGTTTGTCATCGGCACGACGCACCAGCAGCGCGACGTGTCCGCCGACAAGTTTGCCCGCGCGTACCGCACTGGCGACATCGACCTGGCCGTTTTGTGCCAGCGTCACTTCTTTGAGCACGGCCTGATCAAGCACGGCGCGTTCCACCAGTAAGACCTTGGCCGTGATAAGCGCACTTTCGATGGTCGCCGCGTCGATCGATTGGGGATCACCGGACAACACGAAAATTGCGCGGGTCGGCGTTTGCCACGGATCGATCGCAACGGCGGCTGGCTTCACCACGTTCGTGGCGATGGTTTTCACGTCACTTGGTGCCGCAACTGCGGGAACCGCTGACGTCGTCGCCGTCGTGGCGCTTGGTGGCATGACGTCTGCGGTGACGGTCGTCGTTGTCGTGGTCGGAGCAGTCGACCATGGCCGGGTCAGCACGAGGCCGAGCACTCCTGCGATTACTATCGCCGCGATCACGATCACCCCGATAGGAGCCCCAGCGCGCTTTACTGCGACGCCTTCTGGATGCGCCGCCAACACCGCTCGCAGTTCCGCTGCCGCGGCGTTGCCGTCCACTGGCCGTTTACGTGGTTCCTTGTCGAGCAGGCGCGTCACCAGCCCGACCACGTCCTCCGGCACATCGGCGGCGAGCGTGCGCACATCCGGCACCGGCTGATTGGCGTGCGCCAGCAACATCGCGTTGCTGGTCTCTGCCTGGAACGGCAGACGACCGCACAAGAGATGGAAGAGCGACACACCCAGCGCGTAGACATCCGCGGGCGGACCAGCGCGGCGCGTGTCGATCGCCTGTTCTGGCGCCATGTAGGCGGGCGTGCCCATGATCACGCCGCTTTGAGTCAGTTCGACATCGCCACTTTGCTGACGTTTCGCCATGCCCAGATCAGCGACCTTTAGCTTGCCGTCGCCGGTGAGCAGGAAGTTCGCCGGCTTGACGTCGCGGTGGACGATACCGGCGCGGTGGGCGGCGCCGAGACCTTCAGCGGCTTGGATCGCCAGATCGACCGCACGACGCCACGGCAGACGACCTTCGCGTTTGATCAGTTGTGAGACATCGCCGCCGGTGACCAGTTCCATTACCAAGAATAACCGCTCGTGCTCGATGCCGGCGTTCATCACCTGGATCACGTGCGGGTGCGATATGCGCGCTGCGGCGCGAACTTCTTGCAAGAAGCGGTCGGCGTCGTTGCTCGCGCGTTCCATCATCAGCTTCACCGCCACGTCCACGTCCATGGTGCGGTGGCGGCCGAGGTAGACCTCGCCCATCGCGCCCTTGCCCAGCTGACGCACCAGTCGCACGCCACCGATCTCGCTGGGAGTGCCCGTTGGCAGATCCGCCATTGGCGCTGAGCCGGCAATAACCGTGGGTGCGGTTCCCGGGGCCGAGGATGGATTGAGGTCGGAGATCTGGGTGGTGGCGGCGGATCCCGGTCCGGCGATCTGCGTTGCCGCAGTTGCTGGGCCCGCTGGTCTGGTCGGTCTCGTCGGTGTGCCGGAATCTTCGGTCAGCAACGGATGTTGGTCGTTCACGCGTGTGCTCCGCGAAACTAAGGAACCGGACGTCGCGGGAAGCTAGTGCTGCCTCAGCACCCCACCACCAGATTTCCTTGCCGAGGGTCGATTCAAGCCGTGCAGCCGTTGCAGCGCGGGTTTTTGCGCCGCAGTCATCTGGTGGTGGGGCGTTGTGGCAACACGGCGGTCGCAACCAGCGCAACGATGCCCGACGCAGCAAAGGCCAAAGCGAAACTCACCAACATGGCGTTGGTGTCCGTCGGCAATCCCAGCCACGGACGGACGTCAACAAACGGCGTGAAGAAATCCGGCCGGGTGAAGGTCGGGATGCCGGCGAGCGCACCGGCGCCGACGGCGGCGAACAGACCGGGCAAGGACAGCCGCAGGCCGAGCAGACCGAGGAACACCGGCACCACCGCGGTGGCGCACAGCAGATCCGCGACCAGGAACACGTAGGTCACGCTCGGTTGGAACGCGGCTATCGGAATGGCGAAGGCCGCTACCGCGACGGTTGCCCAGCGTCCGATCTTCAGTCGGCGTTGTGGATCGCTTACTGGCCGCTGACCGGTGAGATCATTCGCCACGATCGCAGCCATGCCGTTGGCGAGCGAGCCGAGCGTGCTCATCACCAGCACCAGCGCGAGTGCGAGCACCACCAGCGCGACCCACGACGGTGTCCGTCCAGCGATGACCGAGAACAATGCGGTGGAGGCGCCCTCCACCGGCAGGCCGAGGCCCATGTACCACAGGCCGAACCAGCCGGCGATAAGGATAACCGGGACGATGCCGAGTGCCGCGAGCAGGAAACCGTTGCGGATGGTCGTCGCATCGCGGCTCGCGTGTACGCGTTGCCACACGCTCTGATCGAAGAGGTTCGCCGCGAGGATGGCGACGATAAGGTAGACACCCGACTCGACACCCGCGCGTGAGGTCAGGTTCATCAGCGGACCATCGGCGAGCGGTCGTTGCAGGACGTCCCAACCACCGACGGCCGCGATGGTGCCGAGCGCTGCGAGCAGCAGCAGCGGCAGGATGAACCAGAACTGCACGCCATCGGTGAACACCGTGGTGCGCAGTCCGCCCCAGGCGGCGTAACTCAGCGTCGCCGCTGCCACCAGGGTTGCGGTCAACCACGGATCAACGCCTGCCACCACGCGGAACGCACCAGCGATCGCGGTCAATTCCGCCGCTAGGTAGACCGCCATGTAGACCAGCGTCAACACACTGACCATGCCTTGCGCCGAGACGCCCCAACGTGCCCGTGCCATCAATCCGACCGAGGGCGCCTGCGGATACTTTGCGCGCAGTGCTGGGCCAAGAAAAGCGAAGGTCAGCGGTACCGCCGCCATGCCGATGGCATACCCAATGAGTGTCGCGATGCCGGTGTAAGCCGTCATCTCGCCCGGCGAGAACAACACCCACGTACCAGCGAGCAACGCCACCAGACTGGTGGCGGTCAGCAACGTGCCGGTGGAACCACCGGCGACGTGGAAGTTCTCCGCATCGCTCGGACGACGGCGCGCATGCCACGCGCCAAGAGCGGCGAAACCGCCGCAAATGATCACGGCGATGATGACGGCAGAAATAGTCAGCGTTTCCACGAAGGCCTCCGGCCGGATACCGGCGAAGGGACGCGATGGATACATCGCGCAGCACCATCCCTCCGCCGGCATGATCCGGATCAGGTGATGGGGTCGCACGCTTCCGTGCCTCTCAGGCCTTTTGTCTAGGCCTCCCCCTGGTGCGGCGGGGGTCGTAGTCCGTTCATTACCCACCGCAACCAGCGAACCCTGCGATGCACATTGCCAGCGGATGCCAACGACCATTCTGCCCGCCCCATGCGTGTCCTGCGTACTCCTCCGATCGTCCTCACCATTGCTGGCTCTGATCCGTCAGGCGGCGCTGGCTTGCAGGCCGACCTCAAAACCTTCCATCGCTTCGGTGTCTTTGGCACCAGCGTGGTGACGCTGATCACCGCACAAAATACTCGCGGCGTGACGCGCGTCGATCTGCTGGATGTGGATACGGTGAGCGCGCAGATGGACGCTGTGTTCAGCGACGTTCCGCCATCCGCGGTGAAAACCGGCGCCATCGGCTCCGCGCCAGTGATTGAGCGCGTGGCGGCGTATCTTGCGCAACGGCTCAATGGCGCGCACCTAGTCGTCGATCCGGTGATGATTTCCAAACATGGCCATCACTTGCTGCCGGCAGACGCGGTCGACGCGTTGGTAAAACGCCTGCTGCCATTGGCCACGGTGGTGACGCCGAACTGGCATGAGGCGGCGGCGCTCAGTGGCAGGCCGGTGACGGACATGGTGTCAGCGCGTGAGGCCGCACGCACGTTGTTGAAGTCTGGCGTACGCGCGGTGCTGATTACTGGCGGCGCTGGCGATAGCCCACTGGCAGCCGATCTGCTGGTGACCGGTGATCGTGAGGAAGAACTCCCCGCGCTGCGTCTGGCGAGTCGCTCAACCCACGGTACCGGCTGCACGTTTGCTGCCGCGGTGACCGCACACCTCGCCCTCGGCTTCGATATCACCGAGGCCACGCGTCGTGCGAAATCATTCGTCCACCACGCCATCGACACCGCCCCGGCCATCGGCGGCGGCATCGGCCCGGTCAATCATTGGGCGTGATGGAGCGCCGGGGTTATGCGTTTTTCGCGAGCATCGCCTTGCGTTCGACCTGACGTTCACGCGCCGCCTGTGCGGCGAGTTCGCCTGGGGCGTGGTTCGCCGCAGCCGCGGCGATCACCGCGTGTACGTCGCTGTCTTTCGCTGCCAGGATCGACTCTGGTAGTGCGCCACCAGCTGCGCCGGTCTCAGCAACGTACTTGGCCCACGCGGCGGTGACGTCCTGGCTGTTCTTGTACGAGCAGAACTTTGGCCCGCACATCGAACAGAACTCGGCGGTCTTGAACGCATCGTGGCTGAGCGTCGCGTCGTGTTTTTCTTTGGCGCGCTCGGGATCCATCGCCAGCGCAAACTGTTTGTTCCAGTCGAATTTCCAGCGCGCGTCGCTCATCGCGTCGTCCCAGTCGCGCGCGCCTTTACGATGGCGCGCGATGTCGGCGGCGTGGGCGGCGATTTTGTAGGCGATGACACCCTGGCGCACGTCTTCCAGGTTCGGCAGGCCAAGGTGTTCCGCCGGCGTGACGTAACACAGCATCGACGCGCCGTGCCAGCCGGCGATGGCGGCACCGATGGCGCTGGTGATGTGGTCGTAGCCGGGAGCCACGTCGGTGGTGAGGGGGCCGAGGACGTAGAACGGCGCTTCGTGGCAGACCTCCTGCTCCTTCTTCATGTTCATCTCGATCTGGTCCATCGGCACGTGGCCGGGGCCTTCGACCATTACCTGCACGCCGTGTTCCCAGCACTTCAGCGTCAGCTCACCCAGGATGCCGAGTTCGGCGAATTGCGCTTCGTCGCTCGCATCCGCCAAACATCCCGGACGCAGGCCGTCGCCGAGCGACACCGTGACGTCGTATTTCTTGAGGATCGCGCACACGCGGTCCCAGTTGGTGTAGAGCATGTTCTCCTGATGGTGATGCATCATCCATTCCGCCATCAGCGCGCCGCCGCGGCTGACGATGCCCATCTTGCGCTTGCTGATGTAGGGCATGAAACGCAGCAAAACGCCGGCGTGCAGCGTCATGTAGTCGACACCTTGCTTGGCTTGGTGTTCGATCACTTCAAGGAAACCCTCAATGGTCAGGTCGGTGACCTTGTCGACTTGCTGCACCGCCTGGTAAATCGGCACGGTGCCGAGCGGAACCGCGCTGTGTTTGATCAGCGTTTCGCGGATCGCATCCAGGCCGCCGCCGGTCGACAGGTCCATCACGGTGTCGGCGCCGTATTTCGTCGCGACGGTGAGTTTCTCCAACTCGGTGTCCTCATCGCTGGTCACCGCGCTGTTGCCAATGTTGGCGTTGATCTTGCACTTGGCCGCAATGCCGATGGCCATCGGATCAAGGTTCTGGTGGTTGACGTTGGCCGGGATGACCATGCGGCCGCGGGCGACTTCACTGCGCACCAGTTCGGGCGCGAGCTGTTCGCGTTCGGCGACGCGTTTCATCTCTTCGGTGATCACGCCCTGACGGGCGTAGTGCAGTTGGCTGATGTTGGGTTGGCCGTGGCGGGATGACGTGTAGGTGCGCATGGGGTACCTGGAGAGAATTGGTGTAGGAAAAATGAAGGATGGACCGGGCTGACGACCACGGACCGACACTACGACATGGGCATGTGAGAGATCCTTTTCCTACGCCGGCATGACCCGGATCAGGTGCAGGGGTCACCATCGGTGCTGCAACGCAGCGCGGACGGACTCTCAGGCCTCTCAACAGGCCTCCCCCAGGAATGCGCGGGAGCATCCAAGCGTTCGCGGCGGTGCAACTGTCCATCGGTGTGCGGGAGAGAGGATCGAACAAGAGGCGCACAGGCGCATAGGCGCATAGGCGCATAGGCGCATAGGCGCGGAGGGCAGAGTGAGGAGAGCAACGGGGAGTTTCTCCTCTCAACTCCGCGTCTGCGCGTCTTGTTCGATTTCCCCGACTTCCCGCCTTCAATCGGCATCAACCGGCATCGCCCTGTGCTTGCGGCGAATTCGGATACAACACGATCCCGCCTCACCCCGTACCTCTGGCCTATGCCCATGCACCACCACCTCGTCCGTTCCCTCGCTCTTTTTGCCGGCCTGTTGCCGATCGCCGTTGCCGGCGAAGCCGATCGCGCTGATCCCTACAAAGACTCCGGCATCAATCCGCTGTCAGCGGTGAAGCTGACGGCCGAGCAGGAAGCGGCACAGTTGAAGGACGTTACCGTCGCCGAGGGTTTCGAGGCCACGCTGTTCGCGCCGTCGCAGATGATCAACTACCCGATCTTCATCGCCGCCGCTCCGGACGGCACAGTGTTCGTCGGCAGCGACGGCAACGGCGCGCAGGGTAAGGCAGCGAACCGTGGGCGCATCGTGCGCCTGCGCGACACCGACGGCGACGGCCGCGCCGATGAGACCAAGCTGTTCGTCAAGAACGTCGACTCGCCGCGTGGCGTGGTGTGGGATCACGATCGACTCTATGTCGTTCATCCGCCGCACCTGAGTGCGTTCATCGATAAGGACGGCGACGGCGTCAGTGATGAGCAGAAAGTCCTGGTCGACGGCATCGGCTGGGCCTTCGCCGGTCGCGCTGCCGACCACGCCACCAACGGCGTCGAACTCGGTGTCGACGGCTACCTCTACATCGCCGGTGGCGACTTCGGCATCATGAAGGCGACCGGTTCCGACGGCACGGTCATCCAACATCGTGCGGGCGGCGTCATCCGCGTGCGCACTGATGGCACCGGGTTGGAGGTCTTCGCCACCGGCACGCGCAACATCTTGGAGGTCGCCACCAGTCCGCTGCTCGACCACTTCACGCGCGACAACACCAACGACGGCGGCGGCTGGGACGTGCGCTTCCACTACTTCACCGGCCTGGAGAACCACGGTTATCCGTGGCTGTACAAGAACTTTGCCGACGAGCACATCAAACCGCTGAGCGACTACGGCGGCGGTTCGGGCTGCGGTGCGGTGTGGATCGATGAACCGGCGTTCAAGGACTGGGCCGGCGAGTGGAGCGGCGCGCCGTTCACTGTCGACTGGGGCACCGGCGCGACCGCGCGGCACAACGTCAAACGTGTCGGCGCGTCCTATGAAGAGATCGATAAACCCAAGCAGATCGTTAAGGTCACCAAGCCGTGCGACGCTGATGTCGATGCCATGGGCAACCTCTACATCACCAGTTGGAAAGGCGCGGTGTTCAATTGGGCGGGCACGCCGGATGTCGGGTATGTCGTCCGTGTGCATCCGAAGGGCTACGTCGCGCCGCCGCTGCTCGACGTGGGCAAGGCGGATGCCGCCGCATTGGTGAAGCAACTCGAAGACGCCAGCCACCGCCGTCGCCACGATGCGCAGCGTGAGCTGATTCGTCGTGCGCAGGCCGGCACCGCGCTACCGAAGGGCGTGCAGGCCCTGGCTGACGAGGTGAAGAAACCGCTCGCCGTACGCGTAATCGCCCTCGCCGCGCTGCACCAGACGCCGACCCCGCCGAAGGTCATGCCCAAACGTGCCGCTGGTGATCCGTTGGTGGAATACGATCTGCGTTTCGCCGCTGATCGTGCGTCTCCCATCACCGTCGCCGCGATCGATGCCAAGGATCCGCGCATCGTGCTCCAAGCGGTGATTGCCGCAGCCCGCTCCAAACAATTGCGCGAGGTCATCCCACTCGCCGCGCCACTGGCGGCACAGGACGAACGCATCGCCCACACGCTCTACCGTGCGCTTGGCTATCAGGCCGACGAGAAACTGTGCTTCGACCTGATCGACCAGAGCGCCACGGCGCCGGTGGTACGCACCGCCGCTATGCGCGGCCTCGCCATGCTGCATACCACGGTGGCGGTCGACGGTCTGATCGCACGTTTGGACAAGGTGACCGATCCGGAACTGCGCCGTGGCCTGCTCAGCACCCTCTGCCGCCTGCACTTCATCGAAGGCGAATGGAAGGGCGATAGTTGGGGCACGCGCCCCGATACCCGCGGTCCCTACTACCAGCCGGATCCCTGGAGCGAGACGCCCGCAGTGATC
>Ga0209591_10004999_pt1 | contig 14883 bp, 17 predicted proteins | sample MAT01_FD_187207 | JGI IMG/M metagenome (GOLD analysis project Ga0209591, IMG submission 187207) | Freshwater microbial communities from Lake Fryxell liftoff mats and glacier meltwater in Antarctica - MAT-01 (SPAdes) (version 2) | ecosystem: Environmental > Aquatic > Freshwater > Ice > Liftoff... | reverse complement strand
CCCCGGATCACTCGTTGAGCTAAACCCGAATAAAAGCGCCCCACCCCATACGTCTTTTTACCCGCTTTCGTCTCGACAACTTCATCGCCTGCTAGTGGGTCACTTGCTATGCATATAGCCATTCTTGGAAATGACGCTTTGAGTTGAAAACCATCAATTTTCCCGTAACTACTCAGCCCTATTTTTGGAGGAGAATCAATGTTAAATTCATTTTAGTACCTTTTTTGGTCGCTCAAAATTGAGGTTAGGGCGCTACTGCAAGAAAACCCAATTTAATGGCGATATGTGAAAACTATTAAGGGTAAATAAAGTGACCATTATGGGGCATACTCTCAACTATATGGTGTTCATTTATGCGATATGTCATTGGCGATAAATTGATTTTTTGAATTGAAACAGGCTGAGTAGTTACATTTTCCCCAAATAATAATGGCGACGTTCATGCCACTTGACCCACTAGAACCTACTTGTTAAACAGGCATACGGGGTAGGAAGCCAGTGCAAGTTCGGGAAAGTACGGGCCGCTAACTTTGTCGAGGAGGACGTTACCCGCGCAAGCGGGGTAGGTTTGACCGTTTTCCATAGGTAACTTAAAAAACGGTCTCCCTTCGGGGATTATTGTCCGCTACCATTGAAAGGAGAACTTGCGCTTCCTCCTCGTGCCTAAAGGCAGCGGTATCCGCGCAAGGAATTTGATGATGAAGGAGAAAAGCATGTTGTTAGAAGGCAAAGTCGCGCTCGTGACGGGCGCAGGATCGGGCATCGGCGCAGCGGCAGCACGGTTGATGGCGAAAGAAGGGGCGAAGATCGGCGCACTCGGACGCACTGAATCCGAACTGGATAAAGTCGTCAAGCAGATAAAAAAAGCGGGCGGTGAGGCGATAACTCTTGTGGCGGATACATCCGAACCGGAAGCGATGGAAAAAGCCACACAGCAGCTCGTGAAGGCTTACGGACGGTTGGATATTGTCGTGCCGAATGCCGGAATCAACGGCGTGTGGGCTCCGCTGGAAGACCTTACCCCCGAAGATTGGGATAAAACCCTCACGATTAACCTCAAAGGCACGTTTCTCTCGGTCAAATATGCCATTCCTCATCTGAAAAAACGCGGCGGTTCAGTCGTCATTGTTGCTTCCATTAACGGGACGCGCACCTTTACCAGCGCGGGTGCGACGGCTTATTCCTGCTCGAAGGCCGGGCAGGTGGCATTTGCAAAAATGGCGGCGGTGGAATTAGGCCAACACAAAATCCGCGTGAACGTGGTTTGCCCCGGCGCGATTGATACGCTGATTGATGAAAATACCGAAAAGATCAACACAGAAAAAGCCGAAGTCCCGGTTGAATTTCCTGAAGGCGATATTCCGCTGACCAAAGGTGAACCGGGCAGCGCGAAACAAGTGGCGGATTTGATCCTGTTTCTTGCGTCCGATCAGGCCAGCCATATCAGCGGCACAGAAGTCTGGATTGACGGCGGACAGTCGTTGTTAAGATAAACACGCGGGTTTATACTGGTGATACTCGTTTGGGCTTAAGGATAAAGTCACGCGCATGATGTTTGAACAGCATCACCAACCTTTAATTCCGCGCTCTGTATTTTTACGGCGTTTAGGCCGTTTTGCCGCTGCCGCCTTGCTGCTTGTTACCATCTCATTGGCGATTGGCATTTTAGGTTATCGAATTTTAGAGGATATGACGTGGATTGACGCGACGTTAAACGCGGCCATGATTCTCGGCGGCATGGGGCCGGTTAATCCTTTAAAGACGGACGCAGGCAAGCTGTTCGCGTCGTTTTATGCGCTGTTTTCCGGCATCGTGTTTCTCGTTTCTGTCGGTGTGCTGGTTGTCCCTATTTTGCACCGCTTTTTGCACCAATTTCACTTAGAGGCAGATAAATCGGAATCGGATGATAACGATTCGTCCGACTGACCTTAACCGAATCCAGCACGAGGAACATAATCTTGAGCGAGACATCAGACTACAAACAAACCGTGATCGGCACTTTTGACCGCGCCGCACCGACTTATGGCGTGCCGGGGTCGAACTTCTTCGCTTATTATGCGGAAAAACTGGTAACGGATTTACCGATTCCGGCAGGCGCACAAATCTTGGATTTAGCGGCGGGACGTGGGGCGCTGTTGTACCCGGCGGCGGAAAAAGTTGGAAAATCAGGGCGTGTAGTCGGAGTCGATCTTTCGGCGGAGATGGTGCGGCTGACTAGTGCCGAAATCCATGCACGAGGGCTGACCAACGCCGAAATGCGGCTGATGGATGCCGAACATCTGGATTTCCCCGACGAACACTTTGATTTTGTGCTGTGCGGCTTCGCGTTGTTCTTTTTTATACCCCATATCGATGCGACCATGCAGGCTATCCAGCGGATTTTAAAGCCGGGCGGCGTTTTAGGCACGATCACCACCGGAGCGCATGATGAACGCTGGTTATGGTGGAGCAAGCTGCTGCCGCAATTTTTCCCGGCGGATTTTGTTGTGCCGGAGGTATGGCGGGCGGTAAGTACCGCGAATACACCGGAAAAGCTGGAGGTGATCTTCGCCAAAGGCGGGCTGACGGATTTTCAGGCGACGAATGAGGTCTTCGATATTTATTTCGCCAATGCCGATGATTGGTGGGCGTGGCAGCTCTCTAATGGGACGCGCATGGTGCTGGACGCGATGACTCCCGATGCGCTGGCGCGATTCAAGCCCGCCGCGTATGCCGGATTAGCCGAAGTGACCGAAGCCGACGGACGCATCCGCCAGCAGTATCATGCACTGCTGGCGACGGGAAGGAAGCCTAAGAGTTAAAAGTGGTCATCAACAGGCTTCCGCCGCAGATGACCGTAAAGGGCGATTAACGGCACAGCAAACAGCACGAAGAATCCGGTATTAAACAGCACATGAGCAAGCGAGCCGATTACGAGCGAAAAGCCGCTGTCGATAATGTACCACGTCACGACGGAGAGCGTGATGATGTTCCATGTGTTGCGCGGCTGTGATTGAAAGCTGATGATGAGCAGCGCCATAATCGTCACCATCCAGCCAATGATGACCGCGCCTAATACGCCATAAACCAACGCGACATAATGGCTTGAGTCTGTGCCAATCCGTCGGATCGATTCCGATGAGGCAAAAAACAGCGTATTAAAAAGGGTGTGCGTGGTCTGTGGTAGCAAAATCAGCATCAGCCCGTAGACGATGACCCCTCCCGTCACAACGATCAGCCAGCGCTGCCAAAATTTGATCGACATCCTATGCTCCTGAGTTTTAAAAGAATGACCTATAGTCCCACTTTACGCCGTAACCGACTGCCAGGAGGAGACGATTCGCTGCCAAATGCTGCCAAAAAGAGAAGTGAAACTAGGGGGTTGCACTAGAACATGTTTTCGTGTATCTTATGTGTAACTTAAAGGTTGTATATAGGAGCGCGAGATATGGAAAAAATAAAGGTTGAGCGGAGTATTTGGATTGCAGCACCGCGTGAACGGGTTTGGCAGGCCGTGATTGATCCGGTACAGATCGCGGCGTGGTTCGCGCCCGGCACAGATTTTTCGCAAAAGGATGATAAGATTTCCGTGCGTATTGACGGGATGGATGTTGAGGTGGCGCTTGTTGTCGTAGTGGATCCGCCGCGACAACTCACCACACGCAGCTTGCCCGATATGTCGCTGGAAACAAGCTACATGCTGGAAGAAGAAAATGGTGGAACCCGCTTTACCGTAATCGAAACCGGATTTGAATCGCTGCCAGAGGCTGAACGTCAATCTCGCTTTGACCAAGATGGGGCAGGTTGGGAGATGGCGTTGGAGAACTTGAACGCTTACATCGAAGGTCGGACACTCCCGCGTCCCGAAGGCTTTTAGTATGTCCTTGCCGGGAACGACACATAGGTCGTTCCCGACGATTATCCGATTTCGCGTCCGAAGCAAATTAGTAAGGTTCAGGAGGTTGTCGTTTTGAGCGATTCACCCATTTTTGCGGCACTTGCCGATCCGATGCGCCGGAAGCTGGTTTTAAATTTAGCGGAAAACAGCCCAAAGACGGCGACCCAACTTGCCGAGGAGTATCCGATCACGCGGCAGGGTATCCTCAAGCATCTGGATGTTCTGGAAGCGGCGGGCTTGGTGATGATCCAACAGAAGGGGCGCGAGAAACGCTATTCGCTCACGCCCGAACCGCTTACCGAACTGGAAGCATGGATTAAAGCCATCAGCATAAAATGGGATGAACGCCTGCTGCGCCTTAAGACCTTCCTTGAAAATGAGGAAGCAAGCGAGTAACCCGCGCCAACCTGAGCAAATCTTGGGTTTTTGCGCGATCAGCATTATGATCGTTTGACGTATGACCTAAACAGAATAAAGGGGATACTATGACGACTCAAACGGAACGCGCTCATTTATTCGCACAGCTTCACGTGAAGGGCGATCCTATCATTCTGTTTAATATCTGGGATGCAGGGAGCGCGAAGGCACTGCAAGACATCGGCGCGAAGGCGATTGCGACGGGAAGTTGGTCGGTGGCGGCGGCACACGGCTTCGACGACGGCGAAAAAATCCCGCTGCGGCTGGCGATTGAAAACGCAAAAGAGATTTGTGACAGCGTTGATCTGCCCGTGACGATTGATTTCGAGGGCGGCTATGCGGATAGTCCGGCGGCGCTTCATGACACGATTGCTCAGGTGATCGCAGCGGGGACGGTTGGGATCAACTTTGAAGATCAGCTTGTCGGCGGCGAAGGGCTGTACTCGATAGACGAACAATCCACACGGATTAAAGCCGTCCGCGAAGCCGCCGACAATGTTGGTGTCCCCTTATTTATCAATGCGCGGACGGATATTTTCCTGAAAGCCAGCCCCGTCGATCATAACGATCAGCATTTAGAACAAGCGCTGGAACGCGCAACCGCGTATGCCGAGGCAGGCGGAAGTGGCTTTTTCGCGCCGGGTCTGCGTGATGCAGGACGGATTGAGCAGTTATGCAGTCGTTCTCCGCTGCCCGTCAATATTATGATTTTGCCGGATACGCCCACTCCCAAAATCATGGCGGATTTAGGCGTGGCGCGAATCAGTTATGGGCCGGGGCCATATCGCCAGATGATCGTTGCGTTGCAAGCAGCGGCACGGATGGCGCTTGCGATAATTTAACTAAGAACTGATTGAGACTTTTGAAAAAAGCGATAGATAGTGCATCATGGGAGGAAAAACCTGACCAAAGGTAAACCACCATGATCACTATCCCGGTAAGTTTAACGCAAGAACAGTTCGAACAGTACATCCGTCCATGCTTGAGCGTTGCTAAACGAGGCTACGAATGCCGCATCCCGCTTTACAAGATCTTCAACTACATCCTGTACCGACTGCATACCGGCTGTCAGTGGGAACGCTTGCCCATCGACAACAAGCGTTCCCGCAAGAAGACCAAACGCGGACCTAAACGCCTGTTTAGCCCTGAAGTCTACAAGCTGCGCTTTAGCTGTTTGCCTGGATCGACAATTTTCGTGCCTTGCTGGTGCGCTTTGACCGCAAAGCAGCTCATTTCATGGGCGCACATTTCATCGTTTACGCCCTCATCAATCTCCGTCACCTACTCGCTGAGGAAAAGTCTCAATGAGTTCTTGGCTCCCCATTCACCAGTTCGACGAATTTTTTCCCGCCGTAGATTTCCCAAAATGCCTCAGCCGTGTAACTTCTCTCTTGAATGACCATGTTTATGCTCCGCACTCACTTATGACGCATTTAATCGTTTTTAGGAATTACGCAGTTGACCAAGTTTTATGGTAAAAGTTGTTAGTTCGTAGTTTTTAGTAAGAACAAAGATTTTCCCTTATGACTTACTTTGACTAAAAACTAATCACACTGAACTGCGTAACTTCTACTTTTCTTGAAAATTGTGACCTGCTTAGGATGTTTTAGCTGAATCGCCGCAGCACTTCCCCGATCATCCGTGCGCCGAAGCCCACCGCACCGACGGGAATGCGCTCATCGGCGGCATGTATCGTATCACCGAAATTGAAGTCTTCGGCAAGCTGCATCGGCGTAAAGCCATACGTTTGAATCCCTAATCGGGCGAAGAATCGTCCGTCTGTTACGGCTGGCAGCACCAGCGGCGTTGGGATGGCTTCGGGATTCGCTTCGCACAAAATCGTCCCAAGCAAGTCAAACATCCCCATATCGACCCGCGACGACCCCGCATCAAAATAGGTGATTTCAAGTTCCGGCTCATCGCCTACGAGTGTCCGCAGCTCTTCCATGAAATCTTCAAGCGTTAAGCCGGGCAGAATGCGGACATCGAAATCTACAGTGACCTCTGGCGGAATGACGTTCATGGCATCGCCGCCTCGGATGATATTAGGGCTTACGGTGTTATGCAGCAGCGGATAAAACACCCTTCCCTGATCGCCCATGCCCTCGATGATCGCATCGGTCTGCGCGGGATCGAGCAGCAGTTGTAAAAACGGCCCGACAGTATCTACTAAGGCCGCGCTGTAGGCATCAATCATCAGTTTAATTGGCTCGGTGATATGGACAGGCAGATGCTTTTGATCGAGTGCTGCCAGCATCCGCGCCGCCTTCGCCATCGCGCCGCCGCGAATCGGATTCGAGCCGTGACCGGATGCCCCGCGCAGAGTCGCCCGTATGCCGCAGCACTGCTTTTCCGTCACCATAATCGGATAAAAACGCTTGCCACCCAGAAACGATGTAAACCCGCCGAATTCCCCCAGCGCATAGCGCACACCATCAAATAAATGCGCGTGTTCCTCGACTAAAAATCGTGCGCCATAAATCCCGCCCACTTCCTCATCGCTGACGATGCACAGGATCACATCCCCTGGCAGCGCCCATTGTTCGACGTGCGCTTGTATAAAGGCGCACAGCATCATCGTCACCGCGCCTTTCATGTCCAGCGTCCCGCGTCCCCAAATATAGCCATCGTGAATTTCGGCGGAAAAGGGCGGATGTGTCCACCGCTGGCCTGTAACGGGGACGACATCCACATGTCCATACAGCAGCAGCGGCGCGGCATTCCCATTTCCCTTAAGACGGGCGATGATGTTGGGGCGATTGGAGTCTTTGGCGAGAATCGTTGTCTCGATTCCGGCTTCGTGCAGCAGATCGTCAATAAAGTGGATGCAGTCGCCTTCTTTGCCGGGCGGATTAGTGGATTCAAAACGAATCAAGTGCTGTAATAAGTCATCAGGACGGGTATAAAGATCAACGCTCATAAGTTTCCCTTCCGTGTCAAATCTCGAAAGAAATTTTAAAATCTAAACCACCTGAGTTTCGGACAGTGTTTTCATTCTATCCCCACCCCTAAATCCCCTCTCTACGAAGTGGGGAGGGGACTTAAAGCACCATTGTGAACCGTTTTTCTCCCCTTCGCCATGCAATGGAGAAGGGGTCGGGGGATGAGGACATCATAAAAGTTAATCAAAGTGCGCTATCCAAAACTGAGGTTAAAATAGGGTTTTACCCTGCTTTGCGTATCTTTGCGTTCTCCGCGCCTTTGCGTCTAATCTTCTGTTGCGCTACCCACGAAGATACCACAAGATGCGCGTTTAGGGCGCTCTCGCTATAATTTTAAGCATCTAAGCAAAGGGAAAGTCGTGAGAAAGAAAACCATCGGGGAACAAGCCTACGAGCAGCTTGCTGACCGCTATGCGGCACGGGCGGATACTAAACCCCACAATGCCTATTATGACCGTCCGGCGGTGATTTCGCTGCTGCCGGATGTGCGCGGATTGAAGGTGCTGGATGCTGGATGCGGGCCTGGCATTTATGCGGAATGGCTCGTTACGAAAGGGGCGCAGGTCGTCGGTTTTGATGTCACGCCGCGTATGATCGAACTCGCCCGTGAGCGCGTGGGAAATCGGGCTGAATTTCGGGTCGCGGATTTGAATCAGCCCTTGAGTTTCGCCGCTTCCGCCACCTTTGATGTCGTCCTTTGTCCACTGGTCTTGGATTACATCCTCGATTGGCGTGCCGCTTTTTGTGAATTTTACCGCGTCCTCAAACCCGGTGGCCTTGTAGTTGTCTCTTATGCCCATCCTGCGGCGGAATTTTTTATCCATTGGCCTCATGACAATTATTTTGAAACCGAACTGCGCGAACTCACCTTTCGCGGATTCGGCGAACCGCATGTGCGCGTGAAAACGTATCGCCGTTCTTTAAGCGACTCGCTAAACCCGATTATTCAAGCAGGATTCATGCTTGACCACATTTTAGAACCGCAGCCTACCGCCGATTTTAAGCAAGTTGACCCAAAAATTTATGAAGAATTGATGCGTCGTCCGGCTTTTCTTTGCGTCCGAGCGCGTAAGATGTCATCATAGTAGAATCAAAATCCATTGTCATTAAAAAGCTGGTTTCAACATTATGGCAAATTATGACTTACTCTGCATCGGACGCAGCACCCTTGATCTGTTTGCGAATGAAATTGGTTTACCTTTCGCCAATGTGAGTAGTTTTAGTGCCTTTGTCGGCGGCTGTCCGACGAATATCTGTGTCGGCGCACACCGCATGGGCTTAAAAACTGTGCTGCTGACGGGGATGGGCGACGATTATGTCAGCGACTTTCTCTTGAATTTTTTAAAAAAAGAAGGCGTAGATACGCGCCATGTGGTCATCAAACCTGGCTTTCAAACAAACACCGTCATGGTGGCGCTGCAACCGCCGGAGGACATGCAGTTCGTGGCCTATCATGCCGATAATGCTGATCTGGAATTGACGATTAAGGATATGACCGCCGCGCCTTTGAATGACTGCCGGATGGTGCTTTTTAGCGGGATGGGACTGCTTAAAGACCCCAGTCGCAGCGCTACGCAATTCGCCATCGAACAAGCGCGGTCTAGCGGCGCGATTATCGTCATGGATTTAGATTATCGTGTGCCGATGTGGCCTGATCCGCGAATCTATGGCGTAGCATCGCGGACAACCCTACCGCTGGTCGATGTGGCGATAGGTACAAAAGACGAAATTCTCGCCGCTGCCGGGCGGGATAAGCTCGTGCCAGCGGTTGAACGTCTGTTGACTTTGGTGAGTGAGGCGGTTGTCTTAAAAGAAGGCGCGGCAGGGTCAATTGTCTATACAACCGATGGCGGTATGTATCGCGCTGCGCCGTTTAAAGTTAATGTCGTCAATTTCTTGGGTGCGGGGGATGCTTTCGCGGGTGGCTTGCTTTGGGCGCGGCTGAACGGTTGGGGCTGGCGCAAGGCGGCACGTTTAGGCAATGCCTGCGGCGCGATAGTCGTATCGCAACAAGGCACTGCCAACGCTATGCCTAAGCTGGCACAAGCCACCGCTTTTGTGGAAGCCAACGGCGGCTGGTATGAGCGCCTGCTCACGTAAGATTGATGGCGTTAGCAGTCAATAGATAGCTTAAAGCGCACCCAAGTAGGCAATTAACGAGCGAAGTTGGGCATTCGTCAGCTCAGGGTAGCCGCCGCGATAAGGATGCACGAATCCTTCTTCAGGGTCAGCCGGTGCTGCTGCCGTCGTAAACATCGCCATCAGCGCACTGGAATCGTCGAGCAAGGGACTATCGACGATGCTCGGCCCAAAATTCTCCACGCCTTCGCCTTCCGCCCCATGACACGCCGCGCAAGCCCACGCATACGCCACGGCCGGATCATCATTTGCCGGATCGCTCACGATCGTCGGCTGTACGATATTAGAGGCGGGCATATTCGCCATTAAAGCCAACAAAAGCAGCGCGATGATACCGAAAAACACCAGCATCGGGGCAAAAATATTTTGATTCGAGGTTTCAACAGTCGCCATTTACGTGATCTTTCTTGCACAAGAAAACACTCATTTTAGTGCGCCCGCATAAGCCTAGCAAGTTTTTGTGACATTCGACATGGTTTTGCCTGTCAAACATCAATCATCATCGTCGCCGTTGCCATTCCCGCCGCCGTTACCGTTACCACCCCCATTGCCGTTGCCGTTGCCACGATTACCACTTTGCCCCGGCGGATTCGCGCCTTCGCAGCGCCTTCGCCAGCCATTAGCGGGGGCCCAATCCGGCGGCGGATTTGAACAGTTTTCGCCGTTATCGCGCCAGACCGAGCCATCAGGACTCACGTTTACATCAACATTGACGACTTCAACAGTCACCGGAATCGTCATGGTGAGGATTTCGCCGCCCGTAAGATCGCCCTCGACGCGCACAATATCGCCAATTTCGATCACCGTCAGCAGGGGATTTTCTGGCAGGAGCGTAATTTGGATGCCGTAAATGACGATCACATTGACGGTGATGGATTCAACCGGCCCCTCTACGATGACCATCGTGGGCAGTTCGGTTGTTTCGGGTGTGAACTCCGGCGTGAGCGCTGGCGTGAACTCGGCGGTGACTTCCGGCAAAAGGACGCTGGCCTGCGTGACCGTCGTCGCAGGTGTGACGGTGAACAGCGCCGTCGGCGTGGAGAAAGGTGTCCCTGTCGCAACAAGTGTTTCCGTGGCGATTGTCGTTGTCGTAGGCGGAATAGTAGCGCTAGGGACATCGGTCGCGTTAGCCGTCGCGCTGAGGATGGGGACGGGTGTATTTATTGGCGCAGCACTCGAATTTCCCCGTGAGGTGATAAAAACAAGTAGCCCACCGACCAGCGCAATCAGGACTACGACCACCACAATAATGCCGCCCGGTGGCAGCGATAAACTTGGATTTGAAGATGCAGCAGGCGGTGAATTCTTCGTCGCTAATATTTGAGCGCCGATTCTGGCAAAGGCTTCCGGTTTGAGTTCCGGCTTGGGCGCGGCGGACAGCCGAAAAGCCGCCTCAATCAGCGGATCATCAATCGCTGGAATCGTCCCGTTATGCTGTGCTAGCAGCGAATCCAGCAAATTTGCTAAGGAGTCGGGGTCGTGCATAAATTCAGTCATCGCCGCCCCCGCGTAGATAATGCCGGACTTTTTCTTCAGAGCCGAGCGCCGCCACTAATTGAACGAGGGCGCGATGTTGGGCGGATTTTACTGCTGTCATACTTTTGCCGAGAACTTCTGCCACTTCCTGATGGCTTTTTTGTTCGATAAAACGCAGGATGAGGATATGCTGCTGCTCATCCGTCAGTTGGTGCAGAGCTTTCCGCAGCGCTTCTACTTCCATCCGACGCGAAACCTGTTCTTCTGGATTAGGCTTGGAATCTGCCATTGAGTCAGAAAGATCAGCCAATGGACGACGATCTGCACGGCGGTGAAAATCCACTACACGCGCAAAAGCGATGCGATACAGCCACGCTTCAAACGGCGCTCCTGTAAGTTGATAACGCGGCAGTGCTTCGACCATTTTGATGAAAACTTCGGCGGTTATATCTTCCGCGTCTGCTGTCGAGTTCAGCCGATAATAGACGTAACGATAGATCAGCGGGGCATAACGCTCATACAACTCGGTAATGGCGGCATCGTCACCCTGCTGGGCGCGGCGGATAGTCTGCTGATCTGGTGAAGTCATACGCTCGATTATGACGAATATCTCCTGTTTTGACCACCATCACGGCGACAAACACGGGTGCAATAAATAAAATCACCCGACCAAACATCATGAATAACAACGTCCCTAAAATCAACCCAATCAGAAAACCGTTGTTCTCATACAAGAAAAGATCACGGGCGGTGTAAAAAGCCGCCATTCGGGCAAAGAATACACCGGGATAAATCCCTGTAAGCGCGATTAACACAGCATACACAGGCCATACCTGTGTTCCAAAAGGCAGTATCTTGAGTAAGATCGCACAGGCAAAATAGGCGATTAACGCCAACCCGATGAAGATTTCGAGGGGAAAGCGCAGTTTTGCGGCATAAGTCACGCCGACAGCGCTGCCGATCAGCCAGCAAAGCGTCACCAGTAGAAAAGTGCGAAAGCTGGAGGAGAGTGTAAACGTAAGCTGAAAAAACAAACCTGTTTGCAGCAAACCGAGCAAAAGTCCAGTCAGTGCGGGATAAAAGCGGCGCGTTAGTTCCATCGATCTTGTATCCAATCTAAACTGATGTGCAGCACAATATCCATTGAATCGAGCGTAATGGGACGGGCATCGCCCACCACAGCCCTTACAGCAGGCGTATCAAAGATAACAAAGCCTGTTTCACCTGACGCACGAAGTGCATTTTCTATAGCCGCGCGATCAAACGGTAAATCATCACTTGCGTAAGCAAAACTCCAGCCTGCCGCTTGCGATGTGACGACGATCACTTCATCGAAAGCCGTTAACAGCGAGGCCGCAATCCGCCGAGAAACCTCATCATCCGGCGCGAAGCTGCTGGTGAGGTTTGCCGCGAGTACACCGCCTGGATTGAGATGTGCCGCAATCGCCTGATAAAATGACGCGGAATAAAGGGTCGCCGTCTGGATGGCATAAGCCGCCGGGGTATCGGTAGACACTAGATCGTAGCGGTCAGATGTATTGGCGATATAGTGCTTGGCATCATCAATAACGATCCGGCGATTATCCAAACTGCTCATTTGGTTCACAGAGTCGAAATAACGCAGGCTGGAGTTGACGACCAGCGGATCAATTTCTACTGTCGTCACCTGTCCGGCGGAATCAGCAATCATCGCTGCCATCTCCATCGACCCTGCACCGATGACCAACGCATTTTCCGGTTGTAAAAGCTGTGCCGGGATCCGCCCCAAAATGACATTCAACTGCGATCCATCCACGCCGCCGAAATGCTCTAAGCCGTCTAAAAAGAGATAGCGTTCTCCACCAATCCCTTGCAGCACATCGACTTTTTGATAAGCGCTGTAACTGCTGAATAAGGTCGTCGTCCTGGAGGGTAGGTTATGGATTTGCATGTACCAAATGGCATTGCTCCACTTGTTGGCAGAGGGCAAAATCAGCAGCCAAACTACGCTCATGATCGCCAGCGCCACAAGTGGCAGCGGCTGGATTTTTAAAGCAGCAAGAATCAGCAGTAAGCCCATCGCGTAAAAAACAAAAACGGTTTGTAAGCCTAACCCGCCCAACAAGAACAATATCATCACGCCGCAGATCGAACCTAGTAGTTCAACGCCATATAACACAGGCAGTTGGCCTTCGCCCGAATCGACTAAGAGCGGCAAAAATACGCTGTAGAACGAGGAAATAATCAGCGGAACCAGCGCGGGCAGTACCAAAAATGTAAGGGCATATAAGCCCATTGAATCCAACCCCGTGACGACCAACCGAAACCAGATAGGCAAACTCAAGTGCAGGATAAGCGTTATAACGGCTAACGGGATCAACCATGCGCGGCGGATTCGTCTCGCTAGACCATAACCGAGCGATAGGCCGAGAAAATAGCTGATCGTCACCAGTAGTGTGACCAATTCTGTACCGAGCAGCAGCGTCGTCAGTTCGCGCACCAGCACCCATTGAATCAAGATGAGGTTCGCGCCGCCGAAAAAAACGATTAAGGCGGGTGTGATGGTACTGCGCGAGAGTCCGAATGTGCGGGGGATACTTAAGGAAGTCATGCCTATCCTTTTGGGTTAAGTGGGAGGAACGCATCTCTTCGATAGATGCGTTCCACAACATTCTGATAATTTACCGACGTTTAATCGTCGTCGCCCATCCCCATACCCATGCCCATACCGTCGTTACCATTACCGCCGCTGCCATTGGTAATGATGTTGATGTTTATATCACCCCCGTTATTTTCGCAGCGTCGCCGCCATCCCCACGCAGGTGCCCAAGGGGGAGGAGGATTGCCGCAGTTGAATTCTTCGCGGTAAACCGTGCCGTCGATGTTGATATAAATATCGATGTTGACAATGATGATCGTCACGGCAATCAGGACGATACGGTTGTCGTCGTCATCATCCTCATCGTAATTGCCTTCTACACGCAGCAAATCGCCGATGCGAATAACAGTCAAAATGGGGTCAACAGGGTCAATTTCGATCTCGATGCCATAGATGACAATGATGTTGATATTAATCGCTTCAACCGGGCCTTCGATCACAATCGTGACGGGTATTCCATTGTCATCGCCGCCGTTGTTAAAATTGCCCAGTACCACGATGAGCGTCGTCATCGATTGGCCTTCGGGCGAGTCAATATCAATGCCTAATGGCAGCCGCCCCGGAAACAAAATCAGCAAATTGTTGGCTTCAATGACGATCTGTTGAATCTCGACGGTGACGCAACCAACGGCAATATTGAGCTGTGCGCCGATGAGCTGCTGCGCTAACGGCAAGCTGGCATCACCCTGCACTTGGGTATTCATCAATGCCACCGACTCGGCTTGGCTGTACTGTTGATTCCCCAACGTGACCGACGAGACAGGCCATTCATTGGGATGCAGCCGCCAAAAAGCTAAGGTTTCGCAGGTGATGACGATGGGCGTTCCGGTAGCTTCTGGTGTGGATTCTGGTGTAGCCTCTGGCGTTGCTTCAGGTGTGGATTCTTGCGCGGCGGTAGTCATCGCCATCAGGAAGACCAGCCCCAAGAGTAAAACCGATAAAAGACGAAGGGACGTTTTCATAAAATGCTCCTGTTCCTCAATAATGACAGTCACAAGCCAAACCGCTGGAGTTAGGGCGATGTCGCACAGAAATAAAAATCTGTTTTCAACTTTGCCATTTATGGGAACTCTTTTCGTGCTGCTGCTGTCTTATTAGGCATACTGCAATATACAAAGAAAGGGTACTCCCATGAACACACAAGCGCTCAAACATCATCGGTTTTGGCTGCTCATCGCGCTCGCCGCGCTGGTCGCTGTCATCATCGGGGCGCAGTCGGTTTCCGCCGATTCGTCGCCTTTTTTGGAACAAGCCAGTGGCTGCATCATCCGCACTGATTGGCCCACTTATACTGTTGTGGGCGGCGATAATGTCAGCCGCATCGCTCGGCGCTTCGGCACGACCACCCGTGATCTGATGAATGCCAACTGCTTGGCGAATGCGAATCGCATTTA
>Ga0209591_10004998_pt1 | contig 14888 bp, 15 predicted proteins | sample MAT01_FD_187207 | JGI IMG/M metagenome (GOLD analysis project Ga0209591, IMG submission 187207) | Freshwater microbial communities from Lake Fryxell liftoff mats and glacier meltwater in Antarctica - MAT-01 (SPAdes) (version 2) | ecosystem: Environmental > Aquatic > Freshwater > Ice > Liftoff... | reverse complement strand
CGAGCGCGTACACGTGCTGTCGGGCCGCGCCTGGGTGGCGCTGCACATGCATGCCGGCGATGGCAACGTGCACACCAACATACCGGTCAATTCCGACAACTATGAAATGCTGCAGGCTGCCAATCAGGCGGTGGCGCGCATCATGGCGCTGGCACGCAGTCTGGGCGGCGTCATTTCCGGCGAGCACGGCATCGGCATCACCAAGCTCGAGTATCTGCGTGACGACGAGATCAGCGCGTTTCGCGACTACAAGCAGAAGGTCGATCCAAGCGGTCGTTTCAACCGCGGCAAGCTGCTGGCGGGTGGCGACCTGCGTCGCGCCTACACGCCGTCGTTCAGCCTCATGGGCACCGAATCGCTGATCCTGGAGCAAAGTGAGATCGGCTCGATCGCCGAATCGATCAAGGACTGCCTGCGCTGCGGCAAATGCAAGCCGGTGTGTGCCACCCATGTGCCGCGCGCAAATCTGCTCTACAGCCCGCGCAACAAGATTCTCGCCACCTCGCTCTTGATCGAAGCCTTTCTTTACGAGGAGCAGACGCGGCGCGGCATTTCGGTCAAACACTTCGACGAGTTCGGCGACGTGGCCGACCATTGCACGGTGTGTCACAAATGCGCGACGCCGTGCCCGGTGGACATCGACTTTAGATCGCACGCCACGTGTTGGGTGAAAAGTGGCTGCCTGAGTATGTGGCCACAGCCAACGCCGGCGGCATCGAGCGGGTCTTGTTGTAGCGCAAACTTCGTCGCGTGATCGGCAGTTGCCAGTCGGCTTGCAAAGACGGTGGATCGGGCGCGCCCTTTGGGTTAGGATGCGAACTTGGGTAATTTCAGAGAATTCGATTGCAGATGATTGATCTGCAACGATAATCGTGAGATCGCGCTGGCATGGCGAGGGGCATCAGAGCAGAACAAGCGATGAACCTGCAATTTCAACTTCCCGTGCTGTCGGGCGATGTGCATCCCGCCTTTGCCGATGCGAAAGCGTGCGCCGAATGGGTCGAGGCGCTGCCTTTGACCAATCCGGCGACTGCGCAGGCGCAGTTGCGAGCCCAGATCAACCTGTTGCCAAGCGCCGGATTCAAGCCGGCTGTGTTGTTCGAAATCCTCGAACAATTGCGCACTCCCCTGCTGTTCGTGCAGACCGAGGCGGCGCGCAAATTCACGTTCCGGCCCTTGCCGCTGGCCGATTTCGAAGCCGGTGCCTATGCTGCGGCAATTGATCTTTGGCGTGCTTTCGGACTTTGTTGGCAGGTATGTGTGCAGTCCGCGCTCGATGCAGACAGCGGGCAGAAAGGTTTCGCGGCCGCAGTGTGCCAGCGCGCGCTCGATGTGCAGGCGCGCCTGCTGTTGGACACCGCCCATGCCGGCTCCGAACTGCCCGGCGCGGATTGGCTATTGCTGCACAAGCTGTATCGCGCCGCCGAGCAGATGGGTGTTGTTTCGGAGAAGGTCAAGGACGCGCAACTGCGCGATATTGGCGCTACCAATTGCAGCGCCACCTACGCGCGCCCTGTGCTGCTGCTGCTGGGCGCACCCGGTGACTGGGGGGCACGCCCGTCACAACTGGTGGCGCTCTGGATGGAACGCCTGGCCGTCAAGATCGTGATTGGCGCCGGCCCACCGGCGAATCCCGGCAAACCGCCGGTTTTGGTCGATCTTGCGGCGGCGCGTGGCGGGTTTCGGCCGGACACGCCTGCCTGCGCCGCCGGTGCCGAGGTCCGCTATCTCGATATCAGCGACCTCTCGGTTTCGCTGAAGAACCGCATCAACCTGTTGCGCCGCGGCCAAAGCCCGGCCAGCCTGGGCTTGGGTGAAGACAGCACGATGCCTGCTGCCGAGCAGCTGCTGATCGCGTTGCACAAGCATTGGGGCGATGGACGCGCCGGCCGCGGGCAGGCGCGACGTGCTGCAAGCGGTCGGGCGCTGGTGGCCTGCGGCTTCGACGCGATGCACTACTACATATCGGGCAAGCCCTTCAAGCAGCCGGGCCAGCCAACCGAACTGTCCTCACGCCAGCGCCAGGAAATCGCCACCTTCGGGCGGGTTTCCACCCGCGATGAAGACCAGCACAGCCTGATTCACGGTTTCGCTCTTGAAGATTGGGCCGTGCATGACGAGAGTGTGGCCGGTTTACGGCTGGTGCGGGCGGCGGGCGCGAACGGCGCCAGGCTGTCTGCTGGGCAATTGCTGGCGATCCGGCCGTCCGGGGCGCGCAGCTTCATCATGGGCGTGGTGCGTTGGGCGCAGGTGCAGGGCAACGGCGACCTGATGATCGGGGTCAAGGCGTTGCCGGGCGTGCCAACGGCAGTCGCTGTCCGCGCCACCGGGCTTAATGCGGCCGCAGAGAAGTATCAGCCGGCACTGTTGCTGCCGGCGGTACAGGCCCTGCAGTCGACCGCATGCGTACTGTTGCCGGCAGGCTGTTTTAAAGCGAACCGTGTGCTCGACATGCACGCCGAGCCTCCTGCCGTGATCAAGCTCCTGAGCCTTGAGGAACGTGGGGCCGACTTCGAGCGTTGCGCATTCGGCGTCACCTGAAGCGCGCTTTTGCGGTGGCCGGCACGCTGACGCTTTGCTCTGTCATGATGTGCTCGCGCATCACGAATTTTTTGCGGGTTGCCGGGGACCGTCTGTTCATCCGCAGAAACTGCTGCGGATGAAGTCGTCGATCAGGCCAACCCTGCACCGAAGAGTAGTGGCTTGGCCAGCCGGCGCTGTCGACGGTCAGCCGGGCGGCACGCAACCTGACTCGTGCCTGAACCTGCGTGCCTGCGGTTTGCTCAGACATCCGGCGTTACATTTATGCTGTTGTCATTGTCTCGAAGAGCGAGTAATATGACAAAAGCATAAGTCTCGCGGCCCGTACTTGGTCCGCGGGTAAGCGGAGTCAGCCATGCAGTCGACCGAAATCATGTTGGGCAAGACCAGCGCAGTGGCCACGGCCAGGAGTGCGAAGCAATGGTTGCGCGACTTGCCGATATCCGATGCGCGCAGCGCGCATCATGCCGTCTCGGCACTGTTGCGCGAATTGAACCAGGCCGCGCCGGGTCCGCGCGAACGGCTGGAGATTCTCGAGACCGTGCGTGGGCATGTCGCCGACATTGATGCAAGGTATGCGCGGCGCTATTCCGACAAGCCCTTGCCACTGGGGTTGGCCGAGCGCAACGCGTTCAATCACGCGCAGGCGCAGTGGCGCGCATTGGCGGCTGCCTATCTTGAAATCTTCGAGGAATCCATCGATGTCGCCGACCTCGCGACGCACCACGCCTTGTGCCTGGCGCGTGCCGGTGGCTACTTTTGTGACGCCCTCAAAGGGCATTTTCATGCGGGTCAGGCAGTCCCTGCCGATCTGATCGCGGATTTGCAGCTACTGTGGGAGCGGGCATCCGAATACAGGTTGCTGGATGCCCCGGTGCGCGACAGCCTGCACCCGCGCGCAGCGACCAGCGTCGCTTCGACTTATTGCCGGGCGCTCCTGATCGGCCAGGCAGGCCCGGCGGCGTGCGGGCTCGAACGCGAGGCGATGTTCGAGCTGGCATACCTGTGGGAAGGCAAGATCGCTTTCACTACCATGCCGGTCGAGGCGCCCGACACTGTGCTGCCTGCGGTCGCGCCATCGGTGCGGTTCGGGAAACGCCGCTGTCTGCGCGTACTGCGACTGGGGCGCTGGCAGCACCTGATCGATGTCACGCAACTCGAGCGCAGCCTGCGTCGCCGCCTGCGTACACTCGAATCAGGCGCCGCGCTTGAAGAAGCCCGCCTGCCGGAAGTGTTTCGCCAGTTGGCCGCCGCAGAAGTGCTGCGCCGCCTCAAGCAGACCTGGTGCGACGCGGGCGATACGCGCTCGATTGCGCGCACCGCGCCACAGGGAATGAACGGTGCCGGGGTAGCGCAGGCTGTCGGTTTAAGCTTCGCCGACAGTGACTATGAGGCCATGCATTACATGGTGGCCGGCAAGCCGTTTGCCTTGAACGAAGATGCGGTCGGGAGCCGGCGCCGCTATGACGAACTGTTCGTGTTCCAGCATGCCTCGCTGGCGCGCGAAGAAAGTCGCGGTCGTGAAGCTGCGCGGCTGTTCGAGGATTGGGTGATTAGCGACGAAAGCGCAGACGGCTTCCGCCTGCGCCGCGCGCGTGCCGGCGCGCGCCTGCGGATCGACCAGTTGCTGGCCATGCGCCTGCGCCTTGATGGTGACGACGGTCCTGTGGTGCTGGCGCGTACTCGCTGGCTGGCCGAGCCTGATGCCGGGCCCGGGCTGGTACAGCCCGGCGCGCTCGATGCCGGAGTTGAACTGCTCAAGGGCAAACCTCACGCGGTCGGCGTGCGTGAGTCCGGGCGTGATGCGCCCTGGTGTGCCGGCTTTCGGCTGGGCTCCCTGCATGCGAAAGACTATGTCACGCTGGTTGCGCCATGCGGCTGGTTCAAGCCGGACCGCGTCATCGAAATGAGTGACGCCGGCATCGTGTATCACTTGCGCCTGGTCGCGCTGGTTCGTCGCGCTTGTGATTTTGAACAGATCGATGCCCTGATGGTTGCCCAGTAACTGGCTGGCGCTACGCATGCCGGCCTGCACACGCAAACAGGTGAGAAGCGTGCGGCGATCAGGTGCGAAGACGCCTGTTTTTCGTAGCCCTCAAGGCGACCTGGCGTAGTGATCGCCGGTGTTCGGCGTCCGCCTGTGCGTTGACCTGCCGCATCTTTACTTGCTTCGCGGATGTGACGCGAGAACGTCGGGATGGCGTGCTATAGTCCGCGCGCGATGGCTGGCCTGACCAAGAATTCCCCTCTCCCGACCGACATACTTCTGCATCAGCAGACGCGGCGTCTGGAGGTGACTTTTTCGGACGGCGCACGCTTCGAATACTCGTTCGAGTTCCTGCGCGTGCATTCGCCGTCGGCCGAAGTGCGTGGACACGGTCCGGGCCAGGAAGTGCTGCAGTCCGGCAAGTGCTCTGTTGACATAACCGCCCTTGAACAGGTTGGCAACTACGCGGTGCAGCCGACGTTTTCCGACGGTCATGCCACCGGGATTTATTCCTGGGACTACCTCTACGAACTGGGTCAGCGGCAAGACGTGATGTGGGCCGCGTACCTTGCGCGCCTTGCCAGTGCCGGCGCTTCACGGGAATAGGGCCATGCCCGAAACCGATTTCGGTTTCCAAAGCGTTCCCGAGGCTGACAAGGCCGCGCGCGTGCGCGCAGTATTCGAATCGGTTGCCGGCAAGTACGACTTGATGAACGATCTCATGTCGGGTGGCCTGCACCGGGCATGGAAGGCATTCGCCATCGCGCAATCGGGTGTGCGGACGGGCCAACAGGTGCTCGATGTCGCCGGCGGCACAGGCGATCTGGCGCAAGCCTTCGCCAAGCGAGTCGGGCCCCAGGGCCAGGTATGGCTCACCGATATCAACAGCGCCATGCTGGTGCACGGCCGTGATCGCCTGATCGATCGCGGCCTGCGCCTTCCTGTTGCGCAGTGCGATGCCGAGCACCTGCCGTTTCGCGATGAAAGCTTCGATCTGGTAAGTGTTGCCTTCGGGTTGCGCAACATGACGCACAAGGCGCACGCGCTTGCGGAAATGCGGCGTGTGATCAAACCGGGTGGGCGCCTGCTGGTGCTTGAATTTTCCAAGGTCTGGCAACCTCTGGCAGGTGCCTACGACAGCTTTTCGTTCGGCTTTTTGCCGTGGCTTGGCAAGCGCGTGGCAGGCGACCCTGACAGTTATCGCTACCTGGCCGAATCGATTCGTCGCCATCCCGACCAGACCACACTCAAGGCAATGATGACTGCGAGTGGCTTCGACCATGTCGATTATTTCAACCTGACCGCAGGCGTGGTGGCTTTGCACCGGGGCTTCAAGTACTGATGTGGCGCGGGCTTGCTTGCGAACAGGACGAACGAGCGCTTGTGCGCTGGAACAGTGTCCGCCTACCGCGAGTCCTGTCTTGCGGTCCGGGAACCCGGGCATGAAGATTGCCGCGACCATCAGCGTGCGTGTATCGAGCATCTTCCGTGCCTTAGCCAGCCTGGCTCTTGGGATGGCAATCGCCGCTTGCAGCTCGCTCGGCGGGCGCGCACCGGTGGAGCGACCACCACCACAGGCGTCGCCACCGCAGCCCCGGCCGCCGGTGAGCGCTCAAGGCACGCAGCCGGCACCGGTAGTACCGGGCAAACCCGGACAGGGACGGCGTGGTGCCTACTATCAGGACGATGGCCCCGGAGATAATCCTCCGCCCAATCTGGAGGCGACCCTCGATGCGATTCCGATCGACGAGCCGCCCCTGCGCAGCGCCACCAACCGTCCTTATGTGGTGTTCGGCCGAACCTACGTGCCGTTGGCCGGCAACGGCGACTTCCGTCAGCGCGGTACGGGCTCGTGGTACGGGCGCAAGTTTCACGGTCAGAAAACCTCCAGCGGCGAGCCCTATGACATGTACGCGATGACCGCCGCGCACCCGATCCTGCCGTTGCCGAGTTATGTGCGCGTGACCAACCTGGCCAATGGCCGCATGGTGGTAGTCCGGGTCAACGACCGCGGACCGTTTCATTCGGAACGGATCATCGACCTTTCCTACACCGCTGCCTTGAAGCTCGGCTATGCCGGGCAGGGCAGCGCGCTGGTGGAAGTGGAGCGGGTGCGGGCGGGTTATACCGGCAGCTTGGTCGCAGCCGCGCCCGCAGCACCTGCGCCCGCTGCCGCCCGGCCGGCCGGCGTGGCAGCGGGCGCTGCGTCAAGCAGCGCAGCCACACGCAACCCGGCACCGGCTTCGGTGCCAGCCACTCCAGCCACTCCAGCCACGGCGGTGCTGGCAACCTCAACCCAGCCCGATGGTATGTACCTTCAATTGGGTGCATTTGGCGCGCAAGAGGGGGCGGAGGAATTCCGCATCAAGACCTACCAGCAATTGCCCTGGCTCAACGAGACCATATACATCGTCGCGCGCGACCGCCTGCACCGGGTGCAGCTCGGGCCCTTCGCCGATCGTGCCGCGGCGCAGACTATCGCCGACCGCATTCGTGAATCACTGCAGTTGAAGCCGGTATTCGTACTCAGGTAGGCTGCGCGCGATCGGCGCTAGCGGCTTTCTGTGCCAGTGCGTGTGCGTACATCGCGTTCTTCGAGGCACCGGTAATGGCCGCCGCGAGACGCGCCGCCGCATTCACCGGCAACTCGGCCAACAGCAACCCCAATACACGCAAGGCTTCGGCATTATCCTCAGCATCCGGCCGCGCGCCCTCTATGACCAGCACGAACTCGCCGCGCTGGCGGTTGGGGTCGTGTTCCAGCCAGTCCTTGAGGCCGGCCACGGTGAGCGGTGCGACGTTTTCGAAGCGTTTGGTGAGCTCGCGCGCCACCACGATGCGGCGCGCCGGCTCTAACTCGGCCGCAAGATCATGCGCCAGCTCGACGATCCGGTGCGGCGCTTCATAGAGCACCAGCGTGCGGGGCAGAGCCTTCAACTGGCGCAATCGGGCGCGGCGCGCCGCGCTTTTCGGCGGCAGGAATCCGTGAAACTCGAACGGGCCTTCGAAACCCGCGACCGATAGCGCGCCGATCGCCGCGCTCGGGCCGGGTATCGGCGTGACGCGGAAGCCCGCATCATGTACCGCGCGCACGATGCGCGCGCCAGGGTCCGATACCGCAGGCGTGCCGGCATCGCTGATCAGCGCCACCGATCGCCCGGATGCCAGCAGTTCGACAATGCGCGCGGCCGCTGCCTGTTCGTTGTGGTCGTGCGCTGCCATGAGCTGCGTGCGAATTCCGTGCGCACCCAGGAACGTGGCCGAGGTGCGGGTGTCCTCGGCGGCGACCATATCGACAGCCGCCAGCACTTCCAAGGCCCTGAGTGTGACGTCGCGCAGATTTCCGAGCGGCGTGGCGACCACATATAATGAAACGGCAAGCTTGGGCGGCGCGGAAGAATCAGGGGTGTGGTCGTGGGTAGCCTTGTTGGCCATTGGCGGAAGCTGTGTCTGGGACTGCGGGCTGCGGCGCTTGCGCGGACCGTCATTGCGTGCTGTGCAATGAGCGTTCCCATATTGTGCGCGGGGCAGCAGGATACGGCAAGCCGCGTGAGCGAACCTGCGGCTGCGCACACGCATCAGAATCCGCTGGGCGCTGTCAGGAATTTCATCGAAAATCTGTTCGCACCGCGCGAGCCGACCAAGCCGCGAGACGCGGCTGCTCCGCACGCCTGGCCGCGTGCGCAAGCAGCGGAGCCGCCGGCTGTGCGCCCGTCGATTGACAAGGCATCCGAACAAGCGCCCGCCGCCACGGCAGAGGGCGCGCTGCCTGCGGCACTGCCAGCAGGGCCCACCGGCGCCGAAAACCTGCCGTTTCCGCCGCCAGCGGCTGCTCAGACCGCTGGCGCAGCAGGGAGCGCTGCGACAGTGCCCGCGCCCGCCCAAGCCGCTGCGGGAGCAACCGGTGCCGGCACCGACTCTCCTCTTGCAAGTACGGTGCCTTCGAATGTCAACGCCGACGCTGCGCTAACGCCAGCGTCGCGCGCGGGGGTTGCCCTGATCCTGCCGGCAAAGTCGTCGCCCTTCGGGCGCGCCGCCGATGTGGTGCGTCAGGGCTTCATGGCGGCGCGCGGCGTAGCGTCAGACAAGCCGGAGGTGCGCATTTTCGAAACCGACGGCAGCGAAGACAGCGCGCGCGATGCTGTCGCCAAGGCGGTGGCCAGCAATGCAGCGGTGATCGTGGGCCCGTTGACCAAGGCCGATGTCGGTGCCATTCTCAAATTGCCGCTGACGGTGCCGACGCTGGTGCTCAACACACCGGATGGTGATGCGGCCCTGCCGCGCAACATGTTTGCCTTGTCGCTCAACACTGAGTCCGAAGCGCGCGCCGCCGCCGCCGCTGCGTTTCGCAATGAGGCAGCAGTCGCGGTCATCGTGACCACCACTGCGCCACTGGCACGGCGCGCGGCGGCGGCTTTTGCCGACGCCTGGACCAAGCTCGGCGGAAGCATCAAGGAAAGCGTGGAGTTCACGGGCAGTCTCGGGCGGGTGCGGCAGGCTGTCGACCGGGCACGCGGCGATGTGGTTTTTTTGGCAGCCGATGCCGAACGCGCCCGGCTGTTGCGGCCCTATCTGGGCCGCGCCACGCAAGTTATCGCCACCTCCCAGGTATTCGCCGGTGTGCCCAAGGGCGAAACCCAGAAGGCCCATGATCTGAACGGCATGCGCTTTTTCGACATGCCGTGGCTGCACCAGCCGGATCATGCCGCGGCCATGGTGTTTCCGCGAGCCGAAGGGCAACTCTCGGCAGACCTCGAGCGGCTGTATGCGCTGGGAATCGATGCTTTTCGGATCGCCGGTGAACTTGCGCTGGCGCGCACTGAATTTTTAGTCGACGGTGTGACCGGAAACTTGAATGTGCAGCCGGGGGTGATCGGGCGAGCGCCGCTGCAACTGGAATACCGAGACGGTACGGCCAAGCCCCTGGCCGGTCGCTGACCAAGGGTGATCCGCCGGCAGCAGCAGGCGGTCGACCGGCACCAGGCCGGTCAGTTGGCGGAGACGCTGGCATTGGCGTTTTTAAAGGCGCGTGGACTTACGCTTCTGGAGCGCAACTTTCGCTGTCGCATGGGCGAGATCGATCTGGTGATGCGCGACGGCGCGTCGATCGTGTTTGTCGAAGTGCGTCTGCGATCCCCGGGGGCCTATGCGAACGCCGCCGAGAGCATCGATGCGCACAAGCAGAAGCGCATTGTCGCCGCTGCCGGTTTTTATCTGGCCGGGCGCGCCGAGTCGCCATGCCGTTTTGATTGCGTGCTGCTGGAGCATGCGCACAACGATTCGATCCGCTGGATCAAGAGCGCATTCGATGCCTGAGGCCCGAGGCAGCCGGATATAATCGATTCATGAACCAGCTTGGTGCGCCAGCAGTGGTTTCCCCGATTTCCGGTGCTCGTCTCGTGCAACGGGTATGCGCCCGGTTCGAATCCGGTGTCGGGACCAGGCGTGCTGCGATCGACGCGATGGCAGTACCCGATCACGCGCATTCACGAAGTCCGCCGGCTGACCATACGTAGCCTGTGCGATGGCATAGATTGCCTTTTGTTGGGAGAAGACCAATGAATTCACGCCTTATCCTTACGCTGGCATTGCTTGCGCTGGCCGTGCCCGCGCTGCAAGGCTGTTTCCCGATCCTGGCCGGCGGCATCGTGGCAGGTGCGCTGGCGATTGATGACCGTCGTACTCTGGCTACACAGGCCGAGGACAAGACGATTTTCGCCAAGGCCGAAACCCGGGTCTCGGAACGTCTTGGCAACAAGGCCAACGTCAACATCGCCAGTTTCAACCGACGCGTTCTGCTGACCGGCGAGGTGCCCAATGAGCAAGCCCGTGCCGAGGCCGAGCGGATTGTCGGGGGGGTGGAAAACGTGGCCACCATCGTCAACGAACTGCAGATCGCCGGCATTTCCTCACTGACCGCGCGTACCAACGATGCGATTATCACCAGCAAGGTGAAGGGCAATTTCGTCGATGATCGTGATCTTCAGGCCAATGCTTTCAAGGTGGTGACCGAAGCCGGGGTTGTGTACCTGATGGGCCTGGTGACACGTGCCGAGGGCGATCGTGCCGCAGCGGTGGCCGCGCGTACCAGCGGAGTCAAGCAGGTGGTAAAGGTTTTCGACTATGTGCCGGTGGCACCGCGGCCTGCCGAGGCCAAGAAATAAGGGCAGGCGGGAGCCGGCTCGACGCTTGCGGCTCGTGCGAAACGGGGGTGTGCGTCGTCGCGGGTAACCAAAGGCCTGGCCCGCCGGCCTCGCGCCAGGCAGGTCGTCTTAACCAGCCTGACGTTTCAGCCAGCGCATCAATGCGCCCACAAACGGCAGCGTCTCGTACAACTCCCCGGCCGCATCCCAGTAATCCCGATGCATCTCGACCCGGCCGTCCACTGCGAAGCGCAGGTGCGACGCACCGCGGCTGGTCTGCGTGGTGCGCGTGTCGAAGCGTTTCATGCGAAACGTGAAATCCCAGGTGAGGAAGGCCTGGCTGCCTTGCTGCATCGCCTCGATCACCGCAAAGCGCGGTTGCTCGACCTAGCAGCCTGTCGGAGTTGGGGAGCGTCGGCTGCAAATCGACCGCAGCGGCCCATTTTTCACCGCCTTCTTGCTCCATAGCCGGGCTATGGAGCCGCGAAGGCGGCAAAAACTGTCCTCGCTGGGGACGATTTTCGCTTTCGACGCGCCAAGTCCGACAGGCTGCTAGATGAACATGTGCCCGAAGATGCGGCGGATCGGCTCGATGCCCCGCACTTCGTTGAACGGGTCCTTGAACCAGGCGTGGTCGGCATAGATCTGGTCGAGCCGGCCCACGGTCGCTGCGTCGACATGTTCGAAAAAATCGACCACGCGTGCAAGCTCCACCGACAGAGGGCGGCGCGCGGAGCCATTTTCGTTCGCGCAAACCACGGTTTCAGAGCCCCGTCATTTTGCGCACCGCGCGAAAATAGAGCGCGTACGGCAGCAGGCGCAGCACCTTCAGCCAGCGCGTGAAGCGCTTCGGAAAGTGCATGTCGAAATCACCACGGGCGAACCCTTTGATGATTTCCGTCGCAGCCTGATCGGCGCTGATCAGTGCCGGCATCTTGAACTCGTTCTGTTTGGTCAGCGGGGTGTCGACGAAACCGGGGGTGATGAGGAATACACCAATGCCGCGGGGCGACAAGTCGAGGTACAGGGTTTCGGCCAGATTGATTAGCGCGGCCTTCGAGGGGCCGTAGGCAAGCGCGGCCGGCAGACCGCGAAACCCGGCCACCGATGACACGATGGCCAGCGCCGGCGCTTCGCGGTCGCGTGCCAGAAAATCCGGCAGCACCGCGGCCAGGCCATTGACCACGCCGTGATAGTTGATCGCGAAATGCTTGTCCATCGATGCCAGGTCAAACGCAGCGGCGCGCATCGGACTATAGGTGCCGGCGTTGAAAATCACCAGGTCGGCGGCACCCCATGCCTGCTTGATGCGGGCATAGGCCTGGCCTTGCTGGTCGGCGCTGCGTACGTCGAGCGGCAAGACCAGGGCCTGCGGCAATTCGGCGGCCAGGGCGTCGAGCTTTTCGCGACTGCGTGCCGATAGTGCGACCCGTGCACCGGCTGCGGCGAGTCGCCTGGCGAGGGCCGCGCCGATTCCGGTGGAGGCGCCAATGATCCAGACGCGTCGCCCCGACCAATGCCCGATTGGAGGGTTGAAAGCCATGGGTCGCTGGCGTGGCGCCTACTTGCGCTTCCGGAAGGCCAGCGTGACTTCGCCCAGGTAAAAGCCGAACTTGCTCATGGCGGCGCGATTGAGCATGACGTCGTCGTCCATCAGGTACATCCAGTCATCGAAATTCACATGGTAGCTTTTGTCGCCGACCTTGAGGTCAAGCACATAGCGCCAGTTGAGCGCGTTGCCGCTGGCGATGCCGATGGCTTCGCCGACCACATCGGCGGCGCTACCGCTGTAGCGGCCGCCTCCCAGTTTCTTGATGGTCCAGATGCGCTTCTCCTTGGTGCCATCGGAATAGCTGAAGTCCTCGTCTAATGTGCCGGTGTCGCCGTTCCAGGTACAGCGCATGACCACGGTGAAGCGCCTGACGACCTTGCCCTGGCGGTCGGTGAACATGCCCCAGGCATCGATGGTGCCGGTGAAGTAGCGGTCCAGTTCCAGCACCGGCTTTTCGGCGCGGTATTCGTCGGGTGTGACACTGGCGCAGCCCGCGAGCAAGAAAAGTGTTGTCAGAGCCAGAATCAGGCGTTGCAAACCACGCAGCATGGGATTTCCTTTCGAAGGTTTCAAAGGCGCAGGCGCGCGAGACCGGCGATTGCGAGAACCTTGAGCGCGCAGGGCAGGAGGCAATACATCGCCGCCAGGGCGGCACCGGCGTTGGCCAGGCCAGGCCGATAGCCGAGCCATTCAAGGAGCGGCAAGGCCAGGCCGGCTGCCAGAGCAAGGTTGAGCTTGGTGACCAGATTCCAGATACCGAAATAGGCACCTTCTGCACCGCGGGCGCGGTCCGCCTCGATGGCGTCGGCCAGCAGCGCAGGCGGCAGGGCGAGGTCGGCGCCGAGCGCGGCACCGGATGCCGCCGATATCAGCGCGAAGGCCAAAAGGTCGCCGCTGCCCAGCGTATACGCCCAGACGAACGCTGCGATCGCCAGCATCATCGATGCCAGCCAGGCACGACGCTTGCCGATACCGGCGGCAAGCCGCACCCAGAGAGGCAGGGCCAATGCGGCACTGATGAAATAGAGAGCCAGAAACAGGCCGCTTTTTTGTTCGAGGCCGAGAACGTCTGCTACGAAAAACAGAAACAGGGTGGCCGGAATCGCAGAGGCGATGCCGTTGAGCGCGAATACCGCCAGCAGCCGGCGAAAACGGCGGCTGGCGAATGCCCCGGCGGTGCCGCGCGGCGTCGTTGTCGCCGAGTCGATCGCTGTGGGCGTGGCCGGCGGCCGCACCAAGGTGGTGAAGGCGCACAGCGCCAGCAGCAGCACGAACACCAACGCTGTGGCGGGCAGGCCTTGTTCGACCGTGGGCGCGAAGACCTGTGGCAGCAATGACGCCAGAATCACGCCGGCCAGACCAAAGGCTTCGCGCGTGGCGGTGATGGTGGTGCGCTCGCTGGCGACACCGATGCGTGCGCCCCAGGCCTGGTAGGCGATGCTGGCGGCCGAGAAGCCGAGCGTCACAACGCTGACCGCCGCCACCAGCCAGAGCGCAAGCGGGATGCCGGACGGCGGGTTGAATAATGCAAGCATGCCAAGCGCCAGCGGGATCAACGCCAGGGCGATGAACCTTGCCGGACTGGCAGCGCGATCCGAAGCGGCTCCCAGCCACGGGTCGATCAGACCATCGGCGAGGCGCGCGGCCAGCAATACCGCGCCGGCAGTGGTCAGCGAAAGTCCCAGGCCGGCATAGAACTTCGGGGCGAACACGTAGATCGGCAGCGCCGCAAACGCCAGCGGCAAACCAAGTGCACCGAAGGTTGCCAACTGCAGGCGTCCGAGCGGCACAGGCACGGCTACGCCGTTCATTTGCCTTCCGGGGCGGCGCCAATGAGCCGGTTGCGCAAATCCGGGGCCGAGGTGCGTGGATCGAGCCAGATCGCGAAGAAGGCGCGTTTCAGGCGCTCGTTGGCGATGCTGCCAACGGCGCGGCCATTATGGAAGAACTGCGCCGGCCCGCTGGCCCCTTGCACACCGGCCAGGCGATCGCCGGGCCGCACGTCGGGAAAAATCCCGACCAATATGCCCAGCCATTCGCCGGCTTCGGTTTCTGTAGCCAGCCCCATTTTGCGAATCTCGCTGATACTGCGCTCGGCGATGTTGGCGCCCTTGAAATTGCGCGCATACGTCAATTCGAGCGCGAGTGGCGCATTGGCGACAAAGCGGGCATTCTCGGCGTACAGCGCGGCGTCGTAGGCATGGATCCCGAACCACGTCAGGCGCCCGCCGCCGACCCGTTGCGCGTCGGGGATCAGGTTGCTGATGTGGGTGTCTGCCGCACGCGCAGTGTCAGCGAAACCACCGCCTGCCAGAATCACGAGCGCCAACAACAGTCCGATCGCCTTCTGCAAAAGGCCGTTGCAAGATGGGCTTGTGTTCATCAGCGATCGGTACGGTGAATGAGCTCGAACTGCAACACATCTGTCGAACCCGCATTGAACGCGCCTTCGCAATAAGCCAGGTAAAACTCCCACAGCCGGATAAAACGCTCGTCGAAGCCGCTGCCGCGTACCCTCGGCAAGACCCGCATGAAGTTCTGCCGCCATCGACGCAGAGTTTCGGCATAGTCGCTGCCGAAACGGAACTGGTCTGCAACGGCCAGGCCGGCGGCCCCCGCGCGCGCGCGAAACGCCGTCGGGCTGGGCAGCATGCCACCTGGAAAG
>Ga0209591_10004994_pt1 | contig 14895 bp, 13 predicted proteins | sample MAT01_FD_187207 | JGI IMG/M metagenome (GOLD analysis project Ga0209591, IMG submission 187207) | Freshwater microbial communities from Lake Fryxell liftoff mats and glacier meltwater in Antarctica - MAT-01 (SPAdes) (version 2) | ecosystem: Environmental > Aquatic > Freshwater > Ice > Liftoff... | reverse complement strand
CGTGCATCGTCAGGCCTAATAACATCGGCTCATTAACTCGGATCTGCTCTCCTGTAAGCGCGCAGCGTTCTTCCTGCTGTGCTGTGGCATTAATACTAGCTCGAATATCCGATCGACCAAACATCTGACGATAGTCTCCAGACTTCTGCTGGACGTAATTCCAGAGCAAATCTCGAATCAAAGCTTGATAGCCTTGATTGCCCGCGAGCTCTTTGAGTCTCTCCTTGAGCTCTTTTTCCAGTCGAATGCTGGTGACTTCCATTTCGGTGGTTGAGGTTCTAGGTAGGGTATGCATAATTTTTTCTCCGTGACGGTGTACATATCTGTAATATCAGTGTAGTATGTTTAAAGCTAGATTTAAAGCTCTCTTACTACTTTCTGCCTGCTGTGAAATTTTTCGCCACCTACTCCACCTATCAACTCAAGTGCGATCAGCCCAGAGGTTGCTCTGACTCGTCACGGCACGTTTTTAGGACGGGTTTGGCGATCGAAAAGGCGACCTCGTGGGTGGGTACAAGCCTAGATAAACCCGGTTATAGTGGATTAGAACAAAATGCAGAAATTAATTACAACCAGGTAGACCAAGACGGTCTGGGAGTGGCACAGCCACAGAAAGATACGCGAAGCGGGAGGTACAGCTAAAAAAACTGTACCGATACAGGATGAAAATTTGCATGAAAGCAGTTTTTTTGGCCCCCGCTTCTGTCGTAACAGAAGCGGGGGCATTTGATTGGATATTTGAGAAATTAGGAAAGGCTTGGGAAACTGGCAAAAAACCAGATTCAGCCAATGCTGGTGCAACACCCAAAATCCCAAATCTAAAATCTAATCATGCTGGTGAAACAGCCACAATCCCCAATCTAAAATCTAATCATGCGGGTGTTACACCCACAATCCCAAATCTAAAATTTAAAATTCTTCAATCTAAAATCTAAATGAGGAGGAGGCAGCCGTGAACGTAGTAACTGATGTATTGAGGCAATCTGTGGTGGTGTTTTCCCAGAATTACCTACCGATGAGCCGTGTCAACATCAAACGAGCGATCGTACTTTTGGTAACAGGCAAGGCCCAACCTCTGGATTTTAGCATTGGCAACGGCTGGCTAGTACGATCGCCCAGCACCAGCATCCACGTACCCGAACAAATCCGCTTGACTTTTGGCAACAGGGAGCGCGTTTGGAAAGTGCCGCCAGTCAATCGCCGGGAAGTGTTGCGCCGCGACGCTCATTGTTGCCAATACTGTGGCAACAATCGGCATCTGACGTTGGATCACGTTATGCCTCGATCGAAGGGCGGGACGCATACTTGGGACAACGTGGTGACGGCTTGTGAACGGTGCAACTCTCGTAAGGGCGATCGAACTCCCATAGAAGCTCAAATGCCTCTGCGAACTAAGCCGAAGGCTCCCATGCACCCCACTGTTGCTTTTGCCGAAATGTTTTGGCACGAATACCAAATTGGGGAATAGGGAATTAGTCATTAGTCATCAGTCATTGGTCATCAGTCATTGGTCATCAGTCATTGTTCATTAGTTAATCAAAAACAACTGACAACTAACAACTGTATTTCGCGATCGTATTTACGACCCCAGAAACGAGGTTTCTTAGTACATTGCTCGTGAATCTTCCCAAAACTCGTGTAGAAACCAGGTTTCTCACTGCCCATGCGTAATGCGCGAACCAATGACTAACGACTAATGACTAATGACTGATGACCAATGACCAATGACTAATGACTAATGACTGAGAGAGAGAGGGCGGGTTTTGCCATTTTTTTAGTCATTTGTATCATAGATCCTTAGCTAAACCCGCCCCTACAAAATGCTAATGACTAATGACTAATGACTAATGACTAATGACTAATGACCAATTTCAAATTTAGGGCTGTCAATATGCTGAAGTTGACTTACACTGAAACGGGCTTTAATCTAGAGCGTTTGGCTCAATCTCCCGAACAGTTAGTGGCGCTGCGAGTTGTGCTGGCTATGCGAGTTGGTCAAAGCATCAGCGTCGAACCGAGCACTGCGGCATTTTTGCTGCCGGCGAATTTGCCGGCGCTTTCTCTGTTGGAATCTGAGGCCCGCCGAGATGAGTGCGAGGCGATCGACCTTTGTGTTGCTGATGCTGATTTTGTAGAAGTGACTTTGCGCGGTACGTGGATTTCTGATGCGTCTGAGGGCGCTCAGGGGGTGTTTGCGACTGTTTTGGGCGATCGGGCTGAACTCTTGTTGCTCAAACTCTGGCTCGAAACTCAGGGGGCTGCCGAGGTGGTCGGGGAAGTCGGCGATTAATATCCGATGATGAAGGAAGAAGGAAGAAGGAAGAAGGAAGAGGGAAGAAGGAAGAAGGAAGAAGGAAGAAGGAAGAAGGAAGAGGGAAGAAGGAAATATTGTGTTCATCTCCCACTCTCCCTCTCCCAGTCTCCCCATCCCTCACTCTCATTAAGGTGTATAAATGATGTTGAAGTAAATGCCATTATCTTGCAAATTGTCGCCTTTATCGCTAATTCTCACCAAAGGAAAAGCGTAATCTACGCGCAAGTTCACCTGCCGTATCGGTTGCCAGATCACCCCCAAACCCAGACCTGCCAAGAATCTTTGATTGGTTAATTTATTAGGATTGTTGGCAACGTTCCACACCGTACCCGCATCCAAAAAAGGAGCCAATTGAAGTTTGGGATTTCCCGAAGCATCTCGCTGCAAAGTAATCCGATTCTCGATCGAAACTCGGAAGCCGTTATCGCCAGAACCGGCATTTTGGCGGTAGCCTCGCAAAGATTGTCCCCCACCAATTACAAATTGCTGCGAAGGCAATAAACTATTAGCTGACAACTGCAAATCTGACTGCAAAATTAATAAATTTTTGTCATTCAATCGCTGTACTCGTTGCACTTGACCCAGCCAACTAAAAAATTGTCCGTCAGGGACAGAACCTTCGTTTTGAGTCGCATCAAATAAGCTAGTCCCGATCGTAAATTGCGATCGCACGGCCCAAGCACCCTGGGGGTCGCGCCGAATGTAGTCCTGTCCCAGCTTAATTGCAGTCGTAGTGCTGACACCCTTGGAGTCCGGGCCGATACCAAAAGGAAACGGTTCGCCGGCGAGAAAAGTGCTGCTTGTCTGATAAGTAACACCGGCAGATAAGGCAAATTCTTCGATCGGCGTTCTCCGCAGCGGCTGGCGGTAACTAAGTTCAAATAAATGTGACTTCCCCGAAATATCAAAAGTGTCAAACGGTGCTTGTACAATACTGTTACGGTTCGGCGCCGCCCTCAATTGCAAAGTGCCGTTCATCGGATTTAGGGGCACGCGATAGCTGAAATCGAACAAGTCTGAATCGCCTAGCGATCGATAATAAGCACCCGCAAGTTCGTCGCCATTTCCTGTTATGTTCCGGTGTCGCAAACTTACTCCCAATCTTTCGGAACCGACACTCGGAGGTGAGTAATTGTCAAAGCTGAAACTGGATTGAAACGGATTAGCTTCCGACACTCTGACGATCAGAATGCTCTCCGCTGCATTATCTCCAGCCCGCAGGCTGGCTTCTACATTGTCGAATAAAGGATCGACTCGCAGCAGCCGGAGTTGGTCTTCTAATGAAGCTGTGCTTAAGGGTATTTTGGCACCGAGTCGAATCCGGCTGCGGATGTAACTTTTATGCACTCTTTTATTTCCTTCTACCTCAATTGGGCCCAGCTTGCCTTCGAGCACTTGAATTTCGACTACCCCTGCGGTGAGAGTTTGGGGCGGCAAGACGGCTCTCGAAGTGATGTAGCCACGATTGAGGTAAATTTCGGTAATTTTGTCGGCGATTTGTTTGAGCTGTTCTAGGGTGGATGAACGGCCTTCAAACGGCTTGATTAAGGCATTGATTTCGTCTTGACTTAAAATTGTGCTGCCAACTACTTGAATTTTCTGCACCTGAATTATCGTATCCGGGAGTAGTTGGGGCACTGGTGACGGGGGTTGGGGCGCAACTGTTGGTGGTGTTTGGGGAGGTTCTACTGAAGGCTGTGGGGCTGGTTGCAGAAATCGATCGCGATTTGGATCTGGTTGAGTCGGCGGCGGTGGCAGGTTTGGAGGCGCAGTTTGTTGATTCTGGGCTAAAACATTGCAATGTGGATGGTTCTGGCATTTTGGATCGGCCTCAACCAGATTTTTTGCTTCGGGCAGGATGTCGATACCACAAACTGTTTCATCGATTGTGGAACAGGCATCTTGTCTGTTTTCGGAGCTGTTCGATTGTGTTTCTGGTTCGGGGTTGCTCTGGCTCGAATCCGGGAGTTGATTTAAGCTTGTGGCCGTTTCATCCTGGTGGATTTCCAGTTTTTGTGGTGCTAATACTGCGTTGCCCATATCTGCTGAGTTGTCAGCGGTGGTGGGTAACTGAGAAATATTGTCCGTTTGAGATATGCCTTTATTGGCATGAAAGCAAGCAATCGGGAGCGCAGTTAGAAGTGAAATCCCCAACCGAAATATGGCAATATTTGCTCTCGGGCGCATAATTAATAATTTTTGTAAAATAAGTTGGTCTGCTGCTTGACTCTGCCAGTTTACCATTTAGTAGTGGGCGCAATTTGACCATAAAAGTTTCAGCAGTCCGGTTTTCAAGAGGCAAGGGAACCCGAACTGCTGGCGAGGACAAAAATTTTAATTTATTGAGGACGATCGACCCAAAAACCCGGAACGCCAACAAAATTGTCTGTGGCGCGGCCAAAGACTGCGCTCGAAACCGGGTTTTTGGTACTTGCTGCACCACTCTAATTATTTTCGAGTTATGGGTGTTAACTGACTTGTGACTAATGGTTCTCGGGCGATTTTGCCGAGTTCGACTGAGCTGAGCACTTCTGACCACTTGAGCGCTAAACTGGCATCGCTGGGAGACTCGATGCGCAATTGAGCTAGAGTTGCCAGGTACTCGTACCAGAGACCTTGTTGAGCAAAGATGCTGAGCTTGGCGCGACGATCGGGCGATCGATCCAACTGTGTTTTCACTGTTGGGGCGAGTACGGTACGGTTGATCCACCCAGAAACGAGAACATCATCTGTATAGCTTTTTGGGTTGCATTTGATCGTAAAGTACCATTGATAGTTTTTGCCAACTTCCAGGGCTGGCGAGTTGCCGTCGGAGTCGAGGCTGACGCTAACGATACCAGCACGGCTAGTTACCATCCGAAAACTTTTTTTGTATACTGTTTTGTCGTTTTCGTCCGCTAACTCAAACTGAACTGTTTTGTCGAGGGCTACCGGAAGGTAGTAGAAAAATGTTGGCTTTGCTGATATGGTTTTCCCCATAGTTGATTGGGGAATCAGGGCAGTTATGGCAGTGGGGCATACTAACCCACGGGTTCCTCCCCCTTCCCGCCTTCCGGGTACTCCTTGCTCCGGCGGTTGAAAGTTATTCCAGATGGCTACTGGTTGCTGGCTATTCGGTCTGCTTCCGGTTTGTCCGGCTAGTTGAACTGTTTGCCAGTTAAGGGGTAGCTGCGGTGTTGAGGGCGGGTAAACGCTGTTTGTCGGGCTGTTGAGGGCAAGAGCTGGTGTAAATAAACTGCCGGCGGCAACTGCCTGTAAAGACAGAATTAAGGAAAGAGTACCGGTGTTTAGAGCAGACTTCCAATCCATGACGAACCTGCCTTTTTGTGAACATAGGAACTTGATCGCACGGTCTTATTCTACCCAAGGTTTTGACGGATATAGTAATCTGCTGTACTTAATTTATATCTTTAGGGAGATACGATTAGCTTGGCTACTCTGAAAGATATGTAATTCTGTGTCGCATTTTTCGGTGGTAGCTTAGTAGTTATACTTACTTGCCTTCAGAGCAGCAGGTTGGGTTGAGCTTGTTAAACCCAACTTTAAAAAACACTAATATTCCGGGTTTTTTAAGTCTGGCAAGAGGCTACAACGCGTATTTACGTTAAAACCCCCGGTTGATGCGTCAGTCCTGGATCTCAGGAATCTCGACAATTTTACTGGTGAACCTCAAGCGATCGACTACAAGTTACAAATCAGGTCTTCTGTAAAATATGATCGGCAAGAAATTTAGCATGAATCTCGATTCACCAGTTGTCTCGGACAAACAGCCTTCGGGGCTGCGGATGGTAAGACCGATCGGTGTATCTGCACTGCACGGCATTGCTTTTTTAGGAAATAGGTTGTTCGCTGTCGATCGCGCCGAAGGGCTGCTATTGGAGATCGATCGAGAAACTGATAACACTACTGTTTTGAATCCTCATCAAACGGCTAAGTTTGCGGGCGCAACCGGGCTGGCTATTTGGGAAGATACTCTCTGGTTTTCCCGGGATGAGGATATTTGTTGCTGTCCGGGAGCAATTCGGGACGGGGCAATCGCACAACTCAAACCGGAACATTTTGTTTCACTTTCTTATCCTGTTGACGGGATTGCAGTTTGGAAATCTACGCTGTATGTGACTTGCCAGAGATTGGGCTATATTCTGGTTCTTGATGTGAAAACTGGTCGGGAAATTACTCGGTTTTTCGCTCCTGGTATTGGGGTAGAAAATATCACTGTCCGGGATGAGGAACTTTGGATCTGCGACAAAACTGAGCAAACTGTTTACTGTTTGGAACGGGCAACTGGGGAGATTAAATTTAGCGTTTTGACTCCCTTTGAATGGCCTTCTGGTTTGGCTTTTCACCAGGATTCTGAAACAGGGGAGGAGGTTCTGTATGTGGCTTATGCTGGGGATGAACTTTATATCCGGGATGATCCGAATTCGGAAGATCCTTTTCAGTTGACGAAGCGCGATCGCACTTTTGTTCACCCTTTGTCTTTTCACTACAATGAAGCCGAACGCTACGCTCTGTCAAGCGGTTTTTTGATGGAAATGTCTTATGTGGAGGAACTGTCTCCTCTCGATGAGGTGGAAATCGATAATTTGGAGTGGCGGATTGCTTTGCCTTCGGAAACTCATCGGCAAAAGGTCAGGAAAATTACGCCGATTGGAATGCCTTTTACTGAGGAACTTCTGGAAGGGGAACGGGTGGCGGTGTTTAAGTTCGATCGCCTCCAGAAGGGGGAACGGCGAATTTTTGGCTGGAAGGCTTTGTTGGAAGTGCGATCGATCAAGTATCAGTTGTCACCTCGAAATGTGGAAAAGATTCCGCCACTATCGCCGGAGTTTGCAGCTAAGTATTTGGTGGACAATGACAACTTGGCGATGGATACGGAGATTGTGCGATCGGGTGCGGTGGCATCCATTGGCACAGAAACTAATATTCTGAGGAAGTTACTGAGTATTCGGAATTTTGTTTATGACCAACTTTCCTACGGGATTAGGCCTCACATTGACACTCCCGATCTTGTATTACGTCGCGGCATCGGTTCTTGTGGCGAGTACGTGGGGGTGTTGTTGGCTTTGGCAAGATTGAACGGAATTGCTTGCCGTACGATCGGGCGTTATAAGTGTCCGGCTTTTGCTGACAGAAAAGGTTTGCCGCTAGAACCTGATTTCAATCATGTTTGGCTGGAATTTTACATTCCGGGTTTTGGCTGGGTGCCGATGGAATCTAATCCTGATGACATTCAAGACAAAGGCCCTTATCCTTTGCGATTTTTTATGGGTTTGGCTTGGTATCACGTAGAAATTGGCAAGGGAGTGCGGTTTCAAAGTCTCACCAGCGGGGGTCTTCCTTTAAACAAGGAGGATGTTTCTGTGGGGACTCTGGCAATTAATCATGTCAGGTTTACAATTTTGGAAGAGTTGTTTTAAGGAAGAAGGAAGAGGGAAGAAGGAAGAAGGAAGAAGGAAGAGGGAAGAGGGAGGATTTTTCTGATCTCCGACTCTCCCTCTCGCCCAATTCAGAGTACGTCCGGTAGAATAACCGTTATCAGGTTTGTAGCGAGGACTTTAGTCCGCAGAGTTTGATGAAGATTTCCATGCCTCGCTACCAACTAATTTTATTGCGGTTGTGCGATCGCACATAATCTCAAGTCTAAATCTCAAGTCTAAGTTTGCAGGAGGGGTTGTGGGATTTTCTATTGCTAATGTTCTTGTTTTAGTGGCTTTTGTACTGCTGATAACCGTGACTGGCGGGGTTGCCTATTTGACTGCGGTTGAGTGGGGCGATCGCAGACGGTTAGATGAGGCTAAACGGAAAAAGAAATAGCTATTTGCTGTTGACAAAGTGCATTTTTTATGATATTGAACAAGGCGACCTGGTTGGGTCGCCTTGTTTTTTGGTGGAGGTATTTGAACCGCAAATGATATCAAATTCCGTAACATAACCTATTTTATGACGGTTGTTCGATCGCACACAAGATGATTCACGGGCGTCCCGCCCGCGCCACAATAAACACACCACAATAAACACAGATGAAAAAAGGGATTTGGGAGTTGGTATTTTAAGTCCACTGTCGGAAAAATGTATTTTCTTGCCAAGCGACAGCAGTTCGCTTCTCTATAGCTGCCATTTCTGTGTTGTTCAGGGGTTTGAATGCTTGGGCGACTTTCAAGTTTTCTTCTAGTTGCTTTACTGAGTCGGCGGCGATGACGCAGCAGTGCACTCCCGGGAGTGAAAGCGTGTAGCCCATTGCTTGGTGCATTCCATCTAAAACACCGTTCTGAAATAATTTGCCGTAAGCTGGTATTTTCATGGCAATTACGCCGATATTTTTGGCTTTGGCAATTGGTAAAGCGCTGGTAACAAAGGAGCGAGGGTGGTGTTTTTCGGCGGCGTTGAGGGAGATTAATGTTGTGTCAAAAGGATAGCGCTGCAAGCCAGTGGCAATGATAGCGGGTTCGTGGTGTCCGGTGATGCCAGAAAAACGAATTATTTTTTGTTGTTTGGCTTCTTCGATCGCCTTTATTGCTCCTTTGGCACTGAAAATCTGGTCTAATTCGGCTGGGAATGAGACGTGGTGGAGTTGCCACAAGTCGAGGCGATCGGTTTTCAATCTTTTGAGCGATCGCTCTAAGTCTCTCCACGCGCCGTCTCTGTCTCTGGCGGCGGTTTTTGTGGCTAAGAATAGGCGCGATCGATATTTTGGCAAAACTTTGCCTAAGTTTTCTTCGCTGGGCCCGTAGTCGGCGGCCGTGTCAAAATAGCGAATGCCTAGTTCGATCGCGCGTTCAATTTGCGCCGCCGCTTCTGCTTCTCTTCCCGGCTGCGACAGCGGTGTTTGTCCGGCCCCTCCCAAACCAAAAATCGGCACTTTCACGCCAGTTTTGCCTAACAGTCGTTCTGGCATTTTTACTGTGGCGGCCGCCCGGTTATTGGGTGCGGCTGCGATTTCCAGATCGTCCTGGTCGATCGCGTTAGCGGCTGCAATGCCGCCGGCAACAGCTATACTGCTCAATATAAAATTGCGGCGAGTTTTTTTCCCGGTCATGGTTTCCGTCTCCTCAGAATATTTGAGTAGAAATTAACCGCGTTTGTATTCGGACAATACATAGACTTTTACCGCAAATCGGATAATTTTCCCCCTATCTGAGGGAGGAGATGGCCGGGGGAAAATAATCTATGTGCCGATCGACTATTGGTCAATTATCCATCCGCGAATCAGTTCGTTAATCTGTTCTGGTACTTCGTCGTGGGGACAGTGACCGGCTGTGATAAAGTGTTCGGTCAACTGGGGATAATGTTGGCGGAATTTGGCGCTTCTGTTGGTGGAATTCATCCACGGATCGCCCTCTCCCCACAGCATTAGCAACCCGCAGGTTAATTGACTCAGCAATACGTCATTTTTTTCGCCTTGGGGTGTTCGGAATACAGAGGCGAATACTTTCGGTGCACCGGAATCGCAGGATGGTTGGTAAATTTCCTCTACTAATTGGTCTGTGACGGCGCTTTGGTCGAGATAAACTTTTTGTAGGGTTTTCCGAATAGTCGATCGCTGGCGCACGTATTGGAACAGCAGAAAACTTGCCCAATCTTGCTGAAATAAGGTTTTAGCTACCGCAGATATGGCTTTTTGCAAGGGCGGGGCTTCGGGTGCGGGCTGAGTTTCGGTGAAGGGGCCGGCGCTATTGATTAAGATCAGTCCGGCGGCTGATTCGGGGCGCTGGGCTGCGACACACAAGGCGGCGTAGCCTCCGAGGGAGTTGCCGGCTAATACGGCGGGCCGGCCGATGATGTTGGTGATGAAGTCGTGGAGTTGGTCGCGCCAGAGCTCGCCGCTGTACTGGATTTCGGGTTTTGCCGATCGCCCAAATCCGATCAGGTCGATCGCCCACACTTCAAATTCTTGGCTCAGCCCGCTGATATTTTTGCGCCAGTGGTCTGTGGATGCTCCAAAACCGTGAATTAACAGCAGTGGAGGGCGTTCGGGATGTCGATCGCTAGATCGCACATAGTACACTGAATGGCCCCGCCATTGCCAGTATGTACCAGCGATAGGGGCTGCGGTGATGGCTGGGGTTGTTTGCATGATGTAAAGAAATAAGTATTTACTTTAACTATTGTATCGCGATGTTCATATTTATAAAGTTTTGCCAACAGCCTGGGGTTTAGCCAGTAAGGGATATGTCAAGTTTGGCGAGTTGGGGGAGTTCGGGCGATCGCACTCAGAATTAATAAGTTTTGTAACGAATATTGCGTTTAATGAGAGTCGCAGCAGTGGGGAATCAGTGCCGCGATCGGCATTTAGGAAATATATCTGGTTTCGGCTGCAACATACCTAGGTATGACAATTGTGCTCTTTGGGGACAAGTAGAAGTTCTGGGCGATCGGGCCTCATCTGGGGTTGCGACAGCCGATACCCATTGGCGAGGAGTCAAGGGATCGACTTTTTTGGAGGGTTTTCCGATCTTTTCAAGGTGGGGATCGTTTGGTACGGGAGCTGTTGACGGCTGGGGATGCAGCGGGTACAGCTTCGCTGCGTTGGCAAAAGCCAACATCAAAAATCTGGCTGCGGATAGAAGTTATCAGTAAAATTACTGGTGGTTCTCAGCAAAAGTTTCTGAGAATCGCAGAATATTTTGTGACGTTCTTGGCTTTTCTTAACGGCTTTAATACTCTAAGATAGAAGTAGAGCTGCGCCGCTCAATTAATTAGAATTTTGAATACTAGGGAGCCAACTATGCAGGGTGTGAAGTTTATCCACCTGAAAGTTAGGGAGTTTTCTGAGTGATTGCTATCTCAGCCCGTCCGGTCGTCGGACGCAATTGGATTACGATTAGCTTCGCTTCTACCCTATACCTTTGTCCTATTTTGGATCTGCTCCTAGCAGAGGTTCCAGCTTACTGGCAAGCGGAATTACGGTTGGGGCTTCAAGAAGCATTGGTAAATGCTGCTAAGCATGGAAATAAGTTAGACCCCAGTAAAACTGTTGGAGTCCGTTTTTCGATCGTCCAAAACCAATATTGGTGGGTGATATCGGACGAAGGTTGTGGCTTTAATGCCCCTTGCGGTTGCGACCTTTATACCGATGATTGCGATAGTGATTTTGCAGACAACTCTGCACTCCCCCATGTTGAACAGGAATGTGGTAGGGGACTGTTTATTCTTTACCAACTATTCGATCGGGTAGACTGGAATTCTCAAGGTACAGAGTTACGGCTGTGCAAAGAGATTCCCAGTCGCTACCGACTGCCTCGCTTGCGCTAGAACTGATAGTTGGCATCATTTTTCAGATCAGCTCGACCTGCAAATTTTTTCATTTCCCCGCTGAACCGGGGATGGAGAATTTTGAGTATCTGGCTATTGATCGTAGATGATAGTGCAAAATGTGAGTTTTGAGTGAAAAAAGTATAAATCTTTTTTGGCTCGCAATCGCGCTGCTCGATCGAGCGGCGCGATTGTTTGATTTTTGGGGCACTAATCAAATATTTAACTCAAGACTCAAAATTATTTGCCGTGAGTTGGGCAGGGAGGAGCAGATATCGATCGATCCAGCCATCCTGCTGCTTGGTTTAAGCGCGGGAGAGCTTCTTCGGGCTGATTTTTCAGCAAAAAGACCAAAGCGGCCGCAGCTTGCTCTCCGGCCCGCGCGGAACGGTTAGCTTTGAGGCGATGCCAATCTTTTTCGGAAATGGCGAGGCGGGCTGCTAGGGCTTGAGCCAGTTCTACTGTACTCAACTCGTTGAGGTTGACAGTTTGGGTGATTTGTGTAGTTTCAAGCATAGGTGGAATTATAGCTATTTGGCTGCGGTTTCTGAATTGAAAAAATATACTGAATATAATAACAAGTTAATTGGGAATCTGTTTTTTTTAAGTATTGTCAGGTTTACAGATCGAAATGCCTCAACAGCCGTCAGAGTTAAATCACCAAGAGCCAGAAAACGAGTTTGTACAGGCGCTAGAAGCGGTGGAGCGATCGCTCGCGGCGGTCAAAGAGCGTTACACTCAGATTCAGTGCGATCGACAGCGCCAAGCCGAACTCGGCCACCGGCGGGAAGATGTGCGCCAGTCTCTGCGCCAAAATCCCCTACCGCAACTCAAGAAGGAATTGCGGGAAATTGAGCAAGAATTGGAAACGATCGAGTTAAATTTAGAAAGCAGCCTGTTTTCTTGGGGAAGCATTAAACAACCTTTTTGGCAAGCAGTTCGCTTTGGGGGACTCGGCATTTTGGTCGGTTGGATTTTGAAATCCTATGCGGGATAGTTTTTGATTTTTTTACCGCAGAGGGCGCAGAGGGCGCAGAGGAAGTGAAAAGAGAGATATAGCCTTTCTCAAAAAGGTGAGGTACTATCGGGCATAGGGCATAGGGCATAGGGCATAGGGCATAGGGCATAGGGCATAGGGCATAGGGCATAGGGCATAGGGCATACCTCATCTTTCTGAGAACTGCTATATAAGTGCAAAATATTAAATAAACAGGAGTGAATATGACAAATCAACGAATTGCAGCAATTTTGCGCGGTGGGGAACCCGACGAAACTGTAACAGTTCAAGGCTGGGTTCGTACTAAGCGCGAATTAAAAGAATTTGCTTTTGTCGAAGTCAACGATGGTTCGGCGATGGCTAATTTGCAAGTAGTTATCAATGCCGATTTGCCAAATTTTGAAAATATACTCAAACAAATCAATACAGGTGCATCTCTAGAAGTTTCGGGAGTCCTGGTAGCGTCTCCTGCGAAGGGACAACGAATTGAGTTGAAAGCCTCACAAGTACAAGTTTACGGCGAAGCAGACCCGCAAACTTATCCGTTGCAAAAAAAGCGGCATTCCTTGGAATTTTTGCGGACAATCGCCCATTTGCGGCCGCGTACAAACACCCACGGCGCTGTGTTTCGAGTCCGCAATGCTTGTTCGGCGGCGGTACATCAATTTTTTCAAGAACGCGGCTTTTTGTGGGTTCACACTCCGATTCTTGCTGCTAGCGACTGCGAAGGTGCGGGGGAAATGTTCGCTGTTACAAATTTTGATTTAAAGAATGTGCCGCGCACAGATTCGCAAGAAGTTGATTATTCTAAAGACTTTTTTGGAAAGCGCGCTTATTTAACAGTTAGCGGTCAGTTGGAAGCGGAAGTTATGGCGATGGCTTTCGGCAATGTTTACACTTTTGGCCCGACTTTTCGAGCAGAAAATTCTAATACTTCGCGGCATTTGGCTGAGTTTTGGATGATTGAACCGGAGATGGCTTTCTGCGATTTGCAGGGTGATATGGATTTGGCTGAAGCTTTTTTAAAGTATATTTTTAAGTACGTTTTGGAGCATTGCCCGGAGGATATGGAGTTTTTTAACGAGCGGATTGACAAAACCGTTTTGGCGACTGCTGAAAATATTATTAACAATCAGTTTGAGCGGATTACTTACACGGAGGCGATCGCACTTTTGGAAAAAGCTGACAAAAAGTTTGACTTCCCGGTAAGCTGGGGCTTGGATTTGCAGTCGGAACACGAGCGCTATTTGGCTGAGGACTTGTTTAAAAAGCCGACGATTGTCAGCGATTATCCAGTCGGGATTAAAGCATTTTATATGCGTTTAAATGAGGATGAAAAAACGGTGCGAGCAATGGATGTTTTGGCTCCGAATATTGGGGAAATTATCGGCGGTTCCCAGCGGGAAGAACGGCTAGATGTGTTGGAGCGGCGCATGGAAGCTCAAGGGATGAATAAGGAGGAGTTGTGGTGGTATTTGGATTTGCGTCGTTACGGTACTGTGCCTCATGCTGGCTTTGGTTTGGGGTTTGAACGGTTGGTGCAGTTTATGACGGGAATGGGGAATATTCGCGATGTAATTCCGTTTCCGAGAGCGCCTTTGACCATTGATTTTTAGTTGATTCTGGTCTGGTTCGTAAGCTGTTCTGCTTTTAAATTGTGTGTCAAGAAATAATCAAATTCTTGTGGGGTGGGCAGGAGATCCCGCCCCGAATATCCAATTTAAATGCCTCTAGCCGAAGGTGCGTCTAGCAGTACGCTAGGAGCTAAAATCTAAAATCTAAAATTGACTGATGGTGTTTTCTAGTTTTTCCGCAATGCCTTCAACCCAATTTTCATCTTGTTTTGTATAGCTACGCGGCGCATTAGCACCTAAGATTAACACGCCTTGGCTGCCGATCGGCTGACAGATCACTCCTTGGGTATTTTCTGGCAAATAGTCGAATTCGATTTTGCCGGGATAAATATCGAGCTTTACTAAATAAACTGGTTTGTTTTTGTCGAGCACTCGCTGCAATATTGGCCCTGGCTTGACTTCGGGATTGGTGCCTAATATGCCCCGGCGCAAGAGGACTTTTCCTTGATATACAATGACGATCGCCCTTGTGGCGGTATTTGTCAAGAGCAAACGTGAGGCCCAGGCTAATTCTAGCTTGACGGCCTCTGGTAAATCTGGCGCAAACTCGAAGCCTTCAGAGCCGATAAGCTGTACTGAATCGGGCGATCGCGCTTGCACTTGTTGCCACAATAAACCTGTTAAAATCAGCAGGGCGCTGATAATTACTCCTAAAACGTCCGATCGAGCTTGAGAGTCTGTAACTTGCTCTGTGA
>Ga0209591_10004993_pt1 | contig 14896 bp, 10 predicted proteins | sample MAT01_FD_187207 | JGI IMG/M metagenome (GOLD analysis project Ga0209591, IMG submission 187207) | Freshwater microbial communities from Lake Fryxell liftoff mats and glacier meltwater in Antarctica - MAT-01 (SPAdes) (version 2) | ecosystem: Environmental > Aquatic > Freshwater > Ice > Liftoff... | reverse complement strand
TGACTCTATTGAGGGCCTTGATAAAAATAGTGCAGCACTTTTAGAAAAAGCTAGACTAGTTACTTCAACTGCATATGCTCCTTATTCTAATTTTAATGTTGGTGCTTTTGCATTATTAGTAAATGGAGAAACTATAAACGGAAGCAATCAAGAAAATGCAAGCTATCCTGTAGGAATTTGCGCTGAACGAGTGTTGCTTTCTGCGCTTTCTTCTGTATATCCTAACATAGCTATTCATACTTTAGCAATCAGCTACAATAATTTAAATGGAGAAAGTAATCGTCCTGTTTCTCCTTGCGGTTTATGCAGACAAAGTTTGTTAGAATTTGAATCGAGGCTCAAACACCCTATCCGCATCATTCTTAGTGGCATGGAAGGCAAGGTTCAAGTATTAGCCAATGCTTCAAGTTTATTGCCGATGAGTTTTACAAGTGAAGATTTGAAGTAGTTTTAAGCAATAGTCATTTCCCTACTATTGCTTTTAATAAACCAAAAAGTAACTGCTGTTGATGCAATAAAATAAATAGCTAAGAAATAAGGAATGCCAATCCAAAGGTTACCTGCTCCAAACCAATCTTTGGTTTGATAAAGAAGTACAAACCCTACAATTGCCTTTGCTATTTCCCAAACCCAAGCATTTCTATTTCCATCCATCAATTCGGTATATGCATATACAAATAAGTAAATAAAAGCACCGTAATAAAAAATACCAGGACTACCAATATTTGCAATATTGCCAAAGAGATAACTGATGAGTAAAATTAATATTGCAAATTGAATCCAAACCCACAAAGCAAGTTGTGGACTTACAGGAGTATCATATTTCTGATATTGATAAGGGTCTTCTATTTTAAAAATAGGATATTTAGCAATAACGTCGGAAGGCCTCCAGCCATTGGGTTTGAACCAAATAGTAAATTTATCCTTTATGTTGTTGGTATACCATGCATCTTTTATTAATAGCCATAAATGCATGAAATTAATTTTAATTGGGTTCCATGTTTGTACTGGTCTAGTTATACCATATACAGGTTTAACATTCGGTAATTCTTCTTGAAATGTACCGAACCATTTATCCCAAAAAATAAATATTTGTCCATAATTTTTATCCAAATATTCAGGATTTAAAGCATGGTGTACTCGGTGATGAGAAGGAGTGTAACAATGATGTTTTAACCATCCCATTTTATTAATATGTTGTGTATGATACCAAAACTGAGCAAATAAATGGAGAGGGGCAACAACGGCAATCACTTGTGTTGGAACACCTAGAAGCGCTGCTGGTAAAAGAAAAATAGTGAATAGCCTGAAAATCGAAGAAATGCTTTGACGAAGCGCACAAGCCAAATTATAATCTTCACTGCTATGGTGTATCAAATGAGCATTCCAGAAAAAATTAATTTCATGATCAATGCGATGAACCAAATACCCTGTTAAGTCTAAAGCTAAAAATGCAATTGCATAAACTATAATAGAAGAATTAATATTAACAAGCGCCCAATGATTTACCATCCAATCATATCCAAGCACTGCAATGCTTAAGCCAAGTACATCTTTAGTAGAATTAGTAATACCAGAGGTGAGACTTGAGAGCATATCAATAGTGCGGACTGTATCATTTCCTTTGCGATATCCCCACCATTTTTCAAACAAAACCAATAAAAGAAATGCTGGCATTGCAACCAGTAAAATTTTTCCGTATGTTTCCATAATAACAATTGTTATGCTAAGATAATTGAAAAGGGTTAAAACAACTAGATTCAAACTGTTCAAGTTGGTTTTTTTCGTAATTTTCCGAAAATTTTCAAATAGCATTCTATGAAGGTAATTGTTATAGGGGGTGGCATTATCGGCTTAAGCAGTGCATTTTATTTAAATGAGCAAGGTCATGATGTAACTGTAATTGATAAAAACGATTTTTCTAATAATTGCTCTTATGGAAATGCTGGTTATATCTGTCCTAGTCACTTTGTTCCATTAGCAACACCCGGTATTGTAAAACAAGGATTAAAATGGATGTGGAACTCTCAGAGTCCATTTTACGTTCAACCTCGCTTAGATTGGAGCCTTATAAAATGGGGATTAAAATTCATGCAAGTTGCAACTCCAAAGCATGTAGAGCGTGCTGCAATTCCTTTGAGAGATATAGCCATTCTTAGTAAAAAGAAATATGAAGAATGGAATGCAATTCCAGATTTTTCTTTTGCATATGAACAGAAAGGATTGTTAGAAATTTTTCAAACAGATGCAGGTGCAGAAAAGTGTAAGCATTTGGTAGAGAAAGCCCATCAGCTTGGCTTAAATGATACCGAACTACTTGATTACAATCAATTGCAGGCTTTAGAACCACATACCAAATTGAATGCAAAAGGAGCAGTATTGTTTAATTGCGATGCACATTTATATCCTAATTTATTAATGACAAATATATTTAGTCTCTTACAAAAAAGAGGAGTAAAATTTATTAAGGAAGAAGAAGTTATTGGGTTTGAAAAGAAAGGTAGAAAAATTACGGGGATAATAACTGGCAAGGATTTTTACAATGCAGATGCTTTTGTATTAGCTACAGGATCATGGAGTAGAGAATTGGCTACACAACTTAATTTAGATATTTTATTAATGCCTGGCAGAGGCTATTCTGTTACTTTAGAAAATTCACCATACAAGATTAATTATCCGGCAGTATTGGTGGAGGGCAGAGTTGCATTAACCCCAATGAATGGCAATAAAATTCGTTTTGGAGGCACAATGGAAATTACTTCTACCAAAACTCCACCTAGAATGAACAGAGTAAAAGGACTGTTAAATGCAGTTAAGGGATTTTACCCTGAGTTTGATATTCCTATGCCTACAATTGATAAAGTTTGGTATGGTTTTAGGCCTTGCTCTGCTGATGGATTACCCTACATAGGCAAAACTGCTAAATGGGATAATTTAGTAGTTGCAACTGGACATTCTATGGTTGGTTTGAGCTTAGGTGCTGGAACAGGTAAATTGGTAAGTGAAATTTTATTGGATCAACCTTTAAGTATAGAAATTGACTCATTTAATCCCGATCGTTTCAACTAATTGTATAAATGGTTAGGATAGCATTAATGAAGTTGTATTTTTACAAAACCATATGGATTGTACTACATCTTATTTGCCTTACCAAACAACCGGCTATTTCTCTAAAATAGTTACTGATTATCTTAATCAATCAGATTTATTAAAACCATTTTATGAATTTGCTCCCACACTTGATGGAGTAAATAAAGCTATAGCTTCTCGTAAGAATGTACAAACCGATAGAATTTTATTAGTCAATACTTTAAAAGCTCAATATGAAGGAATAGTTGTTTCACAAAAAGTGACTGCTAATATTGAATTACTTTTACAAGAGAATGTTTACACCATAACTACCGCACATCAACCCAATATTTTTACTGGTTCCTTGTATTTTATTTATAAAATAATGCACGCCGTTAAATTGGCGGAAGAATTATCTAATTTAATCACTGAAGTAAAATTTGTTCCTGTTTATTATATGGGAAGTGAAGATGCTGATATTGATGAATTAGGATTTATAAATGTTGGCACCGAAAAACTTCAATGGGAAACCAAACAAACGGGAACTGTTGGAAGAATGAAGGTAGATAAGCAATTCATTCAAATAATACATTTAATGGAAGGACAAATAGGTGTGTTGCCTTTCGGAAATTCATTGACCGAGTTATTCAAATCAAGCTATACTTTAGGAAAAACAATTCAACAAGCAACACTAGAATTGATAAATCTTTTGTTTGCCGATTATGGGGTAGTAGTTATTATTCCAGATAGTGCTGCATTAAAAGCTAGTTTCATTCCGATTATTGAAAAAGAATTGAAAGAGCAATTCTCTCATTCCATTGTTAAAACAACCGCATCTGAATTATCGGTCAATTATAAAGTTCAAGCTGCAGGCAGACCACTTAATTTATTTTATTTAATTAATGATAAAAGAGAAAGGATTGAATTAATAAATGGCGAATACTATGTTCAAGCATTGTCGTTAGTTTTTTCTGAAGCTGAAATTTTAAATGAACTAAATAATAATCCAGAAAGATTTAGTCCAAATGTTATTCTAAGAGGAGTTTTTCAAGAAACCATTCTGCCCAATATTGCTTTTATTGGTGGTGGTGGAGAACTAGCATATTGGTTAGAGTTAAAAAATGTGTTCAATGCTACGGGTGTTCCATATCCTGTATTGATTTTGAGGAATTCTTTTTTGTTTATTAATAAAGATCAACAAGAAAAGCTGAATAAGCTGAACATTAAAAAAGAGAATCTGTTTTTTAAAACACAGCAATTGATTGATGATAAAATAAAAGTAATTAGCGAAAATCAAACAGATCTTACAAAGGAAATTGAAGAAACTAAAGCATTGTATAATAGGGTAGCTTTATTAGTTGATAAGATCGATGGTAGTTTAGTTGATCATGTTCAATCATTAAAAACAAAGGCGGTTAAGAAATTGTCGGGAGTTGAGAAAAAAATGTTGCGAGCCGAAAAAGAAAAATTCACTAGCGTTAGCAATCAAATAACTCAATTAAAGTTCAGTTTATTTCCAAACGAAAGTTTACAAGAAAGACACGATAATATGGCAATTCTTTATTCTAAATATGGCAACGAATGGTTAAGCGCTATTTACACTTCATCACAAGGGTTAAACCAACAGTTTGGAATAATTTCTATTGATTAATAAGATTGTTTTGTTCCACCTAAAGGCTTTTTCGGCATTTCTGCTTTTGGCTTTTCTCCAGGCTTAATTACTGGTTTAATAACAGGTTTAATTATTGGAGTAGTTGGCGGAATAGTTGCCGGCTTCTTGGTATCCTTTGGATCAATGGGCTTTTTATCGGCTTCCAAAATAGTTTCTGATTCGGCTCCAATTTCTTCTACTTTAATATCTTTCGGAACTTCGTAATCACCTTCAGTACCAGTTCCTGTGTCTTCGCCCTCACCACCTAATACAGCTTTTGTGCCATTAATAAAATCAATAACAATATCATTGCTCATGATATCTGGTTTAACGAAAGCAAGTTTGGTATCAACACCACAATTAGCATCAGCGGCAGCTTTATCAAAAAAGTAGGCCCAAATCGGCATTGCTGCTCTTCCGCCTTCTCCATTTTTGCTATTGAATCGAATAAATCGATCATCACAACCTACCCAGCCCCCTGCTAAGTATTGAGGCGTATATCCCATAAACCATGCATCACTATTGTCATTAGTTGTCCCGGTTTTACCAGCAACTTCTAGTCCACTTGGTAAATCATATTGCCATATTCCAGCACCTGTTCCGTTGGTCATTACACCTTGCATCATTTTAATTACAGAATATGCAGTTACATCACTAATTACTTCTTTACGTTTAGGAGTAAAAGTGGCTAAAACGTTTCCATTTCTATCTTCAATTCTTGTTATGTACATTGGTTTTGCATTGAACCCTCTTCCAGGAAACATACTATAGGCTTGCATCATTTCGAATAATGAAATTTCACAAGCGCCTAATGCTATAGATGGGTATGGATTTATTTTAGTAGGCAATTCGCATTTTTGCAGAAATTCTACAAATCTCTTTGCTCCATTATTCGCAGTATTATCTAATTGCTTTAAAATAAATGCCGATGCGCAGTTTCTAGATTTTGCCAAAGCTAAAGCCATTGGCATTGATCCGCCCGTACAAGTTTTGCTAGTATTGGGTACCATGCCATAGCTGCCAAAACTCTGCTGTACATCTTGCACTTCTGTATTAGGATTAAATCCAGCTTCTTCAATAGCCAAACTATATAGCAATGGTTTTATAGTTGAGCCAACTTGTCTTTTAGTATTGATATTGGCATGATCATATTTATATGTTTTAAAATCAATCCCTCCAACCCAAGCTTTAATTTGTCCATTTAATGGATCCATTACCATAAATCCTGCTTGCAACATTTGACGATGGTATTTGATAGAATCAAATGGGGTCATTAATGTGTCTTTACCTCTGGCTTTATTCCAAGCAAATACATGCATTGGTATTTTTTCGTAAAATGTTTTTTTAGTTTCGTCATCTGAAAGTCCATCTTTCTTTAAGTTTTTCCATCTATCTGTCTGTTTTATCGCTTGCTCTAAAACCCTTTCATATCCGGTCCAAACGCTACCATCTTTAATATTAGATTGTGTATTGAATATTTTTTGCATATAGCTAATATGCTTTGCTACCGACTCTTCTGCATACCCTTGCATTCTTGGATTGATGGTAGTGTATATTTTTAATCCATCTCTAAATAAATCGTATCCATCTCCATTATTTTTTTTATGTTCCTTACACCATTTTTTCATTTCTTCTCCCAATATCATTCTAAAATAAGGACCAAGACCGTTTTTTTCATCTAGTTTTTTGTAATTGGTTTCAATTGGTTTTATTTTCAATACTTCTGCTTCAACAGCAGATAAGTAGTTCATACTTACCATTCTATTTAAAACCAAATTTCTTCTTTCTAAAGATCTTCTAGGATTTGTAAGTGGGTTATAAATGCCAGGAGCATTAATCATAGCAATTAATACGGCTGCTTCTTCTACATTTAAGCGGTCGGGTTCTTTCTGAAAAAAAGAAGTAGCTGCATTTCTTATTCCAAAAATATTATTGCTGAATGCAACTGTGTTTAAGTAAAGGGTTAAGATTTCCTCTTTTGTAAAATTGCTTTCTAATTTAACTGCAATAATTCCTTCTTTTAATTTTTGTAATGCCCTTAAAACAAAGTTCTTGGTACTCCAATTTTCGGTAAATAAGTTTTTAGCAGTTTGCATAGTTATTGTGCTAGCACCTCCTTCACTTCCTAGGTAAAAGAAAGCCCTTGCAAGTGCTCTTGCGTCAATACCACTATGATCATAAAAGCGTTTATCCTCTGTAGCAACCAGCGCATTATACACATTTTTATTGATGTCTTTACTTAATACATTTACCCTGTCTTCGATATAATATTTGCCCATTAAAGTGCCATCTTCTGCATAAACCTGACTAGCTAGTGATGCTGTAGGGTTTTCAATATCATTTAAGTCGGGCATATTTCCTATCCATCCAAAATTGAGCATTAGAAGTAGCGCAATTACAAATGCGAATCCTCCAAAAAATATACGCCAGAATATCCTAACAGATTTTTTCATACAGTGTTAAATAAGATGTTTAAAGCTAGTTAAGAGTTTTGGCATTTAAATTAGAAAATAGTTAAAATTTATCAGGAAATAGGGCATGAAGAAAATCCATATATGCCTTTGGATTTTTTTTCTTGCGAAGTAAAATAAAGTTAGCGGGACTAATAAAACTATAATTATACTTGTCGGCGCTTAACCAAGGCACAATTCTAGCGCTTGTTAATGGTTTAGTTTTATCAATATAAGTAACGGCATCAGCAGAATTTGTAAACGGAGCTCCAATTAACAAAAACTGTAAAGTATCATTAATGGCAATAGTTAATATTGGTATATTTTGACCATAATAGCGCTCTTTATTAAATCGATTAAAAGCATTTTTAGCTTCACTAACAAAAATTGGATCAACTTTATTCAATGAAAGAACAACATATTGTGAATCTGCAGCGCTAAAATTAAAATTTTCAACTGAAGTAGTAGCTACTGGTGCAGCATTTAAAGTGATTACAGCTGGAAGTGGTGCTTTTAATGTAGACGTATTAATTAAACTATCTTTTTTTGGCAAAGCAACTTGAGCAGTATTAGTGCTATTTAAATCTATATTTCTAGTAACTATTTCTATAGGTCTTTCAACTGATAAATTAGATAAGTATGATTCTATCTCATTCCTTCTACTTAAAACATCAATCATTGTATTGGCTTTAATGGCCATTTCAGTTTTAGGAAACAATGTGTTAATGCTTTGTAATCTATTAATGGCAGTACTATCTTGTTTTTGTTTTATGTAATAAATAGATTCGATGTATAATAATTGAGGGGTCCAGTAATTCTTTCCAAATTGTTGGTCTGCCTGAATTTTCTTTTCTTTTGCGTATTCAAATTTTCCTTCTAAAAAAGCACGATAAACGTCTTCATAAATTGTTTCTGCAGGCGATAACGAGTTCTTTTTGTTGTTAGTATTTATCTTTCTAGTAAACTTGCCATTAGGATATTGGGAATTCAATACTTTAATTAGCGAGTCGGCTTTACTGTATGCCCCAATTTTATTATAACAGTAATTGAGATGAAATATGAGTGCTTCAGAAGGAGCAGTTAGAGGGAATCGTTTTAATATTTCTTCATAAGTTTCAATAGCAGTAGGGTAATCTTGTAAATAATATTGAAAAACATATCCATTTCTCATTAAAGCATTCAAAATATTTTCATTTGATGCTTTCATGCTTGCAGAGTCAAGTGGAAGGTCTTTTGTAAGCGCCTCAATACTTAATTCAATTTCTTTTTTTTCTTTTGGATTTTCTATAGTTAAAACATCAGATGTAATTTCAGTTGGATTATTAAATGAGCGGTCTATTGCCGACTTTCTTCTCCAATTATCAATATTTGGCCTGTTGCCCCATATTGCTTTAAAATCATTTACACCTTGGGTTTTAAGTGAGCTATTTGCAAAATAAAAATCACCTGGATTAGCTGGCTTAAACATATCGTCAGCAACATTTGCAGCTAGTCCTCCTCCATAGGAAAAATCCACATCGGTTTCTTTCAATCCTTTTTCTTTTCTTAATTTATTCAATTTGTTTTTTAAAAATAAAGCTCTTGCATCAAGCGGCATTGCTGCAATTTTTTGAAGACTATCTTCTCTATTAATTATTAAAAAGTTAGCTGCAATTGTGTCTAGTGAAGGTTTTCGGATGTTTACTCTGTTTTGATCTATTTCTTTTAAATAGGCAATTTGAATGCTATCATAATACCCTGCAGATTTAATGTACTTTTTAGAAGTGTAGGAAACGTCTCCGAGTAACAAATAACTTTTCTGCTTTTGAAGCTCGTTGTTTTCTGATGTTTCTATGCTTTTAAGCAAGTACTTTTCTGCAGCCGAATAATTCTTTCTTTTTAATTCTAGTTCAGCAGCAGCATAATAAATAATATCGCGATATCCTATGTATTTATCTTTTTTAGCCAATGATAATAATTGGCTTAAGTTTTCTTGTAATGCATTAGGTTTATTTTCTGCAGATAAGCTAACAAGTTTTAGCCTTGCATATACTTCCATAATTGGATCAGTTGTATGTTGAATTGCTTTTTCATACATGTATATAGATGCCGAATCTTTGCCTAATTTTTCAAATAGTTGTGCCGCAAGGTATTCCCACCTTGCTTTTGCTAGTTTATTAGTTGTGTTGTTTAATGATTTAATAATATAAAACGCTGCACTATCATTGTTCTGCCTATTGTATTGCAAATAAGCTTCCATTTCATACCAGTCTGTTTTTAATCTATTCGGGAAAAGTTTATCTATTCGTATTAGTTCTAATAATGCTTCAGCCTCTGCTAATTTTTTCTGCTCTATATAATTTCTAATTTGGTATAAGAAGCTTTCGTTTCTGGCTGGTGGGTTGGAAGAGATTTTTTTCCAAATATTTCTTTTCTCATTAGTAGAAATAGAGAATACTCCATTATTTTTACTTTCATTGCTTCCAATGGGAATATCATAACCATCATCTTTTGGTGAAAACGCGTAATTAATAAATTGATATATCATTGCAGCAGAATCAAAATCTTTTCGATGCATATAGGCATTACCTAATAAAAGATACGTTCTATCTACCCAATCACTTCTAAGATCATGCAACAAAATGGCTGCTATACATTTATTGATTACTGTATCAATTTGACCATTTGAAGTTTCATTTAAACTATAATTATAGAATGAAAGTAATTCCGTGTAATCATCAACATGAAGCTCTATAGCTCTATTAATGATTTCATTTAATTTATTGTTGGCATTAAAATAATAATTGTAATGGCTTACAGTATTGTTAAATAGTCGTTTTGGGACAGTAAATTTTTTTTCTCCTGTTTTTTCTGATGCAAGTTTTCTGTTTTGGTATTTATCTGGTTTTACCAACTCTATGTTAGAACCATTCTGCGCAATAGCTTCAAAACTAAAAAAGGAAAAGATTGCCGCTAAGCAAATAATATGAATATGGGTTAATCTGCACATAAAATCGCTTAAAAATACAGTTATTTCTTGTCCAATTAATCAGAAAACCACATCAATCATTACCTTTAACCTGTTTTTTACATTATGGATAAGATAAACCCCGAAAGTACATTCAAACGCCTCAGAAATACCTATCGATTGGTTTTGATGAATGATGATAGTTTTGAGGAAATGCTAACCCTAAGACTATCGCGTTTGAGCGTGTACATTGGACTAAGCACCATTTTTGTACTTCTTGTTGGATTAACTATTGCTTTGATAGCATTTTCTCCTTTAAAATACTATATACCGGGTTATGGCACCAAAGAGAGTAGAACCGCTCTGCAAATACTAAAAATACGGACAGATTCATTAGAACAAGCTATTCGTTATAAAGAGCAATATATTGAAGGTATTAAAAAAGTTTTATCAGGAACTGTTCCAACCACGCTAGATACAATTCCTTTGGTAATGCCCAAATTAGAATCGTCAAACGATTAATTATAAACGCTACTATTAGTCAAAAAATGAAAAAAGAAAGAATAAAATTGTTTTTGCCATTTATTTTTCTTTTGGTATTCGTTAATGGATTTTCTGTTATTTTCAAGTCCGCTCTTCTATCTCATAAAATTGATAATGCTGTTGTAATTGTAGCCAATTTTTTGTTGTTTATAATTTGCGTAGTAAGTATAAAAATGCAATTGCGTTCTATAGATAATACCAATCCGCATGTAATGGTAAGGGTGGTGATGAGTTCTGTTGTAATAAAATTATTTGTTTTAGGTACTGCTGCTTTTATTTATTTATATATTTCAGGAGAAGCTAAAAGTGTAAATGCTCTTTTTATTAGCATGGCACTTTATCTTATTTACACATGGCTTGAAGTTAAAATTTCACTAAAGTTAAACCCATCTAAAAATGGCGGTAACTGAACATTCAATGCATGAGTTGAAACACTATCTTCCCGAAGGTAGTTTCGATAAAGTAATTCATTTCCTTCACCTTTATAATGTACACCTTACGGTTGCAAAGGAACGCAAATCTGTGCTTGGCGATTATAGACATGCTCATCAAGGACTTAATCATAGAATAAGTGTAAATGGCAATTTAAATAAGTATGAGTTCTTGATTACTTTATTGCATGAATTGGCTCATTTGCTCACTTTTGAAACCCATAAAAATAGGGTAGAGGCCCACGGTGTAGAATGGAAAACTTGTTATGGTAATTTACTAAAAGATTTTATTGAAGTCAATATTTTTCCAAAGGATGTTGAGAATATGCTACGCAAATCTATGAAATCTCCTGCTGCTACTGCTAATGGCGAAGTTGCTTTATTAACGGTTCTGCGTAAATACAATAAAAATCTAAAAGAAGGATATCAATTATTATCGAGTTTAGCAGAAGGAGTTCTTTTTAAAACAGAGAATGGTAAAATTTTTAGAAAAGGATCGCTGCGTAGAAAAAGGTATGCTTGTGTAGAATTAAAGACAGGCTTGCATTACACAGTTAGTGCAATTACAGAAGTGAGAGTATTGGAAGTGGGGTTTTGATTCATGCAATTAAAAAACAGCAGAAACACTTTGTATTAGTGCCTCTACTGTTCTAAACTATATTTTTAAGCTACTGCTTTCTTAACTAAATCTGCAGCTTCACTAAGCTGAATTGCAGACTGAACTTTTAAACCGCTTTCATCAATTAATTTTTTTGCTTCAACTGCATTTGTTCCTTGTAAGCGAACAATAATAGGAATATTAATATTTCCTAGTTTATTAAAAGCTTCAATTACACCAGCAGCAACACGATCGCATCGAACAATACCTCCAAAAATATTTATCAAAATTGCTTTAACATTCGGGTCTTTCATGATAATGCGGAATCCTGCTTCTACAGTTTGAGCATTTGCTGTACCGCCTACGTCCAAGAAATTAGCTGGTTGTCCGCCACTTAATTGAATCATATCCATAGTAGCCATCGCTAAACCAGCACCGTTTACCATACATCCTACGTTGCCATCTAACTTTACAAAGTTGAGGTTGTATTGTCCTGCTTCAACTTCAGTAGGATCTTCTTCAGTTACATCTCTTAATGATGCAACATCTGGATGACGCATTAATGCGTTATCATCAATATTCATTTTGCAATCTACTGCAATTATTTTTTCATCACTTGTTTTGAATAATGGGTTAATCTCAAGCATTCCGCAATCCAAACCAACGTAGGCTTTATATAAATTGGCAACAAATTTCACGCAATTTTTAAAAGCTTCACCACTTAATCCTAAATTAAAAGCAATTTTTCTTGCTTGAAATCCTTGTAATAGACCACTTGGGTGAACCCATTCTTTAAATATTTTTTCAGGGGTATTATGTGCAACTTCTTCAATATCCATTCCTCCTTCTGTGCTATACATGATAACATTCATTCCTTTGGAACGATCTAAGAGTATAGAAAGGTAAAATTCCTTAACAGGATTTGGTCCGCTATAATAAACATCCTGGGCAATAAGTATTTTGCTTACTTTTTTGCCAGCATCTCCAGTTTGGATGGTTACCAAAGTGCCACCAAGGATATTTTTGGCAATCGTGGTAATTTCCTCTGCGCTTTTTGCAACTGCAACACCTCTTTGCTCGGTTCCTACTATTTTACCCTTTCCTCTACCTCCAGCATGGATTTGGGCTTTAACTACGGCAAAATTATTGCCAGTTTGGGTTTTGATTTGGCGGTAGGCTTCTTCAGCCGCCATTACGGTATCAACCGCAATTCCTTCTTGCGTTGGAACATTGTATTTACTGAGTAATTCTTTAGCTTGGTACTCATGAAGATTCATATAGAAGTAATTTCAGCGAAGATAAGTGAAACTGAAATGCAGAATTAATACTTTATTATTATTGTTGTAACATTAATTGACTTATTTTTAGACTTTAAAATCGTTTAAATTTAGAATTATGAAAAAAATCGTTTTTGGGTTGCTTGGTGTAGCGTTTTTAACTAGTTTATCTGCATTCATGCCAATAAAATCTACTAAAGATGTAGTAACATATGTAGTAGTTGCCGAAAAAAGCAAGGTTGATTGGGTTGGATCAAAGAAAAGTGACTTCCATACTGGATATTTTAATGTAAAAAGTGGCTCAGTTCAAGTAGAAGGTGGAAAGTTAAAAGGTGGAGAGTTTGTAATTGATCTTGCCAATTTAAAAGTTACTGACGGAGCTGGGGCTAAATTAGAAGGACATTTAAAAACTGCTGATTTCTTTGATGTTGCTAAATTTGGAGAAGCAACTTATAAAATAAGCTCTGTTACCTACACAAGTGATAACAAAGCAACTATTGCTGGCACATTAAATTTAAAAGGTACTAGTTTGCCTGTTAGTTTTCAAGCTAATATTCGTAATGCAGATGATAAAGGATTTTTTGCTGAAGCTTTCTTTAGCTTAGATAGAACTTTATTTGGTGTTAATTATGGTATTGGAAACGTTGCTAATGATGTTCAATTAGCTATTCATTTATTTGCTAAATAATTTCTTTATGTCTCACTTTAATTATAAAGCTCTGTCATTTATTTGGCAGAGCTTTTGTTTTTTAAGAACTTCAAGAAAAATCTATATTGTCTATGACTAAGTTGCAACTTTTTTTATTGCTCCTTTTATTGTTTAACTTGAGCATTTCAGCGCAAAACTCATCCCTTGTTATTAAAACAAATAGTGATGCGTTTAAGGGAGGAGATACCATTTTCTTTACTATTAAAGATCCTTCGCTTTCAGTTAATAATAACGCAATCATACAAGTTGAATTATTAAATGATGAGGGGGGTGTAATTTCACTTCAATATTTAAAATTGAGTGATAGTAAAGCTTGTGGATTTTTTGAAAATAAAAAAGTAAATAAAGGTATTTTATTGTTACGTGCATTTACAACTTATAAAGGGGAAGTGCAAAATCTTGCAACACAAGTTGTATTTGTAAATGCTGAAGCTAAAATGCCTGCTCTAATACCATTTGAAACAAAAGATGAGCAAATTCACTTAAGCATTTTTCCAGAAAGTAATCATTTGCTAGCTGGGTTTCGAAATAGGATTCTAATAAAAACGGAGGACAAAATATATCGGCAGGCTATTTCAACCTCATTTGAAATATATTCTCCAGATAATAAACGCCTAACTACATTAACAACAGATTTAAATGGGATGCTGGTTCTAGATTTAGGCATGCCAGAAGAAGGGCTTATTTATATTAAATCTATTAGAGGCCTTCCTTTAATTACTTTAAACGGAAATAAAAATGGAAATACAATCCGCTGTACTCCTAAAGGGGATTGCATAGTTGTAGAAGTTAATAGAGGCCTTGGCGAGCAAGCAAGTAATTTGCAATTAGAAATGTTCTATAAGGGTATGTTAATTAATAGCGCTGATATTGTTTTTGACGATGATGTATTTGTTGTTGAAACTTCCATGAATGTTGGAGAAATTAGTACAGGGATTGTAGATTTTCAATTAAAAAATAAGGAAGACAAGATTGTTGCAACAAGACATTTACTAATGGATGAAGTATTTAATTTAAAGAAACAGAATTGGCCCTATGGCAATAGGTCTAATTTGTTAGCTGACAGTGTAATAAATTTAAAATATTTTGTAAAAGATCCTTATAATTCAGATATTGAATATCAAATTACTGATTCAATAGGTAGATTATTAGTAGTTGATAAAGCTGAACGAGTTAGTGATACTGTAATTCAAATAAATGATATTCCATTATCTGGAAAAG
>Ga0209591_10004992_pt1 | contig 14898 bp, 11 predicted proteins | sample MAT01_FD_187207 | JGI IMG/M metagenome (GOLD analysis project Ga0209591, IMG submission 187207) | Freshwater microbial communities from Lake Fryxell liftoff mats and glacier meltwater in Antarctica - MAT-01 (SPAdes) (version 2) | ecosystem: Environmental > Aquatic > Freshwater > Ice > Liftoff... | reverse complement strand
TCAATCCCAATACTGGGCGATTGAAGGGCGGATTCAACGCCATCGGCTCCTATCCGGTTACCCTCAGACTGAGCGACGCTGTCGGGGCCTTTGTGCTGCGGCCTTATCTTCTCGTCGTCGGCAATGGTCCTCAATTTCAGGGTGATGGGCGCTTGCCCGACGCTACAGCGGCAACAGTTTACCGGACAGATTTTCAGGTCGCCTCAAGCTTGCCGATTGTCGAGTGGCAACTCGGTAGCGGAACCGCCAGCCTGCCGCCTGGCTTGACTCTAGTCGACCGTGAATTGATCGGCACTCCTACTCAGCCCGGAAAATACGTATTCGAATTGTCTGTCCGGGATCAGAACGGATCTAGTGCCGTGCAGGCCTTCACTCTCGTTGTGAATCCGGCTCTGGATTTGGTGGAGTCTTCAAGCTTGGCTGTCTTTCCACGAGGCAGCGCTGCCTCCTGGTCGCTTCAACGCAAAGGAGGCTCTGCGCCATTCCGGTATCTGATTCTCAGCGGAACTCCACCGGCCGGAATGCAACTCAACACCAATACCGGCGAGATTTCAGGCTCGCCTCAGAGGGTTGGTGATTTCGGCTTCACTATCGAGGCGACCGATGCCAATGGAGCCACCGCCCGGCGTCTCTATCTGTTGCAAGTGGTTGAATCATTTTCCTTACGGCTGGAAACTCTCGGATCCGTATTGCCGTTGGGCCGAGCCTTGACGGCACGGATTGAAGCTCAGGGTGGAGTCCCTCCCTATCGGTTGCAGTTAAGCGAAGGCGTTTTGCCTCCTGGCCTCTTGCTCTCCGGTTTTTCACTTGCTGGAACCCCGATCAAATCAGGTGCCTATCCGCTTTCCTTTACTGCCACTGATTCTTCAGGGTTGACCAACACTCGAAAATGGGTGATTACGGTGTCTAGTGGTGTTGAGGTCTTTCCGTCCAGCCTGGTCTTTCGCGTGATTGCCAATTCTTCTACCGCCGTTCGTCAGACCGTCAAATTTCAATCGTTTCCAACAGCCACTGCCGTTCAACTTGAATCGACTGCCCCATGGCTGAAGCTTTCCAATTCCACCTCGCAGACTCCCGGATTTGTCGAGGCGTGGGTCGAGCCACTTCTGCTGCCCCCTGGGGTTTCAGGCGCCGAAATCATTCTAAGGTCGGGATCCCAAACCCGGATCCCGGTCAGTGCAGAGCGAGTAGACGCTCTGGCCTCTGATTGGTCAGTCGAACTTTTCCCGGGGCCAGGTGGAAGTTGGGGTGCCTTGATCCAGGCTCAGGCGCCCCGTATTCCGTTTAGCGTCAGCTTGGACACAATAGGGATCCAGCAATTTAACCTTAGTGAAAATAAGGGCGATGTTCTCGCTCCGGAATCGTTCCTGCTCTGGCTGGATCGACGCTCTAGTGCTTCCACGCAACAACGGGAGTCGAGTCTTGCCATTAGAAACCTGGCAACCGGTGAGGAACAGCGCATGGTTGTCCCGAGTGGGCCTGTTGATGGCATCGAAGCCTCTGCATCGATAATCGAACTTAGCGCGTCGCAGAATGCAACAACGTCGTCCTCGCAGGCCGTTAATTTTCGATCGACATCGCCTTCGGCAAAAGCGATCGCGGCTATTTCCGATCAGCCCTGGCTTCTGATGGAGAATCCTGAGGGACGCCTTGATCCGAATTACGTAATTCGATTCTCTGCCCGGCCGACTGGGCTGAAGACCGGTCTCAACACAGCGCTGGTTGAACTCTATGATTCCTCGGGCAAGATCGCTCTGCGATTGCCGGTTGAGCTTTGGGTGGGCGAACTTGTCCCGCCTGTCGAGCTTTCAGAATATGCCTTTACTTTCAGCCGGAAGAATCCCGTTCGATCCCTGCTTCTCCGAAATCCTTCGAAAACGCCGGTAAGCTATTCTGCACGTTCGAGTTCTGCATTATTGCGAGTTTCCAGTCCAGAGGGAATCATCGCCGCAGATGGGGAAATCAAAATTGAGCTTTCTGCGGTGGAAGCGGCTCTGGGTGCATGGTCCCGCCATTCCGTCCTCATTTCCCTTAACCATAGCGATGTCCGCATCGTCGAAGCTGACTTCACTCTGAGCCCCACGGCAGGAATTTGCCCCTCTAGTGCTCCTGTTCTCAGCTTCCTGAGTCCTGGTGCTGCCTTCCAGGCTACGGCAGGGGAGTCTCAGATGATTCGCGTTGCGGTGCGCAATCCTTGCGGTGAAATTCTTACAGGCTCTGCTTTGAGCGTGATGATTCCTGAGGAATCTGCTGTTCCCTTGCTGCCTGCCAAAGACGGAAGCTGGTATGGCGTCTGGACACCTCTCTTCCCGGCCGGGAGTTTAAATTTGGAGGCTAGCTGGCTCGATCCAGCGAATCGTCAAAGTGTGACCCGTTGGCTGAGCGGCGCAGTCCAGCCCTAGCTCCATCTATGGCGTATTTTGCAGTTGGAGCATGACAGTTCCAATGTAGAACCTCATGGCGATCCGAATTTGAACGGGAACTTTAGCTGGATCATCGGTAAACCAAACGTGCAACCTGGCCTTACGTGTAAACAAGACTCCATCAAAAAGAAAGGCCTCGCAGCGAACGGTGTTGAATTCCCCAGCAGGTGTCTTCACCTTTTCTCTCGCTTGCACCTCAACTCGAGCGTTGACGAACTTCTTTCCGTCGCTTACCGGAACATTCAGCACAGCACCCGGTTCCAGTTTCAATCGCCTCAATTCGACGAGAGCTCCAATCACATCAAAAGTACAGCCAGGAATTTCAAGTTCTTTCCTGACCGTTTGATTCAGCACCAGGTCCTTCTCCTGATATTCAACCTTTTTGCGTGCCCGGTCGTAGGTGACTTGCGTCTCGCGTTTACGCGATCCTTCTTCGGCGCGCATGAGCGTCGACAGGGTACATCCACGCTCGTCCAGATTGGTCGAGTAGTCATCTTTAACTGGAAAGAGTTTGTTTACTAGCCCCGCGCTTTCAATATGGATATTGGCTTGACCACCACGGCCTTGACCCGGATTCCATTTGAGAAATGCTTTGCCTGCATCGATCAGCCGCCACTCAACCCGGTATTCGAGATTGAGGGGGCGTTCCTGCGCAAGAACCAGAGAGTTAGCCACGATCCAGAAAGTTAAGAGTTTGCTCAGCGGATGATCCTCAAAAATTGATCTTACATCTAAAATAAGAGCCGCCCGTGGTGCTTGAGCAACCAGGGCGGCTATCTTTTCAAATCAAAGCCAATTAATGCTTGGCTGCTCCGTGCTCACCGCCAGTGGCGGTTGGGGCCGGTGCTGCCGCAGCGGGGGCTGCAACGGACTTGTCGACATCGAGTGTGGGTAGTGCCATCTGATCCACCGGGCCCTTGTAGGTTGCTGGGCGTGTATCAAATCTCGAATCGGCGTCAACCAGACAAAAGCCCAAAAAGACCGCCAGAAAGAGAAGGGTGCTGACGAAGATCAATCCGTTGATCGGCTTGTCGTCTTTCAGGTGCATGAAGAAGAGGGCTACCAGTGTTGCCTTGATCGTCGCAATCGTCATTGCGATGACAACGTTGGCGGTTGAGGAACCGAAGTCAAACCGCGAAGCGGTGACCGTGATGATCGTCAAGGCAAGCAGAATTAGAAGGATGTAAAGATAACCCTTCCAGCCATGCTCATGTGTTTCTTCGCCGTGGCCGTGGCCGATGGTTTCGCTATGAGTGCTCATACGTGTGTTCAAATCTCCGTTTAGCTAATCAGGTACAACAGCGGAAAGAGGTAAATCCAGATCAAGTCAACCAAGTGCCAGTAAAGTCCGATCAGATCGACCGGTGTAAAGTACTCGGTATTGTAGTCGCCCTTGATGGAACGAATAATCAAATATGTGATCGCGCCCATACCGCCCAAAACGTGGAAGCCGTGCAGCCCAGTCATCATAAAATAGAAGCTGAAGAAGACGAACATGTTTGGCACCAGATCCGGGCCAGTGTAATGAAAGAACTTACCAGGCAAGAGGCCATCATGAAACTTATGGCTGTACTCAAAGTACTTGACCACCATGAAGCCGCCGGCAAAGCCAAGGGTCAAAATCAGGTTCGTAATCAAAACCTTCTGCTTGTTCCCATTCTTGTTATTGCTTGCTGCCCAGACTGCCATCACCATGGTGAAGGAACTGATCAATAGAAAGCAGGTATTGAGTGCTCCCATCTGCCAGTCCAGGTGGTGATGTCCAGCAACGAAGGCCTCTGTGTGCCGGGCCTGCATGATTCCGAAGCCTACGAAGAGACCTCCGAAGAGCAGAATTTCCGTTGCCAGAAAGAGCCACATCCCAATTTTGGAGGCATCAAATTGCTGCTCCATCGTGGCAAAGTGGTGCTGGTGAAAAGGGTGATGCCCATGGGCATGTTCGTCGTGATTTGTCAGACTCGCTTCGTGCGCTTGACTCATTTCGTGATCTCTCGCTTTCCCTTAAACCGCGTCCGTCGGAATCTTGAAGTGACGGTAGTCGTACGGGTTGTGTTCAATGGATGGCTGACCGACAAAGTTGTGTGTGATGGGTGGCGACTGGGTCTGCCACTCAAGTGTGGTTCCGCCCCAGGGGTTTGACGGAGCGTTCTTGGGCCCGCGAAGAGAACTAAACAGGTTCACAGCGGCAATTAGCAGACCAGCACCCAAAACCCAACTTCCGAATGTGGAGAATTGATGCAAGGGCTGGAACTGATCAAGGTAGGTGTAGTATCTACGCGGCATGCCTTGGCTACCCATAAAGAACTGGGTCAGGAAGGTCATGTTGAAGCCAACGAATACAATCCCGCAAGCAATTCGGCCTACAGTTTCGTTGTACATGCGTCCAAACATTTTCGACCACCAGTAGTGAATGCCTCCGAGGAATGCAATCACCGTTCCACCCATCATTACGTAATGGAAGTGAGCCACCACGAAATAAGTGTCATGAAGATGGATGTCAACGCTGAGAGCGCCGAGAAAGATCCCGGTCAAACCGCCAATACCGAAGAGCAGGAGGAAGCTCACTGCATAAAGCATCGGCGTATCGAGGGAAATAGATGCTTTGTACATGGTCGCCATCCAGTTGAATACCTTGATGCCTGAAGGAATGGCGACAAGGAAGGTTAGGAAGCTGAAGATCGATGCAGCAAGTGCACTCTCTCCAGAGGTGAACATGTGGTGCCCCCAAACGAGAAACCCGATCAGTGCGATGGCAACTGAGCTAAGCGCGATCAGACGATAGCCGAAAATTGTGCGCCGGCTAAAGGTCGGAATGATCTCTGAGATGATTGCCATCCCGGGCAGAATCATAATGTAGACGGCCGGGTGAGAATAAAACCAGAAGAAGTGTTGGAAAAGCACCGGGTCGCCGCCAATTTGCGCGTCGAAAATACCGATGTTAAAGGCGCGTTCCATGACAAGCAGAACCATCGTAATGCCGAGTACAGGAGTGGCCAGAACCTGGATAATCGCTGTGGCATAAATACCCCAGACGAAGAGGGGCAGCTGGAACCAGCCCATCCCGGGTGCCCGTAGTTTGTGTACCGTAGCGATGAAGTTGATGCCTGTAAAGATGGAACTGAAACCAAGAACGAATACAGATAAAGTCATCATGGTGACCGATCCACCGGTCGTAGTTGAGTATGGCGTGTAGAATGTCCAACCCGTATCTACGCCACCGACCAGAATGGAAGTAATGGCCATAACGGAGCCAAGAACATATATCCAAAAACTGGCGAGGTTAAGCCGCGGAAATGCAACATCCTTTGCCCCAAGCATTAGCGGCATAATAAAGTTGCCCAAAGCCGCTGGGACAGAGGGAATGATGAACATGAAAACCATGATCGCCCCGTGCAGGGTAAAGGCCTGATTGTATTGTTCGGCGTTCATGAAATCTTCGCCGGGATGCATGAGTTCGAGTCGCACAAGTAGGGCGAAAATTCCGCCCACAAAAAATGCGCCCAATACGGCCCAAAGATACATAACGCCGAGGCGCTTGTGATCGACCGTGGTCATCCACGACCAGATTCCTTTATGTGCCGGATCCGTCAGATAGTCTGCGTGATGTCCGTGTTCGGCCGTATGAACGGCGGGGGAAGCAATTACGTCTGCCATAATTCGTTACCTCTGAATATTCCCTTATCTTTTTATTTACTTGAGCGACTTGATATACGCGATCAGCGCTACAAGTTGCCGTTCTCGAATTTGTCCCTGGTAGCTAGGCATAATCCCTTGATACCCTTCAACCACCATCGCTTGTGGCTGCAGAATGGAGGTACGGATGTAGTTTTCATCCACCGCAAACTGTTTGCCATCAACCATTTTGTGCTGCGCACTGTAGATACCTTTCCAGCTTGGCCCCTGGCCCTTGCTGCCATCGATAGAATGGCAGGTGGAGCAGCCTAAATTCACATAGAGGCTAGCACCAAGTTTTTCTGGAGGCAGTCCTTTTTCTTCTGGATCGCCCTCTTCAAGGAATTTTTCATAATCCTGCTGCGAGACAACCTTCACGAATGCCTTCATCTGGGAGTGGCCTTTGCCGCAATACTCGGTACAAGGGATGATGTAATCCCCAACTGCCGTAGCTTGAAACCATGTTTCCGTGTATCTGTTAGGTAAAACATCAGCCTTAACCCGGAATGCCGGAACGTAGAAGGCGTGCAGAACATCTTCCGAGTGCATGATCACGCGAACAGGTTTGTTCACTGGTACCCAAAGTTTGCCAACTGCGACGGATCCATCGGGATATCCAAATGTCCAAATCCATTTTTTAGCGGTAACTTGGATTTCCATGGCACCGTCGGGTGCGACCGCAGCCTGCATATAAGTATTGAATCCCCAGAAGAAGACAATCATGCAGAGGATCAGTGGAAGGATGGTCCATGTCAGCTCGAGGGCAGTGCTGTGTTCGATGTGTGCTGTTTTCTGGTTTACAGAGCGGCGTTTGTACTGGATGCAAAATCCAATTGTGACCACTGCGATCAACAGGAAAAACAGGATGTTCAACCAGAGAATGAACATGAACAGATCATCAACGCCTTCGGCTTTGATGCTCGAAGCGTTGGGAAGGAATAGATTTCTTAACCAGGTATTCATTAAGGATGACTCTCACTCGTGGGAATGACCGGTACCAGCGGAGTGCTGCTGCTGATACCCTTTTTTCGCGCCAAATATTCCTCGCGCCAGAAGCGGAAGAGGAATGTTCCTAAAGCCAATACCACCAATAATCCGCCCAGGCGCATGGCGTTGGTGGCAAAGAGCACGTACGACTTTGCACTTGGGTCGTAGTGAAAACACATCAGCATGATTTTCTCAAAGCTGACACCAAACTTGTTATCGGACGCCTCCGTCAATGCCAGGCGAAGGTCCCGTTCTTTAAACTTGATTCCGTAGAGATAACGGGAAATCATGCCTTTAGGCGTCAGAACCATAATCGCAGCGCTATGAGCATATTGCTGTTGAGCCGGATCATAGTTGTATTTGAAGCCAACCTGAGCGGCCAGCTTCTTCACATTGCCGGAATGGTCCACCAGAAAATGCCACCCACCTGAGACCGGGCGGTCGAAGTTGCTCATGTAAGCGGCCTTCTTTTCCTGTGCCATCTCCGAGGTTTCTGTCGGATCGATCGAAATCGTAACGACGTCGAATTCTTTGCCGGGTGACCAAGCCAATTCCTTGAGCACATTCACCTGGGCATTCAGGGTTAAATTGCAAAGCATCGGACAACGGTAATAGACCAGATTCAGGATGACAGGCCGGCCGCTTGAGAAAAAATCTCCCAGCTTGCGTACCTTGCCGCCTTCAGCGACAAATGTCAGATCGAGATCTACCGACTTGCCAAGTTGTTCTTCGATGCCCACGCCATTCATTTCGCGGGGCAAGGAAGTTTTTTTGTCTTCAAGAGCTCGTGCTCGTTCAGCCGCATTCTTCGGCATCCCAATTACCTCGTTCTGGCCGGACAGGATAGCCGGAGCCAGTACGATGGCTGCCGCGAGACCGATTTGGGTTAGAACGAGATTCATTGTGGACTATTTCTTTTCGGTTTTGGCCGCCGGAGCCGCATCTGCCGGAGGAGCGACAACGGTTGGCGTTTTGCCTAGTGCTTTATCGATGACTGCTTGGAGCCCTGGATCTACTTCGTATGGCTTTACTACAGAATTTGCGCCACCGTAGAAGGTTTTTCCAGTATTGGTTTCCTGAATCAACAAATCCATCGACCGCTCAATTGGCAATTGAACGCTACCTTTGACTTTATCAATGAACTTGTACTGGGTCAGGCGTTGCACTTCGTAGGCTCGAACGTCCTTTTGTTCCTGCCAGATTGGAATTTCCATTTCCATGTGACGGGTGTATTCCAGCTGTCCCACATACCAGTAGTAGACCGCATAACACGAAGCAAGAATACTCAGGACAATAACGACGGTCAGCCCGCCGATTTGCAGAGCATTGGGTTCGCTCCGTTCATAACCGACGATCAGGGCTTCTTCGGGAGTGAGAGCTTTAATTGGGTTGGTTTCAGACATGGTTCTCAATTCTCCTAGATTTGGTGATGCGCAAGGGCCTGGTAGAGGCGAACGTCGCCGATGGGAACAATCGCATGTTGTTTCAGACGGTTCCAGAAGAAGAAGCCGTAGAAGCTGGCGATGGCGACGGGGGCGGTGACATCCATCCAGTGCGGCGCAAACCCGGTGGGATGAAGGGTAGGCATTACATTCCAATGGATATCAAGGTAATCCATCAAAAGAAGCCACACTGCCATAAAGGCCAGCGTATTCAAGTTGCGCTTGGTTTTCCGGGTGATCAGAAAAAAGAGCGGGAACAGAAAGTGACCGAAGACGATAAACTTCGAAACCGACAACCAGCTACCTACAAAGCGGTGCTTGAACCAGATTGTTTCTTCCGGAATATTGGCATACCAGTAAAGCATGTACTGACTGAAGCTGACGTAGGTCCAAAAGACTGTGATCGCGAACATCCATTTTCCGAGATCGTGATAATGTTCGAGCGTAATTGAATTCTTGAGCACACCAGCGCGGCGGAAGCCGAGCGAGATCAACACGAGTGTGCACATCGAGGCCAGACCGCCACCTGCATAGATGTAAATCCCGTACATGGTCGAGAACCAGTGCGGATCGAGGCTCATCAGCCAGTCGAAGGCCGCAAAGCTGGTGGCGAGAAAAACAAGCAGCATGCCAGGAGCCGCATAACGTGAATTCGAATGCATGTGCTGGATATTCTTGTCCGTGTCCATCGCAGTTGAATTTCGATAAACGCCCCAGGCGAAGAATGTCCAGATGGCGAAGTAAATGACGGCGCGAATCATGAAGAATTGCGGGTTCAGCCATACGGCCTTCCCCTGAAGGATGGCGTCATTTGCCACTGCTTCAGGATGAGACCAGTGATAAAGATCATGGATACCCAGGGCAACCGGGATAAACAAGATAAGCCCGTAAGGGAGTGTGGCCGCGAGTGTTTCGGCAAAGCGGCGGACGGTTACATTCCAGGCCGCTCCCGCCAGATAGCCGGCGAGCAGGAAAAACAGCGCCCCAAGCAGGATGCGGGTTCCCCACATAAATCCAGCCAGATAGCTGTGGAAAAATTGCTTTTGATCAATGAAGTAACCGGCGCCAGTGGCAACGGCACTCAACAGGAATACGAACAGGATGATGTTGCGGACTCGCGCCCACAGACCTGCGTCCAGGTTAAAATTGTCGAGTTCGGCGTGATGGGAATTTGCTGCCATATGCTTTCTCTTTCCTCTGCCGCCTTAGCGGAGATCCGCCCGCAGTTCGGCGGGCACTTCTTCGATGGTTCCGCGATCGCTACGTTGCAGCGCACGAACGTAGGAAACGATAGCCCAACGGTCGGCTTCGAGAACCTGGAACCGGTATCCATGCATTGTCCGGCGGCCATTTGAAATGACGTCGTAGATTTCGCCATCCGGCATGGCAACGACTCGATCTTCATGCAGATTCGTGGGCAGCCACAGGGACCGCTTTGCGACAACCCCTTGGCCTGAACCAGTTCGGTCGTGGCAGGGGGAGCAGAAAGTATTGAATTTCGTCTGGCCAGTCTTGAGCAGGGCCGCGTCGATTTTGACAGGTAACTTACCCAGATATTGACCGTTGACGATACCGCGATATTCAGCGTCATCTTCTTTGAGGTGGTCAACGGCTACAGTGCCAACCACAGGCATACGATTGGAGCGGTCGTCGGCAAAGAGGCCTTTGCCGCGATACATCGTTTGAGCCTTGTATTTTTCCTGTCGGTCCATGTCGTCGAAGACTTCAATTGGACTGCTTCGTGTAGGAAAATTGGCACAGCCACTCAAGCCAATGACGATCAGGGATAGTCCCAATAAACTAAGAATTTTCAAACTAAGGATTCTCATAGTTGGCTATTTCTCCACAACTTCGGCGCTGGTTGCGCCCAGGTTCATCAGCAACTGCCGGGTTTCGATAGCCGAGAATTTCGGGTCGCTCTTTTCAACGACGAGTAGAAATCCATCGTCGGAAGCACGGCCAAATTTGCTGAAGTGCATCGTCGGATGAAAAAATTGCGGCAGGCCGTTTAAAGCGAACATGCCGAAGACACAGGCAAAGGCTGAAAAAAGAACGGTCAATTCGAAGATGATTGGCATTGCAAATTCAAAGGCAAAGTAAGGTTTGCCGGCAATCACGAGCGGATAATCTACCGCACCCGTCCACCACTGCAGTAGGATTGCGCTCATGGTGCCCGTGAGGCCAACGCAGATTACGATGTAGCCAAGAATGGAGCGGGGAATTCCAATCGCCGCTTCAATGCCATGCACCGGAAACGGTGTCATTGCATCGAGCTTGGTATAGCCATGATTGTGATGAATTGCTTCACCTGCCTTCAGCAGTGCTTCTTCGTTTTCAAATTCAGCGACTACACCCCACAATTGCTTGGGTGTGTTTGGGTCGAACAATTCTTTCAATCCCTGGGTATCGAGGATCGGCATCGCTACACCACCACCTTCATAATTTCATCGCGCTTGACTGCCATTTGGGCTTCCACATGTTCTGGCAGATTGCGATGTTTGTCACTAGAGATTACGCCCTTGATCTCTGAGATCGCAATGATCGGGACGAACCGGGCAAAGAGCAGGAATAGAGTCATGAACAGGCCAAAGGTACCAACAAAGGTTAGGATGTCGACGTAGGTGGGCCGGAAATAGCCCCAACTGGAGGGAAGGAAGTCGCGGTGTAAGCTCGTCACAATAATGACGAAGCGTTCAAACCACATTCCGATGTTGATGAAGATTGAAATCACGAACATAAAAGGAATGTTGGTGCGTAGTCTCTTCGACCAGAAAAACTGGGGTGAAATCACGTTGCAGGAAACCATCGACCAGTAAGCCCACCAATAAGGCCCAAAGGCTCGATTCTTGAATGTAAAGAGTTCGTAAGGGTTGCCCGAGTACCAGGCAATGAAGAACTCTGTACCGTAGGCATATCCGACGACGGTTCCCGTTACGAGCATGATTTTGTTCATGTTCTCAAGGTGCTTGATCGTGACCAGATGCTCCAGTTGAAACCACTTCCGGAATACAATCATCAAGGTCATTACCATGGCGAAGCCCGAGAACACGGCTCCTGCGACGAAGTAAGGCGGGAAGATCGTGGTGTGCCAGCCCGGGAGAACCGATACAGCGAAGTCGAAACTAACGATTGTGTGCACGCTAAGTACGAGCGGTGTCGACAGACCAGCCAGCAGCAGGTAGGCCATTTCGTAGTTGTTCCAGTGGACCGCCGAACCACGCCAGCCAAGGCACAGGAAGCCGTAAATCTTGGCACGAATTCCGGTAGCGCGGTCACGAACGGTAGCGAGGTCTGGAATCAGACCGACATACCAGAAAAGCGCAGAAACTGTACCGTATGTCGAGATAGCGAATACGTCCCACAGCAGCGGCGAACGGAAGTTCTGCCACATGTTGAGGTCGGTGTTGGGGATGGGGAAGAGCCAGTAAGCACGCCACACACGGCCAACGTGAAAGACCGGATAGATGCCGGCGCAAGCCACAGCAAACAGAGTCATTGCTTCAGCGGCGCGGTTGATCGACGTACGCCACTTTTGGCGGAACAAAAAGAGAATAGCCGAAATCAGCGTACCGGCATGGCCGATACCGATCCAGAAGACGAAGTTCGTAATATCCCAGGCCCAGCCGACAGGAGAATTATTACCCCAGACGCCAACACCGGTCATCACCTGATAGGTCAGCATGCTGAAGAGCATGCACATGATCAGGAAGCTCACAACGAAAGCAATCCACCATGCTTTTGGCGTTTTCGCTTCAATAATCGAAATGACGTCTTCGGTGACTTCTTTGTAGCCGGTGGGGCGTTTGCCCTTGTCCAGCACCATTCGTGGCGAGATGGCATCGAGATCGGAGTTTGTAAGTGTTAGATTTGCCATGATTACTCCCTAGTGAGCCGCAGGGGCTTCTTTCTTCTCTTGCGCCAGATCCGGATTCGTATTCCGCAGCTTGGCCAGATAAGTGGTGCGCGGTCGAATGTTCAATTCCGCAAGCAACGCATAGTTTCGGGGAGAGGCCTTCATCTTGGACACCTCAGAGTTCGGGTCGTTGATGTTGCCGAATGAGATCGCGTCAGCCGGGCAGGTTTGCTGGCAAGCGGTCTTAATTTCACCATCGCGCACTGCACGGCGGCCGCTGGGATCGATTTTGGCATTGATCTTGCCTTCCACGATCCGCTGGGTGCAGTAAGTACATTTTTCCATCACACCGCGCATACGGGTACTGACGTCGGGATTGGTTCCCAGATTTTCGATTTCCGTTTTGCCCTTGGTCCAGTTCAGGTAGTTGAACTTACGTACCTTATAGGGGCAGTTGTTCATGCAGTAGCGGGTTCCGATGCAACGGTTGTACGCCATATCGTTCAAGCCTTCAGGAGAGTGAACGGTGGCCGCAACCGGGCAGACGCTTTCGCAAGGAGCGTTTTCGCACTGTTGGCAGTTCAGGGGCTGCATGGCAACGGTGGTCTCATCGGCATCGCCAGCGTAATACCGGTCCAGACGGATCCAGTGCATTTCACGGCCCATGGCTACAAACTTCTTACCAACCATCGGGATGTTGTTTTCACTGAAGCAAGCCACCAGACACGCATTGCAGCCGGTGCAGGAATTGAGATCGATCGTCATGCCCCATTGATTGCCCTTGTCGTACTCAAAATCGGGGAAAAGACTTTCCAGAGGAGGACCGGGTACTGTGGCCATTTTGCCCCCATCCTTGGCAAATTCTTCGAGCGAAAGTTCCCGCGCAATGGGTCGATCGTTCTGTGAGTCGCCCTGTGGGTCGTCCTGCGTACGAACCAGAAGATAGCTCTTTGCCGACTTGGTCGCAGTAACCGCAGCAAAACCCATACCAGTGGTGCTACGTAGCTTGTAGGCATTAAATCCAGCTCCCTTACCTACGCGGCCCACTTTCTCGCGGCCATAACCAAGTGTGATTCCAAGCACACCTTCAGCCTGTCCAGGAACCACAAGCACGGCGGCATCGATCGTTGCCCCACCCACGGTCAAGCTAACCATGTCGCCTTGTTCGGCAATGAAGCCCATATTGGCCTTCAGACTCTCTGCCGTCTTCTTCGACATCGTTACACAGTTGTCCCAAACCACTTTCGTCATCGGGTCGGGCAACTCAACCAGCCACGCGTTGTTGGCGAAGCGGCCATCGTGAACGCCATTGGCTGCAAGAAACAAAATCTCAGTGCTGCTAGTGGGAGAAGCCACAGGCATCGCCGATACTTTCTTCACATCTACGCTCAACTTCAGCGCCGGATAAGCAGTACCTTCGATCACACCGTCATGAAGAGCTTTCTTCCAGGTCTTTTCCTTATCGGCGGTAAAACCCTGCGACCAGAAACTCTTCACCAGATCGTAGCCGCGAGGTGTTTCCATGCCCACCATCCCGGCCAGCACCTCAGAAGCAGACTTACTTCCGTAAAGCGGTGCGATTACCGGCTGCTGGATCGAGGCTGTGCCATCGCTCGATCTCGCGTCACCCCAGGCTTCGAGGAAGTGAGACTGAGGCAGGCACCACTGGGCCAGCGCCGCAGTTTCGTCATGTTCGATGCCCAGATGAATGACCGTCTTGGCCTTCTTTGCCCCGTCGGCAAAATTCAAATCCGCCGGCATCGTATAGGCTGGATTGCCACCCAGCACTACGAGGGTTGAGACTTTGCCACCGCTCAATGCAGCACCGAAGGTTTTGAGTGCCTCAGTCTGCGGAGCCGTAAGCGGCTGCACCAGCGTTACGGTTGTGCCGATATTACCCAGCACCTGATTGATCGCCAGAGCCAGCGCATGAACTTCAGGCGACTGACGAGGACCAGCCGAAACAATGCTCTTGCCAGCGTTCTTCTTGAGGTCTTTGGCGAGCGCCGCTACAAATTTCTTGCGGCCTTCCCCAGCAACCTGAATATCACCCGCAGATTCCACCAGCTTCAGCAGTTCAGAGGCGAAGCCGGCGATTTCACTCGGCTTCAGTCGCAGGCGATGGTCAGCCATGCCACCCGTAAGCGAGAAATGACCTTCAACGGCATACAGGCGATTCATCGTATCGCCGGTCTTCATCACCTTGCGCTTCTGGCTGAAGAGCTTTGTGGGCAGAACGGTCGAAGCATCTGTGCCAAGGAAGTCATGGTCGAGTGCGACAACCACTTCTGCCTTGTCATAGGCATAAAGTGCCTCCGCAGCAGTGCCGGTTGCCATTTGCGCGCCAAGTACAGCGTTGTCGTTGTTGAGAGCTTCCCAGTGCAGCCACAATGCCTTGGGCCACTTCTTCTGAGCTGCCGCAACCACTGCGAGATAGCTGTCCCCGGCATTGCGCTCACAAACAAAGGCGAGCCCGTCACCCTCACCCAACTTCGAGAAATGATCTTTTGCAAATGCACCA
>Ga0209591_10004989_pt1 | contig 14901 bp, 4 predicted proteins | sample MAT01_FD_187207 | JGI IMG/M metagenome (GOLD analysis project Ga0209591, IMG submission 187207) | Freshwater microbial communities from Lake Fryxell liftoff mats and glacier meltwater in Antarctica - MAT-01 (SPAdes) (version 2) | ecosystem: Environmental > Aquatic > Freshwater > Ice > Liftoff... | reverse complement strand
CAGACGGCGGTCCGGCTCAGAGTTAGGCCTAGCCCTAGCTTCGCAGGAATGGGTTTTTGTCTCGGGCGCTGGAAAGGCCGGAAGAGATGCAGGGAAGCTGCCCGTGGCGAGCGACAGGAAGTGGCCGGCAGCGTGAGTACGAAGTCGAGCCAGGGAGCTGACTTTCGATGCGCGAGTTCGGTCGGCCAGAGTCAGCTTACGGCGAATTAAGGGTAAACCTGGTATCGGCCATTGGCTGCCGCTGGCGGCAGGCAGCTTGCCGGCAACTCAACGCGCCCCTTCCGCGCATGGGACGACAAGGTGGCCGCCTTCAGAAGGTTGGCACCCGAACGAACCGGCCGTCTGCCGTCAGTCGCGCAATCAATGCCGCAGCGCCGGCCATCCGAACCAATGCCCCAACGCTACACCGGCACCGGCACCGAGGGCGGTGAGCGCCCCTGGTTGCCTGCAGGGCCGTTGGCCCTTGCAACGACGCAGTAGTAGGCCTGTGCAGCCGGAGGCTGGGCATCGGTCAAGACAAGTGTCTCCCGGGTACGTGGTTGCCGCACGGTGGCACCCGCAGCATCGGTGACCCAGGCGAAATCATCGTCGAACCAGACCCAGGGAGTCCAGCTGCCTGGGGTGACGGTCGCGGTGCCAACCAGGCGCATACGGCGGTGGTCGCCTGCCGCCGCTGCCGCGCCATCTGCGGAACGGTACAGCTCATACTGGCCGACAGCTGCCGTGCGAGGTGGTGGCGCTTGCACGCGAACCATGACGTGCCCGCGCGCGCGCTCGGCTCGCACCACCACGGGCCGCACAGGGAACACCGCGTGCGGCACCTTCACCGCTGCGATTGCATGCTCTGAATTCGGCCATTGCGCTCCGACCCCTTGTGCTGTCATGGGCCGCACGACGTACAGCCGCAGCGGCAGCAGCGCGCCAGGCAACTCGACGATGAGCCGGTTCAGGCCCGACACCAGAGCCACCTGCGCCGTCTCGATAGCGAACACCTCGGGCGTCAGCGTCGCCAGTTGCCGCAGCGCGGTTACCCGCGCCGTCAGCGATCCAGCGGCATCATCGACCGCAGCAAGCGCCTGCATACGCAGACTGGCCTGCGCTGCGTCCAGCCGGCTCGCCGGCACTTCGCGAGCGGCGGCGACGACTTCGGTCTCGCCTGCGGCCAGGACCTGGGCCCAATTTGCAGGCACAGGCGTTGCCGGCTGCGTCCAGGCCAGTACCGCCGTCGAGCGGCCGTCCGCGTCCGCCCAGGTGGCCAGGATGGGGCCGGGCGGGAACGCCGGGTTGGACGGCGGTAGGCTGGAGAGGTGTTCGACTCTGGCCCATTGGCCCATCGTCGGGCCCTCGCCTTCTAGATTGTGTCTCGTGCGAACCGCAACCCAAGCCCGACGAAGGCCGCCGCCCGCATCCGGCAGGTGCACAGGGTCAACCACCAGATCGTAGTGGCGGAACAGCGTTGACGGAGCCGGCGGCGGATCCGTTGCGTCCAGCGGCGCTGCGATCGTCACCGTGGCACCGTCGTGACCGATCGAACCGGCGCCGGCATTGCCACGCACGATCAGCGCGGGCGCACTGCGGCCCGGCTGGACGGCGAAGCCGCTCCAGTGCGCCGGGTCGCTCTCTCGGCCTGCGGGCGGCTCGCCGCTGCGCAGATGCAGCGCGAACGACATGACCGCCGGATCACCGAGTACGCGACCGCCATCCCACTGCGCATTCACATCCCAGCGGAACCGTATGCGCAGCCGGTGCGCATCCGTTATGGTCGCAGAGGGCAGCAGCGATGCCTGGCAGCCAACCGGCGGCGGCGGTACACGATGTGCAACATGGGTATCGATCTCCGCGTAGGCAGACCAGCGCCCCCAGGCGTCACTTTCCGCCACGCTATAGCGCACGTCGGTGTTGAGCGGCAGCGCGCGTTCGGTGAAGCCGGGCGCGGCATCCTGCGTCAACCTGGCAAGCCTCAGCCCACCGAATCCAGGCAGGGCCGAGGGCTCGTGGAGCCAGACCGACCCGCCTGTGGCGTCGGTGCGCCAGACGATCGCACTGTAGGAACCTTGCGCCTGATCGCTGGCCCCCGCACGCTGGCGTGCATCCCAGGCGAGCCGCGCCGTGCCCACGATGCGGCCGGGAACCTCTGGCGACCTGGCATCGACGGCCAGCCCGCCGGGCGGTGCCGGCATAGGGTGCTTCCGGGCTGCGATCCCCAGCGCGAACGCAGCGACCGTCAGCGGCTCACGCAGACGGTTCGTCCAGCGTCCGATCAGGTCTGAGGTCAAGCGAAGTTCAACATCCAGCGCAGCCATCGAGCGCGCCTGCCGATGGGTGGCTTCAGGTGTGATGCTGCCTACCGCCACTTCAGCCCGCAACGCGATCATGCGGCGGTTGAGCGCGCCTTGATAGGCCAGCAGGTCGTCAACTGCCCACTCGCCCGTGAGTCGATAGTCCCAGACGCCGGGCGCGGCCTGGACCGATTCTTCCGGGACGGCCGCAAGCCCCAGCAGTTTCGCCAGGTGGAAGTCGCTGGCCGCTGCCGCCATCAGGCTGGCATAGACACCGACCTCGACCGGGCCGGCAGCGGCGTGTGCGCCGTCAGCCACGCCAGCGCCCGTGGTGGTGAATTCGGTGATGGACGCACGATCCATCAGTTCGATCTGGTGCAAGCGACCCGGGCCGCCCGGAACCGGTGGCAGGCTGGACCTGTGCAACAGCTTCCCAATCAGCGGTTCAAAGTGGTCGAACCAGGGCCTTCTGTAACGCGCTTCCAGGTTGGCCACGCTGGCGGCGGGCCCGGCCACCGGATCCGGGCCCGGTGGGGCATCCAGCGGGTGCTCGAGCAGCGGGCCCGGAAAGCCACCGATCGACTGGTCCACCATTTGCTGTGCGCTGCGTGGATACGGCGCAAATAGTTGACCGTGCACTTCCGTCGCGATGCCGGCCTGCATCGGGTTGGCCCAGGCCGCTGCATCCAGATCCGCCAGCGTTATCAACACCAGCCGGGTGGGCCTTTCCGCCGACCAGATTTCGAGCTGGTCGATCTGGGTGCCACTGAGCTGTGCCTTGCGGCCGGATGCCGCAGTGGTGGTAACTTCCTCAAGCACGATCACCTGGCCGCGGTCGTCGCGGACGGCACGCAAGCGGCGGCTGCCGCCACGTTTGAACGACACCTCGACCCAGCACACCGACGTACTTCTCCGTCCCCAGACACTGGCGAAGTCAAACACCCATGGATCACCGGAGCGGGCGGGCGGTGTCATGCGGCCTTGCGTGCCGCGCAATACGCCGGGTTGTTGGGTGGGCGTCATGCGTGCCGGCAGCATGGTGCGTAGGGGCAGACCCAGCCGCCCCTGCGGCGTGCGCACGGACGCTCGCCGCTCCAGCAGAAACGGAACACGCGGGAACCCCAGACGATGGTCCATCATCCAGCGCAAATGCGCTAAGCCGCTGCTGACGAACGGATCGCCCTCAAAGGCCGCACCGGCGAGATGAAGCAGTTGACCGTGGATGATTCGCATTGCCTGCTGCTCTTAGTAGGGCTGGGACGGAATGGGAACGGACAACGTGCGCGTCTGCGCTGCCTGCCCCGTTTCGCGCAAGTAGCTGAAGGTGATGGCAGCGCGCCCGTTGCTCACCGGCGGGTCGGCGAGCAGCACCCGCGCCCCGGAGCTGCCGGTCAGGCAGGGTTGCGGCGGCAGCAGCGACGTCTGGTCGTCCTGACCGAAGCGGCGCAGCAGCGGTTCCGGGCTGTCGAGCAGCAGCCCGCAGAACATCAGCGCGCCGCTTGCTTCCCTGGTCCACAGCCGTGTGATCTCACAGACCTTGGATATGTCCAGCGGGCCACCGAAGAGGCTGCGCGTCTGCGTCTCGAGCGCCGCATCGTCGCGCATCGGGGGCCCAGTTGCGGTGGCGGTTGGCGCCGCATCGACCACCATGTCCAGCACAACGCCGCTCGAGATCAGCGCTTCGAACGCCGCGATGTGCTCGGCAAAGCTGCGCCAGCGGCTGGTGCGCAATCGGCTGGCCCACAGGCTGCCGCGCGCGGGGTCCAGCACGATGGCATTGATGGCTGCATCGTCCAGCCGTGCGCTCAGGCCCAAGGCGACGATCTGCAGCTCATAGGGCGTATCCGGCTGCAGCCCGGTGAGCGACATCACGTCGCGCGGCGCGGCGGCGTTGAGTCCGCTCAGGCAGGGCGCGCTGCGTATGGCATCGGCCACCTGCTGTTCAGCCGGCGTTTGCGCCTCGAAACTGCGGGTGGTGACGTTCGCTTTTGCGGCGATAAGCGCTCTCGCCGCGCGGGAGGGTTTGGCCCTCACGACCAGCCGCTGGTTGTGACGCTTGAAAATCTCATCGAGCGTGTCGGTGCGGCAGATGATGCGCACGGTTTCCCCGAAATAGAGCGGCAGGCGTTCATCGGGCGGGTCCACGGCATGGATGTAGGGCGCCAGGTCCCGGGGCGGTGTTGCCACGGTACGAAATTGCAGCGTGACGCCGGCGGCCGACAACGGCCAGGTGCCGGTCTCATCCGAAACCCCGTTGCGCAGTCGCTCCCACGCGATGGTTCCCGTCACCTCGTAATCGGTTGCCGGTTTGAGCAGCGGCCGGTGCGGCTGGCGCAGCGGATCCACATAGACACCGGTTTGCCGCGCCGTCAGTTCATCGATCGTGGCGCGCTGCTGCGCCAACGTGGCGTTTCGGGCTTGCGCATCCATCAGTGTCACACCGCCGAGTTCGGTGAAAAACACGTCGGCATCGTTCTGACCAAGCAGCAGCAGCGCGACCGCCGGTCTTGCCGTCGTGCTGCTCAGTGCGACGGCCCTTGCTTCATGCTCCGCGAAGATTCCGGCTGCGGATGCAGAGCCCCCCAGCACCAACGCCGACTCCAGCGGCCCGGAGAACGCGAGGGCCGCATCGGAGATGACCTGGCCGGACGCGTCGAGCCACAGCGCTCCGCCGCCGGTGATGGCCTTCTTGACCAGCAACACGGCGCGGCCAGTGACCAGCGGCGGAAAGGTGATGAGCACGGCACGGGACAAGCGGGACGCACCGCGCGCGGGGTTGCCGCTCGGACCTTCCAGGTTGAAGATTGACTCCGTGATGGAGGTGCTGATGAGCGCCCAGCCGGACAGCGCTTCCTGCGTCCAGGGAATGTCCGCGTCGCGATATAGACCGACGACCTGACCCTTGCTGCCGCGCTTGACGGTGGCATTGATGCGACGGCCGAGTTTCGCGATGTCGATGGGCGGATGACCCGCGTCGCCCTTGGGCAGCTTCAAGGCGTGGCTGGCGGCAGCCCGGCCGGTGTAGTCGACCGCTGGCCGGGCCATGATCGCGGCCAAGCTTCCCAGCTGGCCCCCCTGCTGGTTGACCCAACCCGCGCCCACCAGAGCGGTGGTGAAGGTCTCGATATCCACCACGCGCAAGTCAATGCCGCTCAGTGTCCAGCACTCGGCCACGCCAAGCGGCAAGCCATCGCACACCGCGCTTCGCATCGCGGCCGGTGGCACAGGCGCACAGACGCCACGCAGTTGCTCGGTGATCGTGTCGCGCTGCGCCTGGCTGAGTGCGGGCGCATCCTGATAAAGCAGCCCAGCGGGGTCAGGCGACAGCAACTGCAGCGTCAACGCCGGTTCGCCTGGGTTCAGCGCCAGCGGAAAGCTGGCGAACAGCGCGCTGCCCGTCACTTCCGAACCGCTGGCTGTGTCCCGCAAGCGCAGATCGGCAAGTGCAAAGCGGTAGCTGATCTCGTCCGAGACGGCATTCATCAGATCGACCTGGCCGGCGCGCACCGCCGGCAGCATGGTTGCATCGACCGTCTTGTCGAACTGCAGCCGCAAGCGTGCATCCAGGGGCACGAGGTTCAAATCGTCCAGCGCCTTGTCCTGAAACCGCGGCAAGACGGCGAAGCCGACCAAAGGGATGGCGGGCGGCAACACGGCGTCACGCCTGCCGACCTCGAGCTTGATCTTGAATGGCGGCGGCGTCCACAGCAGCAGGCGGATGGTGAAGCTGATTTCCGCGAAGATATAGAGCAGTTCGGCGTTGCTTGCGGGATCGTTGCCAGCACGGACGTAGACCGTAGCAGCGGCCTGCAGCGCAATCCCGAGCGCACCGGCCTCGCCCTCCGCCAAGGCCGAGCCCTCGACGTAGAACGGTCGTGTCTGCAACCCCAAATGCAGCTCCAGCGAGGCGCGGAACCACAGGATGGGCGCGGCGCCCACCGATATTTCGGTGCGCATGCCCATGGCCACGCAAAGGCCGTTCAGAACCAACGGCGGGAACCCGCGCCGGGTGGTGCGGAAGCCTTTGCCTTCGATCTGCAGATAGGCCCAGGCCCTGAAGTACTCGAAGGCCTCCATCTCGATCAGGCGGCCACCCGCTGGCGCGATCTGACCGAAGCGGATGTAGAAATCGGCTGCGTCGCTCAGATTGAACATGATGCGCACGGGCGCACTGAACTTGAAGACCTTCTTCTGTTCCAGCGTGACATCGACGCTGGCAAGAAACAGGTTGCGCGCCAGATCGACCAGGACGATCGCCAGCACGCCGCCCTCCGCGCGCTCGCGCACCGTCGGTTGAGATCTGACCGGCGTGAAGAAGCCGCAGCGTGCCGCCAGGAAGATCTGCGGCCCAGGCACCTGAACCACCAGCATGCCCTTGATCCACCAGCTGAACCCCTTGTCGGCCAGCGTCCCGATCTTGACGCCTGCGCCGAAGGCAAAGCCGCCGCGCAAAGGCTGCCACTTGTCGACGGCTCCGACACCCACGGGCGATGCCGCATACCACTGTAGAAGATTGAGCGGGTCCTGGTCCGAGCGCTGCACGTTAACGCCGACCAGGGCTTCGATGCCCTGCAATCCAAGCCCGGTCGCCCACAACGGAAAGCCCGGCGACAGCTCGAAGCCGGCGTTGGCGACCACGGCCGTGAAGTCACTCAGTGTCCAGACGCCGATGGATGCATAAAGGCGCAGCTTCAACGCTTCCAGCGTCAGGTCCAGGTCGCCACCGATAGGGTGGCCCAGGCGCAGCGATCCCTCGCCCTTGAGCACATTCTTGACTTCCGCGCTCAGGGTGATCTTCTGCACTGTGGGCAAAAGGTCGAAGTGGATCGACTTCTTCAGCCCTTCGGAGAACAGCAGTTCGGGATCGAAGCTGCCCTTGACCGTCAGCCCGCCGATCTTGATGAAGCCGCTGTCGAACTTGAAATCGACGGTGGCCGCGAAGGTCATCGGGCTGTTGAATTCGATCTTGAAGTCCGTGACGGCGATGAACTTGGCGAGTACCGCGCTCGGACCATCCAGTCCGTCGATCGACAACAGGCCGGGGTCGGGTACGTCCAACGCGAAGCCCAGGTCGGGGTTGTAGCGAAACTCCGGCACCTGCCTGGGGAAGATGCGCAGCATGACGTTGCGCATGCGCAAGGTCATCGGCTTGCCGGGTGCGCGGTCCGGGTCGGTGGTGATCTTGATCGGATTGGCTATATTGGCGGGCAAATTGAGCATCCGGGTGATGTCGACATTGACCGTGTAGCTGACCTCGTAGCTGACGCCGACGTCGATGAAGGACCAGTCCGCCCGCTCCCAACCGCCGGCGAGCCTGAACCCCCGCAACACCAGGCGCGTGGGATTGAGTACCGATTGGCCCGGCGTCGGCGAAGTACGCGTGAGCAAAGCACCTGCCAGCGCCGCGGCCAGCCCGAGGAAGGCGTTCGCCCGGTTCTTTGCCAGTGCGATGGTCGCCGGCACGGCGATGGCTGCGCCACCCAAGGCCGCCATGGGCGCATCGAGAAAGCGTTGGCCGGCCGCAGGCTCGAACGCCTTCAGGCCGTCCTTGTCCTCGGGCGGTGAATAGACATCGCCGATCAGTTGGAACAGCGGCGATCCACCGGTGGTCGAGGGCGGCGTTTCCGAATATGCCAAGGTGAAGCCGATCAGCGCCCGGTTCATGTCGACCGTGCCGAGGTCGTCCACCTCTGGAGGTGGAGCGCCTGGTTGATTGATGCGGCTGGTATCCAACAACACATGCACCAAGCCGGCGACCAGCTTGTTTTCCTTCAGCTCCACTTCAAGGCGCGCCTTGCGTACCCAGTGGTGCCGCAGCGGATGCGTGCCCGGAGAAATCGGCGCCGGTATCGATGTGGTCGCCCGCGCAGGCGCGCCATCGAGGCTGGTGAGGTAACAGTTGGCGCTCAGTGCCGACACTGCCTTGTCGCGCAAGTGGAGCACCACGAACGCCCGCCGATCGTTGGTGTCGATCACAGCATCGGACACAAAAGAGGCAAAGGTGCCCAGGCCATGCTCGGCGTTCTTGACGCTGGCGAGCCGCCGGCAGCGCAGGCGGAAATCGCCATCGCGCGGGAGCAGGGGCAGCGCTGCCGTCGCACCCATCACCGTGCGCATGGCGCTGGATGGACCGTTGGTGATCGCATCGTCGATGAACCTACCCAGTGCAACTGCACGGTCGGTGCTCAAGGCCAGGTTGTGGTCTTTGTCGCCTTCCGAACTGGCGCAGCCCAGCACCTGGATGGTGTCGATCTCCTCGGCCGTCTCGTACAGGGCGTGCAGCAGATCGGCCAGACCGCGCGCCTGGATAGCCAGGGTCTGCTGTTCATCATTCCTGTTGTTGCGGATGCCATCGACAGGCGTCCACACCTCGCCCCTGCCGCCGCTGCCCAGGCTGTCCACATTCCGCGGGAACAGGATGAAGCTGTCGTCCAGAATGTTCGCGGGTTCACCATACAGCGCGGCCCAGGCGGTCGCACCAGAGCGTTGCGGCAAGTTGGCGCCGCCCAGCCCCAGGCGCAGGCTACCTGGTGACTCGCCCACCACGATCGCTGCGCGCGGGCGGGGCGTTGCGCTATTGGGGATGCTGGCGGTCAAGCGCCACAGCCGGTCCGGCGAATCCAGGAACGCACCGATCCCGCCGTCGGACCAACCATAAATCGGCTCTTCCCGGTCCAGCGGATCGAAGCCGTCGTTCGAACCGGCACGGAATCGCCGGTCTTCGGCAGCGCTGGAAAGCAGCGCCAACGTGGTATCGACCCGCTCCAACGTCCAGGCGACATCCTCGGGCTGTAATCCGTTGGTCAGCCGTACGCCGACCCGTGCAAGACCGCCCGCCTCCACCCAGTCATCCTCGGGATCCAGCCGCAGGCTCGGCTGCGACGTGGCAACCGCTGGCGTCAAGCTGTAGCGCAAGCGGCGGACCACCGTCCCGGAGCCTGGCGAACCGGCAACCGGCTCGACAGTCACCACCAGCGCGCCCTGAGGCGCCAGGCCAGCCAGCACATCGGGCACCGTGATGGTCCAGGAAACCATGCTGCGCGGTTGCGTCGTGGTCGGCACGGAGACGATGGTCGGGTTCGCCGCGGTCGCGGGCAAAGGCAGGGCACCGCCGCCGAGTCCCGGCTCACAGGTCAGCGTGGCCATCAGCGCATTTGTTTCGCTACCCAGGATGCGGGCGCCAAGCCGCAGCGTTTCGCCAGCCCGAAGACCGACATGCAACCGGTGCCACGCGGAGGACCCTTCGCGTTGTGCTTCAAGCATTACCCGCGTGGTTGACAGCCGCCCCGGCACGTTGAGCGTGATGGTCTGCGACACCCAACCCTGGCTCGAATCGTCTTCGAAGCGGGCGTCGTAGGCCTCCACCTTGAAGATGTGGCCGCCCGGCGGCAGCCGGACCCAACCCAGGTCGGCATCAGTCAGGCGGCCGCGTTCCTCAGACAGCGCTTCCGGCGGCAGCGTCCAGCGCACGCGATAGGCACCCGGCCGGTTGAACAATGTGGTCTTGGGTTGATCCACCTGACCAGATGGTGTTCGCCAGTTCGGCTTGGCCACCAGCCGCACCAGCAAATACTCATGCGGCTCGTCAGGTGGATCGACGGTGGTCGCCAGCGTCGATCCGCTCATCACCGCGGGGGTGGTCGGCCGTTCAACGGCTGTCGGGCTGGTCTTGTAGGCGCCGGTGATCTGCAGCGCAGGGTTGAAACGGGTGTGGTGCAGGATTTCCGCCCAGAATCGCCCCGAAACCCTGGCCGGGGCAAGTGCCAGGCGGAAGTTCTGCATCTGCAGCAGGCCCGACCATGTGTCCGGCGTGCCGCCGTTGTTCAGGTAGACGCCGAACTGATCGAAAACCAGACCACGGAAACTGTCATCCGCGCCGTCGGGGCCTTCCGTACCCAGGAACAGGCGCACCGTGCCACAGGTGGCGCCGATCGCGCCGTCATTACGCATGAAGTGCGGCGGGTCCGCCGAGAACACCGGAACGTTGTTCAGCACGGTGGCGGTCTGCAAAGCGCCAGCGATGGGCTGGATTGAAAGGATCGGGCCGTCCGAGACCGCAAGCGGATCAAGCAGGTTGCCGAGCGGCTTGCGCACATCGATCGTCAGACGCAGTCCGGGCCCGCGAAACTTGACCGGAACATCCTGATCGGTTTTGTCCTTCAGCCGTTGTAGGTGACGGTAAGGCTCTTTCTTGAGTGACGCGCCCACGATCTGGTGCGTGGCCACCTCGATTTCCAACTGGGCGACGTCCACTTCCAGAACGCCTGTCGGTAGAAGTGCGCCGGAGGCATCGCGCCGACCCTTGGCCCGCACCACCAGCATTGCGCGGGCAGTCTGTCCGCCCGAGGTTGGCTTGCCTTTGGGAACCTGAAAGGTGAAATCGCCTAGCCTGAACAGCCGGCCGTTGGGCCCTTGGCTGGCCTCGGCGACGAAGTCATCGCCGCGCTCGGAGACTTCGACGTCGAACGCGCTGCCGCTCAGCCAGCCGGGGCTGCCGAAACCGTTGGCAAAAAGCTCACTCAGCCTTCCCATGGCGGGTCAATCTCGACATTGCAAATGTCCCGTCGAATCAGATGGATTGCGCAGTCAATGGCTGTTCGCAAATTGCCCAGGCACCCACATCGCAACAGGCCCGAAAGCGTAGCTGACAACTTTGGGTTACGAACCCCCTAGAGTTCATGAAGTTGCAGGCAGCCGTGGAGTAGCAGCCGCAGCTACGGCCACCAACGACTGCTCTGCGGCAGTCAATCTTGCGAGTCGGTTGCCGGCTACGGGTCGCTATGGAGAGCTCTCCATAGCGACCCTTCTGCGACATTCGCTGCCGCGAACTCGTCGCCTTGAAGCGGCCGGTCGAATATGCGCCAAGGCTGCCGAAGGTCTCCCCGCAGCAGTGGGCACACACAGGTAGCTGGGTCGGCCGGGGAAGGCGGAGCCCGCGACAAGTCCGCACCCAGCTGACCCACCGAACTCACACGTCGGGGTCAACTGCGGGATAGGACGCCGGGCCCATCCGAGCGACATTGCGTGCCGAGAACTCTGGGACTCTGCGATGCACCTATCTCGCAATGGGCTATACCGCGCTGAAATCGCGGCATCGATAGCGAGCGCCTGCCTCTTCGTGTTGACGATCTTCGATCCGATCTGGATCGAACGGTGGTTCGACAAGTCGCCCGACGCTGGCGACGGCAGCGCCGAACGGTGGTTGGTCGGTGGTGGCTTCTTGGTCGCATCCCTCTTGGCCGCCCTATTGGCGCGGCGAGAGCGGCGCAGAGCGGCGCAGAGCGGTCATGTTGTCAGTAGCGCCAAGGGCTGACGGCGTCTGACAGCGCGTAACCGCGGCCGAATGAAAAATTCGATGCGCAACGCCCCATCGCGAGCAGCACCGGCTGTGCGGCATGCGCTCGAGAGGTGGCAAAGGCTCGCATGACACCATGGCGATGCGTCGACCCTCGGTGGCGGGCGTTGTTCCTGCTGCTGTTTCTCCTGGTCGCATTCCTTGCCGCCCTCTTTTTGTATGCCTATGGGTTGACGCACCGCACGGGCTTCGTTTACGCGCTTGCCGTCCTGGTGCTTCTGTTCTTCGCGTTCGCAGGCGCCGTCGCATTCGCGCTGCTGGCCTATGCATTCTTTAGGCGCTGGTGCGAAAAGCGGGGCCAGCCGCCCAGAGGCCAGGGCACCCGCGACAGGTCCGGGCCGCCCTCGGTTCACTTGCCGTCCACGATATACAAAAGGCCCGACCCGCTCATCTACAGCCAGTACTTCTTGATGGCGCAGGGCCTCGCGGTGACCTGGGACAACCCGGACATCTGGCTCACCGAACTCCCGGCGGGCGACGGTTCGATGGCCCGGGTGTCGTCCAGCGCGTTGCTGCCCAACCACGTGTACCGCGTGCATGCCCGCATTCACAACGGATCGACCGAAGCGCCTGCGGTCGGCATGCCCGTCATCTTTTCGTTTCTGAGCTTTGGCATCGGCATCACGTCCACGCCATTCGGGCTCAAGTCGGTGAACTTACCCGTTAAGGGTGCGACTGGTGAACCGACGCTGGCGTGGCACGACTGGAAGACGCCGCCAGCCGGCCATTTTTGCCTGCAAATCGGATTGTTCTGGCCTGACGACAGCAACCCCGCCAACAACCTCGGGCAAGAGAACGTGAGCGTGGGCAAACTGAACTCGCCGAAAGCGGAGTTCAAGTTCCCGCTTCGCAACGACGCGCCCGCAAGCCGCCGCATCCGGCTCGAAGCCGACACCTATTTGCCGCCCGTGGCTGCGCCTTGCCAGCCGCTGCCGGCCGTCAACCGTGCACCCGGGCTGCTGTCGAAGGTGCGTGAGCGCGGCGATCCGCTGGCGGCCCACCGCCGAGGCGCCCACCCCTTGCCCAGTGGATGGATAGTCGGCTTTGCGCCGGCCGCAGAGCTCGAACTGGGCGCCGGCGAGCGAATCGAGATCACGGTCACGGTCCACGTGCCCGACCATCTGCCCACACCCCGACCCATCAACGTGAACGCGTTGGCCGACGGCTTGCTGGTCGGCGGTGTCACGCTCTACGTCCACAGTTGAAAGACGCGCGATGTCCGAAGGCCCTCAATACACGAGTTGCGTCGACAAGGCCGACTTCGTCAGGGTCGAGTCGTATGTCGGCGTGGCCAACGTGCTGGGCGCAATCGGCGCGATCCTCTTCGTGCTCGCTGGCTTCCCGGCAGCAGGCGCCATCTTTGCGTTTGCCGCCGGTGCAGAAATCTTGCGCAAGGTTGCCGAGTGGCTGCTGACGCGTAAGCTCATTTGCCTGAAGAACGTCAAACGCCGCGTTTTCGACGACCCCGATCCCGATCGCATTTGTGTGCTCGGCGTCGTGCTCGATTTCGAGGTCGTGGGCGAAGGCAAGAGTGGGTTCGACAAGATCGACAACGATTTCGCGTTGAACCTGTTCCTGGCGCCGACGCCGCTGGCCAGCATCGCTGGCACCGACCTCTCTGCACTGACGCTGGTCGTTGAAAGCCAGCCGCAAGGCGACCTGATACAGAACCCGGACATTCCCGATCCTGCCAATCCGGCCGACCCGCGCAAACCGTTGCTGCGCAAGGACAACAGCCAAAAGTTCGGCCCCATGCCCAAAGGCTTCACCGGCTACACGCGCGACCTGATGTACTCGCCGGCATTTCCCCGCTTGATCCCGTTAAACGTGTTTTTCAATCCAAAGGGATTGACGTTGGTCGACCTCAAGTTTGTGCAATTGGCCGCCGATGCGCTGGCCGATTACGTCGCCGATGTGGCGGTGATGGTAGGAGCCGACGGCAAGCCTTTGTCGGCGGTGGCGAAGAACGACCTGTTGTCCAAAGCCGCGGCCGACCCACTTTCGCAGCGGCGGGTTGTCGAATTGTTCTATCTGCGCGTCGAAGCCGAATTCGCTTTCTCTCCGCTGAAAGCCCCGTCACTTCATTGCGAGTTCGAAGGTTCGCGCATTCGCGACGTTTTCAACGTGCTCGACTTTGCCCACGTCAAATGCGATTCGAGCGGATTCCTGGGCTTTCTATGCGATGCGCTCAATTTCGTAATTGCGTTGTTCCTCGGCATCCCCAAGCTGATCGCTGCAGCCGTGGCATGGGCGTCGGCGAATGACGGCAAGCTTTCTGACGCCTACGACGGCAAAGGCGGAGACCTGCAATTCGGCGAATCGATCGTGTTGCGCGGCCGCTGGGCCTACGACGGTGGGCACGACGGCTACAACGAGATTCACGCGGTTAGAACGATCCAGAAAACTTTCGGTCCCGTGCCGCAGGACGATGCGAGGTTCACGGCCTTCCACGACCAGTGGTGCACCGAACTGGCCAAGGTGCCGCCGCCCGATCCGCTACCGGGTGTGGAAACTTCTTCGAGTCCCTTGGGCAACAACCCCTTGACGCCCGCTCAACAAAGCACGCGTGACGCCCAAGCCAGACCCGAGAACAGTTGGACGCTTCACCCGCTCATCGACGGCTGCGCGCCACAACACCTGCGTTGACCAGATTGACCATCGCTCTGGCGCTGCGCGCGCCCGCTCGACGGCAAGTTGTCCACCGCCGGCCTGCGGCCGTAGGCGCGGCTTGCGTCGATGGTCGAATCATCTGATCGGGCCCTGGGCCGCGGAAGATCGCTTGCCCTGGCGGTCCCTGCTAAACCGTGGCTGTGTCGTGGCGAGTGGGAGTTGATCACTAAATTTGGCAGACGAGTGAAGTGGGGGAAATTGACCCCTCCTTCCGGCCCCTCGTCGTTTCGTGTGGAAGCCAGCACTCAAAATAGCTGGTCGTAGTCGAGCCCGGTGGGCATGTGGGTAGGCTGCATTTGAGCCTGTCCACATGTCCACGGGGCGGTATTTGGAGTCACTGTCTTGAGCATTCAAATCGAAGCGTTGTTCACCAGCGCACTGGGTCTGCAGGCGCCTTGGGCCGTTGCTGATGTGAAGCTCGACACCGCCAAGCACCGCATCGACTTTGATGTGGTGTGCAAGGCCACGATGCTTGTCTGCCCAAGCTGCGGCACAGCCGCGCAGCCCGTGCACGACCGCTTGTCGCGCTCGTGGCGGCACTTGGATTTCTTCCAGTTCGAAGCCTGGCTGCATGCCGGCGTGCCACGCGTGGCGTGC
>Ga0209591_10004986_pt1 | contig 14906 bp, 13 predicted proteins | sample MAT01_FD_187207 | JGI IMG/M metagenome (GOLD analysis project Ga0209591, IMG submission 187207) | Freshwater microbial communities from Lake Fryxell liftoff mats and glacier meltwater in Antarctica - MAT-01 (SPAdes) (version 2) | ecosystem: Environmental > Aquatic > Freshwater > Ice > Liftoff... | reverse complement strand
GCCGACACGAGGGCAGACCCTAAGATCGGAGTGAGAATAGTATCGGCTTCCAGGCAGCGCAATGCATCCAGCAGATTTGCAGGCAAACGTTTGACGGTTCCATGTGGCAGCGGATCGGTGTAGGCGTTGTTGTCGTGGCGATCGCCCGGATCGCGCTGATGCTCCATGCCATCTAAACCGCTGGCAATCAGGGCAGCGGGCAGCAGATACGGGTTTGCAGCACCATCTGCCAAACGAAACTCAAACCGCCCTGGTTCTGGAATGCGAATGGAGTGAGTGCGATTGTTGCCGCTGTAGCTGATGGTGTTGGGCGACCAGGTAGCACCAGAGGCAGTGACGGGGGCATTAATCCGCTTGTAGGAATTGACCGTGGGGTTGGTGAAGGCGCACAAGGCAGCGGCAGAGTGCAATACGCCGCCGATGAACTGATACGCCAAGGGTGCCAGTCCGAGTTTGCCAGCAGGATCTTCAAACAGGTTTGTTTTACCAGGGAGATCCCACACGGAAAGGTGCATGTGGCAGCCATTGCCGGTCAGGTGGGGAAAGGGCTTGGGCATGAAGGTGGCGCGCAGCCCATGTTTTTCGGCGATCGCCTTGACCATGTACTTAAAAAAAGCGTGGCGATCGGCGGTCACCAGTGCGTCGGCATATGTCCAGTTCATTTCAAACTGACCGTTGGCATCTTCATGGTCATTCTGATAGGCACCCCAGCCCAGTTTCAGCATGGCATCACAGATTTCTGCAATCACCTCAAAGCGGCGCATCAGAGCCTGTTGGTCATAGCATGGTTTACTGGCGCGATCGCGGCTATCCGAAATTTGTTCACCATCCGCTGCCAACAGAAAATATTCACATTCCACCCCGGTTTTCACCCGGTAGCCCAACGCTGCCGCCTTGCCCACCACCTGCTTTAGCACCCATCGCGGCGTTTGTTCCACGGGCTGCCCATTCATCACCAAATCGGCTGCCATCCAAGCGACATCCGGCTGCCAGGGGAGTTGGATTAAGCTGTCGCGATCGGGAATTGCCAAAATATCCGGGTCAGCCGGAGTCATATCCAACCAAGCCGCAAACCCCGCAAACCCCGCACCATTTACCGCCATTGCATCGATCGCCTGAGTCGGCACCAACTTCGATCGCTGCACCCCAAACAGATCAGTAAAGGAAATTAGAAAATAGCGAACCCCATTCTCACGAGCAAATTCAGATAAGGAAGTCGTCATAGCAAACCAAGGTTAGAAAGGGAACATAGATTAATTCGGGATAGTGGAAATTACCCCAGTTCTGAAAATGCTGCATCTACGAATCTGAAGAATGTCAGAAAAATTAGTTGTTAACAAAATATTTATACTTCAGCTTGTGTTTTGAATTTCTAGTTCAATTAATCCGTTGGTTAAAGCTGAAAATGAATCTGCTCTGGAGCATAAGAGTCCCATATTTACGTCAGATGAGAAGTAATCGGGTGCCCATGTCGGAAGCTGAAGATCATTGCCGAGAACCAAAATAGAATTTGGTCTTACTTGAGTTTGAAGTTGCCTTCTGTATCGATACTCTGACAGTTGCCCTACACCTAAACGAATACGTGGTTGAAAGTTCCGACGGTTAATCGTCTTAATCTCGAAAATAGTTTCAAAGCCATTTTTTTCCGCTAGAAGATCAACTGAGTTGGGATCATCCGCTACATAATATGAGAGTTCTGTGAGCCTCGTTGCAAGCCGCGCAACAATTTCTTGGTGCTGGCGTGTTTTATCACGCAACCGTACCCGACCCTGAACTATATTCTCAACATCAACGTCAACGTTTACATCAACAACGTCAGGAATACTGGGTGAAAAAGGTCTGAGGCTAATTTCTGACACCTCAACAACTACAGGAGGACTGTCAATTTCATCAAGCAATTCGTGATCAGGGTAGTTCTCTAAGAGGTATTCTTGGCTACGTAACTCATCCGGTGTTATCCATTGAGATTCAATGCTTGGGCTGCCAAAGAAGCTATACCACGCCAAAGCATTTTCACGCTCAACTGAACTTTGAGGTATCCAAAAAGTTGCTGGATCGGCATGGAAGTCCAAAATAGTTTGAAGTTGATCAATTTCTGCCAAAGCCATAGATGACAACGAAATTCTATTACCTTCTTTAACTGCAAAGTCACTTTGACCCAAAAACTGAAACCACTCTTGAATATCTCGCAATTTTCGCTTGTCTGCATTAGACACATCACTTGTCTGTCTCAGTTGCAATAATCTTGTGTAAGCCTGTTGCCAGTCACTATTACGAATTGTGGGGACAAGTGCAAGAAGGCACTCACGGGTATCTAGAGTTGGAGAATACCCGTGCTGGTAAAGTTCAACTAAGATTTGTAAAATCAATACTCCTGGCTTTATGAGAATTCCTGAATTGACATCCAGTTCCGTTCGATTTGTTGGAATGCTAATTCCTGCTTGCCATAACTCTCCTCTTACCGCAGGAGATATATCTGTTTTATGTCCATTCGAGTATTGGTAAGAAAGAACTTGAGTAGAAAAAAGTTCAGAGTAGCCGATCTCACCATCAACATACATTAATCCGATTGGGGTTAATTGCGGCTGTTTCAGATATCTTGTCGAGTAGATTAGACCTAAATCAGGGAGGATTTGTTGATAATCACGCCAAGCATCTACTTGACCAGAATCCGATCTAACATTTGGCGTAAAAATCCCTTCAGCGACTAAAGCCTGATTGACCAACGATCGATAGTTGGGATATTGCCTGAATCGATACGCTAACTCAAGAAGAGCAAAAACTTCTCTTGGGTTTACCCTTCCCATGTGGTGATTAAAAGACCAAGAGTATCCTGGGTAAGGGAGCGTCAAAACACCAACTCCTTTTTCTTCAGGCTTTTCAGAGCAGTTGTGATGGATTTTCCGACTGCCATGGCAAGCAAGGGCGGCACAGCGTTACCAACCTGTCTATACTGCGCTGTTGATGTTCCTAAAAATCTGTACCAATCTGGAAATGATTGAAGACGCGCAGCCTCTCTAACGGTAATGTGCCTGGGTCTGTAGGGGTGAATAAACGGTCTACCACCTCCTGCTTTAGAGCCAACTAGCACGGTTCCTGACGGTCTTTCAGGGTCGATTCTATCTGTGTGGTCGATCTTGTCTCTTTTACCTTGAGGAATCTTTTCATATCGGCTACGTACCCTATCCCCATGAATCCGAATGTCGTGGTTATACAAGCCATCAACATTTTCTAGAGCAACCTTTGCAGGTATCCAATCTGGCAAGTACTGACTAAGCAAATCCAAACCTAATGGATCGCGATACTCAGGGTTGGGAAACGTAAATGTAGTAGGCTGACGAAAGCCTACTACAAAAACCCTCTTTCTGATTTGTGGGACTCCATAATCAGCAGCGTTTAGGGTTGAGGTGTAAATGTCGTATCCGGTTTCCACTTGAAAATGGTAGTAGAGTTTTTCCCAATCTTCACCTCCATTAAGAGTTAATAATCCTGGAACGTTCTCAAAAATGAAAGCCTCTGGCTCTAACTCATTAATAAGACGAATATAATCAAAAACGAGTTGTCCTCGTAAATCTGAAAAAGATCCTCTTTTTCCCAAGATACTAAATGCCTGACAGGGCGGACCTCCTGCGATGAGACTTATTTTCTCAGCCTTAATAAGTTCTTTAATTTCTTGACCTTTCAAATCTCTGATATCTTTAGCTTCTGTTACACAGTTTTGAAAGTTCCAGAAAATGGTGTCGCAGTAGTATTGAACTTCATCGTTTGAATATCTGAAGTTAAAACCTGCCAACGACAATCCCAAATCAAGCCCTCCACCTCCTGAGAATAATGAAACTGCAATAAACTCTTTTCTTTTCTTTTCGGGTATTTGTAGAGCGTTTAAAGCAGTGAGATATTGATTCATCAGGGTTTCAAAATTTTAGGAAAAATTAGTACGGGTGCGATTGTAACCGAAAAAGGCACCTTGTACTACTTTAAGCGAAAATCATCATTCAACAGTTCCCAAACAGCCCGTTGGATAAACGCCTCATCCACAGGATTTTGGTAGGGATTCCCCGCCCGATGTCCCCAAATAGAAGGAATTGGGCAGTAGGTTACCTGAGGAATCAAAGCCGCCTCAGCCGCACAATCTTCAGGCGTAAAGTATAAATCTGTTGCAGAAGGCATTACCAGAGTTTTTGCCGAAATCGATCGCAAAGCTTGAGCGTAGTCCATTTGATCGCTTAGATTATTGCCCACATCGCATCGCAGCCAAGTATCCAGCATGGCAATTAAGTTATGTGGATCGCGCTTGCGGTAGCCCACTTCCCAACCGCGTAATAAATAATCATCCAGCGACTCATAGCCAAGTTGATAATACAAACCTTCCCGATAAAAAGCTGGGGATGCTGCCCAACTAGCGTAAATTCGGGAAAAAGTGCGAAAGCCGCGATCGGGCATCCCATCAAAGCCCGTACCATTCCAAGTCGGATCTGCCGTCAACGCCGATCGCAGACTTTCGAGAAAAATTCGATTGTGATCCGTCGTCCGCGCTGTGCCGCAGAGTGCCGCAATTCGTTGTACGCGATCGCCATACATTACGCCCCAGTGATACGCCTGCTGCGCCCCCATCGACCAGCCATACACCAGTGCCAACTGCTCAATCCCAAATACTTCTTGCAAAAGCTGGGACTGAGCGCGCACATTATCAAAATGGGTGAACCAAAACCCTTGCTCCGCTAAACCACAGTTGGCGGAATTGCTTGGCGAACTGGAAAGCCCATTGCCAAACATATTGGGAATGATGATAAACCAGTGCGTAGGGTCAAGAATGCCGTCGGGGCGAATCAACCAGTCAATGTCGCTGTGTTGGGCACCGTAGGAAGTGGGATAGAGAATGACATTGCGGCGATCGCCTGCCAACTCGCCATAGGTTTGATAGACCAACTGGGCTTGGGGCAACACTTTGCCGCACTGAAGCGCAAAATCTTTAAGCGTAAAGCAGCCAGCAGTCATGAAGGCGATCTCAATTGAGCAATAATCTGGCGGTTGACATTCCCATAGCCCTGATCCACTTGCGCGAAGTGAGACTGCAAAACGTCATGGGCAGCAGGCAGCGCATGAAATGGAATCGAGGCATATAAATGATGCTCGGCGTGGAACGGCATATTCCACATCAGCCAGCGTACCGGGGCGATCGTCAACGTGGTGCGAGTGTTAGTCAGGGCATTGTCGTCAGCGGTACAACCTGTGTGTTCAGCCAGCAAAATTGCCCGCAAAATCGGTTGTCCCACCGCAAGAGGCAGCACCCAATACAGCAGAAACCAGGGCTGTTGGTAGGAGATCGAAAGGGCGATCGCCACTCCATAAACCATCAGTTGCAAACGAGTTGAGCGAATCACCTCAGACCGGGCAGCATCGGGAATATAAGGGCAGCCTTCCAAGTTACCAAGAGCAATCCGTGCATGTCCGCGCACTTTGCCAATCCACCAGTTGAAGCCGCTGATTTCTATCAGGTATTCGGTCACGGTTTGCGGCTTGCGATCGCTCAGTTCTGGGTCTTTATCAGGAATTTGCGTGTAGCGGTGGTGCCACTTGTGATAGCGACGATAAAACGTACTGTTATAAAACGACAGCAACCCCGCAAACCAGGCAACCCCGTCATTTAGGCGATTGCTGGCAAACGCGGTACGGTGGCAGCATTCGTGCATCGGCGCAAACAGTGCCGCCAAGCTAAAACCGTAGAGAATGAATGCAGGCAGAGCAATGAATAAGCGGACTCTTGGTGCGAAGCTCTCGCCCTGAGTCGCCCAGAGATAGCCACTCCCAGCTAGCACTATAAGATGTCCTGAGAGTTGCAACCAGCCTTTAATATCAGACCGGGCATTCAAGGCATTTAAATCTTGAGCAGACAGCAGTTGATTAGGTTTAACGAAAGATTGTTCTGGCTGAGTAGCGGATGGATGAGTCAACATCGCGATGAGTAGGAGTAAATAAATCTATGAATATCCTGACAGATTGATTCATACAGGTCAACAAAGTTTCATACAACTTGCGGCGATCGCTCTCTCAGATTGGCGATAATCAAATTACTTTAAGCACCGCAGGAATCATGACCGCTGTTTCAGACCACGCCGATCTTGCCGACGACAATCAACTCGGTCGCTATTTGGGTAACACCATTCGCGACCTGCGGCAAAAACACCGCCTGACGATCGCCGAAGTCGCCGAACAAACCGGGATTTCCCGTGGAATGCTATCCAAAATTGAAAACGCTCAAACGGCAACCAGTCTGGAAACTTTGGTGAAAATCGCCAATGCGTTAGGCGTTTCTATGGCGACCTTATTTCGTCACTACAATCCGCCTCAAGGTGGGGCGCAACTGGTGAAGCAGGGCGAAGGCATGGAAGTCGTGCGGCGCGGCACCAAGCGAGGGCATACTTACCATTTGCTTGCCTATGATCAAGGACCTACCAAGCTATTTGAACCGTTTTTGATTAGCATGGATGATGCCTCTGAAGTATTTCCCACGTTTGAGCATTCGGGCATCGAATTCATTCACATGCTAGAAGGCACGTTGGAATATCGGCACGGACAATCTACATACTTGTTAGAGCCAGGAGATTCACTCACCTTTCGGGGCGATATTCCCCATGGACCAGAAACGCTGATTGAATTGCCGATTCGGTTTCTTGCCACCATTTATTACGGGACGCAATTGGTCACAGATGGGTAGCGATCGCACACCGCAATTGAGTCTTTAACTATGGTCAACTATAGTTAGTTTAACGATCAACAACCTTACAGATACTTGATTGGTGTAGGAGAAGACCCGATGAAATTAGGCACAGTTGCTCTAGCAGGATTGATGACAATGAGCGCGGTGGCACCAGCCTATGCGATAGCATGTGTTGTCGCCACCCAGTTTTTAACGGCTCAGGAGAATCAATCTGCTCCAGTAGAACCCCAGCAAAATGACAGGCGGGCTGCGATCGCCAGGATTGATCCTAAGCGACCGATGCAAGTTCGCGTGATCAGTCGGACGATTGTGCCAGTGGTTGCCTCAATGGTGCCAGCAGTGGGCGATCGCCCAGTCGCGCCGGGAAAAAGTGTTATCTTTGGTCGCCTGCATACACGCTATCTGACCCTTCCCGTGGATTTGCAAGTCTCATTGCAAGACACGCCTGACCCAAACAAGCCCATTAGCATTTTTTTAGAGGTCAAGACAGCGGGCAACGAGATTATTGTCAGTGTGAAAACCGCATCAACCGGCGGCAATTCTTCCCAAACCATTAACGTAGACGAGAAAGGCGCAATTTCTGTTTTTTAGTTGCAAACGATATCATCAGACCAATTCCAATAGGTCTTTACGCTAGCGATTTTGCAGCGATCGCTTTCTTACTAAACCTGTTCATCCTTACCAAACAAGATTCAGTGTAGGTTTAGGGAGTAGGATTTCTACAGTTGTTTAAGATTAAAAACACTGAGTATGGCAGTTTTGGAGTGGTCGCTATTAGTTGGAGTCGCTGGGCTGATTGGCTTCTCGTTGATTAATCTGGCGCGTAATCTTCAGCAGGAGCGCCGACTGCGAGACGCATTTTATTATTTGCTAGAAACCCACGGTGGCACGATTACGCTGATTCAACTAGCCGCCACTGCTAGGGTCGATGCTGAACCCGCCAAACTCTATTTAGAAACGCAAGCCAAAGCATTTTCAATCTTGCCGGATGTGGATAGAGAAGGCAGCACGTTCTACCGTTTCCCCAAGGTGCAGCGATCGCTCTCTGCGGCTGACGACGAGTGGACGTAAAACCCTCTACAAAGCGATTTGAGCCAGTTCCTTAAGCAAGGTTTCTGCTTGTTTTGGGTTTGAAATAGCAAGAAATCCAACTTCCTCTTTCTGTGGATCTCCGTCGCTATCCTTCCACGATCGCACAATAATCACTACATCGCCCGTGCCATCGTTATTTTCGCGGCGGTAAATTTTTGCAAGCTGTTGAGGCTCAAAGCTGCGAATGGTAGTTGTGTTAGCACCTTCAAACGCGATCGCCCGTTTATTGGTGATAATGTATACCTTCTCAAACGCTGTACGCCAGATCCAGAAGGGACTAAACAGCATCCCCAAGCCAACGAGAACAAATGGCACACCAGAAAGAGCAAACAAATAGTGAGGCTGAAACCCTTCTCTCAAGTCAGGGATTTTATGCCCTAATGCTCCGTATATCCAGAAAATAGAGAAGGCTGTCCAGGGAATCGCAAATAAAGACACACCGAGACAGCTAACAATCAACGGAGAAACGTTTGGCTGCGGTTGACCAATCCATTGAATAGATTCTCTTGGCTCAAGTTCGCTGTCTATTTTTTTGCGAAGCTTATCGGGAATTTTTAGATTGTTCAACATATTCAGCGTGTTGCAATGGCATGAGTGTAAAACGCGATCGTTATCCACCTAGCTTACTGAAACCAAAAACCGCAAGAGAGCCGTAGCTGCACTGAATCTTTAACTTGCGGTAGATGGTTTAGTTCCATCTTGTAACAGAGGAGAAAGTTCATGTTTTAATCGCCCAGATTGAACAAATTCGGCATAGGTATCGGCTTCGATCGCCCTCAGTTCCTCATATAGCTGCTGCTGAACAAAAACTTGCATGGTTGGATGTTCATCCATTAATTCATCAAGCTCTGTTTGCAAACGGGCAAGTTCTCCTTGCACAAGGCTTGTTTGCTCAGCATAGAATTCGAGGTTTGCGTTAGGGCGATCGGTCGTCGTTTGCAAATGCTTTAAGACACGGTTGAGTGCAGATTGACGAGCGATCGCCGCGAAATATTGTTCGCGCATTGGCTGATCGCCCAATAGCTGTAACCGCGACAAGAGTGGCTGAATCAGCAAGCCCTGCACCAGTAGCGTAAACAGCACCGCACCAAACACTATTGAAATGACTTCAGAGCGAACGGGTAACACAGCCGGAACACTTAAGGCTAGGGCAATAGACACCGATCCGCGCAAGCCGCCCCACCACAGCACCGTTTGTTCTGCAAGGGTCAGTTGGGAGTTCGCCAAACGATTGCTGAAGAAGCCCAAGCCATAAATAAACAGCGCCCGTGAGATCAACATAGCGATGACGGTAATGGCGATCGCCTGCCAATTTCTGCCCAACTCCGAAAATTGCACCTGATCGCCAATCAGCAAAAACACAATCGAATTGACAAAGAATGATAAAAACTCCCAAAACTCCGTCACAATCACACGGGTTCGGGGATTCATGCCAATGCGAGAGCCAAAGTTGCCCAAAATCAGCCCGGTCGTCACCGTTGCAATCACGCCAGAGCCACCGAATTTCTCGGCAAGCAAATAGGCTCCATAGGCAGCAACTAGAGTCAACGACTGCTCTACGAGTGGCAAATCGAATCGTTGAGTCAGATAAGAAATAGCAAATCCGAGCAGCAGCCCTATGCCGATGCCGATGCCCAGAACCATCACCAGTTGAAGCAGCACCGGCTGAACTGCAATCTCTGCTTTGCCCATCGCGAGTTCAACCAGAACGCCAAACGCCACAACTGCTATACCGTCATTGAATAGGCTTTCTCCTTCCATCACTGCCGACAGTTGTTTGTCCACGCCTAACTCGCGAAATAGCGCTACGACCGAAACTGGATCGGTTGCCGCCAGACAGGCTCCCACCAACAATGCCGCTTCGATCGAAAAGTGAGTAAATTGGACAAGTCCCCAAGTGATTCCAGCGATCGACACCACCACGCCCAGTAGGGCATAAAGCAGGATAGGGGTCGCCTCTTGCTGGAGATTGGACCACTTCAAATTCCAAGCTGCTTCAAATAAAAGCGGTGGCAAAAATATAGAAAGAATCAGTTCTGGCGAGAGGTCAACCAACCGGATGTCTAATAGCGCCAAACCCAAGCCCACAATCACTAACATCAACGTGTAGGGAATCCGCGGAAACCAGTTGAAAATGCGAGGCAGCGTTGCCACCGTCAGCGAAACACACAACACTAGCAGAAAGCTTTCTAGCCCTTCGTCGATCGCCACCTTACCCATTTCCGCTGCCACCATTCACTTGTACTCCTTAACTAAACAAAAACCTAACTCAGTGACGATAGTATCAGCCATCACGATCGCAAACTGCTGATAGGGTTTATCCAAACTACTTTTCAACCAGTGACGCAAATCTTTCGGTATCCTATGAATTGAAATCGTTTGAATTGAAATCGTTGTTTAAGTTAAGCGCTAGGTTGCAATCGAGCTATGGCAGGACACAGTAAGTGGGCAAACATCAAACGCCAGAAAGCGCGAGTGGATGCGGTGAAGGGCACGGTGTTTACCAAAATTTCTCGCGAAATTATCGTTGCGGCTCGAAGTGGCGTGCCTGATCCGGCGGGTAATTTTCAACTGAGAACCGCGATCGACAAAGCAAAAGCAGCAGGGATGCCCAACGACAACATTGACCGGGCGATCGCCAAAGGATCAGGCAAACTGGGAGACAACGCTGCCCTAGAAGCGATTCGCTATGAAGGCTATGGCGCGGGTGGCGTTGCCATTTTGATTGAAGCCTTGACCGATAACCGCAATCGCACTGCGGCTGATTTGCGAGTATCGTTTAGCAAAAACGGCGGCAATTTAGGTGAAACGGGCTGCGTCGGCTGGATGTTTGACCAAAAAGGCTTTGTAGAAGTATCGCTAGCGGCGGTGAAAACTGGAAAGGGGCGGCGATCTGAAGCGATCACAGAAATCAACGAAGAAGCTCTGCTAGAATCTTTTTTGGAAGGTGGCGCAGACAGTTATGACCTGGTGGAAACCGACGATGGCACCGTTGCCGAATCCTTTACCGACCCTAACAACCTAGAAACCCTCAGCCAAACTCTGAAAGATGGCGGCTACACCGTGACTCAGGTAGACCTGCGCTGGATTCCCACTAATACCCTAGAGGTGATCGATCCTGACCAAGCCCGTAGTGTTCTCAAGCTGATGGATGCCCTGGAAGATTTAGACGATGTGCAAAGTGTGACCGCCAACTTTGAAATGGCAGAAGACTTGATGTCTTTGATTCTTACCTAGCCCTTCACGGAGTCTTTATTTCCTTCGTCACAAACTTAGAGTACTCTGTGTACGACCTGATTTTTTGTAGATAATTTGACTACCAAAACAAGTGCTAAAGCTTTTTTTACTGAGCGCATCTCTGTTTATCGGCGTTTTAACTCCGTTTCGTTCTGAGGTCGCTTTCGGGAAAAAATTTCAGCGATCGCAGCCCAAGCTCAACCAAACTGAGATTCCTAAAGCTGCGCCATCTGACAGCGATCGCAATAACACTCTAGGCGTTGATGAATGGATTTCTAACGAAAGAATCGTATTTATCAGTGGGGAAATTAATGCTGAGATGGCTGAGCATGTAGTGTCTCAATTGCTTTATTTAGATTCGCAAGCACCTGGAAAAGATATTTATTTGTATATCACTTCCGGGGGCGGCGATATAAAACCAGGTTTAGCAATCTACGACACAATGCGCGCACTGCGTTCCAATGTGGTCACGGTCTCATTAGGAGAAGCCAGTTCCATGGCGAGCTTCTTGTTAGCGGGTGGAACCAGAGGAAAGCGGCTAGCGCTGCCCAACTCGCGAATTATGATCCATCAACCCCTAGGAGGAACTTGGGGGCAAGCCAGTGAGATTGCGATCGCAGCCAAAGAGATTTTGTATTTAAGAAGTCTGCTGAATCGGCTGCTGGCTGAGTTTACAGGTCAACCGCTGAAACGAATTGAAGTGGACAGCGATCGCGATTTCTTTATGTCGGCTGAGCAAGCGAAAGCCTACGGAATTATTGATAAAGTCATCAACAAGCTGCCCTCAGCCTCTCACCCTTAATGCGTCTAGTTTGTCTTCCTAATTGATTTTACTGATTACCACTCTGAGCAAAGAGCCAGAAACACATCGCTAAAAGTATTAGTTTCCAATGAATTTATATTTTTTGCAGCTAGCAATTTCGCTCTTTTACATTGATTTGTCACTGGCTGCATTTACCATGACCCTTTTGATGATTAAGGCAGATTTGTTCTACGCTTGATTGTGCGTCATTCTTATGTTTAGGAGTTTCAACCATAGCTAAAAAACGATCTCATGATGCTTACATGCGCTAGCAGATGGGGAACTTTATTGATCAACTGCCCAATCTATACAAGCAACCGATGAAAGAAAACCCCTCCGATGCCATTCCGCAATGCGGGATTGAGTTGATTAAAACGTTTGAAGGTTATCGAGAAGATGCTTACGCTGATCCAATTCATGGCTGGGCTGTGCCTACGATCGGCTACGGCACCATAAAATATCCAGATGGTCGCCAGGTTCAACAAGGTGACACCATTATCCCTGAGCGGGCAGAACAATATCTGATATCGCATATCGCAACTGAATGTACATCAACCCTAGAAAAAATTCCTACCTGGGGAAGGATGAATGCAAATCAGCGGGGAGCGCTCTACAGCTTTGCATACAATTTGGGTGCAGCTTTTTATAAAGACCCTGATTTTCAGTCCATCACAAAGGTGTGTGATTCATCTGACCAGTGGCATGATTATGCCTGGGTTGAGGCACAATTTGTGAAGTACTGTAACCCTGGAACCGATGCTGAAGAGGGTTTACGGCGGCGACGACGGGAGGAAGCAAAACTCTTTTGCACCTCGCAAGGATGATTTTTGACTGTAGGGGTAGTGCATTATGCCTACCCTGGTTGAGTTTGAGGGCAACTGCAAAGGATTGCCCGCACCAATTTCACCGGATTCAGTACTTTCAAAAACATTGTCTGTGTGGGTCTGTGTCGGTACTCCTCATCCTTGATTCTGAACAGCCTGGGCGATCGCCTGACATTTTCTCAGTTCTCGTACCAGCCGCAGCGCTTGATGGTGATACAGGGGCAGGGGCAAAACGGCAGGGAGTTGACTCATCACTTCACGGGCAAGGTGGATGCCACAATCAGAGATGCGGGCGATCGCGTTGGCACCATCAAACACAGCATCTTTAGACAGGGCGCGGTCGATGTGGACGATCCAAGTGCGGGGCAGCAACTCGCCTCTTTCCGCCCGTTGCAAACTGTCAATGGTTGCCATAACGATCAGGCGATCGCCGATTTCGGTCTTGGTATCATCTAAAGGCATCAGGCGCGCATCTTGGGCATAGCGTTGATGTAGAATCGGCACAACGCCATAGCCGTAGGCAATTTCTGAGAGCAATCGTCCCTGGAGCGTATCGTCTTGGTTGATAGCGTATTCCGTGACTAAAACGGTTTGCTGATTGACTCGCATCAGGCTGAGAATGTTCTCTCCAAAAGCCGCTGCAACATACGCTTCTGCTGCCAAATCGTAGGCACACAGGACTTTTGCGTAAGGCAACAGGCGATCAACGCTGGCACTAAAGCGCGGATCAAACGTGCGGATGACTACGGCGCAATTGGGATTGATCCGATGAGCCATCAGCCCAATTTCCAGGTTTGTCATTTCGTCATCCGTGGCGACTACCACGCTTTTTGCCGTTTCTAAGTTGACCTTGCCCAAACTGGTTGCCAAATCTCCCACCATCAAAGGCATCAGCGGCAACACGGTGGGTTCTAAAGGAGCGTTGCTGATGCCAACTAATGGCTGCTTAATTTGCTGCAAAAAAGTTGCGACTCGTCGCCCGATTCGTCCCAGCCCAATCAGAACAACGTGATTTTGTTCAGGAATGGCAGGGCGTTTTTTGGGTAGCTGAAACTTTGCGGATAGGAGCGTTTCAGTCAGGAGCGCATAGAGAACGGCGATCGAAGCGGTTCCTGCCAGCATATAAATCAAATTCATCAAGCGCATCCACGGGGGCGTTTCATCACCTGGTTTGACCGTCTCAAACACTGCATCGTCGGCTCCTAGAAGCATGATTGCTGCTGTGTAGAACGCTCGGAGAAAATTGACGTGAGATTGGGTCGTCACCAAAATGAGCGTTCCAAATAGAAGGAGAAACAGCATGATCACTCCAACAATTAAGGTAACCCGTTTGGTCTGCTGTTGAGAACTAGAACTCCATAGGTTTGTCACTTTCTGAGGTAAATTTCTTTTGGACAAGCGATCGCTCAATCGGTTCCAAAAGGGAAGTGCGCGATCGCTTTTCTGAGGAGCTTTCCGGGTAGTGGCTGGGTTACTTTGTAGACCAAAACTTGCGGAGGTATCGGCGATTTCTACATAGGCGATTTGATCACCGGGTTGCACTGGAGTATCCGGGTTGAGTTGATGAAACTCTATTGATAATGTAGTGCCGCTGGGAGTATAGCTCAGCACTCGTCGAGTTTGAGTATTCAGTTCATGTAATGGGCGATAGCACCAGCGATGATCGCTAGCAATTGGTGCATTTATCACCCGCAACATGCTTTCTTCTAAAGGGATGAAACCGCGAACTTCGCTATTGAGTGCCGCGATCGCAAATGCAGGAGCCGGAAGTTGAGTGGCTTCAAACGCGACAAAATTTCCTAGTTTTTCTGCCACCAGTTCATTCAAGTTTTCCTTGGCAGAGCGTACGATAATTCGTACTTCTGGGTTAAGTAACCGCACCTCAAAGGCTGCCTCAATGTTCACCCGCTCGTCACTGGTAACCAGCAACACCGCCCGACAATGTTTGACCCCTGCGTGTTCTAATAAATCCGCTTGGCGACAATCGCCAACCAACAAATCTTCCAGCAGATCTGGAAATTGATGGACTTCCCAATTTAACGGCTGGGTCAGGGTAATCGCGCTCACAGTTACGTCAAATTCTTTTAGCACCGATACACAAAATTGCCCTAAACTGCCCAAACCGCATACCAGAAACAGCGAATTTTGCGAGGGCTGAGGGGAGGCGCGATCGGCTGACATAAAAATACCAGAGCAGAGTTTGGCTGATTCCCTCCAATATGCCTAGGAA
>Ga0209591_10004985_pt1 | contig 14907 bp, 10 predicted proteins | sample MAT01_FD_187207 | JGI IMG/M metagenome (GOLD analysis project Ga0209591, IMG submission 187207) | Freshwater microbial communities from Lake Fryxell liftoff mats and glacier meltwater in Antarctica - MAT-01 (SPAdes) (version 2) | ecosystem: Environmental > Aquatic > Freshwater > Ice > Liftoff... | reverse complement strand
GGCATGTACAACAGTGCCTACTTCGAGCACACCTTCCTGGCGCAGCAGATGGGTGTGGCACTCGTCGAGGGCCAGGACCTCTTCGTCAAGGACGGCTTCGTCTACATGCGCACCACGCAGGGTCCGCAGCGCGTCGACGTCATCTACCGCCGCGTCGACGACGACTTTCTCGACCCCCGCGTCTTCCGCGCCGACAGCACCCTGGGTTGTGCCGGGCTGCTGGATGTCTACCGCGCCGGCAACATCACGCTGAGCAACGCCGTGGGCACCGGCATTGCAGACGACAAGAGCATCTATCCCTACGTGCCGAAGATGATCGAGTTCTATCTCGGCGAGAAGCCCATCCTCAGCAACGTGCCGACATGGGTGTGCCGCGAGAAGGAAGACCTGGCCTACGTGCTGGCCCACATGCATGAGCTGGTGGTGAAGGAAGTGCATGGCGCTGGCGGCTACGGCATGCTGGTCGGGCCAGCGTCCACCCAGGCCGAGGTGGAAGCGTTCAAGGCCGTGGTGAAGGCCAACCCCACGAATTACATCGCCCAGCCCACGCTGAGCCTGAGCAGTTGCCCCACCTTCGTGGAAAGCGGCATCGCGCCGCGCCACATCGACCTGCGGCCCTATGTGCTGAGCAGCGGCAAGCACGTGCAGACCGTGCCCGGCGGGCTGACGCGTGTGGCGTTGAAGGAAGGCTCGCTGGTGGTGAATTCTTCACAGGGCGGCGGCACCAAAGACACCTGGGTTCTTGAGACTTGAAACGGGGAGAACAAGCATGCTTTCAAGAACTGCCGACCACCTGTTCTGGATGGCGCGCTACATGGAGCGCGCCGAGAACACCGCGCGCATGCTGGACGTGAACTACCAGACCGGCCTGCTGCCGCAGCACGACGACGACGCCGAAGAAGAAGGCTGGCGCGGTTTGCTGTCGATTAGCGAACTGACCCTGAGCTTCTCGAAGAAGTACGAGCAGGTCACGGCGCGCAACGTCATGGACTTCATGGTGCGCGATGAGACCAACCCCAGCAGCCTGGTCAGCTGCGTGCAGGCGGCGCGCGAGAACGCCCGTGCCGTGCGTGGCGCGCTCACCACCGAGGTGTGGGAAACGCAGAACCAGACCTGGCTGGAATTCATGCGCGTGCTGAAGGACCCGGCCTTCGAGCGCGACCCGAGCAGCCTCTTCGAGTGGGTGAAGTTCCGCAGCCACCTGAGCCGCGGCGTCACCGTCGGGACCATGCTGCAGGACGAGGCGCTGCACTTCCTGCGCATCGGCACCTTCCTGGAACGCGCCGACAACACCGCACGCCTGCTCGACGTCAAGTTCCAGGCGCTGGCGGGTGGCGACTACTTCGGCCCGGTGAAGGTGACGGCTCAAGGCGCGCAGCCGCAGGAGGTGGATTTCTACCACTGGAGCGCGATCCTGCGCTCGGTCTCCGGCTTCGAGATCTACCGCAAGGTGTACCGCAACGTCATTCGCCCGGACCGGGTGGCCGAGCTGCTGATCCTGCGGCCCGACATGCCGCGTTCGCTGGCCGCCTGCCTGAACGACCTGGTGAGCAACCTCGAGATGGTGGCCAACCAGCAGAGCAGCGAAACCCTGCGCCGTGCCGGCCGCCTGCGCGCTGACCTGAAGTACGTCGGCATCGACGAGATTCTGGCCACCGGCCTGCACGCCTACCTGACGCAGTTCCTGGACCGCGTGAACGACATCGGCGTGGGCATCAGCCGCGACTTCCTGGTGCCGATGGCGGCTTGAGCGAGGCGGTAGCGCCGGCCGGGGCGCTGGCTGCTGCCAAAATCCGGGCATGCTGAACTGTCGCTCTCTGTTCTTGCCCGCCGCGTTGTTTGGCGGGCTGATTTCTGCGCGGTTTGCCGCTCTGTTTGCCGCTCTGTTTGCCGCGCTGATTCCCGCGCTGATTCCCCCGATAAGCGCTGCCTTGTTCGCGGTCTTGCTGCACGCCCCGGCCCACGCCCAGGCGAACCCGGCCAAGCCATCTGGCCAGCCCTACACGGTCGAGGTCTGGTCCGACGCCACCTTTGGGCCTGACGGCAGCCTTCAAACGCTGCAAGTGGCTGACGCAGCCGCGCAGCCCGCGGCCTTTGTCGAGCGCGTCAAGAAGCAGCTTGCCAGTGCGCGCATTCCACCCGTGCTGGACAGCGCCGGCCAGCCCGCCACTTTCGAGACCGGCGTGCGTGTGCAGTACCTCGTCACGCCGGCCGAGAGCGGCGGCACGGTGCGCTTGACAGGCATGCAGATCGAGCCGCGGCCGCTGCGGCGCTATGCCGCTTCGCAGCCCGGCGGTGTGCCGGCAGACACGCCGCTGCGCGTGCGCGTGCAGTGCACCGTCGGCGCTGACGGTAGATGCCCCAACCCCAAGGTGCTGTCAGCCGACGGCAACTACGACGCGCTGCGCCGCTGGGCGGCGGCTTCCTTGCAGGGCTGGGAGTTCGCGCCGCAGCGCATCAATGGCCAGCCCGTGCCCGCCGAGGTGGAGGTGGAATTGACGCTCACCATCGACAACTTGAAACCGGCCGACTTTCGCGACCCGCGCAAGCTTTGATCCGATATGAAGCCCACCGCGCTGCCGATCTTTTCTTCGTTCCTCATGGGGCCGCTGCTGGCCTTCGCCCAGATGTCCACTGTCATCGCCACTCCCCCTGTCGCCGCGCAAGTGCCGCATGTCGTGAAGAGCGCCCATGGCGACCGCAGCGACGAGTACTACTGGCTGCGCGACGACGACGCCAAGGCCAAGCGGCCCGAGGTCGTCCAACACCTGGAAGCTGAAAACGCCTACACCGATGCCATGCTGGCGCCGCTGGCCGGCCTGCGGCAGCAGCTGGTGGCCGAGATGCGCAGCCGCATCAAGGAAGACGACAGCACGCCGCCGGTCTACGACCACGGTTGGTGGTACTGGCGTGAATTCAAGGCCGGCGACGAGTACCCGCGCCTTTTGCGTCAACGCGGCACCCCCGAGCGCCTGGACTCAAAGGCCAGGCCCGAACTGCTGCTGGACCAGCCGGCGCTGGCCGCAGGCAAGGCCTACTTCAAGGTGGGATCCACCGCCGTCAGCCCAGACGGCAAACTGCTGGCCTGGACCGAAGACAGCGTCGGCCGCCGCATCCACACGCTGCGTTTCAAGAATCTGGTGACGGGCGAGATCTACGCCGACAGCGTGCCCGGTGTGTTGGAAGAAATGGCCTGGGCCAACGACAACCGCACGCTGTTCTACATCCTGCAAGACCCGGTGACGCTGCAAAGCGGCCCGGTCTACCGCCATGTGCTGGGCACAGCCGCCGAGGCCGATGTCAAGGTCTACGAAGAGGCCGACAAGACGTTGTTTGTCGAAGTGGCGCGCACGGCCTCGGGGCGCTATGTGCAGATCGTGGCGCGCGGCACCGAGACCTCCGAGACCCTGGTGGTGCCGGCCGACAAGCCGACCGCCGCAGCCCAGGTGGTGTTGAAGCGTCGCGACAAGGTGCGCCACACGGCCGACCACCTGAACGGCCGCTGGGTGATACGCACCAACGAAGACGCGTTGAACTTCAAGCTCGTGAGCGCGCCCGAGAACGCGCCCGACGTGCGCAGCCTGTGGCGCACCCTGGTGCCGGCGCGCGAGCAGGCCACGCTGGAGGCCTTCGTGCTCACCACGCGCGGCATTGCCGTGCAGGAACGCGTGGACGCCGACAGCCGCGTGCGTGTGCTGGGCCGGGGCGGTGCGGCCAGGGCTTTGGCGCTGCCGCCCGGCACGGTGGTGGCGCTGGGTGAACACCGCGACGCTGCCGCCGCGCACCTGCGCTACAACGTCACCTCGATGGTGCAGCCTGCAGCCACCTGGGACCTGCACCTCGCCAGCGGCAAGACCGTGCTGCGCAAGGTGCGCGAGGTGCCGGGCTACGACGCCGCGCTCTACGCCACCGAACGCCTGTGGGCGCCGGCGCGTGACGGCAAGCGCATTCCCGTCACGCTGGCCTGGCGCAAAGACCGCGCCAGCGCCGACGGCAAGGCACCGCTCTTCGTTGTCGGCTACGGCAGCTACGGACTCTCGTACGACCCGGTGTTTTCGTCGAACCGGCCGAGCCTGCTGGACCGCGGCTTTGTGATTGCCATCGCCCATGTGCGCGGCGGCGCCGAGTTGGGTGAAGGCTGGTACGAAGACGGCCGCATGATGAACAAGAAGAACAGCTTCAACGACTTCATCGATGCCACGCAGGCGCTGCTGAAGGCAGGCTGGGGCGCGCCCGACAAGGTCTTCGCCAACGGCGGCTCGGCCGGTGGGCTGCTGATGGGCGCGGTGGCCAACCAGGCGCCGCAGCTCTACAAGGGCATGGTGCTGGATGTGCCCTTTGTGGACGTCGTGACGACCATGCTGGACGAGAGCATTCCGCTCACCGTCAACGAATGGGCGCAATGGGGTGACCCGCGCGAGAAGCCAGCCTACGACTACATGCTGAGCTATTCGCCCTACGACAACATCGAGGCCAAGGCTTACCCGGCGATGCTGGTGACCACGGGGTTGTGGGATTCGCAGGTGCAGTATTACGAGCCGGCCAAGTACGTGGCGCGGATGCGCGCGAAGAAGACCGACGGCAACCCGCTGCTGCTGGCGGTGAACATGAAGGCCGGCCACGGCGGTGCTTCGGGGCGCTTCGAGATCTTGAGCGAATTGGCGCGCGAGTTCGCGTTCCTGCTCGATCTGGCCGGCCGCGCCGGTTCGAACGCAGCGACGGGCGCCGCCGCCCCGGCGAAGTAAGGCGCGCCTTAGCCAGGCCCGCGGTCCCGGCGCAGCGCGGCGGCGAGGTCGATCACCGCCATCGCGTAATAGCTGCTCCAGTTGTAGCGCGTGACGACGTAGAAGTTGGCCGTGCCCGCCACGTAACTGGCCGCGAGGTCACCGTTCTGCAGTTCCACCAGCGCCAGCAGGCCCTCGTGGCTGCGCGCGGCCTCGGGCAGCAGCGCGCCGTAGGTGGCGAACTGCGCGGCGGTGAAGCTGGGCAGGATGTCGGGCGCCAGCAGCACCGCGCGGTCTCGGGTGTCCACGGGCACGGCCACTTCGAAGTGCGTGGGCAGATCGCGTTGCCAGCCGTGCGCGGCCAGGAAGTGGGCCACGCTGCCGACGACGTCAGCGACATTGGCCACGAGGTCGATGTGGTCGTCTTCGTCGAAATCGACCGCAAACCGGTTCACGCTGCCGGGCATGAACTGCGGCAGGCCCATGGCGCCGGCAAAGCTGCCCTTCAGCTGCTGTGGGTCGCTGCCTTCGCGTGCGCAAAGCACAAAGAACTCGGCGAGTTCGCTGCGGAAAAACGCGCTGCGGTCGCGCCGGCCGGGCGGGAAGTCGAAGGCCAGCGTGGACAGCGCATCGATGAGGCGGAAGTTGCCGGTGATGCGGCCGTAAAAGGTCTCCACGCCGACGATGGCCACGACGATTTCCGGTGGCACGCCCCAGCGCGCTTCGGCCTGCGCCAGCCAGCGCGCACTTTGTTGCCAGAAGACAAGCCCCGCATCGATGCGCTTCGGTTCGACAAACCTTGCGCGGTACGCGGCCCAGTTCTTGGCGGTGCCGGCGGGCGGTGGCATCACCAGGCGACGCACGGTTTCCACGCGCCGTGCTTGCGCCAGTTGGGCGCGCAGCCAGGCGGCGTCGAGGCCGCGTTCGGCGGCCAGGCTGTCGGCGAAGGCCAGCGCCTCGGCGTGGCCGGCGTAGCTGGGGCCGGCTGCGGCTGCTGTCGCGCGTTGGGGCCGCGCCGGCTTTTTCGGCGCGGGCTTCTTCCGCAGCGGCTTGTCGGCTGCGCTGGCGTTCGTGACCATGCCGATGCCCGCGCCCATTCCGAGCATCAGCAGTGCGGCGGTGCCCAGCAGCCCGCGACGCAGCACCGAAGATGGGCGCGAGGTTTTCACCGCGCGGCCTTCAAGCGCCGCGGCAGCGCGGTGTCGAAGCTGCGCCACCAGCGGCGGCCGGGCGGCGCGGTGCGCCCACTGCTGGCGTAGCGTTCGCGGTCCAGGCCGTCGAGCAGCGCGGCTGCCGATGCACCGGCTTCACCCAGGGCCGAGCGCAGGCGTGCCGCGCGTTCGCGCGGGCCGTGGTGGGCTTGCACGTCTACGCCCAGCGCCTGCAGGCGCTGCTGCACACGGCGCTGCATGAGAAGCCACGGGTCCTGGCGGCGGCGGTCCCACCACGCCCACAGGGCGCCGGCCAACGCGCTGCCACCCAACAGCAGGCCCAGCACCTGCGCCAGGTCTTCCCAGCTCGGGCTGCCGAAGCCCAGCGCACGCAGCAGGTCGAACTGCTGGCTGCGGCTGTAGTTCAGCACCCACTGGTTCCAGCGGTTGTTCACGCTCTCCCAGGCATTGCGCAGGCGCGTGGCCAATGCGGGGTCGAACGCATTCACCGCGCCGGCCATGAAGCCGGGGGCCGGCGCCAGGCTGCGGCCACGCTGTACACGGTCGGGGGCGACGGCGTTGGTGGGGTCCACGCGTTGCCAGCCCTGGCCTTCCAGCCAGATCTCGGCCCAGGCGTGGGCGTTGCGCTGGCGCACGATGTACCAGCCGTCCTGCGTCTCGGCATCGGTGCCCTGGTAGCCGGTGACGATGCGCGCCGGCACGTCCAGCGCGCGCATCACCACCACGAAGGCGCTGGCGAAGTGCTCGCAGAAGCCGAGCTTGCGGTCGAGCCAGAACTCGTCGATGGCGTTGTCTTCGTAAAGCCCGGGCTCCAGCGTGTAGGTGTAGCCGCCGGTGCGGATGTGGCGCAGCACCGCCTGGGCCAGCGTGCGCGCATCGGCCGTGGCCAGTTCGGGCCGGCTGCGCAGTGCTGCAGCCCATTCGAGCGTGCGCGGGTTGGCGCCTGGAGGCAGGTCGACGAAGTCGCGCAGACCGACGATGTTTTCGCGCGGGCCGTGGCTGTGCGTCATGTAGCTGGTGGCCTGTACACGCACGCGCTCATGCAGCGGGCGGTCCAGCTGCCACTGGCCGTCGGCACGTTGCCGGGGCAGCCAGCCGGGCAGTTGCGGCGCGCTGTCGGCGCGGTTGGGTGTCATCTCCAGCAGCGGCAGCAGCGGCAGGCGGCTGGGCTCGAGGGTCATCTCGTAGCGCAGCGGCTCGCCGCGCACAGTCAAATCCAGCTGCGGCTGCATAGAAGGCGGGAAGGCGGAGCGCCCGCGCGTCCACTCGCGGCCATCGAAAGCCGCCAGCACCGGGCCGCGAAAGTACATCTGCTCTGGGCTGGGCGCGCGGCCCTCAAAGCGCAGGCGCAGCGCAATGCTGTCGTCCTCAGCGATGCTGGCCACACCGCCCAGGCGCATGCTGCCGGAGAGGCCCGTTCGCCCTTGCGCATCATTCGGCAGGCCCCACAGCGGGCCGATGCGCGGGAACAGCACAAACAGCAGCACCATCAGCGGCACGCCCAGGGCCGCCGCGCGCGCTGACACCGCGCCAGCGCGCCACAGCGTGGGCCGACCCACCGGCATATGCGCCAAGGTGAGTGCCGTCAGCAGGCCCCACACCGCCACCAGCAGCCACAGGCCGGTGAGCAGGCTTTGCGAATACAGAAAGTGAGTGAGCACGAGGAAAAAGCCGAGGAAGAAGACCACCAGCGCATCGCGTCGCGCGCGCAGCTCCAGCGTCTTCAGCGCCATCAGCACCACCAGCATCGTGATGCCGGCTTCCTTGCCCAGCAGAGTGCCTTCACCCCACCAGGTGCCTGCCGCAGCCAGCACCAGCAGGCCCACCACCACCCAGCGGCCCGGCAGGGTGCCGCCGGCGAGCGCCAGGCGCGCGCGCCACAGCAGCAACAGCGCCGCCATGGCGCCGCACCACAGCGGCAGGTGCAGCGTGTGCGGCGCAATGGCCCAGGCGATGACGCCCAGGTGGAAGAGCGTGTCGCGGGTTTCGCGCGGCAGGTGGGCCGCACGCATCGTCAAGGTACCGAACATGCGTGCGGGCTCTTCAGGCGTGCAGCGCCAGCAGGTCCAGCGCGGCGCGGCGGTGCGTGTCGCCCTGGCCGGGCGGCAGTTCGCGGCCGGGCAGGCGCAGGCCGAAGTCCAGTCCCTCGTGTTCTGCCGCCAGCACCCACGCGGCCAGGCGCGAGAGGCGCTGCTCGGGCTCGGCAGCGTGGGCTTCGGCCCAGTCGAGCCAGAGTTCACGCTGCGCGTTGCCGGTGGTTTCGCGGCTCACCAGTTCACCGCTGCGTGCCACCTTCTTCCACACCACCTGGCGCATGGTGTCGCCGCGCCGCCAGGGGCGCACGCCGTCGAGTTCACCCCCTTCGCCACGCCGGCTGGCGCGTTCGTCGCCGTGCTGGGCGGTGCCCAGCGGCAGCGCGGGCGCCGGGTTCTCTGGCTGCGGCCAAGCCAGCACGCGCGCAGCCGGGCGCCATATCGTCCAGGCGCGGAAGAGGCCGAAAGGAAACAGCGTTTCCACCATCAGCGTGGGCACCGGCTGCCAGCCGCGGCGCGCCGGCACCAGGCTGAGATGAACGCTGGCCTGGCCCTGGCGCGGCGCATCGCACCACACGAGACCGGCGTCAGCATCAGCCGCCTCGAAGCGCAGACCCAGCGCGTAGCGCTCGTTGCCCGGGTTGTGCACCACCACTTCCAGCGTCGCCGGTTCACCGGCAAACACGGGCTGCGCCGGGCGCAGATGCAAGGTCAGCCCGCGCAGGTTGCCGTGGGTGAGGTGCATGCTGACGAGGCCTGCACCGGCCAGCAGAAAGGTCAGCGCATAACCCAGATTCAGCTGGTAGTTGATGCTGGCCAGCAGCATCACCATCAACGTGGCCACGAAGGTGAGGCCGGCGCGCGTGGGCAGGATGTAGACGTTGCGCTGGCCCAGCACCCAGGTGTCGGTGGGCGGCAGACGGTTCTGCAGCCAGTGCCGAAAACGTGCGCGTGGCGACCATGCGGCCAGGCCTCGCAGTGGCTCTGGCAGCGAGGCGGCGGCGGTGTTCACGGAATGGCGGTGGCTTCAACCATCGCGCGCACCTGCTCGGCGGCACCGCGCCCGGCGCCGGCGATGGGCGTCAGCCGGTGGGCGATGGCCTGCGGCAGGATGGCCTGGATGTCGTCAGGTGCGACGTAATCGCGCCCGCCCATCAGGGCCCGCGCGCGCGCCACCCGCAGCACGGCAAGGCCGGCGCGTGGCGACAGCCCTTCCACGAACCAGGCGCCCGAGCGGGTGGCCGCAATCAAGGCCTGCAGGTAGTCGAGCAAGGCCTCGCTGGCACGCACCTTCAGCACCTGCTGTTGCGCCAGCATCAGGTCGGCCGGCCGCAGCACCGGCTGCAGGGCCTTGGCGGCATCGCGGCGGTCGCCACTGGCCAGCAGTTCACGTTCGGCCGCGCGGTCGGGGTAGCCCAGCGTGATGCGCAGCAGGAAGCGGTCGAGCTGGCTCTCGGGCAGCGGGTAGGTGCCGAGCTGGTCGCTCGGGTTCTGCGTGCCGATCACGAAAAACGGCCGCGGCAGCTTGCGCGTCTCGTTTTCCACCGAGACCTGCTGTTCTTCCATCGCTTCGAGCAGCGCGCTCTGCGTCTTCGGCCCGGCGCGGTTGATCTCGTCGGCCAGCAGCACCTGGGCGAACACCGGGCCGGGGTGGAAAACGAACTGGTCCTTGGCGCGCTCGAAGACGCTCACGCCGATGAGGTCACTGGGCATCAGGTCGGCGGTGAACTGCACACGCCGGAAATCGAGCCCCAGGCTGATGGCCAAGGCGTGGGCGAGCGTCGTTTTTCCGACGCCGGGCACGTCTTCGATGAGCAGGTGGCCGCCGGCCAGCAGGCAGGCGATGCAGTCCTCGATTTGCGGGCGTTTGCCGACAACGATCGTGCTAATCTGGCCGACCAGTTTTTCCAGCTGGCGCGCAAGCGAAACATCCATGCGCGGGACCATACCCGAATTGCGCAAAACTGATCCCTCGATGAGCACCGTGTTCTACAGCCACCCCGCCTGCCGCCTGCACGACATGGGCGCCGGCCATCCCGAGTGCCCGGCACGGCTCGACGCCATCACGGACCACCTGCGCGCCACCGGCTTGGACGTGGCACTGCAGTTCTGCGAAGCCCCTGCCGCCACACCAGAACAGCTCGCCCGCGCGCACACCTCGCGCTATGTCGGCGAAATCTCCGATCTGCTTCAGCAGGTGCGGATCAGCGGCGAAACGCGCGCCCTCGACCCCGACACCATCGCCTGCCCGGCCACGCTCACTGCCGCCATGCACGCCGCCGGCGCGGCCGTGGCCGCCACCGACGACGTGCTGGCCGGCCGCGCCAGCACAGCCTTTTGCAGCGTGCGCCCACCCGGCCACCACGCCACGCGCGACGAAGCCATGGGCTTTTGCTTCTTCAACAACGTGGCCATCGCGGCGCGCCATGCGCTCGACGTGCACGGTTTGAGCCGTGTGGCCATCATCGACTTCGACGTCCACCACGGCAATGGCACCGAAGACATCATTGCCGGCGACGACCGCGTGCTGATGTGCAGCTTCTTCCAGCACCCGCTCTACCCCTACAGCGGGGCTGTGCCCAAGGGCACGAACATGGTCAACCTGCCGATGGCGCCCTACACCCGCGGCGCCGCGGTGCGCGAGGCCATCGAGCAGCAGTGGCTGCCCGCGCTGGATGAATTCCGGCCAGAGATGATCTTCATCAGCGCCGGTTTCGACGCCCACCGCGAAGACGACCTCGGCCAGATGGGGCTGGTCGAGGCCGACTACGAATGGATCACGCAGCGCATGGTCGAGGTAGCGCGCAAGCACGCGCAGGGGCGCGTGGTCAGCTGCCTGGAAGGCGGCTACCACCTCAGCGCCCTGGCGCGCAGCGTGGCCGCACACCTTCGCGTGCTGGCCGACGTCGCCTGATGGCGGCCGAGTTCAAGACCGAGAACCTCGGCCGACTGCTGCACGCCCTGCTGCAGCCCACGGCGCTGATCGAACTCGGCGTCATCGGCGGCTGCCTGGCGGTGGCATGGCTGGTGGTGCGTCTGGTGCGCGGGCCCGAGCCCCGCCGCGGCTCGATGTGGTTCGGCCACGGTGTCGTCGACGGCATCTTCTTCCCGCTGTTGGTGCTGCTGCTGGTGCTGCTGGCGCGCTGGGCGTTGCAGGACGTGGTGCCGCTGGCGGTGTTCAGGCTGGCGCTGCCGATCTTCATCTCGCTGGCCGTCATCCGCCTCACGGTACGCGTGCTGCGCGCCAGCTTCCCCCTTTCGCAGCTGGTGCGTGTCATCGAGCGCAGCCTGTCGTGGGTGGTGTGGCTGGCCGTGGTGTTGTGGGTGACTGGCGTGCTGCCGATCATCCTGCAGGAACTCGACGCCATTCAGTGGAAGATTGGCGCCACCCAGATCAGTGTGCGCAACATCCTAGAGGGCGCCGTCAGCGCCGTGCTGGTGCTGGTGGGCGCACTGTGGCTGTCGTCGCTGCTGGAAGCACGTCTGCTCACGGGCAGCTTGGGCAATCTGGGTGTGCGCAAGATTGCCGCGAACGCGATTCGCGCGGTACTGCTGTTCGTGGGCCTGATGTTTGCGCTGTCGGCGGCCGGCATCGACCTCACGGCCCTCGGTGTGCTGGGCGGCGCAATAGGCGTGGGCATCGGTTTCGGCCTGCAGAAGCTGGCGGCCAATTACGTCAGCGGCTTCGTCATCCTGGCCGAGCAGAGCATGCGCATCGGCGATCTGGTGAAGGTGGACAACTTCGAAGGCCGCATCACCGACATCAGCACGCGCTTCACCGTCATCCGCGCCATCAACGGACGCGAGTCCATCGTGCCCAACGAGATGATGATCACCCAGCGTGTCGAGAACGCGTCGTTGGCCGACAGCCGACTGCTGCTGAACACGGTGGTGCAGGTGGCCTACGGCACCGACCTCGACGTGCTGATGCCGCGCATCAGCGAAACCGTCTCGGCGGTGCCGCGCGTGATGGCCGACCCCGGCCCGGGCGTGCTGTTGAGCAACTTCGCCGCCGACGGCCTGGAATTGACCGTGGGTTTCTGGATTGCCGACCCGGAAAACGGCCAGGGCAATGTGCGTTCGGACGTGAACCTGGCGATCTTGAAGCTCTTCAACGTGCTGCAGGTCGACATTCCTTACCCGCAGCGCGTTCTGCGCCGGGCTTCAGCTTGACCTCTGCGAAATGACTCCGCGCCTCACACCGCGTGCGCGCCGGCTGCAGCCTTTGCACGCCTGGCTGCTGGCCGTGCTGCTGCTGGCGGCGCAGGCGCTGGGCCTGGCGCACCGCGTGACACATGCGCCGGGCTTGGCCGGTGCTGCGGTGGCGCAGGCAACGGCGTCGGCGAATGTGTTTGCAGCAGCGACTGCAACTGCACTCGAAGCTGCAACTGCAACTGCAACTGCAGCTGCAGCTGAATCTGAATCTGAATCTGCTGGCGCACCGGCTCACGCTCACTCGCACTTTCCACACGAAGCAGGCAGTGCCGACTGCCGGCTCGTCGATCAGCTGGCCCATGCCGACGCCTTGTTCGCCGGTGCCAGCCTGCCGCCGGTGCTGCCGCGCGCAGCGGCCACTGGCGCGGCGGCCACGCTGCCCGCAGTGTCTGCGGGCAGCGCAGCGGCCTATCTGGCCCGTGGCCCGCCGGCCGGCGACAGCGCGCGCATCTCTGCCCGCGCCTGATCGTTTCGCCCGGCTCCGCCCACGGCATTCAGCCGACGCGGGAGCTCATCCATTTGCCAGACCCGCGCCTCGCTTCCTGTGGGCGCGTGCGTCCTCATTGCGAGCCATCTTTCATGTTTTCCATTCCCACGTCACGTTTTGCGCTTCATCCGCTGGCCCTGCTGCTGTGCAGCGGCAGCGCTTTCGCCCAAGTCTCGGCACCGACCCAGACCATCGTCATCACCGGCAACCCGCTGGGCCGCGAGGCAGGTGCCACGCCGGTCAGCGTGCTGTCCGGCAACGCGTTGGTGCAGCGCCGTGCCGGTACGCTGGGCGACACGCTCGACGGCCTGCCCGGCGTCAGCGCCAGCGGCTTCGGCCCCAACAGCAGCCGGCCCGTCATCCGCGGACTGGACGGCGACCGCGTGCGGCTGCTCGACAGTGGCAGCGCTTCCGTCGACGCCTCCAACCTGAGCTTCGACCACAACAGCGCCACCGACCCCCTGGTGGCCGAGCGCATCGAGGTGCTGCGCGGCCCGGCCGCGCTGCTGTACGGTGGCAACGCCACAGGCGGTGTCATCAACGTCATCGACAACCGCATTCCGCGCGTGGCGGCTGCGGGCTTGTCTGGCCGTGCTGAAGTGCGCTTCGGCGGTGCCGCCTCAGAGCGTGCCGGCGCCGCCGTGGTGGAAGGCGGCAAGGGCGCTTTTGCCTGGCATGCCGACGTGCACGGCCGCAGCGCCAGCGACCTGCGCACGCCGCGCTACACGCCGCTTGAAGATGGACAGCCGCTGGACCCGGCCACGCGCGTGCGCAATTCCGAAGCACGCAGTGAAGGCGGATCGGTGGGCGGCGCCTGGGTCGGCGGCCAGGGCTACTTGGGCGCTTCGGTGGACACCGTGCGCCAGCGTTACGGTGTGACGGTGGAGCCCGATGTCTTCATCCGCATGCAGCGCGAACGCTTGTCGCTGGCCGGCGAATGGCGGGCGCTGCCGGGGCCGTTCACGCAAGTCTCGGCACACGCCAGCCACACGCGCTACCGCCACGACGAGGTCGAGGGCAGCGGTGAAATCGGCACCACATTCAGCAGCACGGGCGACGAGTTCCGCATGCAGCTGCGCCATGCCCCCATCGGCCCGCTGCAGGGCGTGGTGGGTGTGCAGACCGAGCGCCTGGACTTCTCTGCACTCGGCGCAGAGGCCTTTGTGCCCGGCACGAGCACAGGCTCGACTGCACTCTTTGTGCTGGAAGAGATGCAGGTTGGCGCGGCGCGGCTGACTTTCGGCGCACGCAGCGAAAGAGTGCGAGTTCGCAGTGAGGGTGACGCGCCCGGTGCCGCCGAGGCGCGCTTCGGCGCCGCCGCTGAACGCCGCTTCTCGCCCGCCAGCGCATCGCTCTCGGCCAGCGTGGGTGCAGCGCAGGGCTGGCAGGCCAGCGCCACCCTGGGCCACACCGAAAGGGCGCCGGCCTACTACGAGCTCTACGCCAACGGTGTGCACGTGGCCACGGCGGCCTACGAGCGTGGCGACGCCACGCTGCCCACCGAGCGCAGCGGCCACGCCGAACTGGGCCTGGCCTGGGCCGGCGCACACAGCAGCGTGAAGCTCAGCCTCTTCGGCACCCGCTTTTCGCGCTATATCGCGCTGGACGCCACGGGTGTGGATATCGTGCTGCCGGGTGAAGACGGCGCGCCCGACGAAGCCGTGCCCGAATACCAGTTTCGCAACGTGCGTGCGCGGCTGCAGGGCTTCGAGCTCGAGGGGCGCCACCAGCTCTTTGGCGCCAGCGCCAGCCGGCCTTTTGCGCTGCTCTTGAGCGGCAGCGTCGACACCGCACGCGGGACCAATGCCGACACCGGCGAGGGCCTGCCGCGCCTGGCGCCATTGCGGGCGCGGCTGGCGCTCGAGGCCCAGGCCGAAGCCTGGCGGCTGGGGGCGGGCGTGCGCCATGCCGCGCGCCAAGGCCGGGTGCCGGCCACCGACACCGCCACGCCGGGTCACACGCTGTTGGACCTGTGGGCCGGCGGCGCACTGCCGGCTGCCTTGTTCGGCGCTCAGGCGCAGTGGTTCGCGAAGCTGAACAACGCCACCGACCGGCTGGCCTTCAACGCTGCGGCCATCGGCACCGTGCGTGGCCTGTCGCCCCAGGGCGGACGGGCGTTGACCGTGGGCCTGCGCACCACGTTCTGAGGCATCAGGAGGGCCGGGCGCCAGGGCCGGGCGCCAGGGCCGGGCGGCCGGGCTCTATAAACTCGGCCGCTTGGGGTCTCCATGGCCCAGCTGCCCTGTTGCCGCCCCACCCATGCCCGCCCCAGACGC
>Ga0209591_10004981_pt1 | contig 14915 bp, 14 predicted proteins | sample MAT01_FD_187207 | JGI IMG/M metagenome (GOLD analysis project Ga0209591, IMG submission 187207) | Freshwater microbial communities from Lake Fryxell liftoff mats and glacier meltwater in Antarctica - MAT-01 (SPAdes) (version 2) | ecosystem: Environmental > Aquatic > Freshwater > Ice > Liftoff... | reverse complement strand
CTCACTGTGCGAAGCGCGGGCTTCGGCGTTGTTGTGCACGGCCACGATGTCGTCAGACAGGGCCCGCAGCGCAGCGCCCGTCAGCACATGCACCTGCCAGGGCTGGGTGTTGGTGCCCGAGGGCGCACGTGCGGCCACGGCCAGGATGTCTGCGACGGTCTCGCGCGGCACCGGCGTGGGCAGAAAAGCGCGGATGGAGCGCCGCGAGACGATGGCGGCGTCCACTGCCGCGGTGGTCTTGGATGTGACGTCGGCCGCCAGCGCTGCGGCGCGGCTCGGTATGCTCATGCGGTCTCCTGCGCGTTCGATTCAAGGTTCAGAACGAGCGGGCGCAGCATCGCTCGCAGCGCCTCTGGCAGCGGCACCGGCCGGCGCGTCGTGCGGTCAACAACCACGTGCACAAAGCGCCCCACGGCGGCCGACCAGGCCGCGTCGTCCGCAAACAGCCCCAGCTCGTAGGTGACGCTGCTGCGGCCCAGTTCCGCCACAGCCAGGCCGACGTGCACGGTCTGCGGGAAGGCGATGCTCTCGAAATAGTGGCACTGCGTGTGCACCACCAGGCCGATGACGGCGCCGGCATGGATGTCCAGCGCGCCGGCCTCGATGAGGAACTTGTTCACCGCAGTGTCGAAGTAGCTGTAGTGCACGACGTTGTTGATGTGGCCATACACGTCGTTGTCGGCCCAGCGCGTGGTGATGGTCTGGAACTGCGGGAAGTGGCTGCGTGGCAGCGGCTGCGGGCGTCGGGTGGGCTCACTCATGCGCCCGATTCTTCCACTGCCGCCGCCCTGGCCTGCTCGTTCCACACCTGCCAGGACATGAAGGCCTGCAGCAGCATCTGGCGCTGGATCTCGACGGTGGTGTGGATGTCGCGCCCATAGCCCCCCGCCATGCTCAGCGCCACCGGAATACCGCGCTCGCGCAGCGCTGCCAGCACCCGGCGGTCGCGCTCGGCCAGGCCGGCGGCGGTGATCTTCAAGCGGCCCAGCCGGTCGTCTTCGTGCGGGTCGGCGCCGGCCAGGTAGAAGGCCAGGCCCGGCGCTGCGTCGGCGTGATGGGCCCAGGCTCGGGCCAGTGCCGTGTCCAATGCGGCCAGGTACTCGTCGTCGCCGCAGCCGTCGGGCAGTTCCACGTCCAGGCTGCTGGCTTCCTTGCGAAAGGGAAAGTTGCGTGCGCCGTGCAGGCTGAGTGTGAAAACGCTCTCGTCGTCGCGAAAGATGGCGGCCGTGCCGTTGCCCTGGTGCACGTCGAGGTCGATGACGATCACGCGCAACAGCCGGCCCGGGCCGCTTCGGTGCCGACGGTGTCGATGCCACTCGGCCTGCATCAGCCGCGCCGCCACCGCCACGTCGTTGAAGACGCAGTATCCCGAGCCCTTGTGAGCGTACGCATGGTGGGTGCCACCGGCCAGGTTTGCGGCAACCCCCTCGGGCGCGCCGCCGTCGAAGCCGAACAGTGCCGTGCGCGCGGCCCCGATGGTGGCGCCCACCGAACGCCGCGAGCGTTCCACCATGCGCTCTGACCACGGAAAGCCGATCTCGCGCTGCTGCGCCGTCGTGGTCTGGCCTTCGACGACGGCGCTGATCCAGGCGGGTTCGTGCGCGAGCGCCAGTTCACCGTCGCTGGCCGGCAGGGCCTCGCTCAGGCGCACACCAGGCAGGGTGGATTCGACCGCCTCACGCAGCAGCCGGTATTTGGGCATGGGAAAGCTGTGGCCCTGGGGAAGCGGCAGCACGAACTGGTCGGAATGGAAGGCACGCACAGTGACAGATTTTAGGAAGCGACCCCTAGAATGTTGCAGCGCAGCAAAAATGACTTGCATTGAGCCGGCCAGTGTCTATACTTCAGTCATGTTGCAGCGCAGCAATTCAGGCCGAACCAGCGCGGCAAGGTTTCCCACCTCACTTTTGGAGCACACCATGACCACGACTTTTACCCCTGACCAGTTCATCGCCGCCCAGAAGGCCTCTTTCGAGACGCTGTTCGGCTTGACCCAGAAAGCCTTCGAAGGCATGGAGAAGCTCGTCGAGTTGAACATGCAGGTCGCCAAGACCACGCTGACGGAAGCTGCAGAAACCGCCCAAGCCGCGATGGCAGTGAAGGACGTGCAAGAGCTGATGAGCCTGCAAGCCAGCCTGCTGCAGCCCGCTGCCGAGAAGGCCGCCAGCTACAGCCGCCATGTCTACGACATCGTTGCTGGTGCCAACGCCGAAGCCACCAAGGCCGCCGAAGCCCACATGGCCGACAGCCAGAAAAAGGTGCTGGCCCTGGTGGACACCGCCGTGAAGAACGCACCTGCGGGTTCGGAAAGCGCCGTGGCGATGATGAAGTCGGCCGTGACCGCCGCCAACAACGCGCTCGAGACCGTGCAGAAGGCTGCCAAGCAAGCCACCGAAGTGGCCGAGGCCAACTTCACCACGCTGACCAACAGCGCTATGAAAGCCACGCAGACCGCCGCCAAGGGCAAGAAGGCCGCGTGATTTCGAAGCGGGTGCACGTTCGCGGAACTTCTTGCGGCGCGCCCCGCTCTACCGTGGGCCTGGGGGACTTCTAACCTCAGGTCTCTCGTGTGGAAGGTTGTTTTGGGCCCGGTGGCAACGCCGGGCCCTTTCTTTTTTTCGCCCGCCTGGGCGCCCGCATCACTGCGGCGCACCGCCGCGCTGCGTCCAGGCTGCGATGCGTGCGCGCAACTCGGGCAGCACCTTCAGCGCAGCCTCACGCCCGGCGATGATGGCGCGGCGCCGTGCCGTGAAGTCGGCGCTGGACACGCCTGCCAGCGCCGGTCTCAGCACGAAGTCGGCCTCGCGCAATTCGAACTGGCTGATGCTGCGGCTCATGATGGCAAACGTCTGCAGCAGCATCTTCATCAGGTCGCTGGTCACCGCGCCCTCGGGCGGGTTCGAGATGTCCACCGCCAGCACCAGGTCGGCGCCCATCTGGCGCGCATAACGCACCGGTACCGGTGACACCAGGCCGCCGTCGACATACTCGCGCGAGCCAATCTTCACGGGCTGGAAAACTGCCGGCACGGCGCTGCTGGCTCGCACCGCCACGCCGGTGTCGCCGCGTCTGAAGAGCACGCCGGCGCCGCTGTCCAGATCGGTGGCAACGATGCCCAGCGGCATCTTCATCTGCTCGATGCTCAGGCCGCGTGTTTGCTCGGTGACATAGCGTGCCAACGCCTCGCCACGGATGAGGCCCCGCGAGGGGAAGGCCCAGTCGGTGATGGCGCCTTCGTCCATCGTCTGTGCCAGCGTGCCCATGTCCAGCCCGGTGCGGCCCGAGGCGTAGAGCGCCGCCACCAGGCTGCCGGCCGACGTGCCCACCACGAGATCGGCCTTGATGCCGTTCTCTTCCAGCACCTGGATGACGCCGATATGGGCAAAGCCGCGCGCCGCACCGCCGCCCAAGGCGAGTCCAAGGCGTGGCGCGCGCACCGCAGCACTGGCAGCGGCAGCGAGGGTTGCTGGCGTGGGCGGCGCGCCAATCAGCGGTGGCGCCGCCGCGCCAGGCGTCTGCGCCGTCATTCCGGGCGGCGGAGGCAAGGGCTTGGTGGCAGGCGATACGGGGGCCAAGGTCTGACAGGCTGCCAGCAGGCCAGTCAGGATGGCTAGCAAGGGCGCGCGGCAGTGGGCTCTGAAGTTCATGCCTGCAATTCTAAATCGCTATCTTTTTATAGATTCAGAAGCAATAAGCAATGCACGTTTGTGTAGTTCCAGGAAATATCAGGGATTACTAAAGTGCGCAGCTTCGGCCTCTCCGCTTCATCTTTCAACCCTCCCATGGACCCACTTGCCATCCTTGCCGGTTTCGGTGTCGGCGTCATCGTCGGCATGACAGGTGTAGGCGGTGGCTCGCTGATGACGCCGCTTTTGATGGGCGTGTTCAAGATGAGTCCGGGGCTGGCCATCGGCACCGACCTGTGGTTTGCGGCGCTCACGAAGTCGGGTGGCAGCTGGGTCCATTGGCGCCTTGGGCATGTCGACACCCGCATCACGGTGTTGATGCTGTGCGGCAGCGTCCCCGCCACGCTGGCCATGGTGGCGCTGATGCATCTCACAGGCATCACCAAGGGCGTCGACCAGGGCTGGGCGCAGCTGCTGACAATCACTCTGGGCGTGGCGCTGCTGCTCACTGCGTTGTGCGTAGCCTTCCGGCGCAAGTGGCAGGCCCTGGGCCTGCGGCTGGAGGGCGCATTCACGCATCGCCAGCGTGACGCATGCACCGTGGCCAGCGGTGCGCTGCTGGGGGTGATGGTATCTCTCAGCTCCATCGGCGCAGGCGCCATAGGTGCCACGATCTTGCTTCTGCTCTACCCGCGCCTGCCGGCACACCAGGTGGTCGGCACCGACATTGCGCATGCCGTGCCGCTGACGCTGATCGCCGGCATCGGCTACGCCACGCTGGGGCTGGTGGACTGGGCGCTGCTTGGCGCCCTGCTCGTCGGCTCTCTGCCCGGCATCTGGCTGGGCGCCCACCTCACGCGCGCCATGCCCGAGGGCTTGGTGCGTGGTGTGCTTTGCGCTGCGCTGCTGGGCGCCGGCCTCAATGTCTTGACCTGAACCCCTGATGTACACCTACACCGAGTTCGACCGCCATTTCGTGCGCAGCCGCGCCGCCCAGTACCGCGACCAGCTGCTGCGGAACCTCTCCGGCGAGCTTTCCGACGAGGAGTTCCGCCCGCTGCGCCTGCAGAACGGCTGGTACGTGCAGCGCCACGCGCCCATGCTGCGCGTGGCCGTGCCCTACGGCGAACTCAGCAGCCGACAGCTGCGCCAGCTGGCCAAGATCGCGCGCGAACACGACCTGCAGGACGAAGGCAAGCCGGGCCAACGTGGCGCGAGCGTGGGAGGTTTTGGCCACTTCACCACGCGCCAGAACCTGCAGTTCAACTGGATACCGCTGACGCACAGCGCCGACGTGATGGACCTGCTGGCGGAAGTGGACATGCACGGCATCCAGACCAGCGGCAACTGCATCCGCAACATCACCACCGACGCGCTGGCAGGCATCGCACCCGACGAAGTGGTCGACCCGCGGCCCTACTGCGAAATTTTGCGCCAGTGGAGCACGCTGCACCCGGAATTCGCCTTCCTGCCGCGCAAGTTCAAGATTGCCGTGACCGGCGCGCTGGAAGACCGCGCAGCCACGGGCTGGCACGACATCGGGCTGAAGCTGGTGAAGAACGAAGCGGGCGAGGTGGGCTTCCACGTCGCGGTGGGCGGCGGCATGGGCCGCACGCCGGTCATCGCCAGCGAGTTCAGCGCGTTCGTGCCCTGGCAGCAGATCCTTGTGTACATCGAGGCCGTGGTGCGTGTCTACAACCTCTACGGCCGGCGCGACAACATGTACAAGGCGCGCATCAAGATCCTCGTGAAAGCCGAGGGCCAGAAGTTCGTCGATGCCGTGCAGCGCGAATTCGAAGCCCTGCTGGCAGACCCGGGCACGCCGCTCATTCCGCAGGCCGAACTCGACCGCGTGGCGGCCAGCTTCGTGAACCCCGTGCTGGCCACGGCCGAGACGCTGTCAGCAAAACCTGCGGACACCGCTGCCGATCCCCTGCCCGGCTACACGCGCTGGTTGCAGCGCAACGTGCAGCAGCACAAACTGTCGCGCTACCGCGCCGTGACGCTGTCACTGAAGCGCGCTGGCCTGCCGCCTGGCGATGTGACGGCCGAGCAGATGGACGCCGCAGCCGAGCTGGCCGAACGTTTCAGCCAGGACGAGTTGCGTGTCACGCACGAACAGAACCTGCTGCTGCCCTGGGTGCCTGCGGACGACTTGCACGCGCTGTGGCTGGCGGCACGCGAGGCCGGTTTTGCCACGCCCAACATCGGCCTGCTGACCGACATGATTGCCTGCCCCGGCGGTGACCTTTGCGCGCTGGCCAATGCGCGCAGCGTCCCGGTGGCCGCAGCCATCACCGAACGCTTCGACGACCTGGATGAGCTGCACGACATCGGCGACATCGACCTGCACATCAGCGGCTGCATCAACAGCTGCGGCCACCACCACAGCGGTCACATCGGCATCCTGGGCGTCGACAAGGACGGCAGCGAGTGGTACCAGGTGACGGTGGCCGGCGCCGATGGCAGCACGCTCAGCGGCAGCGCCGTGGCCGGCAAGGTGATCGGCCCCAGCTTCGCGGCCGAAGAGGTGCCCGACGTCATCGAGGCCGTCGTAGGCACCTATCTGCGTGAACGCCAGCGTGGTGAACGTTTCATCGAGACCGCACGCCGTCTGGGCACCCTGCCCTTCCGCCACGCCGCCGATGCTGTGCGCCGCACAACCGCATCTGTCCCGGCCTGACACGAGAGGTCTCACCATGATCTTCTTCGCCATCGACCACGTCCTGCCGGGCGACACGCTGATGCTGGACAACAACGCCGACGTGCTGAGCCTCGGCGCCACGCTGGCGTGCCACAGCACGGTGCAGCTGCATTTCCCGAAGTGGACTGACGGCCGCGCCTATTCGCAAGCGGTGCTGCTGCGCGGGCGGGTGCGTTACGCGGGCGGCATCGTCGCCACGGGCGATGTGCTGGCCGACATGCTGCCGCTGCTGCGCCGCTGCGGTTTCACCGCCGTGCAACTGCGTGCCGACCAGAAGCTGGAGTCCGCGCAACGTGCGTTGGGCTACTTCGACACGCACTACCAGACCGTGCCGCCCGAGCGTGCAGGCGCTGGCGTCCAGCCGTGAGCGCCGTCGACCTGTACGCCCGGCTCACCCCGGGCCACGACGAGCGTTCGGCGCAGACCGTGGCACTGCTGCAAGATGCCGCCGCGCGCCACCCCAGCCGCATCGTCTTCACCACCAGCCTGGGCGCCGAAGACATGGTGCTGGCCGATCTCATCGCACGCCACCGCTTGCCCATTGCTCTGGCCACGTTGCAGACCGGCCGCCTGCATGCGCAAACCCTCGCGCTGATTCCGCGGCTGGAAGCTCACTGCGGCTTGAAGGTCGAACAGTGGCAGCCGGCGCCAGAGGCTGTGATCAGCTTCACCGCACGTCATGGCGAACTGCCCATGCGACAAAGCATCGAACTGCGCAAGGCCTGCTGCGCGCTGCGCAAGCTTGAACCACTGTCGCGGGCATTGGCCGGCCGCTCGGCCTGGGTCACGGGGCTGCGGCGCGAACAGAGCGACGCGCGCGCCGAGTTGCCCGTCAGCAGCACCGACGAACATGGCCGCGAGAAGATCAACCCGCTGGCAGCGTGGAGCCAGGCCGACGTCTGGCACCATATACAGACTCACTTCGTTCCCTACAACAAATTGCACGACCTCCATTTCCCCAGCATCGGATGCGAGCCTTGCACGCGCCACGTGGCCGCAGGCGAAGACATTCGCGCGGGGCGCTGGTGGTGGGAGCAAGGAGATGCCAAGGAATGCGGGCTGCACGTCGGCACGGCCCTCAACGAGGAAACCGCATGAACGCGCCAGCCCCGCTCGAACAGTTGCTGCCCGGCCTGGACCCACAGCATCTGGACGGCCTGGAAGAAGAGGCCATGTTCATCCTGCGCGAGGTGGCTGCGAGCTTCGAACGCCCGGCGCTGCTGTTCAGCGGTGGCAAGGACAGTTGCGTGGTGCTGCGCCTCGCAGAGAAGGCTTTCAAACAATCCACCAATGACGGCCAGTTTGCCGGCCGCCTGCCCTTCCCTCTGCTGCACGTGGACACCGGCCACAACTTCCCGGAAGTCATGGCCTTCCGCGACCAGCTTATGGCCGACAAGGGTGAACGCCTGCTGGTCGGCAGTGTGCAGGACAGCATCGAACGCGGCACCGTGCGCCTGGCCCACCCTTTGGAAAGCCGCAACGGCCACCAGAGCGTGGCCCTTCTCGAAGCCATCGACGAACACCGCTTCGACTGCCTGATCGGCGGTGCAAGACGCGATGAAGAAAAGGCCCGCGCGAAGGAACGCATCTTCAGCCACCGCGACAGGTACGGCCAGTGGCAGCCCAAGCACCAGCGGCCGGAACTCTGGACGCTGTTCAACACGCGCATCAGGCCAGGCGAGCACTTCCGCGCCTTCCCCATCAGCAATTGGACCGAGCTCGACGTGTGGATGTACATCGCCCGCGAGGCCATCCCCCTGCCCACCCTCTACTACAGCCACCCGCGCGAGGTGGTGCGCAGCAAAGGTCTGCTGGTACCGGTGACGACTGCCACACCACCGGCTGCTGGCGAAGTGGTGGAGACCGTGGCCGTGCGCTTTCGCACCGTGGGCGACATGACCTGCACCTGCCCGGTGGAAAGCAATGCCGGCACGGCGGCCGAGATCGTGGCCGAAACGCTCACCGTCACCCTCAGCGAACGCGGCGCCACACGCATGGATGACCGCTCGTCCGATTCGGCCATGGAACGGCGCAAGAAGGAAGGGTACTTCTGATGTCGACAGTTCTGCAGGCGCCGGCCTTGGCGCCGAGCGTCGGGGCCACCGCGCCCGCGCGCCGCGCGCTGCGCTTTCTTACCGCAGGCAGTGTCGACGACGGCAAGAGCACGCTGATCGGCCGGCTGCTCTTCGACAGCCGCGCCATCCTGGCTGACCAACTCGCGCAACTTCACCTGCGCGCGGCCGGTGCGCCCATCGACCTGAGCCTGCTCACCGACGGGCTGGAGGCCGAGCGTGAACAGGGCATCACCATCGACGTGGCCTACCGCTACTTCGCCACGCCCGCACGCAAGTTCATCATCGCCGACGCACCCGGCCACGAGCAGTACACGCGCAACATGGTCACCGCGGCGGCCGGCAGCGACGCCGCCGTGGTGCTGGTGGACATCACGAAGCTGCAGCTCGACCGCAGCCCCGTGCAGCTGCTGCCGCAGACCCGCCGCCACAGCCTGCTGGCCCAACTGCTGCGTGTGCCGAGCATCGTGTTCGCGGTGAACAAGATCGACGCCGTGGCCGAGCCCGGGCCGGCGTTCGCAGCTGTCGCGCAGTCGCTGCTGGCCTTTGCCAACGAAGCAGGCTTTGCCGTGGCCGGCATCGTGCCCGTCTCGGCCCTGCGCGGCGACAACGTGGCCACGCCGCTGAAGGCCGACTGGTACAGCGGGCCCACGCTGCTGCAGCTGCTGGAGGGCCTGCCGAACGTTGAAGACGAAGCGCGGCCTTCGGACTTCAGCCTGCCCGTCCAATACGTGGCACGAGAAGGCGACGGCATTGGAAGTACGACGCGTGTGATCTGGGGCCGGGTGGGCCAAGGCGCCGTGCGTGTGGGCGACCCGGTTCAGGTTTTCCCCGGCGGTGAACGCGCCGTTGTGGCCGCCCTGCGCCGCAGTGGCACCACGGTGGCGGCGGTGCAGGCAAGCCACTCGGCCGGTGTGGTGCTGGACCGCCAGATCGACATCTCGCGCGGCGACTGGCTGGCTGCGCCGGGCACTCTGGCGCCGGTGCATCGCTTCACCGCCACCCTGGCCTGGCTGGACACGGATGCCGCCACGCCCGGCCGCAAATACTGGCTGCGCCACGGCCACAGCTGGGTGCAGGGGCGACTCTTGGAATTGACGAATCGACTTGACATCCAGACCTTGCAGGCACACCCGGCGCACAACCTGGGCGTCAACGAGATTGGCGAAGCCGTCTTCGAGCTGCAGCAGCCGCTGCCGCTGGCTCCCTATGCACAGCAGCGTGTGGGCGGCGCGCTGATCGTCGTCGACCCCAGCAGCCACCGCACCAGCGGCGCGCTGCTGGTGCGCGACGTGCGGGCGGGCTGAGACGCCGCATCATGGGCCAAGTTGTTTTCATCAGCGCCGGGCCGGGCGCAGCCGACCTCATCACCCTGCGCGGCGCCCGCCGCCTGGCCGAAGCGCAGGTGGTGCTGTTCGACGCGCTCACCGACCCCGCGCTGCGCGAGCTGGCACCGCAGGCGTTTTGGGTGGACGTGGGCAAGCGCGGGTTCTGCCACAGCACGGGCCAGGCCGCCATCGATGCGCTGCTGGTGCGATATGCGCGTGATCACGATCGCGTGGTGCGCCTGAAGGGCGGCGACGCCAGCATCTTCGGCCGCCTGGAGGAAGAGCTGCAGGCCCTTGCGGCTGCCGGCATCGCATGCGAAGTCGTGCCCGGGGTTACCGCCGCCATCGCCGCGGCGGCACACACGCAGCGCCCGCTGACGCGCCGTGGTGTGGTTGGCCAGAGCGGGCGCAGCGTCAGCCTGACGACGGCGATGACGCACAAGGGCCAGCTGCAAGCCGGTCGCCATGCCGACACCGAAGTGTTCTACATGGCGGGCCGCCAACTCGGTGCGCTGGGCCGTGCGCTGCTGCAGGCCGGCTGGCCGGCCGACACGCCGGCGGTCGTGGTGTCACGCGCGGGCTGGCCCGATGCCCTGGCCAGCGACCACAGCCTGGCGGGCCTGGCTGGCGCCGCTTTGCTGCACGCCGGCCGCCCCACCGTAGTGACGGTGGGTGCCGGCGCGGCAACGTTGGCGCCGTTCAACCACGCCACGCAGACGCCAGCAGCCACAGTGCCCACGCCAGCCGCAGTGACCCGGGCCGCTGCGTAGAATCTGGGCACTGCGCAGGCCGCTGCACGTGCCTGCAGCCCGCGATACCCCATTGAGCGCCCCATGACCCACGTTGTTCTCGAATCCTGCATACGCTGCAAGTACACCGACTGTGTCGACGTCTGCCCGGTCGACTGCTTCCGCGAAGGCCCGAACATGCTCGTCATCGACCCCGACGAATGCATCGACTGCGCAGTGTGCATCCCCGAATGCCCGGTGAACGCCATCCTGCCCGAGGAAGACGTGCCCACTGAACAGCTCGCCTTCATCAAGCTCAACGCCGACCTGATGCGCAACTGGCCCAGCATCACCAAGCGCAAGGCGCCACTGCCGGACGCCGAAGAGTGGAAAGACCGCAAGGACAAGCTGGACCAGCTGAAACGCTGAACCGCAGCGAATCCTGAGCCACGACAACCCGCACTTCGCGGGTTGTTTTGTTTTGTGCTTCACGAATGGAATGGGCCACGCCCGGCCTGCATAATCCTCGTCGTTGTGGGCCTTCGGGCCTGCAGCACTTCGCTAGGGGTGTTGGGCCTTCACCGGCCCGACTGAGAAAGTCCCTTTGAACCTGATTGAGGTAATCCTCGCGCAGGGAAGCAGCCTGAATGACACACGAGTTCTTCGTGCGCAGTTTCCAGTTTGCCCACCTGCCATCGCTCACAAAGGCACACGATGGCATTCCGTTCGTCTTCTCTTCATCGCTCTTCTTCCCTCAGGGCCCGCGCACCACACATGGCGCTGCGACAACTGGCTTGGGCTGCGCGCACCAGTGTGCTCGTGATGGCCGTCTCGGCACTTGCGCAAACTGCGCCGGTGCAGGTCATTACGATTACCGGCCAGAGCGCCAGCAACGCCGCCACGGTGGCGGGGTTCGGCAACGTGCCCTTGTCCATCCTGCCGCTGTCGGCCAGCGTCATCAGCACGTCGCAGTTGCAAGATGCCGGCATCGCCAGCCTGGCCGACATCACACGGCTTGACGCCGGCATCACCGATGCCTACAACCCACCCGGCTACTGGAGCCAGCTCGCCGTGCGTGGCTTCACGCTGGACAACCGCTTCAACTACCGCCGCGACGGCCTGCCCATCAATGCCGAAACCGTCATCGGCCAGGCCAACAAGCAGGCACTGGAGATACTGAAAGGCACCAGCGGCCTGCAGGCCGGCACCAGCGCCCCCGGCGGACTGGTGAACCTGGTGGTGAAGCGGCCGCAGGGCGGCATGCGCCAGGCCAGCGTGGGCTGGGAAAGCGACGGCAGCCTGGCCGCGGCGGTAGACGTGGGCGACCGCAGCGACGGCGGCACACGTTTCGGCTGGCGCGTGAACGCCAGCGCTGAGCGCCTGGACCCGCCGATGCGCAATGCACGCGGCAGCCGCAGCCTGCTGGCCGGTGCTTTCGAATTGCAGCCGGTGGCAGGCGGTCTGCTGGAAGCCGAATTCGAGCTCAGCCGCCAGAGCCAGCGCAGCACACCCGGCTTCAGCGTGCTGGGCACGGTGCTGCCCGACGCCGACACCGTCGACCCGCGCACCAACCTTAACAACCAGGCCTGGAGCCTGCCGGTGGTGATGGAAGGCCGCACGGCATCACTGCGCTACACGCAGGCGCTTTCCGACCGCATCGACCTGGTGGCGCACGGCATGGTGCAGCGGCTGCGCACCGACGACCGCGTTGCCTTCCCCTTCGGCTGCAGCGCCGAGAACAACTACGACCGCTATTGCAGCGACGGCAGCTTCGATTTCTATGACTTTCGCAGTGAAGGTGAACGCCGCAACAGCGACGCCCTCGACGTCTCGCTTCAAGGCCGCGCTCTGCTGGCCGGCCTGGAGCATCGCTTCACGCTGGGCGTACTCGGCACGCGCTACACCGCGCGCTATGGCCGCCAGGCGTACAACTACGTCGGCAGCGGCACCGTGGATGCGCGCAGCGTCGTGCTCGCCGACCCTAGCCTGACGGACGAGAACACGCAGCGCGACGAACGCAGCACCGAGCTGCACCTGCAGGACATGGTCAGCTTCAACGGCGGCCTGCGTGTGTGGGGCGGCCTGCGGCACAGCCGCCTGCACCGCAGCACTGTGCGAACCGATGGCTCACGCCCCACGGCTTACCCGCAAGGCTTCACCACGCCCTGGTTCGCGCTAAGCCAAACCGTGGGTGAGCGCAGCACGGCATACGCAAGCTGGGGCCAGGGCGTCGAGAGCGAAGTTGCGACCAACCGCCCGCGCTACACCAACGCAGGCCAGGCCTTGCCCGCGTTGAAGAGCCACCAGGTCGAGGTCGGATGGAAACATACCAGCCGCAGCCTCGACTGGCGCGTGGCCGCCTTCGACATCAATCGGCCCGAGTGGCGCGACATCGGTAGCTGCGATGTGGCCGCCAGCTGCACACGCCGTGCCGACGGCAAATCGCGCCACCGCGGCCTGGAGGCCGAAGCCGAGTGGCGCGTTGGCGCCTTGAGCCTGCGTGGCAGCGTGCTGGCGTTGCATGCAAGGCGCGAGGCCGCAAGCAGCACCGCCGAGAACGACAAGCGGCCCACCAACGTGCCCGCCGCGAGCATCAAGCTGCAGGGCGCGTGGAACTTCGCCGCGGTACCGGGGCTGGCGGTGCTGGGTTTCGTCACGCACGAGGGTGAGCGCATGGTGCTGCCGGACAACAGCATCGCGACCCCTGGCTGGACGCGCCTGGACTTGGCCGCGCGCTACACGCAAAGCCTGGACGGTGAACGCGCGGCAGTTTGGCGCCTGGGCGTGGACAACTTGACCGACGAACGCGCATGGCAGGAATCACCCTACCAATACAGCCATGCCTATCTCTACCCGCTGCCGCCACGCAGCCTCAGCGCCAGCGTTTCGCTGCGGTTCTGATCGGTCGGCGCCAGGCGGAGGCCAAAAAGAACCACGCTATACTGTGAGGCTGTATTCCCCGATAGCTCAGTTGGTAGAGCGCCGGACTGTTAATCCGTAGGTCCCTGGTTCGAGCCCAGGTCGGGGAGCCAGTAAACACGAGGGTCAGCAGGTTAGCGCCTGCTGACTTTTTTGCTTTCTGGGCCGGCTCCGTTGCCGTACTGTTGCCGTAAGCCGCGCGCTGACGAATCTGTTGCCGCAGCCGTTGCCGTGTCGCCCCATGCAGTGCCATATCGTGCGAGCCGACGTGACGAGCCCGGCGCAGTTCCGCCGACGAGGCGCAGCGTCACCACCTCATCGGCACGCGCACAGCTTGATGTGTTGTGCAGGAATTCGACCCGAATCCAGCAGAGCGACGATCCCGCACGCATCCTAGAGTGTCGACATGCCTCTCACCGGAGACTGCTCGTGCAACGCAACCCGTCCGAACCATTGTCTGGCCGCGCCGAGGCCGTGATGCCGGTCTTCTTGCGAATGCCCACTGTCATGCGGATGACAGGCCTTGGTCGGTCAACCATTTACCGGCTGATCGCGAACCGGAAGTTTCCGAGCCCCGTGCGGCTGGGGCCGCGTGCGGTGGCATGGCGCCGCACTGATCTCGACCTATGGAGCGAGGCGCGCCCCGTCGCTTCTCACTGAAGGACGAGATTCGGCGTGCGTTACACGACATCGGTCCTCAGCCAGTCATCGTCACTTTCAGCACGGCGCCGACCACCAGCAGCGCGGCCGCCACCCGACCCCATCGCCAAGTGGTGAACCAGTAGCGATGGTTCACCCAGAGGGCTCGGTGCAAGCGCACAAGGCCACTGTCGCTCTCGCTGTCGCAAGAATACGGGTAACAAACCTCTGACCCTGCAGCGCTGCACCCGAACGCTGCTACCTGCTTGTCGCCACGTTCGGGTGATGCGTGTGCGACATCGTCGGGATGCGAGGAAGGTGCCGTTCGTCGGTGGCCGTTGATGGCCGATACCGGGTTTTCCCGAATTTCGGCTGTCTGGCGGTCCAAGTCGAGCGACTGCAATCCGGCACTCAGATCGGCGAAGCGGCTGACCGCCGTCGACCCATTTCAGACATCAGATCTGGAAGATTGGGCGCCCTGAAGCAGTCATCCGAACGTGCGTTCATCGCCGCAGCCTAAGGCAGTCAAGGTATGGAGGGCTGATGGGAGCGGTCGATGCGCAAATCATCTTCGCGCAACGCCGCCAGATGCGAACCCCGGGCAATGAAAACCAACTGCGAACCAGCCTGCTCTAGCCAGCCGTCGACAACGATGTCACCGGCACCTCAGGAGCCCAAGATCGCGATGCGCATGAGACTTCCGTTCTGCTGTGGGTGAACCGACGATCGCCGGACGGTCAGGACAAACTGTCGCTGCATTTGCAACTGGATCCGGATTCTTCTGTGGCAGCCTTCGAAAGCAACACCAATCCCTTTTGGGCCCGGATGTTCGGGCTTTCTCGGAGACAGCGGCCGCATCAGCCCCGCCCAGCTGCCCTGAAGGTCTGCGTCGCGGCCGA
>Ga0209591_10004980_pt1 | contig 14917 bp, 12 predicted proteins | sample MAT01_FD_187207 | JGI IMG/M metagenome (GOLD analysis project Ga0209591, IMG submission 187207) | Freshwater microbial communities from Lake Fryxell liftoff mats and glacier meltwater in Antarctica - MAT-01 (SPAdes) (version 2) | ecosystem: Environmental > Aquatic > Freshwater > Ice > Liftoff... | reverse complement strand
CAACTGTCAACTGATATTTACTCAGTAAATCAGCAAAGCGCTTGTAATCCAAAGGCTTCCTCAAATACTCCGCCGCTCCCAATTCCAAACCATGATTTGGGTCGTCCAAAAAAGTCAACATAATCACTGGAATATTAGCTAAATCCGGATCGGCTTTCAACGCCGACAGCACCGCCCAGCCGTCCATACTCGGCATCATCACGTCCAGAGTAATCGCATCCGGCAGCAACTCCTTGGCTAACTGAAGTCCCGCTTCACCGCTAGCCGACGAGAGTACCCGAAATCCTTGTTTCGACAAGGAGCGGGTGATTAAATCCCGCGAGTCCGGATCGTCATCAATTACTAGCACAGTCGCAGCATCGGGAAGTTCCAGCGGTTGCGATCGCACTTCTTGCAGCCCTGTTTCTTCCGATGCTCGATCGCCCTCCACTTCTTGATCGATTTTAACCGCAATCGGCAAGCGAATCGTAAAAGTAGAACCGCAATCAAACTCGCTCTCAACCGTAATATCCCCGCCCATCATCTGGCAAAACTTCCGGCTAATTGTCAGCCCCAAACCGGTGCCGCCGTACCTGCGGGTAGTGGAATCGTCCGCTTGGGCAAAAGCTCCGAACAGCCTCGAAACCTGATCGTCAGTCATCCCGATGCCCGTATCGGTGACTTGAAACACGATCGCAGGATTTTGACACCGAGAGCCAATTTCCGAGAGTTCCTCGGAATTCTCCGCCGGCAAAGCTTTTGCTTCTTCCTTCCAAACATTAATCGTAATTTTGCCTCGATCGGTAAACTTAGCAGCATTGCTCGCCAAATTCAACAGGGCTTGCCGCAGCTTCGCCGAATCAGCGTATATCGTGCCAATATTGCGATCGCAATTGATACTCAAAGTGTTGCCATTTTTCCCTACCAGCGGTTGAACTGTAGTCACAACCTGCTCCACCAACTTCAACACATCAAAACTCTCCAGGAAAAGAGTCATCTTTCCTGCTTCAATTTTAGAAATATCCAAGATGTCACTAATAATGTTCAGCAACTGCTTGCCTGCCATATTAATACTTGCCAAATCCATCACAAACTCTTCTTCACCGAGTTCCTGAGCCTCTTCTTGCAGCAGCTCACTGTAGCCGATAATCGCATTTAGGGGCGTCCGCAACTCGTGAGTCATATTTGCCAAAAATGTGCTTTTCGCCCGGTTAGCAGCTTCCGCAGCGTCCTTAGCAACTTCCAATTCGATCGATCGCTCCTCTAGCTGTCGTTGCCGCACCTCCAAACCCTTGAGCAAACTGCTAATTTGCTGAGCCATTGTATTGAGAGTAGAAGATAGCACCCCGATCGCATCATTAGACACAATAGGCGATCGAGCCGTCAAATCACCACTCGCCATCACTTGAGCAGTGTCCCGCAGCAAACCGAGATTCCGAATAATCGCCGACACCGACACACAAGCAGCTATTCCCGCGATCGAACTCAAAACCAAAGCCCCCACCAGCCAACTCTGAGTACGACTCGCCACAGCCATACTTTGCTCAGCCAGCACCGCCATTGTTACCTCCGGAACCCCCGCCGCCGGAGCTGAGGCAGCCTCTATCGCCAGCAAATAGTTCTTCATCTCCACAGTACCCATCCAACCGACTGCCGCCGCCATCCAAGTGATCAGTACCATGATCACAAACAGCCCGATCAAAGAAGCCCGAGTTCCCACAGAAATCTGCCTTGGAGTCAGTGCCGCCGCCCAAGGGTAGCCCTTTAGAAAAGGATCGGGCTGTACCGGTGCCCCCGAATTCCACATCTCCTCAATTTGACCGTCCGATCGCACCTTACCAATCCGCACTGTTTTCCAGATATGCTGCGTTTGGGCATCTATTTTCACCATGCCCGATGGAGCTGCAAACTCCATATTTTTAGCAGCCGCCCTGACTTTAACCACATCTGTCGAACCAGCTTTTTCTACTGCTTGCTTCCACAAATAAACGCCCAAATAAGCCGCTTCGATCGGGTCATCCGTGACACGATTTTCCCCGTATCTTGCTTTATAAGCCTTGACAAATTTCTGATTTTCCGCTGTATCCACCGTTTGAAAATAGTTCCAAACCACCAAATGTCCAGCAATATTGGACGGCCCGATCGCCCGCACTTCCTCTTCTGCTATGCTCGCCGACATCACCGGCAAGTTTTCCGGTTTCAAGCCAGCTTCTCGCAACTTTTGGAAAAAAGCCACATTGCTGTCGCCGTTGAGAGTGTTGAGAATCGCATCCGGTTTCACTGCTAAGATATGTGCGATCGCCTCATCCACATCCCTAGAACCCAGCGGCAGATACATTTCCCCAGCCAACTCTCCTCCGAGTGCTGCCAGTTGAGCTTTCACAATCAGATTTGCCGTGCGGGGAAAGATATAATCCGAACCCAACAGAAAAATTTTCCGCTTCCCCTGTGCCAGCAAATAATTCACCCCAGGCACAATCTGCTGATTCGGAGCAGCACCAGTATAAAAAATATTCGGACACTGTTCTAGCCCTTCATACTGCACCGGATAAAACAGCAACCCGTTGCCCTGCTCAAAAACCGGCAGTACAGCCTTGCGACTCGCCGAAGTCCAACAGCCAAATACCACCGCCACCTGCGATTCTAGGAGCAATTGCTTAGCTTTTTGAGCAAAAGTCTGCAAATCGCTGGCTCCATCTTCTATCACCGCTGCCAATGGGCGTCCGAGCACTCCTCCCGCCGCATTAATTTCCTCAACAGCCAACAGCGTCGCATCTTTAACAGAAATTTCGCTGATGGACATCGTGCCCGTCAGCGAATGCAACACGCCTATTTTGAGCGGCTCACAAGTTGGGCCGGCTGCTTCGAGGGGGTTACTGCTCCTTGCTCCCATAGGGTTTTAGATACTTTTTACTAATAACAGAAATTTTAGTTCAATCCTACAGGAAGTTAGTCCGGAGGTTAACTCTGGTTTAGCAGATTATTTCACTCGATCGCCACAAAACTTGGCAATTGCTGCATCCTGTTGATTTTAACGGTCAAAGCTCCCTGCATTGACTTAATTCTGCACTAACCTGTCACCGATTTCTCTCTCGATCTTTTACGAATGTTCAAGCAGCCTCATCAAAAAAAAGTAGAACCCGCTTGTGCGATGCCCCAGAAAAATTCTCCCTCTGCTGCGCTCTCCCACGCTCCCCTTTCCTGCCCTCTCCCCAACTCATTCACCGCCTAGCAGCCTGCGAGTCACCAAGTAATTTCACGCACTCACGCACTATTCCCCTTCCCATATCTCCCTTCCGGCAGATGGAACTCTCCGTGATTTCTCTTAGTATAATACTCAAAACCAAAAACTCACGCACTCTTCCCCAGCCCCCATCTCCCTTCAGGCAGAGGGAACTCTCCGTGATTTCCATTAGGATCGATCTAAGGTTAATTTTTAAGTAGCCTTGTTGAAAATCATTTTTGGCAAAAATCGGGTGAAAATTAATGAATATTGAAGAAAACGCGATCCATACTGTCAGCGGCAGTGAAGTCACGCTACCAAAATCAAGGGAAAAATTGCTTGGCGAGGAAACAGAAAAAGCCCTCGGCCAGCAGAAACAAGAAAATGCTCAAACTATGCGCGCTGTCGAACAGTTGAAAGAAGAACTTCAGCACAAAATAGATGAAGAATGTCACCACAAGGTAGATTAGAACTAATGCCGATTTTTTAGGGTGTGGGTAAGATATAGTCTTGCCCACACTCGCTTTTTGAAGTCATTAGTCATTAGTCATTAGTCATTAGTCATTAGTCATTAGTTATGAGGAAACAGGAAGCAGGAAGAATTAAAGATAAATTTATAATTTGAAAGTGTTTTTGGTTGAAAAAAGCAGTCCTGATCCCACGGGTTTTTATACGAGTTTTTTCTGGGAAATACTTCGTTGCAGCTAGCAGTTGAGGCAAAAAAAAGATCGGTATGAAAGTCGTATTCCATCCTCGACTTAAAAAGAACTTTTCCTGATTCCCTATTCCCTATTCCCTATTCCCTATTCCCTATTCCCTATTCCCTATTCCCTCAAATCCTTTGAATCCTTTGTACTGCTTAGTTTCCAAACTTTCTTCCTACGGGTAGAGTGCAACATAACGCCTTGTTACCTATGATGAATTTAAGTAAAAAATGTCAAGTTAGATACAGATAAGGAGAAACCCATGAGCGTTGAAGATAGAGCAAAGGCAACTGGCAAAAACATCGAAGGCGCTGCTCAAGAAGCCCTAGGCAATGTTACTGGCGACCCCAAGGATAAAGCTGAAGGCAAAATGAAGCAAAAAGAAGCAGAAGCGGGTCACGCGGTCGAAGATGTAAAAGATGAGATCAAAAAGAAAATAGACTGAGCCTAATACTAATTGAGAGGGTCGAGAAACCTGACCCTCTCAAATATTCAAAATGTTTTCAAAACGGAGGAAAAAAGGTGAGTTTATTGCAGCATAGTCGCAAAATGATTGTGGGTTTACTCTTGGTTTTAACGCTGGCTGTTACTACTGCCTGCGCCAGCGTTTCCGCCCAAAAACCGACTAATGTACCTGTAGCAATTGGTGGTACTCAGGGCTATTACGCGCAGCTAGAACGCGGTAACACCGTCGCAGGTCAAGATTTTGGTCAATGGGTAACAAAGACCGCTCAGGGCCTGGTTCAGGATGCTTACGTGCGCGACAACAACAAATTGGGAGTTGTAATTACCCCGCAAGTCCGCCCTAATGAAGTGAAAGATTTGGCGAAATCTTTAGCCCAAGGCTTTCACCACAATTTCCCAAATCAGGATTTAAGTGTTTTGGTTTACGCTCCTGACAAAAAACTGATTTTGACGGCTAAGTACGACCAGCAATCAAATCAGATTGAATACAAGTCTTGACCTGGTTACAAAGCTTCAAATATAGTCGCATGGCGGTTTAATATTCCGCAGTTTTTTGAAGGCGAAACAATTTCAATTTGAGACTTAAATGTTGTGTAGATTGGGAAACAATTACAATGAGTAGCAGCGATAATTACAAGCGTCAAATCATGAGCGATTTGGCACAGGGCGATAAAGAAATGATGCCGGAGACAACCGGTGAAGAGTACGAAAATTTTGACGATTTTGCTCAGAGAACTTCGCCGGATCAGCGCAAACAATTATTCGGGCGTTCTCTGAATCACGACTCGCTCCCGCCTGCCCAGTTGGAACCGGAATTGCAAAAGGCGATCGCCCAAATTAAGCCAAACGAACGCGACGACGTGGCCCGGGAGTTCTTCAAGCAGTTGGACAAGAGAGGATTGAACGATCGCCAATTGGAAAAGCAGCTAGGACTTTCTACCCACCACGCCAGTCGCATGACTGCTGACGATGTTACCAAGCTGGCCTCGTTTACCTATCACAATCACCCGGATATTTTCCGAGAAGTGCTAGCGCAACAGCCAAGTTTGATGAAGTTTTTGGGCAATCCAGTTGTTGCAGGTATTTTGGGAATAGTTGCTGCTAAATGGCTCAGCAATCGTAAATAATCTCGGAAGGACTAAAGTCCTCACTACAAACCTCTTTGATGGCGTTTGTAGTGATGACTTTAGTCCTGATTTTTTTATGATGACTCAAGTTATCACTACAAATTCGTTGATACAATATGATACTAAATCCCGAAAGTTAAAATATTAATGATTCCGCTAGTTGCTGTTCGGGTGAGTAAAACCCACTGCCAATTACCCACTCCAAATTTGCGATCGCCAATTACTAATTCTTGCTCAGATTTAAAAATAGCTGCACAGCAGTCAACAGCCCTACACCTGACACTCCGCAAAATTAAATGTAGGATGAAGTCTTGCCGTGAATCAGAAAAAAAGATGAACATATCCACTATTTGGCGAAAACTCCGCAGCCAGCAAGCCTTCTGCTTTGCTGCACTCCTCGCAGGTTGCCTGGTATTTATCGGTTGTTCCCCCGCCCAGTCAGTGGCTGGCAATTCAGTCGATCCCAAGTTGAAAGAGCAAGTTTTGCAGATTATCCGCGAAAACCCCCAAGCAATTTTAGATTCGGTACAAGCGTACCAGCAACAGCAGCAGCAGTCTCTCAAAGCAGCGCAGGAGTCATTTTTTCAGGAGATGAAAACAAATCCCAAATCTGCGATCGGGGATTCTCCCACCACCGGCTCGGCTTCGCAACAGATTGTACTTTTAGAATTCTCTGACTTTCAATGTCCATTTTGTGCACGCGCTCACGATAATGTCAAGCAGTTTATGGCAAAACACCAGGACAAAGTTACTTTAGCCTACAAGCATTTTCCCTTGAGTTCAATTCACCCTCAAGCGCTGCCAGCAGCTAAAGCAGCTTGGGCTGCTGGGCAGCAGGGCAAATTCTGGGAATATTACAGCGCTTTGTTTGAAGGGCAGAAACAGTTAGGCGAGGAATTTTACGGATCGATCGCCCAAAAGCTCAATCTCAAATTAGATAAATTCAATAGCGATCGCAACAGCCCCGCCGCCGAAGCAGCCATTCAGAAAGACGTGCAACTGGCTCAAAAACTGGGTATCGAAGGCACTCCATTCTTTATTATGAACGGCAAAACTTTCTCCGGTGCTGTCGAGATTTCTGAGATGGAAAAGATTCTCGCTAGCGTGTCGAAATAAAAGAGAAAGAGACATCAAAAAGTAAGTTTTTGGGTTTTTTTAACTTTTTGGTTGCAATCTCAATTCTGCGTCTGTTAAGATGGGTTCCCAGGCTGGTGTCTGGGAACAATAAAAAAGCAAGTAAGTAAAAGGAAGAAGAAAGTTCGGCAGCGGATTGTGAAACGGATGTAACGGATGTAATGCCGATCGGGAAAAAGGCTTTAGTTATGCTTATTTACAATCCAGATACAAAAACTGCTCGGTAACGGTAGCAGTCAAATTGGTATGATGCCGCCTGGGTGAGAAGTTCCGGCTTCTACAACTACATTACTCTGTAAACTGTCAACTGCCAACTGTCAACTGTCAACTATGGAGGCTACTCCCATGCAATCCTTGACATCTCCAACCGATCGCACCAGTGGATTATAGCGGTTCTCAAGCGTGGTGAGGTATGCCCACGGAGGCCACGGAGGCCACGGAGCCCTATGCCGGATATTACCTCATATGAGAGCTCGAAAGGCTATACATCTCTCAAATAATTATCGCTTCACAGACATCCTGCCTGTGAAGCGATAATTTTGGGAAAAGTCTATAAGTAATTCATCGGATGCGATCGAATTTTTGATTAGACAGCAGCCAACTCAGGAATCGGGCGCTTGCTGTGACGGATACCCTCGATCGCAAGAGCGTAATCCTTCGCCTTAAACACAGCAGAACCCGCGACGATCGCATTTGCGCCCGCTTCCAGCACCTGCCAAGTATTGTTCGCCTTCAAACCGCCATCCACCTCGATCCAAGGATCGAGACCTCTCTCATCGCACATTTGGCGCAGCTTGCGAATTTTCGGCAACACACCGGGGATAAAACTCTGACCGCCAAAACCCGGATTGACGCTCATAATCAGCACCAAATCGCAAAGTTCCAGCACGTGCTCGATCAACTCCAGCGGTGTCGAAGGATTCAGCACCACACCAGCTTGCTTGCCCAATTCCCGAATTTGACCGAGGGTGCGGTGCAAGTGAGGCGAAGCATTGTGCTCGGCGTGAACCGAAATAATGTCAGCACCAGCCTTAGCGAAGTCCTCGACGTACTTCTCCGGCTCCACAATCATCAGGTGGACATCGATTATTTTGGTGGTAACAGGACGAATTGCTTCGACAATCAGCGGCCCGATAGTAATATTAGGAACAAAGCGACCGTCCATCACATCTACGTGAATCCAGTCAGCCCCGGCTCGATCGACAGCCTGAATCTCTTCTCCGAGACGGCTAAAATCGGCTGATAATATTGATGGAGAAATAACGATCGGTTTTTGAGATTTGGTCATGGCTTGCGTCTGTGTCTCCTGTCTCCTGTGCTGTATCCAGTTTATCAAAATACGGCGATCGGGGTCGAAAAGTTGTGAATAATAGGTAGGGGCAGGTTTAGCGGAAAAATTTTGCCTCTAACAGCCACACTTTGTGCAAAACCTGCCCTGCTCTCCGAATTTTGGTTTAGGAGATAAATTTTCCGTCTAACAAATAACTTTTGTGCAAAACTAGACCTGCTGCAAATTTTCAGTAGCCAATTATGAAAAATACAGATCCCTTAGACAATCCCGAACTCGATCGTGCAAGTCTGTTTGTATTAATGATCCCAGTCATCGGCTTTTTCCCCGCCCTGTGGAATCTTTACCGCCGTCAGGGCACCCCCGAACGCCAAGCCGTCAGCCGCTTGGCAATTGCCCTTGCTTTTAGTTGGCTCTTAGGACATATTCTTTTAGAAGCGGGAGCGATTTCTGCGGAATCTCCGACACTTGCCATGTTATTAATGAGTAGCCTGTTCACAACCAGCTATTTCATCGTCGCTCTGGGACTGATGGTTCGCCTCTGGAAGCGTCAACCGCTATGGTTGCCCGGAATTAGCCGCGTAGCCGAGCAAGTGGTCGGCAAACATTTATCATAATTTAGGGTTCCTTTAAGCCCCTACTGTATTGATTAGAGTGCGTCTTCAGCTTGATACTACATATTGCCATGATCTTTTTTATTTTTGTTGTGTGTGAGGAAGCCAGTGCCAGTTCAAAAAACTCCTAATCAAGACCCTATCCAACAATCAACTGCTCAACCTCCAACCAAAAAATCGAACCAGCCACATCGAGGCCGTTGGCTGGGTTTTGGTTTTGGTTTGGCTGGAGTAGCCATGCTCTCAGCCACCGCCGGAGCGCTGCTAGCCGTCTCTCTTTCCACAACACCGCTTCAGCAACAAAAGTTGAGCCCTGAAGAAGCGGCGGTATTTTCTCAAGGCGACATGGCAAAGCTCAGCATGAAGATGCCGGAGCTAACTCGCCCAGTTAATATTTTAGTTTTAGGACTTAAGGTTCTGAGTTCAGACCTCGACGGCCATCCCGATAAAGAGCTGGGATACGATGTCTGGCAAAACTCTTTCAAGGGCTTAACCGATACCATGCTGTTGGTGAGGTTTGACCCTCAAAATAAAAGATTAAGCGTGCTTTCCATTCCGCGAGACACCCGTACCTATGTTGAAGGTAGGGGTGTCGTGAAAATCAACGAAGCTAATTACTACGGCGGCCCGGCTTCGTCAGCGAAGTCAGTCAGCGGACTGCTGGGCGGCGTGGGAATTGACCGCTATGTCACAGTCAATATTCAAGGCATCAAAAGTTTGGTAGATGCCCTTGGTGGGATTACTATTAATGTCCCTAAAGACATGAAGTATACCGATCAAAGCCAGCATTTATATATTGATTTAAAGGCTGGCAAACAGCGTCTCAACGGCGAACAAATCGTGCACTATTTGCTTTACCGACACGACGATTTAGGCGATATCGGGCGGGTACAGCGCCAGCAATTGTTGATGCGGGCTTTTGTTGAAGAGCAAGTTAATGTTGGTTTGCTGTCTCGCTTGCCGAAGATTTTGTCGGTGATTCAGTCTCACCTTGATACGAATTTGACTATAGAAGAATTGGTAGCTTTGGCTGGTTTTGCTACTCAAACCGATCGCGCTGGCGTGCAGATGTTGATGGTTCCCGGCAAATTCAGCGATCCTAAGGACTACAAGGCAAGTTTTTGGTTGCCAGACCCAAATGCGATCGAAACTATGGTGGCAGAGCATTTTGACTTCGGTCAAAATACTTGGACAATCGAGAATGCTGATTCGACTTTTCTGAAGGTGGCGATTCAAGACAGTACGGGCGATCGATCGGCTGTTGAAGATTTTGTCACAACTTTAACTCGGTCAGGCTATCGGAATGTTCAGGTTTATAAACCTTGGTCTGAACCGCTAGACGTAACAACAATTGTAGCTCAAGACGGCGACATTAAAGGTGCCCAAGCGATTCGCCAGTCTTTGGGTTTTGGAGAGGTGCTAGTTGAGAGTACCGGTGCTTTGCAGTCGGATGTGACAATCAGATTGGGTAAGGATTGGTTGAGTAAAAAAACTCAGTCTGGCGACTTTAAGTCTTTTTAAACTGGGTTTTAAATTCATTTGTAGGGACACAGCAGTGCTGTGTCCTGTTTTTTATGACTTCACATGATCTGATTCCCGATCGGCTAAAAATCCCTCAATTGAGCCGTTGTCACAGCAACTTCCTTAATCTGGGAACCCCGGCGCACCTTCAGTTTCAGAATTTGACCAATTTTGCTGTTTTCCACCAAATTTTGCAACTGTTCAGGCTGAGTCACTTTCTCGCCCTCAATTTGAACGATGACATCCCCCTTGCGAACCCCCGCTTTCTCAGCAGGCGTATTGGGTACAACTCGCATCACCAACACACCTGTAACTTCCGGGACAATCACAGGAGCATTGGGGTCAGCATTATTCTCTTTGGCCATTTCTGGAGTCAAAGCAATCATCTGAATCCCCAAAAACGGGTGGCTGACTTGTTCTCCCTTGGCTAATTGCGCGTAGATGGCCTTGGCTTTGTCGATCGGAATTGCGAACCCAATACCCATTGCATCGGCTCGAATCGCCGTGTTGATACCAATCACTTCTCCTCTGCTGTTTAACAGTGGGCCGCCGGAATTGCCGGGATTGATGGCCGCGTCGGTTTGAATGAAATCGAGCCGCTTGTCGGGAATGCCGACGGCTGCGCTCGATCGTTTGAGGGTGCTGATAATGCCTAAAGTGACGGTGTTGTCAAATCCCAGCGGGTTGCCCACGGCGATCGCCCAATCACCCACTTTCACCGCATCGGAATCTCCCAGTGTTGCCACGGGTAAGTTGGCTTCTTTAGTATTAATTTTGACAACAGCCAAATCTGTTACTTCGTCAGTACCTTGGACTTCTCCTGGAAATGTCCGGCCGTCGTTTAAGGTGACAGTTACTCGATCGGCTTTGTCAACTACGTGAGCATTGGTTAACACAATCCCACTTTTGTCAATGATGAAGCCGGAACCTTGACCGCGTAAGCGTTCTTCTCTGGGAGTTTTGTTGCGCGGATCTTCTTCCAAAAATCTACGGAAGAATGGGTCTTCCATTAACGGGTCGAGGTTGCGGCTGACAGTGCGCTCGGTATCAATGCGGACAACTGCCGGCCCGACTCGATCGACTGCCGCTGTCACAAAACTACTGGTATCTGCCGCCACCTGCGCGGGGAGTACGGCTGTTTGAGGCTGTTCCCGCAAGTTGGGCGGATTTTTGCCGTCAACGGCCCAAGCGGGTGCAGCATCGATGAAGAGAGCACTCAGGGCGATCGTCATTCCGAAGATTAGGGCGAACCAGCGAGTACCGATTCGGGGTGCGGGGTCAAAAAACTTAAATAGTCGCATAGCGTCAATCTCTGTTAGTCTGGGTTATTCTGGTAAAGGTGTGCGATCGGGCGGACTCAATAATCTGCCGCTATGAAAATCCTAAATATATTTAGACAGCTACAATACACGAGTCTGGAGCCAGCACAAACTCAACATATTCTCAATTCTAACTTGAACAATTTCCCTAGTAATACCAGTTTCAAAAAAAATGCAACTCTAGTCCCGCACTCCCAACCATTAAAAAATCACTCATTCCCAATTCTTCAATTCTTCAATGGCATAACCCCGATGATTATATCTGATACTTCTACTGACAAATCCTTGCCCTCAAATTCCCACCATCATCACGGCGATGAATCAGTCCACACTCACCATCACGATGAAGAATCCATGCGGCGGCTAGTTAATCGCTTATCTCGGATTGAGGGACACGTCCGTGGGATTAAAACAATGGTGCAAGAAAACCGTCCCTGTCCCGAAGTTCTCGTGCAAGTTGCTGCGGTTCGAGGCGCGCTCGATCGTGTAGCGAGAATCATTCTTGACGAACATTTAACTCAGTGCATTGCCAGAGCAGCTAAAGAAGGCAATATCGATACGGAAATAGAAGAGTTGAAAGCTGCTTTGGATCGGTTTTTACCTTAGCCACTGCCAATTTTTTACAGATAGCAACCGCGCCAGACGTTTAGGAAGTTCTGGCGATCGATCGCTCTCCTCATGCAATTAATTGCAACGAAATGTCTCACGCGACGATAACTAAAGGCTGCCTTATTCCTGCTTTTTAACCTGAGCGAAGCGAGCCTTCTTCACTTATTCCTTCTGACTATCGACAATCTAACGGCGACGCACCTTACACATATAGCCTTTCTCAGAAAGATGAGGTACTATCCGGCATAGGGCATAGGGCATAGGGCATGGGGCATAGGGCATAGGGCATACCTCACTTTTTTGAGAACCGCTATAGTTGAAGAAACAAACCCCAAACTTATGTGGTAGCACTATTTTCGATCAATGGTATTAACAGGAATGACCCCAAAGAAACCCGGTTTCTGCGAGAAATCTTGGTTTGGTAGCGAAGTATCTAGTCAGAAACCGGGTTTGTGACCCGCGCCCGTAAGTCCTAGTGAACAAAGAATTAGTGAGTTTCTAGTGACAACGGAAATCATCAACAGCTTCAAAGTCTGAGTATCAACAATTAGACGGTGATTAACCAGACTTCGGATGAACTGTCTAACTGTCTAGACTTTCGTCAGCTTGCCTTTTAACTGGTATCTAACTGTTGCGTAAACGGCTTTATAGGAAGCCTCTATGCTATATTCCTGCTGCAGCAACCACTCTTGAATTTCTCCATAGCTTTTAAAGCCTTTCTGGGGGTCGCTGAGGCGCATCGCCAAACTAGCACGGGCCAGAGGAGGAATTGCGGGCTTGCGGCCGCCGCTGTGCTTGGTTTCCAGGAGTCCTTCGAGTCCGTCAGAGCGGTACTTTCTCAGCCACCGCTGCACAGTAATGCGGTTTACGCCGATCGTCATTGCCAATTCTTTAACTGTCTTAACGTGACAAATTTTGAACAGATAAAGTGCTTGAATCTTTTGAAAGCCGCTTGCCGTTTTTTGTTCGGTTAACAGGTTTTTTAGTTCTTCTGTGGTCTCTGTGATGCTAAGTTTACATACTCCAGCCATATCAATTACCTCACGGGGATTCGCAATCTACAATTGTTTTTTTTGACTAGGTATAAAAATTATATCCCCTCCTAAACGCTCGCCTTTTGCTTGCTAATAAAGCAATACAAAAGCTATCTAAATTAAACTTTTTCAGTCCTGGATTTACTAAGAGGCTCAGAAGCCTTTTTTTTAAACCGGGAGCAAGGGCTGCAACGCGTCTTTTGATAAAAAACCCAGTTTCTGGGTCAGTTTGGTATTTGATGGCACAAGCGTCATTGCTAATACTGATATCAGTTAACCGCTCGAATGCAACATTAGCTGCAATAGTTGACTGTTAAGGAATATCATTTATTCTCTTTTTGCTAAACATATAGCGGTTCTCAAAAAAGTGAGGTATGCCCTATGCCCTATGCCCTATGCCCTATGCCCTATGCCCTATGCCCTATGCCCTATGCCGGATAGTACCTCATCTTTCTGAGAAAGGCTATATATCATGATTTTTCTAGTGTTTATTTGTGATTTATGCAAAGGTATTGGCGATTTTTTTCCTTAGCAGCTAGGATGCAGCCTTGGTCTGTAAAGGAGCCGGTAGCACTTTTATGCACAGATTCTCCTACTCCCAGAAGTGTATTTCTGGCTTTCCCTTTGTGAGAAATCCTGAGATATCAGCACTCTGATGGGCAGGATTGGGTCGCGCCGAGTGACGGTGCAACCAGCTTTCCTGCTGCGGGCAGGTCTCTGTGAAACTACTGACTTGATTGCCTGTTGAGTTAAACACGCCGACGGTGGGATTGTCAAATTTTCATCATTACAGTACCAGTATCGGCTATTTTTCCCTGTCTGGCGTGATCGAAACGGTTGTTCCTATGTGATGCTACTAACAAAATTTAGTGATTGTTGTCACACCAACACTCAGTAAACTCAACTAGCAACAAAAAGTTATGACCTCGATCGCACTTTCCAGCGAGAATTCTTTGATTGAGTTAGGAAGTACGATGACATTGTTGTGAAAAATTTTTAATTTTATTTTTTTAATGCAATAAAAAATTCTGTTTGATCTTTCACCTTGCCCAAACGGTCTAGGGAAGTCTGGCGCTGTAAATATTTCAGCATCTCAAGTCTAAAATGGCAGAACATCCGGTGCAACCAGCTTGCTGAGAGTATTCTGCATTTAAAAGGTGTAGAGAATCCATAATGAACGTTGACGAACTGCTCAAGCTATACGCCATAGGAGAAAGAAATTTTAGTGGGGTCTACCTGCACGAAGTCTACCTCTACGAAGCAGAATTGATTGGAGCCAATCTGTATGAAGCCGACATGATTGGCTCCAATCTCAGCAAAGCCAAACTCAGCAGAGTCAACTTTGGCAAAGCCAATTTGTGCAAGATCAATTTGAGCAGAGCAGATTTAGCTGGAGCCGACCTCACTGAAGCACTTTTAGCTGAAGCTAACCTGTATCGAGCTGAGTTGATGGGAGCAAATCTTAGCAAAGCAGACTTGAGCGGAGCTTCCCTGATCCAAGCAACTTTAATTGGAGCAAATATATCTCGGGCAATACTCAGCCGCGCAGACTTGCACGGAGTAAATCTTTACCAAGAACTTGGGTTTAAAGCCCCGTCCTCAAAGGACGGCTTTTATTTTTATAGGCACAAACTGCCATAAAGTGCTAATATGGTTGCATGATAACACTAGAGTACAAGTTTAAAGGTAAACCAGCGCAGTATCGGGTCATCGACGACATGATCCGAACCGCTCAGTTTATCCGAAACAAAGCTCTACGTTATTGGATGGATAATCAAAATGTTAAGTTGTCAGACCTCTACAAACAATGCGCCATATTGGCTAAAGAGTTTGAATGGGCCCGAAAACTTAACTCGATGGCGCGTCAGGCTTCGGCTGAACGTGCCATTTTTGCTGTCCA
>Ga0209591_10004979_pt1 | contig 14918 bp, 17 predicted proteins | sample MAT01_FD_187207 | JGI IMG/M metagenome (GOLD analysis project Ga0209591, IMG submission 187207) | Freshwater microbial communities from Lake Fryxell liftoff mats and glacier meltwater in Antarctica - MAT-01 (SPAdes) (version 2) | ecosystem: Environmental > Aquatic > Freshwater > Ice > Liftoff... | reverse complement strand
TGGGTATTATTACAGCGGCATTGATTGCAGGAGGGAGCATTACTGAATTCAGTCAAATGCCCAATTGGGTACCCATCGCCTGTTATGCCGCCATCGGAATAGGAACAATGAGCGGCGGTTGGAAAATTGTAAAGACGATGGGAACAAAAATTACAAAAGTTACTCCCTTTGAAGGTGTTGCCGCAGAAACTGCGGGTGCTGTTACCTTGTTTGTAACAGAAGCCCTGAAAATACCTGTAAGCACAACACATACTATTACCGGAGCTATTATGGGTGTAGGTGCCACCAAAAGACTTTCTGCTGTACGGTGGGGTGTAACCTTAAGTCTTGTTTGGGCATGGGTACTAACCATTCCGATTAGCGGGTTGCTGGCAGCAGGTGTTTACTTTGTAGTTAAACTTTTTATTTAATCATTTCATACTCATTAAATAAAAAATCCTGACTTTTGTCGGGATTTTTTATGAGTAAAATATTAGTTACAGGCGGCTGCGGCTACATCGGATCTCACACTATCGTTGACCTTATTGAAAATGGCTACGAAGTTATTTCTGTAGATAACAACTCCCGGTCAAACGACAATGTGCTGAAGGGCATTGAGCAAATAACCGGGGAAAAAGTAAAAAACTATAAAGTTGACCTCTGCAACTTCGATGACACATTCGCCATTTTCCAGGAGAATGAAGACATCACCGGCATTATCCATTTTGCCGCATATAAATCAGTAGGTGAATCGGTTAACAAACCGCTGATGTATTTTGAGAATAATCTTACTTCCTTAATCAACCTGCTGAAATGTGTGCAGGAGTTTCAAACACCACATTTTGTTTTTTCCTCTTCCTGTACGGTGTATGGCAACCCGGATGAAATTCCCGTAACGGAAAAAACGGTTCTTAAACCGGCAGAATCGCCGTATGGCTATACTAAACAAATGGGTGAACAAATTGTAAATGAGTTTGCCAAAAGTTCCGGTACGCAAAGTATCCTCCTACGATATTTTAATCCTGCCGGTGCACACCCTTCCATTGCTATTGGAGAAATGCCGGCGGGTAAACCAGAAAATCTAATCCCTGCTATTACACAAACGGCTATCGGCCGCATTGCTAAGTTATCTGTACATGGTAGCGATTACCCGACCAGGGATGGCTCCTGCATCAGGGATTATGTTCATATCTGCGATCTGGCCAATGCTCATACTTTGTCATTAAAATATTTAGAAGGAGAAAAAAGCACCCGGGTCTGTGAAGTCTTCAACCTCGGCAGTGGCAATGGAGTTTCCGTACTGGAAGCTATTCATGCTTTTGAAAAAGTAAGTGGTGTAAAACTGAATTATGAACTCGGCCCCCGTCGTCCTGGTGATGTAGTAGCCGTGTATGCCAATAATGATTTGGCAAAGGAACTGCTTGGGTGGAATCCAAAATTTTCCTTAGAAGAAATGATGGCCACTGCCTGGAAGTGGGAACTGCGGCTTAAAGCGGATGAGACGGTATTTACCAGTCAGCCGGGGGAGCTTAATTAGCAATAATCAATTGGCAATGGACAAAAGGTAAAGCCCTAAACTGCATTTTAGTTTAAAAAATATTTTGTGGCTGCAATTAGCGTAAAACATACTAAAGTTTACAAGCTGGCATTTGATTTAGCAATGGAAATTTTTGAAGTCACTAAAAAATTGCCGAAAGAAGGAACTTATTCTCTTACCGATCAAATCAGAAGATCCTCAAGAAGTGTTTGTATTAATCTTATTGAGGCTTATAGAAAGAAACGTTACCCCGCACATTTTGTATCGAAGGTTACGGATAGCGATATGGAAAACTCGGAAACATCCGGCTGGCTGGATTTTGCGTTGGCCTGTAAGTATATCGAAACTAATCAGCATCTAAATTTCACACTTAAAAATGAAGAAATCGGCAGACTACTAAACCACATGATAAACAACCCTGATAAATATTAACCATTGCCCATTGTCTATTGCCGATTGTCTATTGCCGATTGACCCTTACATTTGCCCCACCTTCCCTCAAGCTACGTCGGGTAAGCCAAAAAATAAATAATTATGCTAAAAGAAATCCAATCAACAGGAAATAAAGATACCCGCAGTGGTTTTGGTGATGGCATTGTGGAAGCAGCAAGAAAAAATTCAAATATTGTTGCATTAACGGCTGACCTGGCAGGTTCACTCAAGTTGAACCAGTTTATGAAAGAATTTCCTGACCGTTTTATTCAGGTTGGAATTGCTGAAGCCAATATGATTGGCATTGCTGCAGGATTAACGATTGGCGGAAAAATTCCTTACACAACCACCTTCGCCAATTTTTCTACCGGCAGGGTCTACGACCAGATTCGTCAGTCCGTTGCTTACAGTGGCAAGAATGTAAAAATCTGTGCTTCACATGCAGGGTTGACATTGGGAGAAGACGGAGCTACTCACCAGATATTAGAAGATATTGGTTTGATGAAAATGATGCCCGGCATGACAGTGATTGTTCCCTGCGACTATTCACAAACAAAAGCAGCTACCGAAGCTATTGCAGATTATAAAGGGCCTGTATATCTCCGTTTTGGCAGACCAGTATGGCCCATCTTTACCAGCGACAGACCTTTCGAGATTGGTAAAGCCCAGCAATTCTCCGAAGGAACTGATGTTTCTATTTTTGCCTGCGGCCATTTGGTATGGAATGCAATACAGGCCGGTGCTATTTTGCAGGAAAAAGGAATCAGTGTAGAAGTAATAAACATCCATACCATCAAACCATTGGATGAAGAAGCAGTTTTAAAATCGCTTCGCAAAACAAAATGTGCCGTTACTGCCGAAGAGCACAATGTCATTGGAGGATTGGGTGATGCCATTGCACAGGTTGCTGCTAAAAACTTCCCTATACCGATTGAGTATGTTGGTACAAAAGACACGTTTGGCGAAAGTGGCAAACCAACTGATTTGCTGAAAAAATACGGCCTGGATATACCAGACATCGTTGTGGCCGCTGAAAAAGTGATGGCGAGAAAAAATGCTTAATTTTAGAAAAAGTATTTTATGGCTGTTGATATTAACCAATTACTTTCCCTTCCTCAAAACCAGAGAAGAAAGATAGCTGAAAAACTGTGGGATAGCCTTTCTCCAAGTACTTCCACTGTGAAACTATCAAAAGAAGAAGTAACAATTCTGGAACAACGCTGGGAAACATATATTTCAGGTAAAACAAAATTCTACTCAAGTAAGGAAATGCAAAAAAAAGTTTTTGGCAAAAAATAATTGATGGTTTCTCAACAATATATTCTCAAATATTCCGGCGAATAAATAGAAGACCTCTCGGAAATTGCAAAACATTATGAGGAAATAAATGCTTCGTTAAAAACCAAATTAGAGGCGGCTGTTTTAAAAACCCAATTAGACTTGTTGAGAAATCCTTTTGCTTTTTCCAAAGTTAATTTCAAAGATTTTCGGCGCATTCTTCTTAAAAAATTTCCTTATAAAATGATTTACAGGGTTGATGGTGAAAAAATCCATGTATTTGCGGTATTTCATCAGGCCCGTTCGAACCGCTATGTCCGAAACCAGTTGAAGAAATAACCTGGTTTTAGTGATATTCTCCCACAACTTTTTTATTTTTAAGAATTGAAGTTCATTTTAAACAAACCCACTTTCCAGTATTCTAACCGAACCAAAGCCCGACATCAATGTCCCTGACAACAACAAGCGATAGTGAATTGCTGGTACAGTTCCGTAACCCTGTTACGAAAGAAAGAGCTTATACCAGCCTTATAAAAAAATACCAGGAAAAACTCTATTGGCATATCCGCCGCATGGTGGTAGAGCATGAAGATGCAAATGATGTGCTTCAGAACGTCCTGATCAGGGTGTGGAATGGCCTGCAGAATTTCCGGGAGGATAGCCAGCTCTACACATGGCTCTACCGGATTGCAACCAACGAATGCCTGACCTATCTGGAACAGCAGAAAAAAAGGTCGTCCGTCAGCCTGAGCGATGTAGAAAGCGGACTAAGTAATAAGATAAAGGCAGACAAGCATTTTGATTCACAGAAAGTGGAATGGAAATTGCAGTTAGCCATCCAGCAATTGCCTGACAAACAGCGAATTGTATTTGGTTTGCGGTATTATGATGAAATGCCTTACGAACAAATGAGTCGTGTACTGGAAACCAGTGAAGGGGCTTTAAAGGCCAGTTACCATCATGCCGTCAAAAAAGTTGAGGATTATATGCTAAATCATTAAACTTTGACCGTTGGAAACCATCCTATTAACCGTTCTGCCTTGCTGAGGCTTCGCAGAATAAACTAAAAATGACCCGGAAAGACAACATATTGCAAGAACTGAATGAGTTGAACAGCACATTGGCAACCATCACCCCGCAGAACCCCTATACAGTTCCTGTGGGATATTTTGATGGATTGGCTGCCAGGGTTCTCAACCGCATCAAAGCAATGGAAGCCGCCAATGCGGTGGAAGAGTTGGGTTATTTATCTCCTGTGTTAAGTGGTATTTCTAAACAACAGCCTTTTTCTGTTCCGCAAGGATACTTTGAAAGGCTTGCAGAAAAGGCAATGCAATCTATTAGTGAAAGCAGCGACTATCAAACAGCAAATGAAGAAATGGAAACACTTTCTCCTTTGTTGAAAGGTTTGAAAAAAGAAATGCCTTACGCCGTTCCGCAAGGATACTTTGATGGGCTTGCAGATAAAGCTCTGCAGGCTGTTAATCAAAACAACGATTACCAGACAGCTAAAGAAGAATTAGCAACACTTTCTCCGTTGCTAAGTGGTTTGAAAAAAGAAATACCTTACACTGTTCCGCAAGGATACTTTGAATCACTATCTGAAAATATCAGCAAAGAGGAAAGTAAACCGGCAACAAAAGTTATTTCAATTACCAGCCGTAAATGGTTCCGTTATGCAGCGGCGGCTCTAGTTATTGGTATGATAATAACGACCGGCCTTTTATTCTTCGGCGGTGGTGAAAAAGAGCCGGGCGGTAAAGCATTGGCTAAATTTACCCGTGATGTAAAGAAAATGAATGATACACAGAAAGAAAACCTGATAGATTTTATTGATGTCGGCATGAATGGTGATGAGACAGCACAGGTTTCTGTTAACGATAAATCTGATGAAGTAAAAAATCTGTTGCAGGGTATTTCTGATGACGAACTGAAAGATTTCCAGGAACAAACAGAAGATGTTCAGGATGTCTTAATGACAAACTAAGCGAAAATGAAAAAGTGGTTACTAATATTATTTGTATTCTTACTTCCCGGTTTTGCAGCATTGGCGCAGAATGAAGAGCCTGTGAAGGATGCAGGAAAAATCCAGGAAAGAATGAGAGAATATATCCAGAAAAAACTGGGTCTTTCAAGAGGCGAGACAGAACGATTTTCCCCGGTTTTTGTCCGCTACTTCCGTGAGTTTGCACAAACACATAAACAAAACAAAGGAGACCGGCTGGTGATGCAACAAAAAATAATTGAACTCCGCTTACGTTACCGTGGTGAGTTTAGACAAATTATGGATGAACAACGGGCTAACAAGGTTTTCCAGTATGAAGATAATTTCCGCCAGGAAGCAATAAAAATCATAAAAGAAAACAGGGGAGACAGGACACAGCCCCGCAGGTCAAGAGCTATTCTTTTAGAATAAAAACATTTTATAGTATCACAATATTAACCGCCGGCTTCTGAAGCCGGCGGTTTTAGTTATATCCTTACCTAAACTGATAAACAGGATTTTTTACATCATGATAAAATAAGAAAGTCCATTTTTCTTTTTCTCCTCTCTCCCACCATTGTTGCCGCAGCTCCATTGCTTTCTTTCCATCAAAATCATACTTGGCAGCAAACTTATGTTTCATCTGTTGCAACTGGGGTGCATCATCCGCACCATAGAAAATTGTTTCCTCATTTTCTTTTATCCAAAAAACCTGGTGGTGGGGTGAATGGGCGCCGGTAATTTCGTAATGAATATAATCATCAATCGTTCCGTTGCCGTCGAGCAAAAATACTTGTTCCGCATTTTGAAGGCATATTAATTCTTCTGTTATAAAAGAGGGAAATCCTTTTTCAAAAGCGAAAGCCAGTTCAGAACGTTGCAAATAGTAAGTAGCATCAGGCAATGAAAGTCGTCCACCGAAACCTTCTCTTTCAATTCCCACTGCACCTGCATGGTCTTTATGCAAATGCGACATCAGCACCTTCGTTACTTCAGAAGGATTGATACCGGCATCCATCAGGTTTTGATGAAGTTGCAATGTTCCGTTCTTTTCAAAGCCAAGCCCGGTATCAAACAACAAAATATCTTTTGAAGTAATAACAACGAAGGGTTGAATTTCTACCAATAGACTGCCCACTGGTCGTGACTGTAAATTATCTTTAGTATCATCAAATGGCACAAACAATTTTGATTTATCAATGGTGAAGGTGCCTTCGGAAAGTGGGATGATTTTCATATTGCTGATTGCTGCAAATTAGCGTAAAACCATCTGCCGGTCAGCATCCAGCCGTATTAAAATAAAAAGAAGAATGGTGAAGGTTAGTAAAGAAGTGCCTCCGTAACTAACGAAGGGAAGGGGGATGCCAATAACCGGTGCCAGGCCGATTGTCATTGCTACATTAATAGCTATATGAAAGAAAAAGACTGCTGCTACTCCATAGGCATAACACCGGCTGAATGTGCTTCGCTGCCGCTCTGCAACAGTCACTATCCGGAAAAGAAGTATCAGGTAAAGGCCCAGCAGTACAACGCTTCCGGTAAAACCAAACCCTTCTCCTACCGTACAAAAAATGAAATCAGTACGTTGTTCCGGCACAAAATCATACCTCGTTTGTGTAGCTTTCAATATTCCTTTTCCAAATACCCTTCCACTGCCGATAGCAATTTTTGATTGCCTTACATTATAACTACTGCCGCTTTCTTTTTTCTTTTTTGTTTCTTCTACAGTTTCTGAATCCCCTTTTTTCTCATAAGGATTATCCTTTCCAAATAAATCATAAATACGTTCTACCTGGTGCTTTTGTAATACGTTTTTAAAAATATATGGAACAGCAAACCGCTGAATACCGACACATAGCACCCACAACAATATGATGGTGGTAAGGATACTACGTCGGCGTTTTATCTGCCTTCGAAGTATATAAGCAACTAATGCGGCTATCGCCGTTAGTATAATAGCAAGTGTGTTTAGCTCAATAACAATCGTAGCCACAATTAATGCTGCTATGACAAACCCTATCAAAAGAATTACAGAAGGCAACCCTTCCCGATACATAACGATAAAAAAAGAAAAGTAAACTAATGCCAATCCTGTTTCCTTTTGTAAAATGGCCAGTACCGCCGGCAATAATGCAATGCCGGCAGCGATTAATTGCGAACGGGTTTTTGAAAAATCTGTTTCCTGCCGGGAAAGATATTTGGCTAATGCCAGTGCCACGAAAATCTTACAAAACTCTGCGGGCTGAAAATTAAAAGCCCCCATTTTTATGATTGACTCCGTTCCTTTTATACGGGAGTGAAAAGGGAAAACCATCAGGAGCAGAAAAATGCCAATAATATATCCCAGGTTGGCGGTAGCAGAAAAAAATTTACTGTCGGTTAGTAAAATTAAAAAGCCAATACCCGTACCGATAATGAAAAAGTAAAGTTGCTTGCTATAATCAGTTTTAAACCGTAAAAAACTTTGAACCACTGAATCGCCTTCTTTATAGGTGGCAGCAAAAATGGCTGTTAAGCCAATTGCTACCAGCAAGAAATAAATACCTGCAAGGGTCCAGTCTATTCCTTTTGATATGGCAGGGTTTCGCTGGTTCATAACTTTACTTCGTAGCAGTATCTTTTTTATTGACAACAGGCTCTTTTTGTTTCTCAGGCACAACCATCTCTGTTTTTACCGGCTTCTTATTTTGAGTATCCTTTGGCTGTTTATTCTCTTTAGTTTTATCAGCCCTTATCTCTGCCTCTGTCGTGTTATCTTCCGTTTGAAGTGTGTCTTTAATATTTTTCATTTCATTCAATGCTCTTGCTTTTTGCAGCGAATCTTTTGCCTGCATCTTCTGCTTCATCAATGGTGGAATAAGATTTATGTTTGTCATTCTTTCTGCCAGGGCTTTCCTGTTTGCAGCAATAGTATCGTTAATATATTTCTCAATCATCAGGCTTACAATCGGCCCTGCATATGTACCTCCATATCTTCCGCTATTTTCCACCACACACATAATGGCAATCTTCGGATTTTCCCTTGGGGCAAAGGCACAAAAGAAAGAGTGATTCGGTTGTTTTACCAACTGCCCTTTAATATTTGCATAGTTTTCTACTGTTCCGGTTTTTCCGCAAACTACAATACCGGGTATTTTTGAACCACGACCGGTACCGATTTCCATTACACCCTGCATACCATCATGCACCGCCTCATAAATGCTGTCAGCTAAATTGATAGGGATTACTTTCTGTTTGTACTTATCCAGCAAGCCAAACTTATCACCGCCGTCTATTGAATCAACTATATGGGGAATATAATACCAGCCTTTATTGGCAATAAAAGCCATCTCGTTAGCTACCTGTAGTGGTGTCGCCGTTACCTCGCCCTGCCCTATGCTTACCGAACGAAAACTGCAAAAGCCCCATTTGCCAGGACCAAACCTTTTGGGATTATTAAAATATTCAGGAGTAGGGATGTTTCCTTTTTGTTCGGTTGGCACATCAACTCCTAATCTATGCCCCATTCCAAAAGCCGACATATAATTATCCCATACCCGCAGGCTGCTGTCCACATTAGGATACTTTGGATTATTAATAACCCGTTGCATTACATTGGCAAAATAAGTATTGCAGGAATGAGTAATGGCTGTTTTCAAGTAATAGGTGCCGGGGTCAAGACAGCCCATCGGCTTACTACTCCCACACCCATAAAAAGCACCGCTACAACTAAAAGTAGTTTTTGTAGTAATCACACCTTCTCCCAAACCAACCAAAGCCTGCAATGTTTTAAAAGTGGAGCCGGGTGCATAACTGGCATTCACGGCCCTATTCAACAATGGCAGCCGGGGATCTGTATATAATTCGGAAAAGTGTTGCCGCCTTTCTGTACCTGTTAAAAAATTAGGGTTGTAGGTAGGGCTGCTTACCATTGCAATGATACCGCCTGTTTTGGGGTCAATTGCAACGATAGAACCAACCTTGTTAGACATTAACTCTTCACCGAACTTTTGCAATTCTATATCCAGACTGGTGTATAAGTTATTCCCGGCTACAGCTTCTACGTCCATAGCCCCCTTTTCATAGGATCCCTGTATACGGTTGAAGTTATCTTTTATCAGCACCTGCATTCCTCTTTCGCCCATCAGCACTTTTTCATAGCTGGCTTCCAACCCGGTCATTCCTGCATAATCTCCGCTTACATAACCCTCTTCTGAATGTTTCTTGAGGTAATTAGTATCTACTTCACCAATGTACCCAACAATGTTGGCGGCAGCATCGAAAGGATAAGACCGGATAGGACGTTCCTGAATATAAAATCCATTTTGAAACCGCCAGATATTTTCCTGAATTCTCGCATATTTCTGAGGAGGCAGAGAAGCTTCAAAAACCGAAGGACGGAAAGATTTATTTTTTATAATGGCATTGACAATTCTTTTTCGGTATTCTGTCGTATCAATTTCCATCAACCGGCAAAAAAAAGTAATGTCAATTCCTTTGGCCAGAGAAGGTGTTACCATCAGGTCAAAAGTGAGTGTGTTGTTAAGGATAGCTTGCCTGCTTCTGTCCAAAACAAGGCCCCGCGGCGGATAGATGGTTTTCCGGAGAATAGCATTATCATCAGCCATCTGGCTGAATTTTCCCGAAACCACCTGCAGGTAGAACAGTTGGGCAATAATGACAACAAAAGCAAGCAGGAAGATAAGGCGAATGATACGGCTTCTTGATTGATTGAAAACAGACATAAAACGAGCTAAGGAATACGAGGTATGATCCCGATAGCTATCGGGAACGAAGTGAAGAATTAATTACAATTATGCAATGTACGAATTACGAAATGCGGTTTCCAAATCTATTTGTTAATAAAATTCTTTTTAAGAAATTTTTCTACTGGTAATCGCATCCGGATATAATTTATTACGCAGTGTTTGTCCGGAATTTTAGTTTTCTTGGAAACAATAATTCAGCAGTGAAGATGAGCAACATACTGATGCCGGTAGTGGCAACGACCTGGATCAAAAAATCAAGAAATCTTCCGCCGTCCAGCCACTCCAGAAAAATCATGTAGCCATGATGCAGTAAAGTCAGAATGAAAACATATACCGCATAAGGTGTCCATTGCATGGCTTTGGGCGAAGGTTCCCTGTAGTTAAACTCAGAAGCGTCTTTTGGCGTAAGAATATTGATGATAAAGGGTCTTACGTAGGCAATCAGTAAACAAGCTGCTGCATGCAGACCGGGTGTCATCATAAAATAATCGAGGATAAGACCAGCAAAGAACCCGATAACCAGCAGCCACATCCGGGAAACTGAGAATGGTAACCACAGAATGAACAGGAAATAAATATAAGGAGTAATGAACCGGTGCAGGTGCGGAATCTTATTCAGCACATATACCTGTAACAGTATAAAAACTACCAGCCGAAGGATATTTCTCAGAAAGTCACTCACCGGGGGGTTTTTTTTACTTGTTCGATTTTCTTTTTAGTTTCTGCATTTAGCTTACGCTGTTCTTCATATTCAATGTTTTCAATAACATGCACCTGTTGCAGGTTATAAAAATTGGCAGCTGTTTTAATTTTCAATAGGTACATTCCGGTAGTATTATCGAGTTTGATATCTGAAACAGTGCCCACCATGTAGCCGGGAGGAAAATTAAATGATACAGGACTTGTAAGTACTGTGTCACCTTTTTTAACTTCTTCAGTTTTAGGAATTCTCTTTAATGTTATATACCGGGGATCTTTACCGTCCCATTCAGCGGTGCCAAACTCTCCGGTTTTTTTCAACGAAGCACTTACAGAATTTTGCACATGCAGCAGGCTCATTACCTGGCTAAAGTTGGCACTTACGTTCACTACTACACCTACAGCACTTCCATCGGAGCCAACAACAGCCATATTATCTTTTATGCCCTGGCTGGCGCCCCTGTTTATCTGAATATAATTTTTTTGTTCATTGATTGTATTGTAAACCACTGTAGCAGGTCGGGATAAATAACGACGATAATTTCCCGGTGTATCATAAGAAACCGAATCCTGAGTCATCTTCATACTGGTATCCCGCTGCATAAAGTTGCGGGGCATCAGGTTTAGCAACGAATCATTAAAGCGATGCAGTCTTTGATTTTCCGCTTTCAGGGTAAAATAATCTTCTACCTTATTATACTGTGTATTGATGCGGCCTGTCATTTCATTGGCAATACCTAAAAACTTAGCCCTGTGAAAGTTGTTGTAACTGAACAAAAACCACAAAGCCACCACCTGTAATGTGAGGAAAGTGAAGAAGGTTCTGTAACGGCGAATGAAGAGGAATATATTACGCATACCCAAAATCCGCCAACTGGCGGAGCTTTGCAAAAATCATTATTGTTTGGATTTTTTCAATAACAAAAGAAATTATGTTTGTCTGGGACTTCTTATGCCCCTTCTTTGGAGGGGTTGGGGAGACCTTATCTCATCACAAACGGATACCTGTCATAATGTTTCAGGGCAATACCGGTTCCCCTCACTACACTCTTCAGCGGGTCGTCTGCTATATGCACCGGAAGTTTGATCTTATTATTTAATCTTTTATCAAGACCCCGCAATAATGCACCACCACCGGTTATATACAGACCACGACGATAAATATCTGCAGCCAGTTCCGGCGGAGTTTGTTCCAAAGCTTTAAGTATGGCTTCTTCAATTTTGAAAATGCTTTTGTCCAATGCTTCGGCTACTTCCTGGTAGCTAACCATTACTTGCTTGGGAATACCTGTCACCAGGTCACGGCCATTTACCGGGTAATCATCTGGTGGGTTGTCAATTTCTTTCATTGCAGCACCCACCTGGATTTTAATTTGTTCAGCAGTTCTTTCACCAATCAGCAAACTGTGGTAGCGACGAAGGGCTTCCATAATATCAGCGGTAAATTCATCTCCTGCAATACGGATAGATTGGTCACAAACTATACCGGCTAATGCTATAACCGAAATACCTGTAGTACCTCCCCCAATATCAATAATCATATTGCCCACCGGCTCTTCCACATCAATACCAATACCCAGCGCAGCTGCCATTGGTTCATGAATCAGGTAAACTTCTTTGGCTCCGGCCTGTTCAGCGCTGTCCCGAACGGCTCTTTTCTCTACTTCTGTGATGGAAGAAGGAATACATATCATCATCCGCCAGCTTGGGGGAAACAATTTCTTCTTGGGGTAAACCAATTTAATCAGCTCCCTTATCATGAGCTCGGCAGCGTTGAAATCCGCTATCACACCGTCTTTCAGCGGACGAACCGTGCGGATACTTTCGTGGGTTTTCTCATGCATCATCAAGGCCTTTTTGCCCACCGCCAGCACTTCTTTGGGATTATTGCGGTTAAGGGCAATGATACTCGGTTCGTTCACCACTACTTCGTCGTTATGTATTATGAGGGTATTGGCAGTACCCAGGTCGATGGCAATTTCTTGTGTAAACCAGTTAAAAAGTCCCATTAATTATTCTTGGATTTATTGAGGGCAAAGGTGGTGGAAATAATTTGAATTATCAAAGCAAAACCTTGCCAGACGTGGTTTTTTTTTGAGTTGCTGGTTTTGAGAAATTGTGGTTAAAAGAAATTTTGCGGTAGTAATCTTCAGAAATTTCCAGTAAATACAGTAGTCTTATTGCTGAACAAACTTGCCCTTTCGTTCTTTCATTTTGTCGCCTGAGGCGACATTGTATAACTGCAAAACAAAATATTTTGCAGAGCTGCATGCCGTAATTTTTTTCTTCTATCTTCAATCTATGCGAATCATTACAAGAACAGTTTTGATTTTATCGGTTGTCAGTTTGCTTGCTGACATTGCAAGTGAAATGCTATATCCGGTTATGCCGATTTATTTAAAAGAAATTGGTTTTACTGTTTTCTGGATTGGTGTTTTAGAAGGTGTGGTAAATTTTACAGCAGGCATCAGCAAAGGTTACTTTGGAAAGTTAAGTGATGAGAAAGGTGTTCGTTTACCATTTGTAAAGCTGGGTTATTTATTAAGTGCTGTTTCAAAACCATTGATGGCAACCTTTACTTATCCGCTCTGGATATTTTTTGTAAGAACAGTTGATCGGCTTGGCAAAGGTGTCCGCACTGCTGCTAGAGATGCATTGCTTTCGCAAGAAGCAACAAAAGAAACTAAAGCAAGAGTATTTGGATTTCATCGCAGCATGGATACTGTTGGTGCAGCTATAGGACCGGTATTGGCATTATTGTTTTTATTTTTTTATCCCGGTGAATACAAAACACTTTTTTATATCGCTTTTATACCCGGCATCCTTTCCATCCTTTTTATTTTTTTGCTGAAAGAAAAGAAACAACCTGTATCAACATTAGGTAAAGGAAATTTCTTTTCTTATTTCAATTACTGGAAAGTGGCAACCCCTGAATTCAGAAAAGTTGTTACCGGATTATTAATTTTTGCTTTATTCAACAGTTCTGATATTTTTTTATTACTCATTACAAGGGAAACAATTGGTAACGATACTATAACCATAGCAGGAACTACCCTGAACGCTGATACCATTACCATTGCAGCTTATATATTTTACAATCTTGTATATGCTGCTGCCTCATATCCTATGGGGGCTTTAGCTGACAGGCTTGGTTATAAAAAAATTATACTGCTCGGTTTTGCATTATTCACCCTTGTTTATGGAGGGTTTGCTTTTAACCCATCCATAGCGGTAATATTTATTCTTTTTTCTGTTTATGGTATTTATGCTGCTGCAACAGAAGGAGTCATTAAAGCATGGATTTCTAATTTAGCCCATAAAGAAAATACCGCTACTGCTATTGGTTTTTATACCAGTTGTGAAAGTGTGGGCACCTTACTTGCCAGCATTATTGCCGGGGCATTATGGACAAATTTTGGCAGCACCAGCACATTCATCACAACTTCGGTCGTTTCAGTAATTGTTTGCATCTATTTTTTACTGAAAATCAGGGGCAAAAATTCCCCGTAATTTCTTTTCTACATCACAGATATTTTTGGCACAAAAATAGCAAGTTTGGATTTGTAACAAATTCATCCAAAAAAATTATTTATGAAAAAAGGTTTTCTAACTGTACTTGCCATGTTAGCCATATTATTTTCACAAGCCCAGAGTAAAAGTTCCAGCGGCTCCACATACAAAACCGCCTTGGGAGTAAAAGTTTGGGATGGAGGAGGTATTTCGTTCAAACATTTTGTAAGTAATAAAAATGCGCTGGAGTTTATAGGCTATTTCTGGAACCAGGGAACAAGAATTACCGGGTTGTATGAAATTCATATGCCAATAAGCGATGCCAGTGGCCTGCAATGGTATATTGGCCCAGGTGCTCATATAGGGGTTTACAATACAAAATATGGAGATGGTGCATTTATTGGTGTTGACGGTGTTCTGGGCTTGGATTATAAATTCAAGAAAGCTCCTCTTAATATGTCATTAGACTGGCAGCCTTCGTTTGAGTTTGGTGATAACCGTGGTTTTGTAGGCAGTTGGGGCGGCTTAGGTATCCGGTACACCTTCTAATATATATCCTTCCTTTATCAGCAAAAAGAAAAAGGCCGCAGCAATGCGGTCTTTTTATCTCTCAGAATATTTTTTAATTTTTAAAGCAATCCAAATCCGAGTTGCTTTTCAATTTCAGCAGGAAGTGATGGTAATTTTCTTCTTTCAATCAGAAAACTGTTTAGTTGTGCTATCTCCCTGAAGATATAATGCTTTTCTGCCG
>Ga0209591_10004978_pt1 | contig 14919 bp, 8 predicted proteins | sample MAT01_FD_187207 | JGI IMG/M metagenome (GOLD analysis project Ga0209591, IMG submission 187207) | Freshwater microbial communities from Lake Fryxell liftoff mats and glacier meltwater in Antarctica - MAT-01 (SPAdes) (version 2) | ecosystem: Environmental > Aquatic > Freshwater > Ice > Liftoff... | reverse complement strand
AATTCCGAAGTGTTGAAAGAAATGTACAACTTTCAGATGGCAACAAAAGCTCTCTTGTTGAGTTCAACAAATAAGATTAAGCAGGCTATTCTAAAGAGCGGAAACGATGAATTGATCATAGAATATACAAAATGGCTCGACAAGAAAGAGACATTGGCGAGATACTATTCAATGTCTAAGGAAGATCTTCAAAAAGAAAAAATTGATCTGACGGCAGCTGAACGGGAAGCCAATCAACTGGAGCGTTCACTATCTGAAAAGTCAAAGGAGTTTTCTCAAGGGTACTCAAATGAAACCATTGGCTTTGAAAAAATCGCGTCACTCCTAACGGAAACAGAAGCTGTGATTGAGGTTGTAAGAATTCAAAATTTTGATAAGGACTTTACAGACGACTCTAAGTATGCGGCTCTCGTGATTACAAAGGGATCTCTTCTTCCAAAAATGATTGTGCTGGAGAACGGCAAGCAATTGGAAACCCGTTACGCAAAGTTTTATAAAAATGCGATTCAACAAAAAGCCATCGATGATTATTCGTATGATCAATACTGGGCGCAACTGGAACCGCTATTGGCTGGAAAGAAAACAATTTACCTTTCGCCCGATGGTGTTTATAATCAACTTAATGTGAACACCTTTAAAAAGAAAGACGGTGACTATTTACTAACTAGATATGAAGTGATCGTTATTGGCAATTCAAAAGATCTAATCAACATTAAAAAACGCAAACCTATTGTTGCCAAAAAAGATGCCTTTATTTTAGGCTTCCCTGATTATGCCGGAGCGGCCGTACCCTTGCCTGGAACAAAGGTGGAAACAGAAGCGATCAATAAAATTTTGATGGCTTCGGGCTATAAAACTACGTTCAAGCAGGCTCAAGAGGCATCGGAGAAGAATTTCAAATCAGTAAAAGGGCCGCAGTTGATGCACATAGCCACGCACGGATACTTTTTGGCCGATGCTGATTTGCAAGGGGGCGATGCACTTGGTGTGGAAGCAGAAAATGCAAGGAACAATCCGCTGCTACGATCGGGATTGATTTTAGCCGGAGCCGCTAAAGATGAACAAAATATAGACCTGTCTAGCAATGACAATGGAATACTTACCGCCTACGAAGCGATGAATCTAAACCTAGAAGGCACCGACTTAGTTGTGTTGAGCGCCTGCGAAACTGGCTTGGGCGATGTAAAAGCGGGAGAAGGAGTGTACGGTTTGCAGCGGGCCTTCCTAGTTGCTGGTGCCAACGCAATGATTATGAGTCTCTGGAAAGTGGACGATGCGGCAACGCAACAACTAATGACCAACTTTTATACCAACTGGGCGAAAGGAGGCAGTAAGGTAAAGGCGTTCAAACAAGCACAGCAACAATTGGCACTAAAATATAAAGAGCCGTACTACTGGGGCGCATTTGTAATGATGGGGATGTGAGTTATCAATCCAACCCAATCATCATAAAAGATCCCCAATAGATTGGTGCTGGAAATTCCGCTCTTAATTCCTTTTTTGCATCAATAAAGCTTTGGCGCATATTATTTGTCGTGAGCCACTTTTTATAAAAATTCAGAACCAGTTTTTGGGTAGCGTCATCATCCACCTTAAACATACTCATGATTAACACTTTCGCACCCGCTACGAGAAATGCCCGCTGCAAACCGTATACACCTTCTCCGTTGGAGATTTCGCCTAACCCTGTTTCGCACGCACTAAGAACAACTAAATCTGTTTGGTCAAGATTTAGGCTCATGGCTTCATAGGCGGTGAGGATGCCGTTATCGACATTATAATTATAATTGGTCTTATCCAAAATATCACCCGCGCCTTTCAAAAGTAGTCCGGTTTTCATAAGAGGATTTTCGGTCATGGCGGCCTCACTATTAGTCATTTCACTGGTCTCGTCTCCTTTCGTTGCGGCTGTGGTAAATCCATGGGTGGCTACGTGAAAAATTTTCGGGCTCTGCAACTCTTTCACGCGTTCTTCGGTAGCCGAACCCTCTACGTATTCGGAAGTCTTCCATCCCTTTTGTCGTAAAAGATTTTGAAGTTCGTTGACTTCTTTCTCGGTTCCGGGAAGAGAAAGGACTTTGCCGCTCGCTGAAGCTGAAATATAAAACTGCGGGTTTCCAAACATCGTTGCCGTGTTGGAGGCTACCACGGGCCTAGACTTGATCTTACGCAAATACAAGTCCTTTGTATTACTGACCAAAACAATATTAGCATTGTCAATTACATATTTTCCACTGGGTGTGAGGATTGCCTCAAGATTCAACTGATTATAAATACCATCGGGAGAAAGGTAGATGGCGGTATTTATCCCAATTTGCTTTTCAATGGGCTCCCAGAAAACCTTATATGATTCTTTGTCTTCCGTTTGGCTCATCATACTATTACGGAAATATTTGTAGTACCTTTTTTCCATCAAGTAACCTAGCGGAAGCTCAATGGCTTTGGGGCGAGCATTATCGTTCTTTACGTACAATGCCACATAAACAATGGAGTCGGTAAATGTGTGATTAAAGTGACGGTATCTTACCATTTCGATTGCTACTTCATTTTTCGCAATCGATTTTTGCACATTTTCATAGGTTATTTTTTTGGATTCAAACCCTTGTCCAAATAATTCTGATTTTTCACTTAGAGTTCGCTCCAACTTTTCGATTTCGATGTTTAGGACAGCCACGTCAATTCCGTTTTGTACGAGCTGATCTGTACTCATTGACAAAGCATTGGTAAGAAATTCCTTTTTCTTTACCCAATCGTTATATGCCTGCTTCAATGTTTCATCGGTACTACTCATGATTCGCTCGCGCACCTTTATAGACGAGCTCAATAACAACGCTTTGGTGAGAAGCTGATAGTTGTAAACTTTTCCGCTTAGGTCACGGAAGTCTTCTAGTTGGCCAAACGCTAACGTATTGTAAAATTCAAAGTCTCCTTTGATGGTATTCCAATATTTTGCTTTCTCGCGTTCACTCAAGGCAGGAAAATATAGTTTGATGAATCCCTCGTAATTGGTCAGCGCCTCTTCAATATTTCGTTTCGAACGCTTGTAGTCCTTTTCCATATAATAGACTTTGGCTTGTTTTGAAAGTATTTTTACGTACTCGGGATGCGTTTTGTTAAAGTACTTTTCGTAAATACTCTTCGCTTGTGTGTAAAATTCTTCGGCTTTTTTATAATTTTTGATATGATAAAAGACGTCTCCGGTGAGCGTGAAAATAGCGGCTGCATTGATGTTATTCTTAGATCCCGTCTTACTTCTCCAGATGGCCTCAGCTTGGGTGAGGGACGAGAATGCTGCATTGTAGTTTTTCCCTGCAATTTTAATTACTGCTACATTCTTAAGTATGTCTGCATATTGGGGATTTGTTTTTCCCAATCTACTTCCCATAATTTCTTGTGCCTCCAACATCAACTTCTCTACCTCTTCTAATTTATCTCCTTTGTAAAACTTGACAAGAGACAACTGAGCAAGTGACTTAGCCACCTCAATATGATTTCTCCCAAATTGTTTTTCTTGACTAACCAATGCTTTTTCAATGTTGTCGTTGGCACGCTCATAATCTCCAATGGCATATTCGATGTCGCCCAACAATTTCTGCGTGGAGGCAGTTTTCGAGGACTTTTCGCCATAAACAGCCACCGCAATCTGATGGGCGCGTTGAGCAATTTTATCGGCATCGGTATAATCGCCTTGCGCTAACACCAACCGACCCTGATTTACCAATGGCTCCACTAGGCGAATGGAGCTTTTGCCGTAAAGTTTTTCGTATTCCTTTACCAGCGGATCCAACAATTCTTCGGTGATGGAATACCGCCCCAATTGTATGTAAAGGCTGGAGAGTTGCTGAGCTGTGCTTAGCTCATCAATCCCCATTATGTTATTTGCTTTTGAAATAATCTTTCGCGTGCGGGCAAGATTATCCTCTGCTTCGTCAAATAACCCTTTGATACCAAATAGCGTGGCTTGTGTTTCAAGTGCACTGATGAGATATATCTTCTTGTCCTCGTCTTTGCGAAACTCTTCCAAAATTTTTAGTGACTTGTCGATATTCTCTCCTGCCTTTTCGTATTGACCTAATTTTATTTGCAATCTGGCTATATTTGTCAACTCAGCTGCATACAACACGTCTGTATCCGAGAATTTGGCGCGAGCAACCAAACCCGCCCGCTCCAAAGTAGCATCGGCCTCGGCATAGCGATCGGTAATTTCAAATAATAAAGCCATGTGGTTGAGGATATCAAGGTTATCTTTGTGCCAAGCACCAATTTGTTTGGAGACTATTTCGTCATAACTCTCTTTGTAAATCTTCACCGCTTCCTGAATGTTGTTACTGAAGTCGACATAATAGTTAGCCAACTTGATCCTAGCTAAATGAGTCTCTGGAGCGTCCTCTCCGAAAAGGGCTGATTTTATCTCTACAATGGATTTAAGATAAGTTTCGGCATTAGCATACCTCTTTTGATATTGCGATAAGCTGGCTAAAAATTCAAGAACATCCGCCCTCACAATATGATTTTGCGGTAAGGCCTTTGACGAGGCTAAAAATTTTATCGCGTCAGTCTCTAAATTTTTTACTTTATCCTTGTTTAACTTTGAGTCAAATTCAACGGCCTTTAATTGAGTTTCATAGACGCTTCCCTCCTTAAAATTTTTACTGATCATTTTTTCGTACTCGATTTTTGTATTTGCAAACTTGCTCGTGCTACCTTGAGCTAGCAATCGCTTGAGGTATTCCTCATAAATGCGAGATGCTAAATAGTGGGAATTTTTATGAGCACTAAGCAAATTGTTTAATGCCCGATCATAGCCGGTGCCATTTGGGAAATCACCGTCTAAGTTCAAGCCATTTTCAACTAACAAGTTTGACCACAGGAATTGATTCTTCACATAAGCAATATCTGATTTGCCAAGGTTCTTATTTATCCATTGAGCCGCTATTGCAAACGCTGCGTCTGATTCGTTGTATTCACCCTGATTGCGGTAGGCATTGGCTACTCCCGTTAAAACCCTCGCATAATCTTGATTACGGGTTTGTATTTCTATTTCTGAGAGCCTTCTTGTTTTCAAATTTCCCTTATCATCTACAAATGCCTCTTGCTTTACCGCACGCATCGAAAAATATTTTTCGTTATTCTTAAAAAGCTCAACGGCTTCATGGTAGTACCCTTGACCCGACAGTGTTTCGGCCATTGTAACCTCCCACAACGGTGCAATGTCTTTTGTAAAAGAAGAGGCTTGCTCTAATTGCTTTTTTGAATTCGTCAATAATTCACTGGCTTCCTTGAAAGACCCGTTTTGATTTTGCAAAGCTGCTGCATTCATCAACAACAGCCCGTAGTTCTTGCTGCCTTCCCTATCAATCTCCAAACTTTTGGAAATAGCTAATTTTAAGTTGCTTTCAAATTCGCCCAAGCGGCCAGAAGCTAAATGGGATTTCGCGAGAATAAAAAAATACTTTACAGCATACGGGTTTGGGTTCCCTATTTTTTTAAAATTCTTTTTTTTGAATTTCTCAATTGCCGAGATCGCTTTGTTGTAATCACCCGTTTCAAATGTGGCCTCAACAGCCAGTATGGACTTGTCATATTTCGACTGGCTGAATACCTGGGTTGAAACGACTAGGAATCCGATTAAAATTAATGCTTTCATTTTACTGGTGTTTAATGAAATCAAAGATACCTCTTTTATACCAATGCGAATAAAACCGAAGCGGCACATTTAATCATCCAACAACTTGTTGAGGATCGTCTTGGCGGCCTCAGTGATTGGTGTGCCTGGTCCAAAGATTCCACTTACTCCAGATTTGTAAAGAAAATCATAATCTTTTTTGGGGATCACCCCACCGGCCACTACCATAATATCGGGTCGACCAATTTTTTTCAATGCAGCAATCAATTCAGGTACTAATGTCTTGTGCCCTGCAGCTAGGCTAGAAGCACCTACTACGTGCACATCGTTCTCTGTCGCTTGCTTGGCTACTTCTTCGGGCGTTTGAAACAGCGGGCCGATGTCTACATCAAAACCTAAATCTGCGAAAGCGGTAGCAATTACTTTCGCCCCGCGGTCGTGGCCATCTTGCCCCATTTTAGCGACCAAGATGCGCGGCCTGCGTCCGTCCGATTCGGCAAAGCGATCTGCCAGTGCCCTTACTTCCGCCAGTTGGTTGTTGTTTTTCATTTCACTCGAATATACTCCAGAAATGGACTGAATGTTCGCCCTATAACGGCCAAATGATTTCTCCATTGCTGAGGAAATCTCGCCCAATGTTACGCGACAGCGTGCGGCCACAATAGCAAGCTCTAACAAATTTCCCTCACCGGTTGCGGCACATTTTTCAAGTTTTTGTAACGCATCATCTACCTCCGCTTGATTTCGTTCTCTTTTTATTTTCTGTAAGCGATCGATTTGTTCTGCTCGCACCGCAGTATTGTCGATATCCAATATTTCGAAATCGGGTTTTTCATCGGTGGTGTATTGGTTTACCCCAACAATCAAATCTTTTCCCGAGTCGATTCGCGCCTGCTTGGCAGCAGCAGCTTCTTCAATGCGCATTTTCGGAATACCGCTTTCAATCGCTTTGGTCATTCCACCCAGTTGTTCCACCTCTTCAATCAATTCCCACGCCTTATTAGCCAACTGCTCCGTTAGATACTCCACAAAGTAAGAACCTCCCAGCGGGTCAACTACTTTTGTGACGCCCATTTCTTTTTGCAAATACAATTGCGTGTTGCGAGCGATGCGCGCAGAAAAATCAGTAGGTAGTGCGATGGCTTCATCCAATGAATTCGTGTGAAGCGATTGTGTTCCACCCAAGACAGCGGCTAACGCTTCGATACACGTTCGGGTAACATTATTATAGGGATCCTGTTCCGTCAAACTCCACCCCGATGTTTGGCAATGCGTGCGCAACGCCATCGACTTGAGATTTTTAGGATTAAATTGCTGCACAATTCTCGCCCACAATATTCTCCCCGCTCGCATCTTCGCCACCTCCATAAAAAAATTCATGCCGATCCCCCAAAAGAAAGAAAGGCGCGGAGCAAAATCGTCAATGGCAATTCCCGCTTTTATCCCCGTGCGGATGTATTCCAATCCATCTGCCAATGTATAAGCCAACTCCAAGTGCGCGGGTGCCCCGGCTTCGTGCATGTGGTAGCCGCTGATGCTGATGCTGTTGAACTTCGGCATGTGCTTGGAACAATACGAAAAAATATCTGCCACGATTCGCATGGATTGCGCAGGTGGATAGATATAGGTGTTGCGTACCATAAACTCCTTCAAAATATCATTTTGAATAGTGCCTGTCAATTGATGGGGTTTCACTCCTTGCTCTTCTGCTGCTACAATGTAAAACGCCATAATGGGTAGCACCGCACCATTCATCGTCATGGAAACTGACATCTGATCCAGCGGAATCTGGTCAAATAAAATTTTCATGTCCAGCACTGAGTCGATCGCCACCCCAGCCTTGCCAACATCGCCCGCTACACGAGGATGATCAGAATCATAGCCGCGGTGCGTGGCCAAGTCAAAAGCGACTGAGAGTCCTTTTTGTCCGGCTGCTAGATTTCTTCTGTAAAAAGCATTTGAATCTTTGGCAGTTGAAAATCCTGCATATTGCCGGATCGTCCATGGCCGAACCGTATACATCGTTGCGTACGGCCCGCGCAGATAGGGAGGCAGACCTGCTTGATTATTTTTTGATTCGTTGCTTTCAATATCGCTTTCTTGATACGCTGATTTGATTTCAATTTTTTCGGGCGATACCCATGAGTCATGTTCGTCTTCATTTGCATGAGACTCAAACGCATTAAATTTTAGTTGAGAGAAATCAGGTTTCATTTTTTTGTCAAGTCTTGAAATCTCTTCCAAGCTTTTTCGGCAAGTTGCGTGGTCAATGATTCAATAAAGTAAGATCCTGCCAACGGATCAGAAACGCGGGATAGAAAAGATTCGTCTCGCAACACGGAAGAAGTGTTCCTAGCAACCCGATTCATCATGCTATTTTTGTCATCCTCTGGTTCGACCGTCAATCCATCACAACCGCCCAAGATAGCCGACAAAGCTGAATAGGTTTCTTTGATCATATTTCCATGAGGCTGAAAATTTTCCTTTACCTCTAACATGGAAATGGCGTGAATAAAAACATTTGGGTCGCTTTTGATTTGATAGGCGTGCAAAATAGTACTCCACAGCGCGCGTAGCGTCCGGAGTTTTATCGCCTCCAAGAAAAAATCTGTTCCTATCACTACCGAAAAAGAAATTTGTCTCGCTGCTTCTTCTATCTTCAAACCTTTGCCCAATAAGACCTCCATCCGATTTACGGCTTCGTCCAACGCTTGCGCGATTTCAATTGCCGCGTCCGGTTGCTGCTCAATAATTAAACCGCTTGCGCGGAAAGATTTCCATCCCCTAAACTGATTGGCATCAAAAGAGCTGGGGTAATTCTGCCAAAAAAAGTTACCCGTAATCTTAGATGTATCAAACTTACTTTCAGCAAAGCGGGCAAATGATTCTAAAAAATTGGTTGATGCTCCGCTTACTAAAAAACTTATCGTACAATAGGGCAACTCAATCTTATCCAGCAATTGTTTCGCTTTCGCTGAAGGGTCTTTCATCTCAAAATAAATTCCATCTGCACCATTTTGTAAATGAAGCAGCGCTACCGCATTTGCCTCCTTCGAATCCGCTACTAAAACTTTTGGCATGTTTATCCATTGCCTCGGATTGCCATAGGGCTGAGCCGAAATGGGAAGAGGCGACATCAACGGAAGTGAAACATCTTCATTTGTATAGTAAGGCTTATAGGAAAGGCCTGCTTTTTCAAACACCAGCTTTTCTATTTGGCCACCTTCCAATTCCTTCAAGGCGGCATTCACCCAATTTTGAGCCGTTTGATCAGAAAAAATATGTTCCACGGATGGTTTCACGAATTCATTTGGAAAGAGCAGTCAAGTTGAATTTAAGTTTGCACTAAATCAATTCTTTTTGAAAAAATCTGCAGAATGTGCTACTGAAATTCTTTTCGAAAAGTCAAGTATCATTTTTCTTTTTTTTGTCTTTTGATTTTCATTTTTTTTTACACCTTTGTCTCCCCCGAAAATAAAAAACGCCAAAACCCCCAACCCTTGAACTCTACTCTATCCGTTGAATCTACTACCGCTTGGCACGAATGCCTCGAGATTATTAAGCAAAGTGTAGATGAACAAAGTTTCAATACTTGGTTTAAACCGATCAATCCCCTTCGCAATGTAGGAGATGTGTTGACGATACAAGTGCCGTCTCAATTTTTTTACGAGTGGCTAGAGGAGCATTACGTGCCTGTTTTGAAAAAAGCAGTACATCAAATTCTGGGGCCGAGTGGAAGATTAGAATATTCGGTGATCGTAGATAGTGGAAATCACAACAATCCACCCGTACTGGTGAATTATCCTAACGGAAGTGGATTTAAAAAAAGTAATGCGCAGGCGGTGAACGGAAATGGCCATGAGGAATATTCTCCTTTTAGCTTTAAGGCACTGAACCCTCAAACGGTCAATTCTCGGCTTAACCCAAATTATTCGTTTGATAATTTTGTCGAAGGCGATTGCAATCGATTAGCGCGATCTGCCGGAGTGGCTGTCGCAAAAAAACCGGGCACTACATCTTTCAATCCATTGATGTTGTACGGAGGCGTAGGCGTTGGCAAAACACATTTGGTGCAGGCCATTGGAAACGAGATAAAGAAAAACCTGCCGGAAAAAATTGTTTTGTATGTGGATCAAAATGATTTTACCAGCCAATTTTTAAATGCGCTGCAAAATCACAAAATGCAGGAATTTCAAAATTTTTATTTACAGGTTGATCTGCTGATTTTGGATGATGTCCAGTTTTTGGCTGGCCGCGAAAAAACACAAGAAATTTTCTTCCATATCTTTAACCAGCTTCACCAGTCGGGCAAGCAAATCATTATGACCAGCGACTGCCCACCGCGCGATTTGAAGGGATTTCAAGAACGTCTCCTTTCAAGATTCAAGTGGGGATTGACTGCAGATTTGCAAGAACCCGATTTTGAAACAAAACTGGCCATCATTCATAATAAAATGCAATCAGATGGCATTGAGATTCCAACCGAGGTAGCCGAATATTTAGCATTTAGCGTAGACACTAATTTGCGCGACATGGAAGGAGTTTTGAATTCACTCCTATTCCACGCTACACTTCTGAAAAAAGAAATTGATTTGGAGTTGGCGAAGGAAGTCCTCAAAAACATTGTCAAGGAAATTCAATCCGATGTAAGTGTGGATTTCATTCAAAAAACCGTGGGCGATTACTTTAAGGTAGATTTGGAGGCAATGAAGAGCAAAGTGAAAAAACGTGAGATCGTTATCCCAAGACAAACAGCCATGTATTTCTGCAAACGCTATACACAGCTAACGCTCGCGCTTATTGGTGAGAACTTCGGAGGTCGCGATCATAGCACTGTAATCCACGCGCTAGAATCGGTAGAAGACATGATGAAAACTGATGCTAACTTCAAAAATAGTGTTGAAGAATTAACGAAGAAGTTTAAGTCAAGAATGTCTTCTTAAGTCAATCTAGAACGCTTGTCATGTTGCGTTTGTCGAAACGTGAATCACTTTCGCTTTTTCAATAGACTTCGATAGGCTCAATTTGATATCAAATCTGTTTTTTGCCAATAGTTTAAGCTAGTTACTCTCTTCTGGCTTGTAAAATTTAACCGCGAACAAGAAAATCATAAAGTAACAAATGATTGGTAATAGATAAGCGGTAGCCACGCTCGTCTTGTCCGCCACATACCCCATTAGCGGGGGGAAAACCGCACCCCCTACCACACCCATCACGATAAAAGAAGAAGCTTTCTCACGAAGGTCGTTTAGGTTTTTCATCCCCAACCCAAAAATGGTTGGAAACATGATTGAAAAAGTAAACTGCAATCCGATCAAACAAGCAAAAGAAATCCAGCCCAGGTGTTGTGAAATTACCACACACATTGAAATACTGCCCAAACAAAATAGTGCTAACAATCTATTAGGAGCAACGAAATTCATCAGATAAGTGCCAATCACCCTGCCCACCAACATCATCCCCATACTCAACGAAAAATAATACGATGCATGTTGATCGCTCATGCCCGGAATATAAATGATCGCATAATTAATAAAGAAAGCCCACGTACCTCCCTGCGCGGCTACGTTGAAGAATTGTGCCACAACAGCCCATTTAAAATGTTTTATTCGAAATAGCTCTTTGTAACCACGCTGCTCCCCTACTGCATTTCTTGCCTCTTGCAAAGGAGGGACTTTGGTAAAAAAAAATGCAACCGCAATTGCGAACACCGTTGCTCCAATAGCTGCATATAACATTTTAACAGAAAATAAATCAGATTGAGTATTTCCCGTAAGCACATCACCCAAAATAAAAAAACCCCCTAAGATAGGGCCTATAATAGTACCAACTGCATTGAATGTTTGAGAGAAATTTAAACGTTGTTCGGATTTCCGTTCGTCACCCAATGCTGCCGTAAATGGATGAGCTACCGCCTCCAGCGTTGCCAATCCACAAGCTAAAATAAATAAGGCGATACGAAAGAAGCCGAACGACTCGGCTCCTGCTGCGGGTATGAAAAGAAAGGAACCGAAAGCATATAGGCAAAGTCCTAGCAGCACTCCATTTTTGTAGCCGTACTTTTTCATGAATAGCCCGGCCGGAATACCCATCACAAAGTAAGCTCCGAAAATAGAAAACTGTACCAGTCCCGATTGAGCCAATGAAACGCCCAACACTTTTTGAAAATGCCGATTCAATACATCGCCCATTGAAATAGCAACACCCCAAAGTAAAAAAAGGCTTGTGACAAAAATAAAAGTGGGTACGTATTTTCGATCGGTAAGAGGAATTTTTTCCATTTAATTAAGCGTTAAGTAAACAAAAATGCATCTGCTTTTGCAAGTAACCAAATCTGCACTTTTTTATTACCTTTAAAAAAAATCATTTACCAAAACACCGCCTAGACTATATGCAACAAAAGAGATCAACCTTTATTTCCCGATTCACAAAATACTTGTTGGTGGCTGAACAAGTGCTTTTGGGAGTGCTGATCATCTCGATATTACTGGCTTTTTTAAACATTGAGTCGAGCAACATCATGCAGCTATGCTTGATCGGGTTAGCCGGTGTTTTCTTTTTGAATGCCTACAAGCCGTTGAATATCCAGCGATCAGAAGATGAAAAACTGGGAATGGCAGATTTATTGGTGTCCGTCATTTTACCCAAAGTAATTTGGATTAGTTGTTCGGTTTCCGCTATCGGAATTCTATTCTATTTGCGACAGGACGCTCCGCAGAGTTACCAAAGCATGCTTACGATTGGAGGTGGTAGTTTGTTTGTTGGATTACTGTTGGTAGGAATATTTACGTTGGCTGGTGCAAAAAATGCAGACGCACTTCAGCCGATTTTTTTGAGGGCTATCCCATTGCTTTTAATAGATGCTTTTATTTTGTTTAAGTGAAAAATAAAATCCAAACTATTGTTTAGATATTCTACCTCGTCAACACCAACATACTAGCCGCCAGTACTAGCAAGTCTTCATTCTTCACTTCAATCTTTTCATCGGCCACGATCAAGAAATTTTCATAGATCGTGTTTAATTCCTCGCCCTCAAATTTATGACCTAGTAATTCCATCCGGTGCTTCAATGCCGCGCGGCCGCTACGAGCCGTTAGTACAATGGATGAATTCGGTACACCCACATCGGCAGGGTTGATGATCTCGTAGTTTTCGGGATGCTTCAAAAATCCGTCTTGGTGAATGCCCGAAGAATGAGCAAATGCATTTGCGCCCACAATGGCTTTATTCGGCTGTACAGGCATGCGCATCATGCTGCTCACCAACTGACTCAACTCAAAAATTCTTTCTGATTTAACATTGGTGTACAAGTCCAAATCTTTATGCACTTTTAAAATCATGGCTACTTCTTCCAACGAAGTATTGCCGGCACGTTCGCCAATACCATTGATCGTTACCTCGGCCTGCCGTGCACCATTTGTTAACCCCGCAATCGTGTTGGCAGTGGCCAAACCCAAATCATTATGACAATGAACCGAGATCACTGCTTTGTCAATATTCTTTACATGCTCAAACAAGTATTGAATACGCTTACCGTATAAATGGGGCAAACAATATCCCGTTGTATCAGGAATATTTACAACATCTGCGCCAGCAGCGATCACCGCTTCGGTCATTTGAGCTAAGAATCCTAAATCCGCCCGCCCGGCATCTTCTGCAAAAAATTCCACTTCGTAGCCTTTTGCTTTTGCGTATTTTACCGCCCACACACCTTGTTCCAATACTTGTTCACGGGTCGATTTGAATTTGTGTTTAATATGCAGGTCGCTCGACCCAATGCCCGTATGAATTCGCCCATGCTTCGCGTGGTGCAATGCCTCGGCAGCTACATCAATATCGTCTTTCTTCGATCGCGTTAAGCCGCAGACGGTGACATTTTTTACCGCTTTGGAAATTTCTACCACGGATAAAAAATCACCCGGACTGGAAATGGGAAACCCAGCTTCAATTACATCTACGCCCAATGCTTCCAATTCTTTAGCAATGATCACTTTCTCATCTGTCTTTAATTGACAGCCCGGCACTTGCTCGCCATCGCGGAGTGTGGTGTCGAAGATTTGTATTTTGTGGCTCATAAATTAGAATTTAGAATATAGAATTTAGGAGTTAGAATGACTTCCTACCACGAACTGCCGGCTGCCTACTTTTTCAATTTGTTTCACTATCAGGCCTCCCATCGTGCTCGTATTTAAAATCTTGTCTTTCGCTGTTTTTGCATCAGCAATATCAGCCGTGCGATAGCCTTCCTTTAATGTTTCCTCCACTGCTTTGATAATTGTTTCCGATTCCTCTTTCAATCCAAAAGAAATATCGAGCATAAGTGATACAGATAAAATAGAAGCCAATGGATTGGCAATTCCTTTACCCGTAATATCATGCGCACTTCCGTGGATGGGTTCGTATAGGCCAACGGAATCACCAACCGAAGCAGAGGCTAACATCCCCATTGAGCCGGCAATTTGAGAAGCTTCGTCAGTAAGAATATCGCCAAACAAATTTCCCGTAAGAACTACGTCAAAACTTCGTGGGTTTTGAATAAGCTTCATCGCAGCAGAATCTACAAATTGATGTTCAAGTTCTACGTCTGGATATGCTTTCGCTATTTCTGTAACTACTTGCCTCCATAAACGCGAGCTTTCCAACACGTTGGCCTTATCAACGGAGGTTACTTTGTTCTTACGCGTACGAGCTGCTTGAAATGCTTTGTGCGCAATACGTTCGACCTCAAATCTTTGATAGATCATCAAATCATAAGCGGTGTTGCCGTCATCTTTTCTTCCCTTCTCTCCAAAATACACATCCCCCGTCAACTCCCTAAAAAACAAAATATCTGAGCCCTTCAGGATTTCCGCTTTGATGCTGGAGGATTCCAACAACTCATCAAACAATTTGATCGGTCGCAGATTGGCATACAGCCCAAGTTCTTTTCGCATTTTTAAAAGACCTTGTTCGGGCCTGACTTTAAGAGTCGGGTCATTGTCGTATTTCGGATGACCTACGGCTCCAAACAAAATCGCATCGCAGTTTTTTAGTTTTGATAATGTCTCATCGGGTAATGGATTGCCGCAAGCTTCGATAGCATCATGACCGATGGTCGCTTCTTCAAATTCAAATTCATGATCGAAGAGCTCAGCAATCCTCTGCAACACCTTTTTACCTTCGGTAGTTACTTCTTTGCCGATGCCGTCTCCGGGTAGGATTACTATTTTTTTCTTCATTGCTTCAAAGTTGTTGGTTGTTAGTTTCTGGTTGTTGGTTGGAGAACTTATCTATCAACTAACAACTACGAACTA
>Ga0209591_10004977_pt1 | contig 14920 bp, 15 predicted proteins | sample MAT01_FD_187207 | JGI IMG/M metagenome (GOLD analysis project Ga0209591, IMG submission 187207) | Freshwater microbial communities from Lake Fryxell liftoff mats and glacier meltwater in Antarctica - MAT-01 (SPAdes) (version 2) | ecosystem: Environmental > Aquatic > Freshwater > Ice > Liftoff... | reverse complement strand
CACCTGCGTCGAGGACGACCGAGCGATGACTTTCTTCGCCCATCTTTGTGCGCCCTTCTTGGGTGCTCCGTGTTGCGTGTCCAGTGCGTCAAGCAGCTTCTCAAGCTCATCTCGTCGCAGCTTCTCGTCAACCGCCTCGCTGATAAACGCGCTCAGCGACTTAGCTCGCCCCCTGCTAACCTGCTCCTTGGCTGACTTTAGAACCTCAGTGGGAAGGGTCATGGCGACCTTCGCGGTTGTCATACTTTTATCCTACCAACGGTCCGTTGGGGACGCTACCGGTGTCGCATCGCCGCGGCCTTGCCTTCGGCAAAAGTTGGGTCGCTTCGGGTCGGGGCCGCCACGGGCGGCTTAGGGTCTGAAGATGTCATTCAACGATGTGGCGTCCAGAAGGTGGTCTGCCCAAACCAAGCAGTCGCTTGCTGAAGCCGTTTCGATTCGGTTGCGAACGCCTTCAAATCGTAGCTCTGCTGCGTATGGGGTGATGAAGGCGTAAAGGCGTGAAGGGTGGGCGGCAATTTGTCACGCTGGGGCGAAGCGGTCGATTCGGCCTGATCGTTGGTAGGCAATAGGGTTCCCACAGCGGTGCGCAACCCTAAGTTGAGTAGGGCGCTCACGGTGATCCACTTGACTGTTCAAGTGTACGGTTGAATACTTGAGCGCGTGACGACGCCCCATCGGCAGTTCAAGGACGCCATCTTCGAGCAGTTCGCGCGGCTCGGGAAAGCCATCTCGGCCCCGAAGCGGATCGAGCTGATCGACCTCCTTTGCCAAGGCCCGCGCACCGTCGAGGCGCTCGCCGAGCAGGCCGGCACCTCGGTCGCCAACGCTTCGCAACATCTGCAGGTGCTTCGGACGGCGCGCCTGGTGGAGACCGAGAAGAAGGGCCTGTACGTCGAGTACCGCCTCGCGGACGACAGAGTCAGCAGCTTCTTCTTCGCGCTGCGCGGGCTCGCTGAATCTCGCCTCGCCGAGGTCGAGCATGTTGCGCGCGAGTACTTCGAGGAGCGCGGCGCGATGGAGGCCGTCAAGGGAGACGAGCTGCTACGTCGCGTGAAGAGAGGAGAGGTCACGGTCCTTGATGTTCGGCCGCGCGAGGAGTTCCGCGCGGGGCACATCCCCGGCGCGATCTCCATCCCGATCGGTGAACTGAAGGCGCGGCTGAAGGAGCTGCCGAAAGGCCGCGAGGTCGTTGCCTACTGCCGCGGGCCGTATTGCGTGATGGCCGTCGAAGCCGTGGAGTTGCTTCGAAAGAAGGGCTTCACCGCCCATCGCATGGAGCAAGGGGTCGTCGACTGGCGTGCCCGTGGTTGGCGTATTCAGTCCGCGTCATCGAACCAAGCCGAGAGCCACCCACCGTACGGCAGGTGCCGCAGGGGCACTACAACATCGAGGTCATGCTGAAGGCCGTGGCGAAGCACTGTGGCCAGATCGGCGTCTGCGCATCATGGCGACCGCGTCGCCCAACCGCGCGGGCGCGCGTTTTTGCGCGAGAGGGCTACGAGATGCGCTCTGGTGCGACAGCACGTATCGTGCTTCATTGCTCGCGCGTGACCGATGTTCGTGTTTCGATCCCGCCATGCGCTGCTCCAGCGGCGTCTGCGGTGCGTGCGTCGACCCACGGCCGACCACCGGGCTGGGGGCTGATTGATTGAGCCTGCCGCGTGGCATCGGTGGTTGCCGCGTGTGCCCCTGTTAGACTGGGGGCGGCGCTACGACCGCGAGACGTTCGCAGCCGACCTGTTGGCGGCGCTGATCGTCACGATCATGCTGATCCCCCAGAGTCTTGCTTACGCGTTGCTGGCGGGGCTGCCCCCCGAGGTGGGCCTGTATGCCAGCGTGGCGCCGCTGATTTTATACGCCATCTTCGGCAGCAGTCGGGTGCTTGCCGTCGGTCCGGTAGCCGTGGCATCGCTGATGACGGCAGCGGCCATTGGCGAACATGCCGTGGTCGGTACGCCGGCATACTGGTCAGCAGCAATGAGCTTGGCGTTTCTGTCGGGTGCGATGTTGCTGGCGATGGGCGTGCTGCGGCTGGGGTTCCTGGCGAGCTTCTTGAGTCACCCGGTCACTTCAGGCTTCATCTCTGCCTCCGCGTTGTTGATAGCCGCCAGCCAGTTGAAGACGCTGATGGGCGTGAAGGCCGCCGGCCACGACCTCGTCGAGGTGCTGATTGCCCTGGGTCGGCAGGTTGAACACACCCATCTGCTGACGCTGGGGGTTGGCGTGTTGGCAACGGCCTTCCTGTTCTGGGTACGCAAGGGCTTGATGCCGCTCTTGATGCGGTCGAAAATGTCAGTCAAAGCCGCAGATGTGATCGCAAAGGCGGGCCCCGTGGTCGCTATCGCCTTGACCACGTTCCTGACCTGGGCCTTCGGCTGGCATGCGCAGGGCATGAAAATCGTCGGCTCGATTCCGCAAGGCCTGCCGCCACTGACGATGCCATCCTGGGACCTAGCGCTGTGGCGCGAGCTTGCACTGCCGGCCTTGATGATCAGCGGGGTGGGCTTTGTCGAGTCCGTCTCGGTGGGGCAGACGTTAGCCGCCAAACGCCGGCAACGCATCGAGCCCAACCAGGAGCTGGTCGCGCTGGGGGCCAGCAACCTGTCGGCAGCGTTCACGGGTGGCTTCCCGGTGACAGGTGGCTTCGCGCGCTCGGTGGTCAACTTCGATGCCGGTGCGCAAACGCCGGCCGCCGGCGTATTCACGGCCATGGGTATCATGCTTGCATCGCTGCTGCTCACGCCGGCGCTGTATTATTTGCCCCAGGCGACCCTGTCAGCGACCATCATCGTCGCCGTGTTGTCGCTGGTGGACTTCAGCATCCTGAAGCGCACCTGGGCCTACTCCAAGTCGGACTTCGCTGCCGTGGCCGCAACCTTGCTTTGCACATTGGGGTTGGGCGTGGAGACAGGGCTGGTGGTGGGCGTGGGCGTTTCCCTGGCGCTACACCTGTCTCGCACCAGCCAGCCGCACATTGCGCTCGTCGGCTTGGTGCCGGGCACCGAGTATTTCCGCAACGTGCTGCGCCACCAGGTGCTGGTAAGCCCGCGGCTCGTAACACTGCGTATGGACGGAGGCCTCTACTTTGCGAATGCCCGAGCGCTGGAAGACCGGGTCAACGATACGGTGGCCAGCCAGCCCGGGCTGCGCCACATGGTGCTGCAATGCTCGGCCATTAACGATATCGATGCCAGTGCACTGGAAAGCCTGGAGGCCATCGAGCACCGGTTGCGTGAAGCGGGCATCTCGCTGCACCTGTCCGAGGTAAAAGGGCCCGTGATGGATCGGTTGAGCACGACGGCCTTCGTCCGGCATCTGAATGGGCAGATTTTCCTCACCCAATACCAGGCAGTGGCCGCACTCACGCCAGAGTTGTTGAGCGAAGGTCTGCCCCTTGCGACCCGACCGGGAACCCTTTCGGGCGCCGGAGGCTCTGACGGTTTGAAGGAAAGCGAATGAACATGTGGAAAAAGCTACTCGTCCCCCACGACTTCTCGCCCTGCGCCGAACGTGCGCTCGATACCGCGGTCGAGCTCGCGAAGGTTCATGGATCCGAGCTAGTGCTCCTGCATGTCTCGGAGCTTCCGGCGAACCTTCCGTTCGACACACTCGTCACCCCGACGAGCAAAGCCGGTCCGCTGCGCGTCGATGACTATCTCACATGCGGTGCGCGCCAGCGGCTCGACGCCATCGCAGAGCCGCTGCGGCGCGCGGGCCTCAAGGTGAGCTCGCTCGCCGTCACGGGTGATGTCGGCGAGCAGATCCTCGCGCTCGCGAATGAGGTCGCCGCCGACGCGCTCGTCGTCGGAACCCACGGCCGCAAGGGCCTATCTCATCTCTTGCTCGGCAGCGTCGCCGAGAAGGTGGTTCGCGCCGCGTCCGTGCCGGTGGTCTGCGTTCGAACTCCCGCCCGAGAAACCAACCCGACACGCGAAGAGAGCGACATCGAAGACGAGCTCGCGGGTTGATTCGTCACACCATCAGGACTTATGAACGACTTCACTCCCATCTCTGCATTAGTCGGCGGCGCGCTCATCGGTCTGGCCGCCTCGCTCCTTCTCCTCACCCACGGTAAGGTCGCCGGTATCAGCGGCCTGTACGGGGGAATGCTCCGCCGTGGCACGAGCGATCGTGCGTTTCGATTTTGGTTCCTTGGGGGCCTCGTCGTCACCGGCGGGCTGGTCAAGCTGATGTTCCCCGCCGCGTTTGCGACGACTTGGAGCGCCACGCTACCTGTCGTTCTGGCTGCTGGGTTGATCGTCGGCTTCGGCACCCAGCTCGGGAATGGCTGCACGAGCGGTCACGGCGTGTGCGGCATCAGCCGGCTCTCCGTGCGCTCGCTCGTCGCGACCGCCACCTTCATGCTGACCGGGTTTGCGACCGTCTTCATCGTACGCCACCTGCTCGAAGGTAGCCGATGAAGCGCAACGCCGTCGCGTTCGGCACGGGCGCCCTCTTCGCCGCGGGGCTCGCTATCTCGGGGATGACCAAGCCCTCGAAGGTCGTTGGGTTTCTCGATATCAGCGGCGCCTGGGACGCGAGCCTCGCGTTCGTGATGCTGGGCGCGATCGTGGTCCACTTCATCGCGTACCGCGTGGTCATGCGGCGGCCGGCGCCGCTCTTCGACTTCAAGTTCCACGTACCTACGCGCAAGGACATCGATCTGCGCCTCATGCTCGGAGCCGCGTTGTTCGGCGTCGGCTGGGCGCTCGGGGGCTTCTGTCCGGGACCCGGCCTAGTAGCGCTGGGCGGCGGCTCGCTGAACGCCGTGGTCTTCGTCGTCGGGATGACGATCGGAATGCTCGTCGAGCAGGTTGCCGCACGCGCCCTCGCCCGCCGGAAAGCCGACTGAGCGTCGGACGTCCGTCATTTTGGCACGCCATCATGTTTAGGCGATGCCCCTGGCGTTGCCGCGCCTTGGTGCTCGGATGGCCGAATGCGCCCGTCCTCCATCTCGTAGAGCACGTCAAAGAGATCAAGGGCACGCTGGTCGTGGGTGACGACCAGGACCGCGGCACCCCGCTCGTGCGCCACCTTGCGGAACAGCTCCATGACGCTTCGGCTGCGAACACTATCGAGCGCGGCCGTGGGCTCGTCGGCGAGGATGAGAGAGGGTTCGTTGGCGAGGGCCCGGGCGATCGCGACGCGTTGCTGCTCGCCACCGCTCAGCATCTCAGGATACGACTTCTCGCGATTTTCGACGCCCAGGTAGCTGAGCAGCTCCCGCGCGCGCCGGCGCCCTTGGTCCTTGCCGCCGAACTCGCAGGCGATCTCCACGTTCTCTCTGGCATTGAGAAATGAAGTCAGGTTGGCTTTCTGGAAAACGAAGCCCAGATGCTGCCTGCGCAGGCGCGAGAGATCGGCGAGCGGCACGCCGTCTTTGACCACGCGGCGCCCCTGAAAGAACACCTCGCCAGTGTCTGCTGGCGAGACGAAGCCCAGGGCCTTGACCAGCGTGGACTTGCCGGAGCCGCTCGGGCCGAGCAATGCCGCCACTGTGCCGCGCTCGAGCGTCAGGCTAACGTTGTCGAGCGCCTTGACTGCCGCTCCGTCCGTGCCGTAGGTCTTGCGCAACGCCACCGCCCGTACCGCCTCCGTCATCGTCAGCCTTCCAGCGCGCGCGCGGGGTCGATCCGCATGACATGGCCAAGACCGAGCAGGCTCGCCAGGCTCACGATACTGAGGGTCGCAAGGGGCGCGACCAGTGAGATCGCCGCCGTGATGAGCACACGGCGGGGAAACAGCGGAAAGGCGAGCTCTCCCATCAAGGCTGCAACGGCGTAGGCCATGATTCCCAAGAGCCAGGCTTGTTGCAGGACAAACCCGACGAGGCGAGGCGTGGGCGCGCCCATGAGCTTGAGAACAGCCAGGTCGTGCGTCTTCTCGAGCGTGAGGTTGTAGATGACCATCATTACGATCACCGCGGCGGTGAGCGTGAGGATTACTGTAAAAAGGCCAATCTGCATGCGTGCCCGTTGGACGACGCCGCCGAGCAGCAGCGCCTCCTCTTCATCTTGCGTGTAGACGCTGACGTCACCCCAGCTGCGCAGTGTCTCCCGAACCTCGGCGTTGCGATGGGGATCAGCGTCGATGAGGACGGCGGCGATGGGCGGCGACGCGAGCGCCGGGGCGCGCCAGCGCGGATCGGTCGCCAGGTCTTCGAGCGCGGGTTGCCCGCGACCGAGATCGGTGCGGCGCAAACGGTCGACGACGCGCACTCGCTCGAGCAGCGTCGCTTCGGGTGACTGATCGAACGCCACGAGCGCTGCGTCGGCGACGCTCATGAAGGCGACGGAGTCGCCCCCCGAGGTGAGCGCGTTCTTCGTGAGGCCCACTACGCGATAGGCCTCGCCCGCGAGCGAAAGCGACTCGCCGATACCGAGGCCGAGCGAGGCGTCGACGATCATCTCGCCATGCGGCTCTTGCAAACGCCGCCCACGCACGAGTGGTAGCGAACGCCCCGGATCATCTGGCCAACCCAGCCCCACGAGCGCGATGCGGAGGACTCGGCCGCGATGCTCGCGTTGAATGAGCTGATACGTGTACGGGCGTGCGCTCCGGACGCCCGGCACAGCGGCCGCGCGGGCCTCGACGCTCGGGTCAAGCCGCGACCCTTCGGCAAACGGACCCCGAGTGTCCCGTTGAACGACCCACAGGTCCGCATGCATCGCCCGTGTCAGAATCGTGGCGTCGTCCACCAGGCCCGCGTAGATGCCCTGCATCGCGATGACGACGCTCAGGAGAAGCCCCAATCCGATCGCGGTGCCCACAAAGCGCCCGAGATGCCTGCGGATGTCCCGGAGGGCCAGGTTCATCGGGCCTCCCAACGGCGCCCGGGTGGAAGCTTGACTCCGGTCGCTGGCGCCGCAAGGACCAAGTCTCCTTCCCGAAGGCCCTCCAACACCTCGACCTGCTCATTTGCGGTCAGGCCGAAGCGCGGGCGGATGAGCGCGATCCTGCCATTGCGATCGGCGTACACGTGAGGTCCCGTCGGGTCGTGGTGGACCATCCGGATCGGAATGCGGAGCGCTTGCTCTCGGCGACCGATCTCGATCCGAACATCCGCGCGTTGGCCGATGGCCACTCGACGGTTGAGTCGCTCGGGCGTGACCTCGACGAGGAGCTCGTGCGTCTGGCGGTCCGCCTCCCACGAGATCCTGGACACCCTCCCTGTGATCGGAGCGTTCGCGCCAGGGGAGAAGCCCGGGAAGAAGATCGCGGCGTGTTGATCCACGCCGAGCTGCGGCAGCAGCGTCTCGTCAATGGCAGCGTTCACATACACGCGGTTCGTGTCCGCAATCCGCAGGACCGTCGATCCGACGCTGACGGTGTCTCCCGGTTCTCTCAGCCTTCGTGTCACGAGGCCATCGAAAGGGGCGAGCAGCGTGGCGCGCACCACCACGACCCGCCGCTGCTCGGCACCGCCCGTCGCGACGTCAACGCCCCGCGTCGCCTCGGAGCGCTGGGCGAGGACGCGATCAAGGTCTGCGCGAGCCAGGCGCAGGCGGTCGCTCGCTGCATCGCGCTCCTGTCCGGGGACCGCACCAGCGTCGAACAGCGTTTGCGCACGTGTTGACTCGCGCTCCGCAGCTACGAGCAGCGCCCGGGCGCGCTCCTCCTCGGCGGCCAATCGCGCGAGCGAGGCGCGGGCGGCGGCGATGCCCGTCTGGGCCGAGCGGAGGTCAGCCTGGGCCTGGTCGGTCTCGAGGCGCGCGAGCTCCTGTCCGAGGGTAACGCGGGCACCTTCCTCGACGAGCACCTCGCTAAGCCGCCCCACCAGGTCGAAACCCACGGCCGCTTCGCGCTGGCTTTCGATCGTCCCGCGCCCGAACGCCTCCTGTGTGATCGTGCCGCGATCGACATGAGCCACTTCCACGGCGACGGGGGACCAGAGCCGAAACCAGGCAGCAATGAGTAGGGCCCCTACCAGCAACAACACCCAGAGGCCCCGGCGTGCGATGCTCAGCGCTCGCCGCAGCAAATCCGCAACTTTCATGTAGCGCGCTCCGCGACTAGCAAAGGCGCCTAACCCTGCCGACCCAGTGAGTAATTCGGCGACGCACCGTACTCGACGGGCAAGGCTCGTGCGCTCCATGCGGTCATGCCGCCCGCGAGGGAGGCGACACGCGCGAAACCCAACCCGAGCAGGCTGAGCGCGGCCTTGCCCGAGCGGCCCCCGGAACGACAGACCGTTATGATCTGCCGGTCACGTGGCAGTGTCGCGGCTGCGGCTGCAAGCGTCTGGAGTGGAGTAAGCTGGGCGCCAACGATGTGACCGAGCTCGCCGCGAAACTCGTCAGGCTCGCGCACGTCCAGCACGATCACCTGCGACAGATGTTCGTGGAGCCATTCATCGAGCACCTCGGGCACCCCCGCCGGCGATAGGCTGATGGGTGCCCAGCTCTGATCGAGACGTGCGGGCGCGGCGGGTTCGGCGCCGGCAACGCCGCAGTTGAAATTGCTGGGCACCGCCACATCCATCTTGCGTGGATAGGGGAGTTGGAGCTCGTTCATGATGCGGGTAAATTCTTCGAGCGACTTGCCCTGCCCGAGGCGCGGGTTGAATCGCCTTTCCTCCGCAACGCTGCTCACCGTCCGGCCTTTGTAGTCGTGAGCGGGGTACAGTAGCGTCTCGGCTGGGAGCGAGAAGAGCTGCTCGTGTACCGAGCGATACAACGTCGCCGCGCTACCCTGCTGGAAGTCGGTGCGACCGCAGCCCCGGATGAGTAGTGCGTCTCCAGTGAACGCGAGCTCTTGGGCATCGCAGATGTAGGAAAGGCAGCCGCTCGTGTGGCCCGGCGTTTCCCGCACCTCCAGCTCATGCTGACCGAATACGACGCGATCACCATGCTTCACGAGCCGATCTGCACACACCGCGCCACCGCGCTCCGAAAGCACGGTTCGAGCTTTGAAGCGCTGGCTCAGCAGGCCCAGCGCGGTGACGTGATCTGCGTGCACGTGGGTGTCAAGCGCCCACACGAGCTCGAGCTGGAGCTCGTCAATCAGGGTGCTGTCGCGGTCGATTTGCTCGAACACGGGATCGATGATGAGGGCCTTCCTGCTCGCTTCATCGGCTAGCAGGTAGGTGTAGGTCGAAGAATCCTGGTCGAATAGCTGACGAAACAACATGCTTGACTTCTCCAATGGCACACATCTTCATGCCGCACTAGGTAGACCCGGCGGAGGGGCCATTGGGTTCGAGCTAAATTTGGAATCCACTTTGCACCGCCCAGGCCCGAACGGCGGCCTTGACCCTCGCCTGGACCTCGGGCGGCACTGAGGTCGCCTTCGAGCTTCTTCGACCACAGCTCCACGACATCAGGGCAGCCCGTCCTCGCCTGCTCGCGCCGAGGCTCGAGCAGCGGCAGGAACGCTTCACGGAGCGCTTCGCGGGCTCGATGAAGCCGGCTCTTCAGAGCGTCCACCGAGATCCCGATCGACGAGGCAGCCTCCGGAGCCGAGAGGCCCTCGACGTCCCGCAGTAGGATGGCTTCGCGGTGTTCGTCGGAGAGCCGATCAAGTGCCACCGAGAGGGCCGACGCAAGCTCCTGGTTGGCCAATCGGGTCTCCGGAGACGGTGCCAGATCGGCGGACTCGACAAGGCGTTCGTCGCTCACATGGGGCTGATTCTTAAGCCCGCGGCGCTTCCTGGCGCACGCGCTCCGCGTCAGGGCGAAGACCCAGCTTGTCAGCGAAGAGCGGCCTTCGAAATCACCGAGATGTTGCGCCACATTGATGAGTGTGTCCTGGAGAACATCCTCCGCGTCTTGAACATTCCTGCACATGCGGAGACCGAACCGATGGATGGAGGGGGCGAGCGACAGGAGGACGGCCTCCAGGGCCTCGCGGTCCCCGTGGCGCGCCCGAGCGACCGTTTCGATGATGTCGGTGGAGGTGGAAACAGCCAATGCGCATCCTATATAGCGCGGAACCGCCCGATCAGGGAACCGGCGAACCCGTTCGACGAGCTCAGGGCTCTCACGCAAACAGGAGAACAAGCATGTGGCCCTTCAGCAGTGCTCTTGCCGTGCAACGTGGTGCTCTATGAGAAGGAAGACGGCAAGGTCGTGGTGGGTGCCGTGGACCCGATGCAGACCCTCGGCGCCGCTGCCACGGGATCGGAGCTCGTGGAGCTGGCAGGCGAGGTTGCGGTGCGGCTCGAGCGGATCCTCGCGGAGCTCCCGGCATGACGCTCAGCGCAATCGATCACCCACGGAGGAAGCGTATCATGGGACTCAAACTCGTTCTGTTCGTGATAGGAGGCGCGGCGCTGGGCTTCGCGTACCAGCGCTTCGTAGGTTGCCGCACGGGCGCGTGCCCGATCACGGCGAACCCGTACATCTCGACGCTCTACGGGGCGGTGGTGGGGTACCTGTTGTCGGGCGGCTTTCGCTAGGCCGTTTGGGCACCATCTCTGCTCGCGATTGCCCTCATCGTCGTGCTTTACGGATGACGCTCGCGAAGAGCTGCTCGCCCCCTTCGCCCTCGTTACCGCTCCGTTGAGCTTTCTGCCTCGTCAGCCGTCTGAGCCGCGCCTGCCGCGGCCGTTGTTGGCAGAAGGAGTCGACCGAGAATCAGGCCAACGACTGCGGCACCGCCACTCGCCGCTAGCATCGCCAGCTTCGCCGCAGCCAGCAGTTGCGGGTCGGTGAACGCGAGCTGGGCGATGAAGAGCGCCATCGTGAAACCCACCCCGGCGACGACGCCTAACACCATGAGATGTCGCAGTGTCATGCCGGCGGGGAGCGTCCCGATGCCCAACCGCAACGTTAGCCAGCTCGCGAGGAGAACGCCAACCGGCTTGCCAACGATCAGTCCGACCGCCACTGCCGTGATGACGCTCCACGCCGCCGCGTCGAGTGAGCCAGCCGAGATGGCGACTCCCGCATTGGCCAACGCGAAGATCGGCATGATAACAAAGGCGACCCAGGGATGGAGCGTCTCGATCAGGCTCTCGGCGGGCGACATGGCCTCGCGCCGCGCGACGTCGACGTGGTGAAGGGTCTCCGCGAGTTCGTGCGAAGAGAGCGCAACCGCCGAGGACTGTGTGAGGTGAGCGAGCTCCTTCCGAACGCCCACGAGGAATCCATCCGGACCGAGCCATGCGCGCACGGGCGTCACGAGACCGATAATGACGCCTGCGATGGTGGGGTGAATGCCTGCGGCGTAGATGCCGGCCCACGCAACGACTGCGGGCACGATGTACGCGAGCTTCATCCGCACGCCGAGCCGCTGCATCGCGAACACGCCAGCGAATCCGAGCGCGGTCACCGCCAGCCCGGAGAGCGCGATACCCGACGAGTAGAAGATCGCGATGACGATGATGGCCCCAAGATCGTCGATCACGGCGACCGCGAGCAGCAGCACACGCAGGGCTGCGGGAACACGCTTGCCGAGTAACGTCAGAATGCCCACAGCGAATGCAATGTCGGTCGCCATTGGTACGGCCCACCCGGAACGCGTCGCTGGCGCACCGGCGACGACGAGGTAGAGCGCTGCCGGCGCGAGCATGCCGCCAAGGGCCGCAGCGGCTGGCAGGGCGGCCCTTCTCCACTCCGATAGCTCTCCATGGTGCATCTCGCGGCGGATCTCCATTCCGACCACGAAAAAGAAGATCACCATCAGGCCGTCGTTGACGACCCATTCGAGCGATCGCTCGAAGCTGAACGAGCCGATGCGAAGCCCCATGGGCGTGTGCCAGAGGTGCACGTAGCTTTCAGCCCACGGCGAGTTCGCCCAGACGAGCGCGACGGCCGCCGTGACCAGAAGCAGGATGCCACTCGCTGCCTCAATGCGAAGGAAGCGCTCGAGCGGGCGCCCCGCGAGCCGTGCGAAGCGTAACAGCGGCTCCCAAGCTTCAGGTGGGGAGGGCGGAAGGGGGTTCGGCCCCGGGGGCGTGGCGGTCGACATGTTTCATTCCTGCCGGCTTGTACCGGCTCGGATGGCGGCCCGACCATCCTCTGTCCTACAGCGACACTCACTGCACCCTTGACGCTAGAATTCAGTCGCACAGTCGCACAGTGCGAGGTTGGGGTCGACAGAAAGCGCTCGCCCGCCCGGAGCGCTGCACAAGGCTCGGCGCACTTCGACGGATCGCACATCCACACGAAACTAAAGCCACACTTTATCTTTGAGTTTGCACAAACCTAAAGCCTGGCTTAAGTTTTGTGCATGATCGAGGCCCTGGCATCCCATCCCGACTGGGAGAGTCTCTACGAAACGGCGGCAGCCCAGGAGGGACTGTTCACGACGAAGCAGGCCGCGGAGGGCGGCTACTCCCCACAGCTTCTCGTCCATCACGTCCACTCCGGCAAAATGAGTCGCGTGCAGCGTGGGATCTACCGGCTGGTACACTTTCCGGCCGGTGCCCATGAGGAGCTGGTCACCGCCTGGCTCTGGTCGGACCGCGCGGGCGTCCTCTCGCACCAGACGGCGCTTGCGCTGCTGGGGCTCTCCGACGTCCTGCCCGCGCACATTCACGTCACGCTCCCGACCGCGTGGAGCAAGCGCCGCTTCCGCGTGCCGCTCGACGTGGTGCTGCATCACGCCGATGTCGTAGCCGAAGACCGTGCGTGGTTTGGCCCCGTCCCGATCACAAGTCCGCGCCGCACCCTCGTCGACTGCGCGAACGCAGCGCTCTCCCCCGAGGTGCTTCGCCAAGCCGCGCAGCAGGCGCTGCGCCGAGGTCTCGTCGCGCGCGATGAGCTTGCCGACGTGGACCACGCGCTCGCGCCCCTCGGAGGACTTGGAACATGATGCCGCCCCGCAGCTACGCATCGCCCGAGACCTTCAAGCAAGCGCTGGAGCAGCGGCTCAAGTCGTCATCGAAGAGTGGCGCCGACTTCGCGCGACGCCGACAGCTCCTCGTGTTCGCGCGTTTCCTGGCGCGGATCGTCGCGACGGTCGGCGACGCGGCGACGCTCAAGGGCGGGCTCGTTCTTGAGCTGCGCCTTGATCGTGCGCGAACCACGAAGGATGTCGACCTGCGCATGGTCGGCTCTTCCGGCGAACTACTTGCGAAGCTTCAGCAAGCCGGCCGCCTCGACCTAGGAGACTTCATGGCCTTCGAGATCGTGCCCGACGCCGACCACCCCGAAATACGGAATGATGCCGTGCAGTACGACGGGCTGCGCTTCCGCGCCGAGTGCAAGCTCGCGGGCAAGGTCTACGGCCAGCCCTTCGGCGTCGACGTTGCGTTCAGTGATCCCATCATCGGTCCGCCCGACGTCGTCGTCGCCGAGGACGTGTTGGCATTCGCCGGAATCGCACCACCGACGTTGCGGCTCTACCCGATCGAGACTCACATCGCCGAGAAGCTCCACGCTTACACCATGCCACGATCGCGCCCGAACTCGCGCGTGAAAGACCTGCCGGATCTCGCGCTCCTCGCGTCGGCCCAGGCCATCGACGCGAAACGCCTGCGCGCCGCGCTGGAGCAGACGTTTACCTTTCGCAAGACGCATCGACTGCCCGCATTGTTGCCCGCACCACTCGAAGCGTGGCGCCCGTCGTACGCGGCGATGGCGAGAGAGGACCAGCTCTCGTGGTTGACGCTCGACGACGTGACGAAGGCTGCGCAGGCCTTCCTCGATCCGGTCCTCGCGGCGCCACTCGACGCGACTTGGAGCCCGAAGACGTGGAGTTGGCGATGATATCGAGGCCCCGCCCATGGCGAGCGGTGCGAGGCATTAGGGAGGGGCAAGCTGCCGCTCCGAGCGGCAGCGGGGGAGGGCAACCCATCTCATCTACAAGAAAGCATCCTCAGGATCACGGCGTTATGGCCACCTTGAGGACGCCGTCTCGTTGGTGACTGAAGAGCTCGTAGGCTGCTTCGATCTGTTCGAGTTTGAAGCGGTGAGTCACCATGGCTGAGAGGTCGACGCGGCCGCCTTCGATCACGGACATTAACCGGCGCATGCGCTCCTTGCCTCCGGGGCACAGCGTGGTGATGATGCGGTGGTCGCCTAGCCCGGCCGCGAAGGCACCAAGAGGGATCTTCAGGTCCGTCGAGTACACGCCGAGGCTCGATAGGGTGCCTCCGGGGCGTAGAACGCGCAGTGCGGCTTCGAAAGTGGCTTGCGTGCCGAGCGCTTCAATGGCGACGTCGACGCCGCGCCCGGAGGTCAAACGTAAAATTTCTTCCACGGGGTCGAGCTGGCTGCTGTCTACTGCGTGATCGGCGCCCATTTTGCCCGACATCTGCAGGCGATTCGGTAATCGGTCTACCCCAATCACCACGCTGGCACCGCTCAGCTTCGCACCGGCAGTTGCGCACAGACCGATAGGGCCTTGTGCGAACACCGCCACCACATCGCCGATGCGGATGCCCGCGCTCTCCGCGCCACCGAAGCCAGTCGACATGATGTCGGGGCACATCAGCACCTGCTCATCAGACAAGCCGTCGGGAACCGGTGCCAGATTAACCATAGCATCCGGGACCAGCACAAACTCCGCCTGGCAGCCGTCGATGGTGTTGCCGAATTTCCAGCCGCCGATGGGCTTCCAGCCGTGGGCCGTGCCCGCACCATCCTGCGCACTCGTGCCGCACTGGCAGGCGTTGCTCCAGCCACTTGGCGTGATTGCGCCTGCGATGACGCGCTGGCCTTCGTGGTACCCGGTGACGGACGAGCCGAGCTTCTCGATCACCCCGACGGGCTCATGGCCAATGGTCAGGCCCCGGGCGACAGGGTATTCACCCTTCAAGATGTGCACATCAGTGCCGCAAATGGTGGTGGTGGTGATTCGGATCAGGGCATCGAGCGGACCCACAGCTGGGATCGGCTTTTCCTCCAGCACGATGCGTCCGGGTTCTACGAAAACGGCTGCTTTCATTTTTGTCATGTCGTGGAAGTGCAGAATGTGTGCCCAGTCACACCTCGCGCCGATGACTCGTGGCGGCCACGTGGCGGGAGCGCAA
>Ga0209591_10004975_pt1 | contig 14922 bp, 16 predicted proteins | sample MAT01_FD_187207 | JGI IMG/M metagenome (GOLD analysis project Ga0209591, IMG submission 187207) | Freshwater microbial communities from Lake Fryxell liftoff mats and glacier meltwater in Antarctica - MAT-01 (SPAdes) (version 2) | ecosystem: Environmental > Aquatic > Freshwater > Ice > Liftoff... | reverse complement strand
GACGCGCTCGGGACGCTCCGCACCGAAGTGCGCGCGTGGACCCGTCGCGCCAACCGTCGGAAAACCACGATCAACTGGCGCTTCACGCGCAAGGACGCCCGACGCAAGTTCGGATATATAAAGCCACTTTCTAAGCGGTCAAAGACCTAGCGCTTGACCTGTGGATAGAACTTGAGGCCGATGTTCAAGCGCGCCGAGTTCGAATTTTCGGCGTCGTCGAGATCGACGCTGAGCGCCCCCACTTTGACATTGTCGAACTTGCCACCGGAGAAGAGCAGGCCGATGTCGAGCGCGAGCTTCTGCGAGAAGAAATACAGCGCCTTCAGCTCCATACCCTACGACTTCATGGTGCCATCCCGGGGATGGATGGAGGGGAGAATGCTGTGTGGGCTCACCTTCCGGGTGGCCGACGGCCGGTGGCCGTGTTGGCGCAGGGGGCCATGTGTGTAGAGAGGGGGAGGTGAGGGGGAGCGGGTTGGGGAGGTCCGTTGCGTGATTCGGGCTCTGGTTGAACCTGGGAAGCACGGCCCCCCCCGGGGCGTCCAAGCGCCCCCGACCTGGAGCCTCAGGGGACCCGGAACTCGAACTCGACCACCTCTCCTGCTGCGACAATCCGGTCGGCCCGAAAGTCCCCCTGCGCGACTTGGGTGGGATTGACCGGCCCCTCAATCGCTGTGATTCGGACGGAAATGAAATAGGGTTCACTGCCCGGGAGACGCTGGCGGATCCGGACGCCAACCCGGTTCACACCTGACCGGATCGGGTTTCTTCGAGCAAGATTACCATGTTGAGTTCCGCCTGGCCCCCCTGCGGAATCCGGGTCGCACCGACCGACCGCCCGTTGACCAGTCCCTCAATCTCCACCAGCGTCGGTCCGCCCCGGAGGGCGTTGCCAGCATCGATGACTTGGATGATCCCCCCGAGCACCACCCGCTGACCGGGATCGGTTGAACCTCCACCGCACCCTGACAGTCCGAAGGCAAGAAGCGCGAGAAGAAGGCCCGTCGAGGTGATTCGTCCCTGTCCTGATCTGGTGGGGTGCCCTCCGGTCGCGGCGTGGCCCGATCGGGGGGCAGGATTCTTGGAGGGACGGGGGGCTCTTCCTGCGCGCTTAATCGATAAGACGAGGCTCATGGGTCTCTCGAAGTGGAGGGAGTGCAAGGGCTCGGAATTCCAATCGGGGTCGGTCGAGTATCCGGCAAACGTCGAGCCAAACACCCGCAGCTGCGCGCCGCTGCCGAACAGCAACGTGACGCCGGGGGCGACGGTCATGTTGGCAGTAATCTGCGAGCTGCCAGTCATTCGAAGTGGCGCGTTCGTCACGCGCCATGTTTGATCAGTGGTGACGTCGTTCGACGCGACATTGATGTAGCTCGCCCCGTTGCCGGTCAGGTACGATGATGCCACATCAAGCGAACCGATCTGAGGCGCCGGTCGGCAAGCGCGTCACGCTGCACCACAACCAGCACATCTACGTGCCGACGTCCTGCTTTGGCGAGACCGAGTATTTCGTCTCAAAGGTTGATACGATTCCGGAATTATTTGCAGGGTCTCCATCGTTTGATGGAGGCCGACGCTTTGTACGCAATTGTTTATTCCTCGACACTATTCAGCGATGGTGCCGTCTGTCTATGATTCCGTTGGCACCGCGTTCGGTGCCCGGAATTAGTATAGCCACACGGATGGGCAGTGTCAGTGCCGCACGATGCTCGTGTGTGCACTCCACTGTTTTCTCAAGAGTTTGGAGGCACGATGAAAAAAACGATTGCTGCACTCGGTATCGTCAGCGCGCTCCTGCTACCCCTTGTTGCGCAGTCCCAAGGCGCGCGGACGATCTCTATTGGCGCCAGCGGCGGGTTGTCGCTGCCGATCGGCGACCTGGGAAAAGGCACAGATCCCGGGTACACGGTTGCGGGCCACCTGTTCTTCCGACCCGCGTCTCTCAACAAGGCACAGATTCGCGCCGATGTCAGTTACGACAGTTGGAAGTTCTCGGCGCTCAGTAGTGTAACGCGCACCAGTCTCGGCGTCACCGGCAACGTTCTTGTTCCCCTCAGCGGCGACGGCTCGACATCGGGGTTGTATCTGCTTGGGGGTGGCGGGATGTTTCGCAGCGCGGTCTCGGGGTCCACTGGCATTGGCAACCCTTCGGTGAGTTCAACCGATGCCGGTGTGCAAGGCGGCGCTGGCCTGCAGTTCGCACTCAGTGGGTTCTCCACGTTTGCTGAAGTCAAGATTGTGAACGTGTTCGGCGGTGGTAGCAGTGCCCGCTATGTGCCGATTACATTTGGCGTGCGGTTCTAGACAACTTCTACCGTCCGAGTTGTCATTATCCGCGTAGGTCACCCTTCTTCAAGGAGCGCGTATGCGTCGTTTTGCTGCCGTACTGGTTGCCACGTCGGCGATCGTGGTGTCTGGCTGTTACCATGCAGTGATTGACACGGGTCGTGCGCCAACCGGTACGCCCAACGTGACTCCGTGGGCGCACGCGTTCATTTATGGGCTTGTTCCGCCGGCTGTGACGGAAACCGCCAAGAAGTGCCCCGGCGGCGTGGCCAAGGTCGAAACCAGGCAGTCGTTCCTGAATGGCCTTGTTGGGGCGATCACCTGGGGTATCTATACGCCGATGACGATCTCCTACACCTGCGCCGGTGGCAGTGCCGACGCCGCTGGAGTCAAGACGCTCAAGGTTGGTGCTGCGGGCGCACAGGCAGCGATGCAGGAAGCGGTCGAATTGTCAGCCAAGTTGGGGACCGTCATTCAGGTGCAGTTCTAGTACAGGTCTCGTTCCGCTGTCAGATCAAGCCGGTCGTCATGTTCGTGTGGCGACCGGCTTGGCTGTTCTGAAACCTCGTGTAGACTACAGACAATGACGATACCCGTAAACGACACGAATGCAGACGCGCCAATCCTTGTCGTTGGCGGGGGCATTGCCGGGTTAGTGTGCGCAATCGAGTTGCATCGCGCGGGTCGCTCCGCGATCGTGCTGGAACACGCTCCCGAAGTCGGAGGACGCGTTCGCTCATCGCGTGTGAATGGCCTGACGATTGATCACGGGTTTCAGGTCCTGTTCACGGCGTACCCCACGCTCAACAGCTACCTCGATCTCGAGAGGTTGTCGCTGCGCCTGTTTCAACCGGCCGCGCATATTGTGCACGATGGTCGCGTGTCATTCATTGGCGACGCATTTCGTGATCCTTCGTTGCTGCTTGATACCGTGCTTGCGCGCGCCGTAAGCATCGGCGACAAGCTGCGCATGCTCGCCCTGCGTCGTTTCGCGCAACAGCTCTCGATTGACGACTGCTTCGCCGCACGATTTGATGCGGTCTCCACGCGGGAGTACTTGCGATCGCGCGGATTCGGTGAAGCCACAATTGACGGATTTTTCGCGCCGTTCTACGGCGGTATTCTGTTGGATCGGTCGTTATCCACCAGTGCGTCGGTGTTGTTGTTCACCTTCAAGATGCTGTCAGAAGGATCAACCGCCGTGCCGGCTCACGGTATGGGAGCGATAGCCAAGCAATTGGCTGCGCAATTGCCGGCCGATACGATACGCTGTGGCGTTGGCGTTCGCGCGATCGTGACACGTGATGGTCGCGTGACTGGTGTGACGCTTGCCGACGGTACTGAGCTGGCCGCGACGCAGGTCGTGCTGGCCACCGATCCGCATGCGGCGGCAACGCTCGCGCAGAGTGCCGGTGTATCGCTGGCGGTACCGACGGGCTTCCATGGCTGCGCGACCGTGTACTACCATAGCCTGACCGCTCCGCTGCCGGGCAAAGCGCTCTGGTTGAATGCGGATCCACGGGCCGTCGTGAGTCATGCGGTCACGCTCACCGACGTGGCGCCGGAGTACGCGCCACCCGGCACATCGTTGCTTGCCGCAACGGCGGTTGGTGAGGCGGCGCAGTTGGATGACGAGTCACTCGATGCGGCCGCACGACGGGAGCTCGCGCAGATGGCGAAGGCGGCCGGACATACGGCCAGCGACATGAACCGATCTGCAATCTGGCGGGTACCGTATGCGCAGTTCGCACAGCCACCCGGATGGCGCGATCACCGGCCAACTATCGGATGCGGCATACCGGGGCTCTGGCGCGCGAGCGAATTCCTCCATTCCAGTTCACTTGAGGGCGCAGCGCGCGGGGGGCAAAGCGCGGCGCGCGCATTGTTGCACGCGAACTGACCACGGCGATCACATACCACCATGAATATGCTACTCCAATCGTTACGCGGTTCGTCCCACATCCGCTACCCATCCGCTCGCACCACACCACGTCGCATGGTGGTGTGGTCACTCCGCGTGTCTGCGCTGGCAATGACGATGGCACTGCCATCGGCGCGCGTCACTGCGCAGACCCTCGCCGAACAAACACAACCAACGCTGCGTCGCGCGACGAGTCCGTCGCGCGTGATCTCGGTCAATCCGTTCTTACCGCTCTTCGGGTTCTTTTCCGGCGAGTTCGAATATCAGGTCGCACCATCCGTATCGGTCGCGCTCGCGGGCTCGCACATCGAACCGTTGGACGCGGCCAGTACCAATCTCGACGCAAAAATTCGCTTGTATCCCAGTCAAACCGGCTTGCGCGGATTCAATTTGGCGAGCTCGTTGGGCTTTGCGAGGCTCCGAGCCCAGGACAGTTACTGTGAAACGTTCAATCCATTCGGCGACGTACAGTGCCAGACGACAAAGCCATTCTCAACGGGGAGCTTCGCGGTGGAACTCGGCTATCAATGGCTCCTCGGGCCGAGTCGTGCGACGGCGGTGTCGATTGGCGGCGGCGCCAAACGATACCTCGGGTCGGACAAAAACTTTGACAACACGGGAGTGACGCGCGTAATCCCCACGCTGCGGCTCAACGTGGGGTACGCGTTCTGAGTTCGTCGGCTGGTCTCAGAAAATCAGGCCGACGGCGTAGCGCCTGAAGCGAAGGCTGACTGGCTCTCCAACGCTCAGCACCTGCTGGCCACGAAAGGCGACCTTGGTCGGTCCTACGACGCGAAGCGTGGCGAGCCCACCAAACGACGCCGCGTTAAACTGCGCGGAGTTGAGAGAACGACTCACGCTGTCAGTTCCGGGCAGCGTGGCTTTGTAGGTGGTCATGCCGCCCATCGCGCGAAGCTGCAAGCGACCGATGGTGATGAGGCGGAGAGACAATCCACCGCCAAGCATCAGCGAGCGATACCCGGCTCCTGTCCCGATGTCGGGGGCGAGGTACACGCCGAGTCGATTGCCCTGAATGAGGACCAACGGCAGTGCGGCCAAGTGGTTTTCCGTCTTCACGCCAACCACTTCAGGGGCTGGTGTAGCGGAGCCAAGGAGGCCGAGTCGGAATCCGGTGTCGTTGTTGTTGCTGCGTGGGCGCCCTCCGGTTGACGCTGGCGATTCCTCGGGCTTTGGTGACACTGGCGCTTCGCGTTCTACGGGAGGCGGAGTGGGCGTGGCTTGCGTCGGGGCTTCTGCTGGGGCTGCGGGCGTTCTTGACGTGGCGGCTGGTGCCGAGGCCGTCGTTTGGCGCGGGGCGGGGGCCGTTGTTGCTGGCTTCGTGGCCGGAGTTGCAGCGCGTCGTGTTGCGGTGGCAGACGCGGGCTTCGCGGTTGGCGCTGGCGTCGCAGTCGTCGGTTTGGGTGCCGCGGTCGGCCCCGGCGTCGTCGTTGGCGCCGGTGCTGGCGTCGCGCCCTCGGCGGCGAAGGTCAATGACGAGCTGCGTACCCAGCCGGTGGTGGTGCCGGATTCGATCTTCGCCCACGACTCAGTGCGTTCGAGCACCTTGACGCTAACGCCCTTCCGCAGCGTGGTCACGATGGCCGCATCGACGGTCGCCGTCTGACGCACATTGACGCGCTCCCCGCTGATGGTCGCGCTGAGTTGTGCGAGAAGGACCCTCGGAACGAAGGCCATGACGAGTACAACGATCGCAAGAATGCGCATGGACAGGAGTTGATGGGTGGAGAAAGTGGGAGTCGTTGCGAAGGTGTTACTGCTCAACAAAGATCAGGAACCGTGAGGCGGACCAGAATGCGTCGGGGTCGGTGATACGCAGTGTGCCGCGCACCTTGCCGTCTATCGCTGCCGGTTCGAGATACTTGGTGCTATGCGACGACACAATCCGGTAGCTCTGATTTGGCTTGGGCAACTGGATCTCCAGATTCCCCGTTTTGCTCAATGCCGTGAATGCATCGATGGGCAGGTCGGCCATGGGCACCAGTGTTTTGCCGCGCTTCATCAACAAGACATTGCGCGCGCCGCCTTCTTCTCTCAGAATGCCGGCCTTCTTCAACGCGTCGGCGGAACCCGCGACAAAGTACACGGTATTCGCGGCTTCTTTCGCGTCGGCCAGTCGCTCATTCAACTCGGCTTTCTCTCGATCCACGCGCGTGCGATCCGAGCGTAATTGATCGCGCTCTGACCGCAGCGACGTGTTCTCGCTCTGCAAACTGACCAGTTCCTCACTTTGACCCGCGAGCTGTTCCCGCACCGCATCAAGGCTGCGGCGGTAGGAGGCCACCTGCTGCGCCGTGGCGCCATTCGCGTCAGGTCGGGCGCCCTGCATCCGCGCCAGCCGCGCCTCGGTGGAATCAACGCGTGCGGTCATCTCGCGAATGCGCGCGAGAATCGAATCCCGATACGCCGCGATCGCAATCGGCGACTCGCCAGGCTGGACCACGATCACCTTCGTGCCTAAGGGGAGTTTGCGCACGCGATCGAGTTCGACATTGATGTTGTTCATGAACTCGGTGTTGGCCACAAAGTCCTGCAGCAGCTGGTCCTTTTCGGACGACAGTTGCTCGGCTTCGGCGAGTCGCGCTTCGAGCTGCGTCGCGCGCGCGGCGGTCTCGCTGTCTGCCTTTCCGCAGGCCGCGAGCGACATGCCGATCAGCGACACGCCAACCAGCAGCGCGAGTCTACGGCGGAGGGCGAGCTGGCGGGCGGCGGCTGGATGCCCACCTCCGAGGCCTGAACGACCGCATAGTTGAGACAGCACCGGTGTCGGGGCAACAAGAGGCATGGCGAGGAATGCGGAGGTGGTGAGCGATCCGAAACGAGCGGTTAATTGTACGATGAAGAGGGTCAGATCGCTTAACGAGACGATACATTCTCCGGTGCGCGGTCAGACTGCTCTCGTGGTTTCGACAAAACCCATTGATCGGCGTAAGATTGCACGCTCTGGCGTCGTTTTCACAAACAAGAATCCGCACAGCCACGCCAGATCCCCCTTTCCTCTCGGACCATGACTTCCCACAGGCTAACTGTCCTGTTCGCCGCAGTGGCGTTCTCTGTCATGGCATGTTCAGAAAATCCCACCAATTCACCATCCCGGAGTGTCTTTCCGCCGGCCGCCGCCATCTCGGCGACGGCTAGCGCTGCAACAATGGGCAGGGCGCAAGCGGCACAGCAGCCGTCACTCTGACCAGAATAAACTTCACAGGAGCGATCGCGGTCGCGGTACGGGTGCGCCAGGGGTTTCGGTAGTTCGGTAACGAATGCTGGCGACGTGTATACGTCGTCCTTGAACATCGGAGCGACGGTAGTTCCTGGCAGCTACGCGTTGACCGCCACCGCCACGGGAGGCGCCGTCGCGCAAGCGACCGCGACGATCGCGCTCACTGTCACTGCCGCATGAGCCTTGCGATGTGCAAAGTTGGCGCCTGCGGCAACAGCAAACTTCAACGGCGTGTGGTAGCCGGCCGTGTTTCGATCCGTTCCCACGAAGAAGACGCCACTGTTCGGCCCGTAGGCTGTTGATGTGAGACAGTCGTCGGCCACAAATCCCTAAATCGGTTTCTGGCACTGTCCGGGGTTCGTGTAATTCGCATGTTTGTTGCGTGAGACAAATACGGCGGGAGCTCCGGCGAATCTATAGGGGAAGTTGACGTGCCCATTGCCAGACCACCATGACCTATTTCCAGAAAGTCCCAATTGCGAAGCTCCGTAATGCGCAGACGCCCACATGGAAACAAGCCCCAGTGATCCGAGCCCATGTCATAGACAACGTCTACTGAGACCATCTCCGAGTCGCCATTGTGACCGCTGGATCCGCAGTCACGAGCGCACGCGAAGAGACAAGAAGTTCGCACTTGGGGCCGCCCCCATTGAACGTTTTCGCAGCCCAATGGGGAGTTTTGTGGCCACACGACCCATTTGCTGAAGCAAAGAGCTGGGGGGCTGAACGCGGCGGCCAATCGATACTCGCAAGAATCATCAAGCCAATCGTTGTCGGCGTCGTTTGCATCGGTCAAGGGATTCGACGCAGCAAAGCAAAGCGAGGGACTCACGCCGCTCAGGAACAAGCCCGGAGCGCTTGGTGCTCAGTCGGAAGGAATCACCGTTCGGAGCGGACGCGTCAGTTCCACTTGTTGGGGTTCAACCGACGTGGAACTCCTGTCGCATGCGCTAAGAACAACCAAGAGCGAGGCAGCGGCGACGCAGCGGCGCGGCAGCGGCGAGGAGGAAACTTACAGCGCTCATACGTACTCCAGAAGTTTGATTTTCGACTAATGCAAAAGTGTTGCCGGCTTGGGCTTGAAACAGCACAGCCTTTGCCGGCAACACCAGAATTCGCACTTAGAACTTGAGTGAAACGCCTGCGAACAACAGCGGGATGTCGCCAATACCGATCTGGCCCATCACACTGAGCTTGTCTCCGATGCCATATCGCGCGCCACCCTGAATGCCAAACCCAGTATCCGTATTGCTCGCGCCGCCGCCCGGGATACCCGTAAAGCTTCCGCTAAAGCTACCGCGGATGATTCCAACGCTGGCTCCTGCGTAGAGGTCGAGCTTCGGTTGGTTCGGTACCTCGAAGTGCACGTTTCCGATCGCCATGACAGGGATAGCGGTAAACGTGTAGTTAGACAATCCGAAGCTCTCGCTATTGCGGACATAGCCAATCAGTCCGCCAACTCCCAGCTTGATCTTCGGCGTAAAGTCCACAACGCCAACTTCAACTGATGCGCCACCACCAAATCCATCGTAGTCGCCGCCGGTCATCAGGCCGAGCGAGAGGATCTTCGTCCCCTTGCCGAACGACGTGGCAGAGGCTTGCGCACTGAGCGCAGTCGGCAAAACAATGGCCGCGGCTGCGAGCACCAAGGAGCGGAGGGTCTTCTGCATGTGTGATTTCGGTATGAGGTGGAAATGCCGTTGCGTACCACGCGACCAGTCCCAGCCGCGCACCTGCCGGTTCCGCGGGACATTAGCTTCGCGGCGTTCTTACCGCAAGCACTTACTTAAAGACTCCAGCGACACCAGCCAACAAGGGCGCGGTCGCCTCGGACATGCGCTCGATAATCACGCGCGCCCCCGCCGCGCGTAACCGCTCTGCTGGCATCAAGTCCGCATACCCAATCACCATCATCCCCGCGGCACACGCGCCCTGTACCCCTAACGGGCTATCCTCAATCACGACACATCGAGTCGGCAATACGCCCATCGTGGCCGCTGCGTGCAAAAACAGATCAGGCGCCGGCTTCGCACGCGCCACGTCGGTTGCCGAAAATCGACGCCCCGCAAAACGCGCCAACAACCCGGTAGCGCCGAGCGTTGTCTGCATCTTGCTGTGCTCGCCGTTCGAGGCCACGGCATACGGGACGCCCGCCGTATCCAGTGCATCCAGCAAGTCCACAACGCCGGGAACAGGCTCGACTTCCCGCTCCAGCGCCACGCGAATCATGGCGTGATAGCGGTCCAACAGGTCGGCCGGCGGTGCATGACCCAGCCGGTCGGTAATGATCTCCACACAACGGGCCATCGTATTGCCCACAAACGTCTCAAACATCTGCGGCAACGTAAAGTCGAGCCCGATGTCCTTGAGTAGTGCGGCAAACTCGCGGTTGGCAATGCGCTCGCTGTCCACCAGCACACCGTCGCAATCAAAGATCACCAAATCGTATGGGCGCGCGTTCAGCGCGGCCGGTGAATCGTGCGACATCAACGATCTACCTTGGTTGACGACAGGTACGCATAGCAATGAGAGAATGCACGATCGCGGGTTGAGAAGGTGAACCTCCGCCACACGGCCGCGGCCGCTCTCTACGGAAAGAGAGCGGGAGTGCACGGTGGCATCGTTGAACGCTCTACGTACAGAGGAGAGATAATCGGAAAGTAATGGAGCTGTGGGGTACTCTGGACTCACCCTCGGGCTCGCCGTATTCTTTCCCGCAGCAAACGGCCTTTCACGCCCCGACTTTCCTCACAGCCCAAGGACTACATAGATGTCCCGCCGCCTTGCAGCACTTGCCGCGACGATGCTGTCGCTGGCATCGTCGACATTGCCCGTCTCTACGACATCCGCGCAGTCGGCGCCCCTTCGACTGGGTCTCCTGGGTGGCGTAAATGTCGCCACCGTGCGAACGGATATCGATGGCCTCTTCACGCCAGGCAACCGCGTGGGTGGCCTCTTTGGCGTCCAGTTCATTGCGCCGCTCGGTGGCATGGTCAGTCTTGAAGTCGATGGCTTGTATTCGATGAAAGGCGCGACGCTGGGAACGTCCTTAGTCAATGCCACTGCCAGGTTCGACTATCTTGAGTTTCCGGTGCTGCTACGACTGGATTTGGCCAAGGCGTCATCGATCTCTCCGTTCATCGTCGCGGGCCCCAGCTTCGCGGTGCGCGTGAGCTGCAACTTCGGAGTGAAGGTATTCATCACCGTCTCGACTGACTGTGATCGGGTGGACAACGTTTTCGACGCCAGGCTTACGAAGACGTTTGACGCAGGCGCGGTTATCGGGGGCGGACTTGCTTTCGCTATTGGAAAAAACAGCGTGTCCTTAAGCGCGCGCTACACCTACGGTCTGCGCGATCTGGCAGATATCGGCGCCATTCGAAATCGCGCTATCTCGCTGTTGGGCGGTATTTCTATACCACTTGGGAGATAGAAAGTGCAGGACTACCGCGGCGCAAGACAGGCGCGCGCCGCAACGATCTGCGCCGCTACCGCGTTCGGACCGGTCCCACCGGCAATGTCGCGCGCCGCCAAAGAAGCCTCGACGCTGAGCGCACCGCGCGCGTCGACACCAAACAACGCATGCGCCGCCGTAAACTGCTCGACCGGCAGTGCATCCAATTCGATACCAGCCTCTTCGGCCGTGCGCACGAGCGAGCCCACCGCCCCATGCGCCTCGCGGAACGTGGCGCCCTTCTTCACGAGATAGTCGGCCAGATCGGTCGCCATCATGGCGCTCGAGACGGCCGCTCGCATCCGCGCGCGATCAAATTGCAACTCGGCGATCGCTCCAGCCATGGCCGGCAATACCAACATCAGCAGATCGACGGCGTTAAATAGCGCCCGTTTGTCGTCCTGCAAATCCTTGCTGTAACCACTGGGCAGTCCCTTGATGGTCGCCATGATCGCGACCAAATCGCCCAGCACACGCGCACCGGACCCGCGCGCGAGTTCGAACACGTCGGGGTTGCGCTTCTGCGGCATCATGCTGGAGCCGGTTGAAAACCCGTCGCCGAACTTCACAAAACCAAACTCGCCAGTACCGTAAATGATCAGGTCTTCGGCAATCCGTGAGCAGTGCACCGCCGTCATCGCACACACAAACACCGTCTCGGCCACAAAGTCGCGATCACCGGTCGCGTCTATACTGTTGGGCGAGATAGAGGCGAAACCCAGCGACTCCTTGAGCAGATCGCGCGGGATGGGAAAGGCGCTGCCGGCAATAGCGCCCGATCCAAGCGGTAAGACGGCCGCTCCGCGCGCCGCATTCGCCAATCGCGTACGATCACGCTCCAAGGGCCAGAAGTGGGCCAGCAACCAGTGCGCGCCACTGACCGGCTGCGCTCGTTGCAAATGTGTGTACGCGGGAAGAATGGCATCGGTCAACGACTCGGCTTGCATCAACAGCGCCTGCTGCAAGTCGCGAATGGCCACATCGATCCGCTCGCAGGCGTCGATGGTCCACAAGCGCGACGCCGTTGCCACCTGATCGTTCCGCGAACGGCCCGTGTGCAACTTCGACGCTACCGACCCCGCCTCTTCGTGCAACAACCGGTCGATCATCGTATGGATATCTTCGTCGGTCGCGACCGGCGGCGCACCGTCGGCGATGCGCGCGCCGACCCGATCGAGGCCGGCTTGCAAGGCGTCGCTTTCGACAACCGTGAGCACGCCGGCGACGCCGAGCCCACGTGCCCACGCCTTGGACAGTCGGATGTCATGCGGCCAGAGACGGAAGTCGGTGCCAATGGAGCGATTGATGGCGTCGAGCAGTGGCGACGGTCCTCCGGCAAAACGTCCGCCCCACAGTTTGTGGGTGGCTTTGGTATCAGTGCTGCCGTCGGTCGTAGTCACGGAATAGCGGTCTCGGTCGGTCGGTACAGGTGTGGTCGCATGACGAACACCAAACGTAACGCCCTCCTAGTCGCGCAGGTACGCTTTCAACCGCTTTACGACACGCTCCCGACCCGGTAGCGAGCGGCAAATGATGAGTACTGTGTCATCGCCCGCAATCGTTCCAGCGATGTCGGGCCACGCCAGTTGATCGAGTGCCTCCGCCACCGGCTGCGCCCCCGATTTCATAGTGCGGGCGACTGCCAGCACTTGCACCCCTTCCACTCCCAGCAGCAGCTGCGGAAGCATGGCCTCCATCTGTCGCGCCTCGTCCTCCCCGCTTGGCCCAGACCCCTCGGGAAACGCATAGCGCACCCGACCTTGCGCGTCGGGAATGCGCGCCAGTCGCAATTCCCGCAAGTCGCGCGAGAGGGTGGACTGCGTCACGTCCCACCCGCGCTTGAGCAACAGTTTGCGCAGCTCCTCCTGGCTCGCCACGCTCCGTGCCGTCACGATCTCGCGAATGGCGAGATGTCGATCGGTCTTATCGATCATGTGGACTCTCCGGGGAAACTGGGAAGGGCGGCCGATTGACAGACAGGGAATGCAAAATTATGCATTCAACGTGCATAAAGTCCAGTCCTACACGATCGGCGTTCTGGGGGCCAGCGGCTACTCCGGGCGTGAACTGTGCGCGTTGGTGGCCGGCCACCCGCATCTGACATTGGCCTTCGCCACCGCCAACGCGCAGCGCGGCACCACGTTGCGCGTGCGCGCTGCAGGCCGCATGCATGAGATCGCATTGGTTGGCGCTGATGAGGTCGACCTCGCGTCGGCCGACCTGATCTTTGCCGCGCTGCCACACGGCGCATCGGCGGAATGGGTTGCCAGGTCACTGGCTGCGGGCGCACGTGTGGTTGATCTGTCCAGCGACCTGCGGCCGGGACACGGCGGCAACACCCATGCGTTGCCAGCCGGCGTGCCTGGCGATGCGCCCTACGGGCTGCCGGAGCTGTTTCGCGACCAGATTCGCGGAGCGCGGGTGGTGGCAAGCCCCGGTTGCTACGCCACTAGCGTTCTCGTTGCTCTGGCTCCGCTGGCGCGTGCTGGCCTGATCGCACCAGGCGCGACGATAAACATCGCGTCTGCCAGCGGCGTGAGCGGCGCGGGTGCGTCGCCCAAGCTCGAGTATCTGTTCGCCGAGGTCACGGAAAACTTCCGTGCGTACGGGGTTGGCAACGCGCATCGGCATCTGTTCGAGATGAGGGCCATCATGCAGCAGCTTGGCGCAGACTGTGATTTACTGTTCACGCCGCATCTGTTGCCTGTAGCTCGCGGCATCCTCTCAACGATCACTGTGCCGCTCACTCGGCCAGTTGATGATGCTTTAGACCCGTTTCGCGCCGCCTACGCGCACGAGCCGTTTGTCGAGCTCACCGCTGATCTTCCCGCACTTGCCGACGTGCAACATCGCAACGTGGTAAGAATCGCTGCCCGCATTCCCACCGGGGTTCGCACGCCGACGCTGTTGGTATTCAGCGCGCTGGATAATCTGGTGAAAGGCGCCGCGGGGCAGGCGATGCAGAATGCGAATCTCATGCTGGGCTTACCGGAAACCGCAGGTTTCTGGTAAGCCCAGCATGAGGTTCGCATTCAGTCGGGAGTACCCAGTACCCAGTACCGAGTACTGACGTGCAGGACGCAGTACCTCTACTGCAGTACTGAGTACTCCCCTCTTCCTACCCCCTACTCGCCGTGCTTCTCCTTAAACTTGGCGGTCGCATCCAGTCCGATCCTGCGCTGCCTGCAGCGTTAGCGGCATTGTGGCGCGCGCGGCCCGGTCGTGTCGTGCTCGTGCATGGCGGTGGTGATCAGATCAGCACCCTGCAGCGCCTGCGTGGTGAGGAGCCGGTGTTTGTTGGGGGGCGTCGTGTGACGACGGCTGGGGCACTGGAGTTGGTGCGGATGGTCCTTTCGGGGTTGGCGAACAAGCAACTGGTGTCGGTGCTTACGGCAGCCGGCGTTCCAGCGGTAGGGATCTCCGGCGAAGACGCCGCATTGTTGCGGGCAACACCGATTGATCTTGAGACGTTTGGATATGCAGGCACGCCGACGCTGGTAGATCGGCGTCTGATCGATGCCTTGCTGTCGCAGCAGTTCTTGCCGGTGATTTCACCGGTTGCGACGCATGAAGATGCGGCGGTGGGCGGTGCACTGAACGTGAACGGCGATGATGCGGCGGCGGCGATCGCGGCAGCGTTGGGTGCCGAGGAGTTGTTTTTGATGGCTGATGTTCCTGGTGTGTTGGACGCGGATCGAAAACGTATTGCTGTGCTGACGTTGGCCGACGCACACCAGTTAGTGACCTCTGGAGTGGCTGGCGGCGGGATGTCGGCCAAGTTGGACGCCAGCGCGCGCGCGCTGGCTGGTGGGGTGCGCCGGGTGCGCATTGGCGATCTCGCGGCACTGGCCGACCCGGCGGCTGGCACCACGGTGGTCCGCGCGTAGTTCGTCGTAGGTGCGCTTCGCTCTGCGGTGCGCTTCGCTCTGCGGTGCGCTTCGCTCTGCGGTGCGCTTCGCTCTGCGGTGCGCTTCGCTCTGCGGTGCGCTTCGCTCTGCGGTGCGCTTCGCTCTGCGGTGCGCT
>Ga0209591_10004974_pt1 | contig 14922 bp, 13 predicted proteins | sample MAT01_FD_187207 | JGI IMG/M metagenome (GOLD analysis project Ga0209591, IMG submission 187207) | Freshwater microbial communities from Lake Fryxell liftoff mats and glacier meltwater in Antarctica - MAT-01 (SPAdes) (version 2) | ecosystem: Environmental > Aquatic > Freshwater > Ice > Liftoff... | reverse complement strand
ATTCATTATTCAATTATGTCTGCTTAAAATATTCGCTGAAAGTCTCTTTTTGATTTGTTGCTTTCAAATTTAAAGGCACCCATTGTTAGTCCGTAAGCAAATAGCAGCATACCAAACGGAATTAAAGTCGCTGGATCGAATTCCGAATAATCAAAAGATTGTGTCAGAATATCAATACAGGCAAGTCCAACACCACCGCACCAAAAACATAAAAAAACTATTACGAAAACATGAAGTCTCATTTTTACTTTAATATTTATACCTTCATAGTCCTTTTCAATAATTCCATTAATTCTTGGTAGAAATGAATTTCGATAACCTATAATTCTTTTTATGTCAAATGTCCCACCGTTTATTTGTCCTTCGTAGGATTTTGTCGAGCCGCTGCCGAAAATTCCAAACCTAAATGTCTTTTCAGGTTCAATAAGGTCAGATAGTCGCCCCATTATTTGCTCTTCTTTTAATTTTGTTTTGTAAGTGATATTTTCTGTCGGTAAAAATTTCATTATTGTTGGTCGTCTTTATGAAAATGTGTGCTAACGTAGGGTATACGAAGATCTTCGTTTACCGCCGGAAGTATCAGCAGCATTCGATCTTCGTGCTATTGGTCAATTAGGGGTGGTTTCGCGAAGGTTTTGACGTCAAAGATGTCACGGGGTGTCTAGGATGTCCATGGTGTTCACGATGCCTTGCAGAAAGCGGGTGGTCACGTGTGTGTATACTTCGACAGGCTCAGTGCAGGTGTTTCGGTTGTCTTGCTGGAACTGTGCCCTAAGTGGGACTGAATATAGCGCAGATCTGTTCCCTTCTACAAAAGGTGAGTGGTGCAGGTATGCGATCCATGAGCCTGTGTCAACAAAAGGGTTACACGGCATAGGTCCAGTTCACTCCCCCAACCACCGCGGCCAAGCCATGTACCACTTGGTAACGGGCTTGCTCAATGCGGCAATACCGAGGTTGTCGCTGGCTTCGGCGATATCGCGCAAGGTGCCGTCCTTGTAGAGTAGTTCGATACGGTCCTTGGCGGGGTCGTAGGCGTTGTTGACGATGCTGCCGTTAAGCACGAAGTGGTCCGCCTCTGCCAGGCTGATCCCCAATTGGGTGGATACGCGGCGCTTGAGGTCTGCCACCTGCTGCTCGTCCCAAGGGTTGTTCTGCAGCCGAATACGCATGTTGCGGCGTTCTACCAGGTCGCTGGCCAGTTGTGCGAGCACCTTGTCGGTATGGCCGCACCACACCTTCACCGCACCCATTACATCGTGGTCATCCAGCTTCAAGAAATCGCCCAACACATCTGGATCTTGGAAGGCTTTGCGGTCCAAGTGGGCGGTTAGAAAGCGCAACAGGGCTGGCGAGGCGAAGACCGTGGTGCCCGATGTGGCAAGCTGTTTCGCGCGGCGCAAGGTTTCCACCAGCATGAGCTCGCAGGCCACCACGGTCTTGTGCAGGTAGACCTGCCAGTACATCAACCGCCGCGCCACCAGGAATTTCTCGATGCTATAGATCGCTTTCTCTTCCACCACCAAACGGTCGTCCACGACTTGGAGCATTTTGATGATGCGTTCCCCGCCGATCACCCCTTCGCTCACGCCGGTATAGAAACTGTCCCGGTTCAAGTAGTCGATCCGGTCCACATCCAGCTGGCTGCTCACCAGTTGGTGCAACACATGCGTCATGCTGGCCCCTGAGCCGGGTTGGTCGCGGAAGATCCGCAGCCCAAGTTCCAAACCGCCACCCAATTGTTGGTTTAAGCGATCCATTACCAGCGCGCTGATCTCTTCATGCGGAATGCCTTCCACCAAGCTGTGCTCCAACGCATGGCTGAAGGGACCGTGCCCCACATCGTGCAACAGGATCGCCATGGAAGCACCCAATGCCTCTTCTTCGCTGATCCGATGTCCTTTCGTACGCAGCACATCAATGGCCGAACCCATAAGGTGCATGGCACCCAGTGCATGGTGGAAGCGGGTGTGCAAGGCGCCAGGGTACACCAGGTGCGAGAGCCCGAGTTGTTTGATGTACCGCAACCGTTGGAACCACCGGTGGTCGATCAACGCCAGTACGCGCTCGTGTGGCACGGTTATGAAACCGTAGATGGGGTCGTTGAGGATCTTCATGGGAACTCAGGTTACGTGTTAACGGGTTGCGCGTTACGCGTTGGTTGCGGATAGGCAGAACGCGCAACACGTAACGCGCCAACTCGTAACGCATTTCTCCTACCCCTGCGAACGGTGATGAACGTCATCGGGCACTTTCGTTGAGGATCTTCATGTGAACTCAGGTTACGTGTTAACGGGTTAGGCGTTACGCGTTGGTTGCGGATAGGCAGAACGCGCAACACGTTAACACGCAACGCATTTGGGCCTTTATCAGTCCTACCTTCACGCCCCGAAAGTACAAGGCAACACTTCACGGTATTCTCCGTTGGCCTTGCATGCGATCCTTCACAACCGAACCAACTACGCCGAAAGGTGTCACCATACCGATCATGACCGCCAACATCCTCTGGGCCGACGACGAGATCGACCTTCTACGCCCACACGTGCTCTTCCTGCAAGAGAAGGGCTACGCCGTAGATACCGTGAACAACGGACTGGATGCGGTGGAGATGATGCAGAAGAAGGAGTACGACGTGGTCTTTCTGGATGAGAATATGCCGGGCCTTAGCGGCTTGGAAACGCTGGACCGCATCAAGCTCATTAAGCCGCGTGTGCCGATCATCATGATCACCAAGAGCGAAGAGGAACACATTATGGAAGGTGCCATTGGCGGCAAGATCAGCGACTACCTGATAAAACCCGTGAACCCCAACCAGATCCTGCTTTCCCTGAAGAAGAATTTGGAAGGCCGCCGCTTGGTGAGCGAAAAGACCACCAGCGATTACCAGCAGCAGTTCCGTCAGTTGGGCATGCGCCTGGGCGACAAACACACCACCGAAGAGTGGAAAGAACTCTATACCGAACTGGTGCGTTGGGAACTGGAGTTGAGCAAGGGGCAGGATCAGGGGATGACCGATATCCTGCGGAGCCAATGGGCCGAAGCCAATGAACTCTTCAGTCGCTTCGTGGCAGACAACTACGTGAACTGGGTGAACGGCAAAGGCGGCGATAGCCCGTTGCAATCGCACCAGCTGTTCAAGGCCAAGGTGGCTCCGCTGATCGACGACAAGAAAACACCGCTCTTCATGGTGTTGATCGATAACCTGCGGTTGGACCAATGGCGGGTGCTGGAACCCATGGTGAGCGAGTTCTTCCGTGTGGAAGAGGAAGGCTTGTTCTACAGCATTCTCCCAACGGCCACACAGTATGCGCGCAACGCCATTTTCGCCGGCATGATGCCCAGCGAGATCGAGAAGCGGCATCCGGGTAAATGGATCAACGAGGATGAGGAGGGAAGCAAGAACGCTTTTGAGGATGAATTCATCGGCGCGCATTTGAAGCGTTTGGGCAAGGATGTGAAGTACAGTTACCACAAGATCCTCAACCTCAACGCCGGTCGCAAGCTCGCCGACAGTTTGGACAACCTGATGGGCAACCCGCTCAACGTGATCGTCTACAATTTCGTGGACATGCTAAGTCACGCGCGCACCGAGATGGAGGTGATCCGCGAGTTGGCCGATGACGATGCGGCGTACCGCAGCCTGACCAGGACCTGGTTCGAGCACAGTCCGTTGTTCGATATCCTAAAGGGCATTGCCGAGCGCGGCGGTCGGGTGGTGATCTGCACCGACCATGGCACCATCCGCGTGAACGAACCCAGCAAGGTGGTGGGCGACCGCAACACCAACAGCAACCTGCGCTACAAGCACGGCCGCAACCTCACTTATGAGAACCGCGATGTGCTCGTTGTAAAGGATCCTGCGCAAGCCTTTTTGCCCCGTGCCAACGTGAGCACGGTCTACATCTTCGCCAAGAGCGATCGCTTCTTCGTGTACCCCAACAACTACAACCACTTCGTTACCTACTACCGCCATACGTTCCAGCATGGGGGTATTTCGCTGGAAGAGATGTTGGTGCCTTGGGCCGTGCTGAAGCCGAGGTGAGGGCGGCCGGACGATGAGAGAATGAGATGAAGGTTGTTGGATGGACCGGAAGCTGCTGATTGTTCTGTGCGTTTTTGCTGGCGCTGGTGTTATGGGACCGCTATGGGAGCATATTTGGTTTGAACGCAGAGGGTATCGTTGCTGTCCGGCCCGGCATGACGAGGGCAGAGGTACGTGCGATCCTTGGTGATCCAATGCGACAGGAGGTTCGTCGCGATGTCAGGTTCTGCTGCCGTTGCAATGAGGAGCAGATCTGCGGTGAGCCTGAACGAACAACGTGGACATATACTCGGAAGCCTGTGATGCGCGTTCTTACGTTCCCAATGCTCTGGGTCCATTTCAACTCGCGTGGACATGTGCAGCAGGTCTATGCCAAACAGTACTTCGCCCTTGGTATGGATAGCCGAGGGGTGTACTCCGTGGCGCTCGATCCTTGCGACACCACCGACCGAACTGTTGATGACCGCTATGGGCGGCGATCCTATGGAGCTGCGGCTATCCGACGCCTGCATGACATCTTCTGATGGTGGCCGATCTTCTTGTCGATCTTCCGATCGCCTGATCTTTGCACCATGCTCGCAACCATAACCCTTCGCGAACCCGAAGAGGCCGGGGATATCGCGCGCTTGATCCTACAAAGCCACGATAGGGCACGTGTCTTCGCGTTCCATGGTGATCTCGGTGCTGGCAAAACCACCTTGATCAAGGCATTTTGCAAGGTGCTTGGCGTTGCCGATCGCACCAGCAGCCCCAGCTTCGCGATCGTGAACGAGTACCGCACCGCCACCGGTGATCCGCTCTACCACTTCGATCTGTACCGGTTGAAGGCGGCCGAGGAGCTTGATGGCATCGGTTTCGATGAATACATCGACAGCGGCGCGTACTGCTTTATCGAATGGCCGGAATTAGCAACCGCTCACCTGCCTTCTGGTGTCTTGCATGTAACGTTGGAAGCTGCCCCCAGCGGGGTGCGGACGATCCGCTTGATCTGAGGTGTAAAGCAGCTGGCTGGCTGTAGCCGGTCGGTAGTAGGTCCCCCGGCCCATCCGTATCTTCGCGATCCACCCACCTGCACATGAGCCAATCATCCGACCTGCTGAAACAGTTGGCCCGCGAAGTGGCCATGGCCCCGCAAGAGCAGCTGATGGAGGTGGGGCGCAGGAAGAAAAGCCTTTCCATCGGTATCCCCAAGGAGATCACCTTCCAAGAACATCGGGTGCCGCTGAACCCATCGTCCGTGGCAGTGTTGGTGGGTCGTGATCACGAAGTGGTGATCGAGCGTGGTGCCGGTATGCCCGCCCAGTTCCAGGACAGCGATTACAGCGAGGCTGGCGCCATGGTGGTGGAAAGCCCCGCCGAGGTGTTCAAGTCGGACCTGATCTTGAAGGTGGCACCCCCCACACATGCCGAGATCGAGATGCTGCGCCACAAGCAAACGCTCATCTCCGCCCTACAACTCACCGTGCAGCCCAAGGACACCCTGAAGCGCATGATGGAAAAGCGCATCACGGCCGTGGCCTGGGATTTCATCAAGGACCGTGAAGGGATCTACCCGATCATCCGTGCCATGGGCGAGATCGCCGGGAATACGTCTGTGCAGATCGCCAGCGAATACCTCAGCGCGGACAAGGGCGGTCAAGGCCTCATGCTCGGCGGCATCAGTGGTGTGGAACCCTCCGAAGTGGTCATTATCGGTGCTGGCACGGTGGGTGAATTCGCAACGCGGGCGGCACTCGGTTTTGGTGCTAGCGTGAAGGTGTTCGATAAGAGCATCTACCGGTTGCGTCGGTTGCAAGGCGATCTGGGCCAACGGGTGTGGACATCGGTGATCCAGCCGGAGGAGTTGAGAAAGGCCCTATGCAACGCAGATGTCGCCATCGGTGCTTTGCGTCCCGAGCGCGGCCGCACACCCATGGTCGTTACGGAAGAGATGGTGAAGGATATGAAGAACGGCAGCGTGATCGTGGACATCAGCATTGATCGCGGCGGCTGCTTCGAGACCAGCGAGGTCACCACACACACCGATCCCGTTTACAAACGCTACGGTGTGGTACACTACTGCGTGCCCAATATCGCCAGCCGTGTCCCCCGCACCGCCAGCACTGCGCTCAGCAACATCTTCGGCCCGCTGCTCTTGAGCATGGGCGATGTAGGCGGCTTCGAGGACCTGATCAAGATCGACCTGGGTCTGCGCCATGGCGTCTACTTGTACAATGGGACCTTGACGAGCCCGATCCTCGGCGAGGCGTTCAAGTTGCCGTACAAGGATCTGGATATACTGCTCGCAGCGTTCTGATGGAGTGGCGAACAGAAGGTTCTCCATAGTCCGCATAAACTACAGAGGCAGCCGTTCCATTTTTAGTTCTCCAGAGCCCAAACGCCCCAAATTCACACAACTCTTCATTTCCAGATCTTCTGGTCGCTAATGGACTTAAAACGCCGCCTGCAACTCTACTTGGTCGGACTTGTCATTGGCGGGGGCATGGCCTATTTCATCTATGGGGATCGCATCACCAATGGTGCATGGCTGCCAGAGGCCAAGCTGAAGCAACGGTTGCGCAGCACCTTGATCAAGGCGACCCCTGAAGCAGAACGTCAACTGGCCGAACGCTCGCTCCAACTTGGCGATATCCGCGCCGCGCTGGAGAATGCGGAAGTCGACTTCAGTGCATCACGCCGCACGCCCGATACCATTTACTACGCCGTGGATACCAAGCTCCAAGGCAGCGATGTACGCCTAACGGTTGTTGGTCTGCGCGATTTCGATCGGGACAGCACGGCTACGCTCTGGGCTATACAGCCACACTAGTCGGCTATCGGTCGAGTTGGATCAGCATAGATGCTCTTCACCTCGGTATCATTCAACACCACGAAGGTGAAAATGCCAAGCGCCACCCCGAACGGGATGTTGAGGCAGTTGAATGCAGCCACGACCTGACTGCCGGTGCGGTTCTTGCGTTTGCTGATCCAGTTGCCGCTTAGAATGGTAAGGATACCCCAAGCTTCCAGTATCACGAACAGGACCCAGCCCAACGATCGGAATAAATCGCCCAGCCAAGCCGGCACAGGTTCGCCTTCGTTGTCGGCGATGAGGTCGCTGCTCAATAAACTGCCTAGGAAGATAAGTACCAACGCGAACACCCCGCCCACGCAGACGAATGCGCCGTAGACGTAGTGCAGGATAGTGAGGGTGGATAGCTGGCGGGTCATGATGATGTGGTTTGGTGCATCAACGTTACCGTATCGCGCACGAACCACATCCGGGATCAGGTCGAACGGCGACGTATGTGGACCAGTGGTCGTGGATCAGCCTTTCGTCCGCCTCTTCCGCTCCGCCAGGATCAACCCCAACTCCCGGCCCGTTTGCCCGCGCGCGCTGGTGTTCTCGTTGGCGCGGCGGATCAGGTAAGGCAGCACTTCGCGCAAGGGCCCATAGGGTACGTACTTGGCCACGTTGTATCCGCTGGCGGCCATGTTGTAACTGATGTTGTCGCTCATGCCCAAGAGCTGTGCAAAGCAGATGCGCTGGTCGTTCTCTGGCAAAGCGATCTGCTGCATCAGTTCGGCCATCAGCAGCGTGCTTTGTTCGTTGTGCGTGCCCACACACACGGCGATCCGGTCCATGTGCTTCGCGCAATAGCGCAAGGCTTCATCGTAGTCACGATCCACGGCAGCTTTATCCGCATGGATGGGAGAGGGGTAGCCTTTTTCAAGAGCCCGCGCGCGCTCCTTTTCCATGTAGGCACCGCGCACCAGTTTCAGCCCCAAATGGTAGTTGCCGGCAACGGCTTTGGCGTGGCTTGCTTTCAAAAAAGCCAACCGATCGTGTCGATACAACTGCACGGTGTTGAAAACGATGGCGCGTTCGCGGTTGTATCGGGCCATCATGGTCCCCGCCATCGCATCAATGGCGGGCTGCATCCAACTTTCCTCCGCATCGATCAGCACAGGCACGCCGGCCTTGGCTGCAGCAGCACAGATCTTTTCCATGCGGGCCTGCACCAAGGTCCATTCGCGTTGCTCTTCTGCATCCAGCACCTTGCCTTCGCTAACGGAGGTGAGCAACTGCACAGGCGAGATCCCGCTGGGCTTGAAGACGCAGAAGGGAATGTCTTTCCGCTTGGCCGCTACGGCTATGGTGCGTTGGACCTCCGCCGTGGTGTGGTCCAAGGCTTCATCGTCTTCCTGGCCCTCGACACTGTGGTCCAGGATGGTGCCAACGCCACTTTTGCCTAGGCGATCGGCTGTGCTCATGCTCTCCTCAATGGTCTCGCCACCACAGAATTGCTTGAAGATGGTGGCCTTGATGATGCCTTTCACCGGCAGGTGCAGTGCCAATGCAACTTTGCTGAGGGTGCTGCCAATAGCGGTGAGCGTGGGGTTGCCAATGATCCGGAAAAGCCAGTAGGCCTGCCAGAGGTCGCGGTCGGTCATGGCCGCGAAGGCGGTTCGGGTATCGCCAAGATCCGGCTTGTGTGGTTGGTTTTGCACAGGTTTGGCTTCCAGTTGCTGGGTTCCGCTGTTCCTTCGTTCCTTTGGTGGGGGCGGCAAGGGTCGCCAAAAGTAGCTATGCGCGTCCCGGTGCTGGAGATTCAGGAGGTTGATGCTGGAGGCCATCGGGTGGTGCTCGGTCGCGATGCGTTGCGCGCCTTGGACGTTCACCTAGGTAACATTCCGTATTCGGCACTGTTCATTCTGGGCGACGAGAACACCTTTCGCCAGTGCCTGCCAGAACTGCTGGCGCATGTGCCCCGTTTGCGCGAGGCGCGGTCCTTGGCCGTAGCAGGCGGGGAACGCTCCAAAGACCTCGCCGTATGCCAGGACATTTGGCAGCATCTGGCCAACGAAGCGGCAGATCGGCAGACCGTGATGGTGTGTTTGGGAGGTGGCGTGGTCACCGATCTGGGCGGCTTCGTTGCGGGTACGTACAAACGGGGTGTGCGCTGCATCCACGTGCCAACATCGCTTCTCGGTATGGTGGATGCGGCCATTGGAGGCAAGACGGGCGTAGATCTCGATGGACTTAAGAACATGGTGGGGGTCTTCCATGATCCACTGGCCGTTTACGTACACATGCCTTTCCTGAAAAGCCTGGGCAAGCGCGACCTGCTGAACGGCTTGGCCGAGATGATCAAGCATGGCTTGGTGCGCGATGGAGAGCATTGGGAGCAGATAAGCGCTGCTGCCCTGCACGATCTGGATGCGCTTGCTCCCTTGGTGGCGCATTCCGCAGCGATCAAAGCAGCGGTGGTGAAAGAGGATCCCCGCGAATCTGGATCGCGCAAGCTGCTCAACTTCGGGCACACCATCGGCCACGGACTGGAAGCGCATTCGTGGGAAAGTCCGCACCGCTTGCTTCTGCATGGCGAGGCGATCGCCATTGGCATGATCTGCGAAACCTGGCTCAGTTGGCGCATGGGCCTGCTGGATCGTGAAAGCAACGACCGCATTGCCACCCAGCTGATGCAGCTATACAAGCCGTATCGATTCGATAGTGCAGAGAACCACCGCATGATCGAACTGATGCGGAACGACAAGAAGAACGCTGGTGGCCAGTTCCGTTTCACGCTGCTAACAGGTATCGGTAGTGCGAAGGTGGATGTGCCTGTTACCGCCGCACGGATCCAAGAGGCCTTGGAGCATTATCGCCTATTGATCCGAGAGTGAGAGACCTGCTACCGATCTTCGGTTCATAGAACACCTTGTGAAATGCCCTCCTTGACGATACGAAGACCCGATGCGCCGCTGCGCACCACCGTGCAGTTGCCCAGCTCCAAGAGCGTGAGTAACCGGGCCCTTATCGTGGCCTCGTTGATCGGTGATCCAGGCCTGGTGAGCAACCTGAGCGATGGTGATGATACGCGCGTCCTCTACACGCTTTTGCGCGATCGGCCCAAGGTGATGGATTGTGGTGCAGGAGGTACCACCTTTCGTTTTTTGTTGGCGTGGGCTGCGGTGCAGGAAGGGGAGGAGCATGTGATCACCGGTATACCCCGCTTGCTTGAACGGCCGCATGGCGATCTAGTGGAAGCTTTGAAGACCTTGGGTGCGGATATCGAACGCGTGGCTGAGGGCTACCGGGTCCGCGGCACCCGAATGAAGGGGGGCAAGGTGCATTTCGATTCGCCTATCAGCAGCCAATACCTATCGGCCTTGTTGTTGATCGCACCGCGGCTGGAGCAAGGCTTGGATCTGAAGTGGACCGGTACCCGCTTGAGCGAGCCGTTCGTGAGCATGACCTTGAAAATGCTGGACCACTTTGGCATACGACCCAGCCTTACGCTGGATGGTGTGCAGGTGCCGCCGGGCGAATACGATGCGGTGCCCTACACGGTGCCGCCGGATTGGAGTAGCGCCGCGTTCTGGTTCGAGCAGGTGGCCTTAAGTCCCGGTTCCGAGGTGTTCCTGCCAGGTCTTTTCAACGAGACGCTGCAAGGCGACCGGGAAGCCATGCGTTTTTGGTTGCCGTGGGTGCATGCGAGTGTAGAGCCAGAAGGCCTTCGCCTTACCCACCGCACCGATCCCCAGCCGTGGTCCGTGGATCCAGCGGACCTGAAGCATACACCCGATCTCTTTCAACCGCTTGCCTTCACCCTGGCAGGTCGCGGTCAAAGTGCCGTGCTCACCGGACTTGACAATTTGGTGGTGAAGGAAACCGATCGCCTAAAGGAAGTCGCTGCCGTGCTGAACTCTATCGGATGCACGGGAGGCTTTCGCGGCGGAACCTTTATCCTAGGAGGCCAGATCACCCACCAAGGCCCGTTCGTCCTCGACCCCAACATCGACCACCGCATGGCTTTATCGGTAGCCCCGTTAGCACTCCGGATGGACACGGTAACCATTAAGGACCCCGGTGTGGTGGACAAGAGCTATCCAACCTACTGGAAGGATCTGGAGCGTGCAGGCTATCAACTTGTGTACAACACGTGATCCAGTTCACCATCTTCGCTGATCAAGATGGCCCCCACGCCAACCACTGATACGTCGCATAGGAACGCTTGCCTTTGAAACTTGATACTTACCCTTGCTTTTGGCTGCTGGCTGCTGGCTATTGGCTGCTGGCTCTTGGCTACTGGCTCTTGGCTACTGGCTACTGGCTATTGGCTACTGGCTGATTGAGAGTTGCTAATTGCTAATTGAGAATTGAGAATTGCATTCCCTCCTTGATACTTGACACCTATCCCTTGGTACTTTGATACTCGCCCCTTGATACTTGATACTTGATACTTGACACTTGTCCTTGACAATTGACCCTTGACCCTTCCACCCATGCCCTTCCCAACCGACCTCGAGATCGCGCAAAGCGCCCAATTGAAGCCCATCTTCCACATCGCCGAAAAACTGGGTGTGGATCCCGATGTGATCGATCCCTATGGCCGCACCAAAGCCAAGTTGCCGCTTAACCTGATCGATGATGCGAAAGCCGCGAGGAGCAAGTTGATCCTGGTGACCGCACTCAGCCCCACACCGGCGGGCGAAGGCAAGACCACCACCAGCATCGGCCTTAGTGAAGGGTTGAACAAGCTAGGTAAGAAGAGCATCGTAGTGTTGCGCGAACCCAGCCTTGGTCCGGTCTTCGGCATGAAGGGTGGTGCTGCCGGCGGCGGCTATGCGCAAGTGGTGCCCATGGAGGACATCAACCTGCACTTCACCGGGGATTTCAGCGCCATCGAAAAAGCCAACAACCTGCTCGCTGCGCTCATTGATAACAACCTGCAGAACCGCAAGCGCACGCTCAACATCGATCCGCGCACCATCGCTTGGAAACGCGTGATGGATATGAACGACCGTTCGCTGCGCGATATCACTATCGGTCTCGGCGGAGCGGGCAACGGCATTCCGCGGCAGGATGCATTCAACATCACGCCCGCCAGCGAAGTGATGGCGATCCTCTGCCTCGCCACCAGCATCGATGACCTGAAACAGCGCCTCGGCAACATCTACGTGGGCCAGCGCTGGGACCGTACCCCTGTGTATGCCCGCGACCTCAACGCGCAAGGTGCCATGGCGTTGTTGCTGAAGGATGCGATCAAGCCCAACTTGGTGCAAACACTGGAGAACAATCCGGCCATACTGCACGGTGGCCCCTTCGCTAACATCGCCCAGGGTGTGAACAGTGTGCTCGCTACCAAAATGGGCCTGAGCCTTGGCGACTATGTGGTGACAGAAGCAGGCTTTGGTGCCGACCTCGGTGCGGAGAAGTTCTTCGACATCAAGTGTCGCGCGGCGGGCTTGAAACCAGCGGCTGCTGTGATCGTAGCTACGGTGCGCGCACTGCGTTACCATGGCGGGGTGGATGTGAAGGAGGTGAACAACGCAGCACCGGACAAGTTGAAAGCAGGCCTCGCCAACCTGGGTCGTCACATCGAGAACGTGGCTAAGTTCGGCGTGAAGGCCGTGGTCGCGATCAACCACTTTCCAACCGATACTGAGGAGGAGATCGACATGATCAAGACCTATTGCCTGGAGCGTGGTACAGAAGCCGTTCTGGCCCAAGGCTTCGCCAAAGGCGGTGCCGGCATGACGGATCTCGCCAGTGCGGTGTTGCGTGTGATCGAAAGTGGTGCCAGCGACTTCAAGCCGTTGTATGAACTTACGCTTTCCATCAAGGAGAAGATCGCCACGATCGCTCGCGAGATCTACCGCGCCGACGGTGTGGACTATAACGCAGATGCCGAAACCGCACTCCGCCGCATCGACAAGCTCGGCCTCAACGGTGTGCCCATCTGCATGGCCAAGACGCAGTACAGCTTCAGCGACAACAAGGAACTGCGCGCTGCGCCTACCGGCTTCCGCCTAACCGTGCGCGACATCGAGATCAGCGCAGGCGCTGGTTTCGTAGTGCCCATCTGCGGCGAGATCATGCGCATGCCGGGGTTGCCGGAAGTGCCCGCTGCGGAAGGCATGGACATTGATGCCAACGGGGTGATCAGTGGGTTGAGCTGAGGCTTCGGTCTTTCAGGAAGAAAACAAGGGCCATCTGAGATCAGATGGCCCTTGTTCTGGAATTCCCGGCTCTTACTCCACAACAAAACGACGAACGCCTTGTTGTCCGCTCTTAGTCGTTACGCGCAAATGGTATAGGCCGGCATCCAAGTTGCCGATGTCCATGGTGTGTATGTCGATACCGATACTAGCAGTTACCGACTCTTCCCTCACCAGCTTCCCTTGAGCATCTAACACGTCAACACGCAATTGGCCTCCTTCGGTTCCGAACGAAACACTGATCATGTCGCGTGCCGGTACCGGAAAAACATCGATCCCGATGCTCTTACTCGACAACTCATCCACCGAGACTGCCGAACCATCCAACCATGTGACGTATTGCGTTGTGGTAGGGGCTCCAAATAAGACGGTCGTGATAGAGTATATACCGAGCAAAGGATTATGGAAACCTGGTTTGAAGTAGATGAAATGGTCGCTGGAGTATTCGACCTGGTAGAGACCTGGAAAATCGTCCAACTGGCTCTCCATGATACGCACACGTAACACATTCGCTACGGTTCCGTAAGGCATGATCAACGTTCCGTACCCGTCAGCCTCCCCCGTAATGGTACCTGTGCGTGTGCCAGGTGATCCATTACTCGTGTAGGTTGATGAATATTCATCTGTCCACGTCGTATTGTAGCTGCATGGGTAGGGCAATTGGATCTGCGAGTTGCTATAGAACATCGTCAAGGAGCTTGCAGCACTGCGTGCACCGAGTGACTCGAGTCCCGTGGCACTGGCTTTTAGAAATCCGAAACTGCCAGGTTGACCTTGGCCCTGGGCCGCAGTGGCGCCCGGGAAGGAAGCGGCAAATCCAGTAGAGGCCGGAGTTACCATGGTCAAGGTAGAGCTGGACTGGCTGGTCAGATCCGAGTGGTCCCAGATCTGCCCAGCGCCTGGCGGTCCTTCAGTTGTGTAAGCAGAAGAATTGACGAGGAATACATCTCCCGGAACCGGTGATGTATTCGCGTTGTTGAGCGTTTGACCCGTGGCGTTGATCGCACTGATCATTGCAGCGATCAGTATTGAGGTGTATTGTTTCGTCATTTAATTGAGGTTTATAATACAAAGATGGACGTTTCCTTGGTCAAGAGGCCGTTCGTGACCATTCATAACGGAAGGTTAATGATCCGTGTTCATGCTCGTGGAGATACAGCAAGCCCAACTCGTATGCTTCTGATCTCGACCTCAGTGGTCAATGCGAACGTCAGCTTGCTGTAAGGGTCGCATGTGTATCAAGCCGCGCAGATGCCTTATTCTCCAACAGAACGACGAACGCCGTGTTGGCCGCTGATCGCAGTTATACCAATTGGACATGGAGAACGATCCGATCCCGCAAAGCGGGACAGGTCCGCTTGCTCTTTGCTTGTGCTGAGTGAAGCCGAAGCATCTGCACTGCTTCTCCGGGAAGTTCGTTCCGTAGCTCGCTCCTTCGCCGAAGTCCGACGATAGGCTGGCGCAGGCGGCTGGCTGTCCAACGACCTCCAGTGATCGTCTTGCGAAATAGTAGCGGCGCATCTTTTGATCGATCTACGGTGCGAATTGGTAACAGCCGCAGCAGGTATGCGCTGGCTCGGAGCTCATGCATATCCAAGTTGCACCTCTCGACCCCACGCACCGCGGACCTGGTCTCTTGATCTATGATCTAAGCTTAGGAGTCGAGCCATTCCATAAGCCCTCACATATACGATAGCGCTTCAGCTATGCGAGTTACTCCAGAACACATCGTTCAGCTATGGGCAATAGGCACCCCTTACTGCACTGCTCCCCCACCCACCAACGCCAGCAGCCGTTCATTCGGAACGCGCCTATTCGGATCTACGCTCCACTCCGCCTTCAAGCGCAAGACGAAGTACATGTTCAATTCGCCTTTGCCTTTCACCTTGATGGGA
>Ga0209591_10004973_pt1 | contig 14923 bp, 10 predicted proteins | sample MAT01_FD_187207 | JGI IMG/M metagenome (GOLD analysis project Ga0209591, IMG submission 187207) | Freshwater microbial communities from Lake Fryxell liftoff mats and glacier meltwater in Antarctica - MAT-01 (SPAdes) (version 2) | ecosystem: Environmental > Aquatic > Freshwater > Ice > Liftoff... | reverse complement strand
TTCGGGATTGATATCTTGTTCGTCAGCCGCGAAATAAACCACAAAATAACCTTGTTCTTTCAAATATTGCTCTAACCGCAGCAATTCGGTTGATTTTCCAGCACCCCGATGTCCGGCGTACAACTGACAAGTCATCTGTTGGGAACGCTGAATGTGGCGGCCCAAGTCTACGGTAATATTGTCATCTCCTCGCACTTCCCCACAGTCAACATATTGGGGGTCGCCTGCTGGTAAGGGATAAAATGGGTTAAAGGCATCGGTGAGGTCTGTTAGTAGTTGTTCTGTATTTTGAGTCATATTTTTTTAGGTGTTTTTGAGTTTTTAAATGTTAAAATATTCGACTCTGTAGAGCCGTTGGGTGGGGGCGGGTTTACGATATTGGTTTTAGAGGCAATTATTGTTGGTGAACCCGCCCCTACATAATGTATGAGAATGCTGCTGCACTCTGCTGTTAGGCTTGGTATTTTTTCAGAGTTGCGACTTTTTCGGGGAAGATTTCGATCGCCATTTTCTCATCATACCTAACCGCGAGCGATCGGCGCACCTCACCCAAAAACAGCGGCTGCGACAGTCCCGGTTCGGGATGTACCACCGTCCGAACGCGGATTGTCATATAATCTCTGCCACTTCCAGAGCGCCCTGGAGAGTACAAATCCGCAGCCACTTGCCGCATCGTTGCTTCTAACTGGGATTCGGTGATCGAAGGTGGCACGGTAACTACTGTTTGAGCGCCGCCAGTATCGTAAACTAAAGAATAGCGAACTGCGCCGGGAATTTCGGTGCGGGCAAACAGTCCCAAACCGAGACCGAATATACTCGCAGCGATTACGGCCATAAAGCTGGTGACTCCTACCAATCGGAAGCGAAAACCCCATTTCGAGATAAATGCTATGATTGTTAAAACAAACAAAGCCGCTGTCAGAATTCCCGCCCATTGAGCGTACATTAAAAGATTAGAATTTACGTTCATTTGTTGACTGTTGACTGTTGACTGTTGACTGTTGACTGTTGACTGTTGACTGTTGACTGTTGACTGTTGACTAATTAGCCTTTTCTGGCCACAAGCAGATAAGTCATCATATCGCCTTTACCTTTCACTGGAATCACGCCGCGCTCTTCAAAAACGTACTTGTCCCGCAAGCGCTCGTAGGTAGCAACTGTCACCTGAATGCCGCCGGGGATGCCTTGAGATTCCATCCGGGAAGCTGTGTTTACTGTGTCTCCCCACAAATCGTAAGTAAATTTTTTAGTACCGATGACACCGGCTTCTACGGGGCCCGTGTGGATGCCGATGCGGATGCTGAGCGGCTGTCCTCCCTTGGTGCGGATCTTAGCTATTGCTGCTAAAATGTCGATCGCCATTTCTGCAATGCTTTCGGCGTGGTTGTCGCTCGGCTTAGGCAAACCGCCAACCACCATATAAGCATCGCCGATCGTCTTAATTTTCTCAAGTCCGTAGCGATCGGCTAACTCATCAAAAGCCGAAAAAATCTCGTTCAGCAATTCTACCAACTCCGCCGGCGACAAATGAGCCGAAAGCTTAGTAAAACCGACCAAATCGGCAAACATTACTGTTACTTCAGCGAAACTGTCGGCGATCGTAATTTCCCCTTGTTTGAGGCGTTGTGCGATCGGGCCTGGTAAAATATTCAGCAGCAAACGCTCTGACTTTTCCTTTTCCAGGGCCAACTCCCGCAAATACGTCTGTTCCTGATCCCGCAGCCGCTTCTTTTCCAGACAAGCACTAATCCGAGCCTTGAGCAATACAGGATTGAAAGGTTTAGAAAGATAATCCTCCGCCCCCAACTCAATACAGCGCACAATACTGTCGATATCGTCCACCGCCGAAATCATAATCACCGGGATGTGGCGCAAATTCTCGTCAGCCTTCAGATTTTCCAGCACCTGATAGCCGTTCATTTGCGGCATCATAATGTCCAGCAGAACTAAATCAAACGGTTCGCTTCGCATCAGTGCCAGAGCTTGCACACCATCTTCAGCAACAGTCACCGTGTGGCCTTGACGCTGAAGTCGGCGAGCCAGCAAATCGCGGTTCACCTCATTATCGTCAACAACCAGGACGCTGCCTTCGCCAGTTTTCATAAAAAAAACTCGGTAAGTGGGAAACTCAGAGTCTTTAGACCTGAGAGGAAAACGACCAGGCGGTTTCAACCGCCTTGAATCTTTCCATTACCGCCTTGGAGTTGTTCGATTAGGTGTACTTTTGTAATGTACTTTCGATGGGACAATTACCACCTCAAACCTTACAACTCTGTACGCATAATGTTTGCTCGATGCTTAGCCTCCCTTTCGGGGTGATGTTAGCTTGTCGGCCAATGTTATAAGGGCTTGTTGGGCTTGCAACACTGTAAAGCGTGACTTTAGAACTGTTTAATCACAAGCGACAGAGCGGGGAACTAGCGAGAGCATTCGCCCGGTGTCATGACTCAAATAACGTAGTCAGTGAAGACGATAGCTGGTCAGAATAGCTTGTGAGTGATTTCTCGCGACCAAGCGAGCGTGTCTTTAGACCTGAGTTCCTGACTGCATGGCCTCTTTCAGAAGCGTTTCGATCTTACTCAAAAGTCGGGGAAATTCCACCGGTTTGGTGTCATAATCGTCGCAGCCGGCCGCTAAACACTTTTCACGATCGCCCGCCATTGCGTGAGCTGTCAGCGCAATCACCGGAATCGTTTTAGTTGAAGGATCTGCCTTAATTTTCTGCGTGGCTTGCCACCCGTCAAGCACTGGCAGACTCATATCCATCAGAATTAAATCCGGTACTTTGTCAAGTGCCATTGACACCCCCTCAGCACCGTCAACTGCAATAAAGACCTCGTGCCCCTTGCGGGCCAGACGCCTAGAAAGCATATCCCTGTTCATTTCGTTATCTTCGACCAACAGGATTTTAGCCATTGGTGTTCTCCTTGCCTTTCGAGTCGTACCTGCGATCGAGCCTGTCATTCACTATAGAACGAACATCACGTAGTAAAGTATCGCAACTGTAGACTCCTTTTTGTAACACCCGATCGACATAACCGTTGAGTTGCTGACTTTCTGCGGTCGTCAGGTCTTTAGCGGTAATTACGACGATCGGTATAGGATCTTCAGAATGCGACTTGCGAAGTTCAGCAATCAACTCAAAACCATCCATTTCTGGCAGCATCAAATCCAGCAAGATCAGGTGCGGGCGAGCAACCGCTAGCTGTTCGAGAGCAGTGCGTCCGCAGTCAGCTTCCGCCACAGCCCAGCCTTGTTTTTCTAGTATGCGCCGCAGTATTTTGCGCGTGGCATCATCATCTTCCACAACTAATATCTGACCGGGAAAACTGTTAGCAGCAACGCCGTCTCGATCGCGTCGGTACTTGTTCAACAAAGCAGCCAGCCGTTTGCCGTCCACTGGTTTGGTGAGGTAGTCCGAAGCGCCCAATGCAAAGCCGAGGCTTTTGTTGCCCACAAAGGATAGCAGGATTACGGGGATTTCGGCAAGGTCAGGATCTGCCTTTAGGGCCGAAAGCACAGCCCAGCCGTCCATTCCGGGCATGATCACATCCAGGGTAATGGCATCTGGCCGCAGTTGCTTAGCGAGCCTGATGGCTTGCTCGCCGCCGCCGGCGACTTCTATGTGCAGTCCTTGGCGAGCGAGGGCGCGCTGGATCAAATCCCGCGAGATCGGGTCGTCGTCTACTACCAGCACCGTACCAACACCGGGGGCGCTCGGAGCGCTAGTGCTGTCGTGGACTTTGTTGGGGATTTCCGGCTGTTTGATAGCGCTGGGCAAAAGTACCGTGAAAGTAGTGCCTTCGCCCAAGGTGCTGCTTGCCTCAATGTTGCCGCCCATCATCTGACAGAAGCGCTGGCTGATAGCTAGTCCCAAACCGGTGCCACCATATTGCTTAGTAGTTGAGGCATCAGCTTGGGTGAAAGGTTGGAAAACTCGCTGCAATTGCTCTTGTGTCATGCCGATGCCGGTGTCGGTGACGCGGAAACTTAAAAATTCAGAGTTGGAAATTAAAATTTGGGCAGATTCCTCTTGATTTTTCATTCTTAATTGTTCATTTGTAATTCTTTCGACTCCGATCGCAATTTTCCCGTTTTTGGTAAACTTAGCAGCGTTGCTGAGCAGGTTCAGTAACACTTGCCGGACTTTGGTCATGTCGGCGTGCATGGTGTCGAGGTTGTCTGGACAGTACACTTCTACGGTGTTGCCGTTTTTCTCGACCAGTGGCCTCGCCGTGGCGACAGCACTTTCAATTAAGGCATCAATGTCGAAGGTTTCTAAGTAGAGATCCATTCGGCCTGCTTCAATTTTAGAGATATCTAGGATGTCGTCGATCATCGACAGCAGGTGTTTGCCGGCGGTGCGGATTTTTTCGAGGTCTGAGACGAAGGTTTGATCGCCGGAGTCTTCGGCTTCTTCTTGCAGCATTTCGCTGTAGCCGATGATGGCATTGAGCGGTGTCCGCAATTCGTGGCTCATGTTGGCTAGAAATGTGCTTTTTGCCCGGTTGGCTGATTCTGCTACTTCTAGGGCCGATTGCATGGCGGATTCTGCAAGTTTGCGATGGGTGATGTCAATGACTGTACCTTCATAGTACAAAACCCTGCCGCTTTCGTCGCAGATGCTGCGCGCGTTTTCGGAAATCCAGATTGTGCTGCCGTCTCGGCGGTATATTTGGGATTCAAATTTTGAAATTTGGTGGTGCGCGGCTAATTGGGCTACAAACTCGGCGCGCCGGTTGGGTTCAACGTAAAGTTGGCGGTTGAGGTTTGGGAGTTCGGCGAGCAGTTGGGCTACTGTTTCGTAGCCGTAAATTCCGGCTAGTGCAGGGTTGGCGCTGAGGTAACGTTCGTCTGGGGCGGTCTGGAATATGCCTTCGACTGCGTTTTCAAAGATGCTGCGGTAGCTTGATTTCTCTTGCTGCAAGGCTGTTGCTGCGCGGTGGCGTTCTAGGACATTGGCGAGCATTTCTCCTACCATTTTTAGAGGAGTGGATATTTCGGTCGATCGACCCGCAGCGGGTTTGCAACTGTCTAATCCGAGAAATCCTACTAGGTTTTTACCGCACATTAGGGGAATAATGATTAGCGATCGTAAATTTTTGCGAGGTTTGTTTAATTTTGTTTTTGGGGAATCTGCGATCGCTGTTTGGGATGAGAAGTCACTCAGGAATTCTGCTGATTTTTTGCCTGTCAAACAGGCAATTTCGGCTTGGGCTGCGGGCGGGAGTTCTCGGATTTCTCTGATGTGCAGACATTCGGCGCGATCGAGCTTTTCGGCAATCCCAGGAATTTGGGCGATGTCTATTTGTTTGTCGGTGCTGTCTTCTATTTCCAGAATGCCGTCGGCGCACCACTCATAGGTTTTTTTAGCGTGGGTTTTGTCGAAAGATAACAGGTAGATATAACTGCGGTCAAAGTCGGTGAATGTGGCGATTGCTTCGAGAGTGCGATCGATGCCTTTGTCTATTTCCGATCCGGGCTGGCCGATCAAATCGGTTGACAAACTGACAATCAACCGATCGAATTCTACTCGATTCTGCAAAGATTGTGTTACTTTTTGGCGATCGGTAACGTCTCGAAAGCTCCAGACTCTGCCGACTATGTTCGCTCCGACTTTTGATGGCAATGAATTTAATTCGATAACTCTTCCGTCTTTGAATTCTAATAATTCGCTGATTTTAACATCTGGATCTGCCGACACTTCGATCGCCTTTTGGATAAATCCTTCGGGGTCTTTTAATTGTTCCCTGGCGAAGGAGAATCCTGTGGCGATGTTGTTTTTGATTGGGCTTGTGGGCGATCGGCTCAACTTTCCTGCTGCTTCAGACAAACCCCACATCTCGACAAATCTCTGATTATAATGGCATACATTACCGTTGTTGTCAACCGCGAGAATTCCGGCATCGGTAGATTCTATAACTGCTTGCAGCATCAAGAGCGATCGCTTGTGTTCTGTCATGTCAAAAAACACCAAAACTGATATTTCGCTCCCATCAACTGCGGGATTGAAAAAATAGGAAACTGGTAAGATTTTGCCATCGCGACAGAGAAACTCGTCGTCCCAATTGCTGCACGGTTGACTAGAGGCGATCGCCATTTGTAAAGATAGTGTAGGTGCGATCGCCCCATCTGCACTTTTGCTTAGTTTCTGTTTCCGATCCGTCAAAACTGGGGATTTCTTGCCTTGCTGTTGCTGACTGGCGATGCGATCTAGCAGCGCCACGCCTACAATTTCCGACTTTCGCCACCCCAGCAAGCGTTCGGCTTCTGGATTCACCGAGATGACCAACCCCTTAGCATCAAGGATACACAATCCCGCCCCTAAAGTGTTGACCTGCGATCGCAGGCGATCGATTTCTGAATCTGTTCGAGAGTCTTGAGGGGAATGGCGCGATCGGGCAAAATCCTGTAGCACCACCGGCTCCGGTTCCTGCTGACTCGGAGTGCAGTCATAGCTACTACTTACCTGCTCTAAGAATAGCTGCCACTGCTCAGCAGTGGGAGGGGGAGACTCGTCGGCTAAACCGAGCTGTTCGAGTTGGCGCTGGAGGTGGGGGTGCATATTTTCTGGCGCTTTGTAGGCAACTTTCTACAGTATATCTTTTTAATTAATAATATATACGCAGCTATACAGTTAGTGGAAAGGTACGGGATCGAACTCTATCACAAATTTTATCGATCAGGCGATCTGGAGCATTTCTATCCAAAATATTTAAAAACGTGCTACTTATATTTATAACAGAAGCCCGGAACAAGAATCAATAAAAGTGACATTTTTAGCAATTCATAACATCCTAACCCTCTTGGCGGTTGCTGTGTTATCAAATAAATTTAGATTGTTAACAAGCCAATCATCGGAATATCGAATTCACTCAAAAAATAGACCTATTGCAAAAATAACTAGGACGGGCAAGATGCCCATCCCACAAAAAACATTTTTTCTTGTGGAACGGGCATCTTGCCCGTTCCAAAATTTGATTCAAAGGACTTTTACAAGAGGTCTAATGTATCATCAGAGCAAATCAAATGACGCTAAAAAAAATATTTTCCACCAAAACTCGCTTTTTGGGAGAGCTAGATTTAGGTGAAAAAACCGGGTTGATGGATCGAGAGTATTTCGGGTATGATAAAAATATTGGAGTTTTTTAGCTAGTAGCGAAAGAATCAGCAAATTGCGGAAGCTAATAAAATTGGCAGGCACCGACAACTCACAAAAATTATTATTGATCAGATTTTTCTAGGAAGAACGAAGTTTCGACCAGCATAGCTGGCAGTCGAATTGTAAAAATAGAACCTTTCTCCAACTCGCTGAATGCGGTAATGTCTCCGCCCATCATTTCGCAGAAATTCTTAGTAATTGTCAGCCCCAAACCAGTGCCGCCGTACTTCTTGGTAGTTGACAAATCGCCTTGGGTGAAAGGCTCGAAGATTATGGCTAACAGTTCGGAACTCATGCCAAGACCGGTATCTTTGACTGTAAAAACAATCCAATCTTGAGAGGAAGATAAGGAAGAGGAGCTATTTTCAGATGGGCTAACTCCTCTATAGGCTCCAAGTTTTTTGCGTCTCTGGGCAGTCTCGGCGGGGGTTTCGGCGCAGCGGGTAATGGCGAAAGTAATCGCGCCCGATTCAGTAAACTTCGACGCATTGCTGAGGAGGTTGAGCAGGGACTGACGGAGTTTAGTTAAGTCTGTCTGCATCGAGCCAATATCATCAGGGCATTGTATTTCTAAGATATTGCTATTTTTGTCTGCCATCGGCGCGATCGTGGCGACTACTTCCTCAACCAGATTTAAAATGGTGAAGGTTTCGAGGTGTAATTCGATGTGGCCTGCTTCAATTTTGGTCAAGTCGAGAATATCTTTAATCAGCGCGAGTAGGTGCTGGCCGGCCGTGTTAATTCTCTGGAGGTCGTCGATGAACTCTTCGGCACCGAGGAGCTCTCGCGCGTCTTCTTGCAGGATCTCGCTGTAGCCGATGATGGCGTTGAGGGGGGTTCTGAGTTCGTGACTCATGTTGGCGAGAAAAATGCTTTTCGATCGATTTGCAGCTTCGGCGGCTTCTTTTCCCCGGCGGAATTCTTCGGAACGCAAGCGTTCGGTGATGTCGCTGGTCATGATTAAAACGCACTGAGTGCTGCCGAGGTCGATGAGTTCCCCTGACAGCAGCCAGTCGCGCACTTCGCCGGCTTTGGTGCGAATTTTGATTTCTTGGTTGCCGATCGAATTTTGTTCCTGCAACATCTGGGCAAGCCGCCGCCCGTCTTCTGAATTGACCCAGATTCCTAAATCGGTGGGGGTGCGACCGATAAATTCGTGCTGCCGCCAGCCTAATGAGCGCAAAAAGCTGTCGTTGGCATCGAGGAAGCGTCCGTCTGTGAGGGTGCAGATGCTGATGCCAACTGGAGAAGCGTGAAAAGCCTTGGAAAATCTTTCTTCTGAAGAACGCAGGGCGCTTTCGGCCCGCTTTCTATCTGTGATGTCTTGGACGGTGCTGGTGATGTAGAGGGAGTTGACTGCTGCTTGTTCGCAGACTGTGCGGTTGCTGCCATCGGGGAGTATGAGCCTGTAGTCGATGCTGTAAGGCTGTTGCTGAAATAAAGCGGCTTCGATCGAGCTTTTGACTAATTCTCTGTCTTCCGGGTGCACGTATTTCAAGAAGGTTTCGAGGCTGGGTTCAAAAGTTCCCGGTTGCTGTCCCAGGATGCGATAAATTTCCTCTGACCACCGCAAATGCTGGCTGTTGCGGTCTAAGTCCCAGTTTCCTAGCTGGGCGATGCGCTGGGCGTTGGCGAGGCTGGCTTCGCTGGCGCGCAGCGAGGCTTCTGCTTGGTTGCGTTCGGCGACGGTGGCGGCCAAGACTAAGCCTGTGATGGCGATGACGGCGATGAAGGCTTGCAGGGATAACAGTGCTTGGGGGATGCTGCTGGCGTGTTTGAAAAAGGGGCCGCTGCTTCTGGCTATGCCCCAGATGGCGAAGCCGCAGAGGATGAAGTTGGAGAGGGCCGTGTAGCGCTGGCCGAATCGAAAGGCAGCCCAAACTACTAGGGGAAATGGTAAGTATTCGAGGGGATAGCGGGCGTAGGCGGCGCGGGTGCGGGAGCAGAAGACGAGCCAGCCGATTGCTAGCAACAGCAACAGCCAAATCGCTCGTTCGGCTATCTGTTTGGGATTAGTTGGGACTTTGGGCAATTTTTGCCAGGTCAGCAGCAGCGGGGCGACGAGCAAAATTCCCATAGCGTCTCCCACCCACCAAGTCCCCCAAATTGTGCCAAAATTGCTCCAGCTAGATAAGCTCAGGCAGACGACGATGCTGCCGATGGTGGAGTTGATCAGGGTAGATGCGAAGGCTGCTAGTCCGACTATTCCTAAAACGTCTTTGAGCCGATCGAGTCCGGCGCTAAAGTTAATGCGCTGTAGCAGATAAGTTCCCGTCCACGCTTGCAGGGTTCTGGCTCCCGCTGAGATCAATGCCGTGGCGATGTTGGCCGACGGTGCGCTCATGCTGAACAGGAAGCCTCCGATCGCAATTCCCGGCCACAGTTGCCGCCCGAACAGCAGCAGGGCGACTTGGGCAATTCCTGCTGCTGGCCAGATGGGGTAGATTTCTGAACTCAGGGTGAGGGTGGAAATTGCGAATTGTGATGCCAAATAGTAGATTAGGGCGATCGCCCCTACTGCGAGGAAGTACCGCCAGGAATGTCCTTTGATGGCGTTAAGGAACTTTTTCTGCATTGTCGTTTGGGGAAAAGGTGAACGGTTGTTGGGGTCTCAGTAGGTGGCACGGGACGGGCACAGGGTAGCAAAAATGTTTCTATTAAGTGATGGTAGGTTATAGGGGGTAGGTAGGGGGAGAACCTTTTTAGATAACTTTTGTGGATCCGTTGATGGTGTTTTTTTTTGCGGTGCGGTCTAAGCTGCATAAAGAAGTGTTGGAAGTATCCTTTTTGCCAATATAAACCCACAGACTAGACTTTTTGCAGATATTTTTTATTAAGAGGTCAACCGCAGATTTACGCAGATTTACGTAGAGCTACGCAGATGATTTCAAGGGAGTAAAGCGATTGAGTGTTGTCGATCGTCTATTAATCATAGCGATTTTCAACTAAGTGGAGCGATCGCCAGTTGTTTGACCAATTACTTTTTTCCCAATTATCAATCTGTACCTCACTTTGCAATATCTAAGGTTAATGTCAAACGCTCTTGAGCTTCTTTAAGAGCGTCTTTGGGATTGCGGCCGAGAAGAGTTGCTTCTATGGCGCGACCGAGGTTTTCTGACACGCGAGAGTAACCTGAGATGATTGGGCGCGATCGGGCAGAGTTCATTTGTGCTAAAAATACTTGCAAAACAGGGGTTTTTTCGACAAAACTTAGATAAGCTTTGCTCTGTCTTGATTTTAAGTTAATTGGCAAGTAACCTGTGCCCAATGCCCAGGCTGTTTGGAATTCTTCGCCAAGAACGTATTCTAAGAATTCAAGGGCTGCTTTCTCGCGTTCTGGCGAGGTTTTCATTAAAAATAGGTTTTCACCACCAACAACGGTTGCGGGGCGTTTGAGGGCTGGTATAGGCATCACTGCGTAGTCGATCGCGCTTTGCTGCAATTGTGCTAGAGTCCACGGCCCGGTGATTTGCATTGCAACTTTACCAGCGATGAAGTTATCGAGTTCGTAACCGCGTTCGGGTGCTGACAGTATTGCTGAACCTTCTGTTAATAAGTCCTTCCACAATTCCAAGGCCGCGAGAGAACCCGGATTGTCTATTTGGGGTACAGGAGTTTGAGGTGTTTGGGCCTTGAGTTCGCCACCTGCGCTGAACATGAATGGCAGCCAGGTGAATACTGTCCATTCTCCTTTGCCTAGGGGGAGCACTATGCCGTGTTGATCTGTGCGTCCGTCTCCGTTGGTGTCTCGTGTGAGCGATCGGGCTACTTGCTTTAATTCCTCCCAATTCTGCGGCACTTTTTTGATTCCTGCTGCTGCAAATAAGCTGGGACGGTAAAATATTCCTGTGTTGTTGGTGGCTAGGGGAATTGACCAAGTGTGTCCGCCGAGTTCCATTGACTCGAACAGTGACGGATCGATTTCGGCTTTGATGGGGGATTTGTCGAGCCAGGTTTCTAGGGGTTGAATTGCGTTTAGTTCTGCTAGTTTACCGGCCATTGTGGGAGTATTCCACAGCAAATCTGGCGGTGCGTTTCCTACTATTGATGTGAGGATTTTTGGCAGTTGTTGGTCGGGCTGACCAATATAAATTGGTTCTACTTGGACGTGGGGATGTGTTTCGTTGAATTTATCCGTGAGAGTCTTAAATACGTCGCGATTGGGCGGGGGATTGATACCGTGCCATAGTGTGAGTTTAATTTGATCGCTATTTTTGGGGATATTTTGACAACCGCTTAATATTAGCAGATTTAACGCAAGTAAAATGCAAGCAGCTAGTTTTAGTTGCCTTTTAATTGTTTTGGATAATTTGGATAAAATCATTTTTCAGTTACATTCAGGGCAGAAGATTTTTTTTGACCGCAGATGAAGGCAGATAAACACGGATGGACGCGGATGCTTAGAGGTTGGTGAAACTGGTGGAATCTAAGAAGTCTGGGGGGAGTTGATTTGTATCTCCTTCGGAGGTGTTTTGAAACAAAACCATGAAAACTCCAGATCCTAGTCTATCCTGCGGCCACATCCGATCGCAAGGAATTTCGGTCAAGTGCGATCGATATTTTGCCAATTAGGCACTTGGACTAGCTCAAATGCAGTAATTCGGTTAATAGCCATTGGCTGACTTATTCGTTATGAATATATTTTTCTGGTTGGGCGGTATCTGCCAACAAACTGCGACTGGCTGGCGACCGGATATTCGAGGGTTTTTCCATGTTTCGGGAGATATGATAAAATTGACATGAGTAGTAAAATAGGTGAGTTAGATGACAACTTTTAGTGTAGAGCAGTTAGATTTAACTTTGGAAGAATGGATGCAAAATCCTCCTGATGGGACGGAGTGGGCGGACGGTAAAGTTATAGTCAAACACCCTGTAGAATTTGTCAATGGAAAAGTAGTGGGGAAACCGGGAATGACTGCAAAGACTCGTCGCATTCAATCAAAGCTAGATTATTACTGGAGAAGTTACATGATCTCAAGCGCCCAAGGGGGCGAGGTTTATGTGGAAGTCACTTGTCAAACTCTGAAAAAAGGGCGGATACCAGATGTATCTTATATTACTCCTGAACTGTTGGCGCAAGTTGGGGAGTTTTCTGTTTTGCCACAGAGTTTTCCGCTGGTAGCTGAGATTGTTTCGCCTAGCGATTTTGCTGATGATGTTTTTGCTAAGGCACAGGAGTATTTAGACTCTGGTTGTCTGGAAGTTTGGCTGCTATTTCCGAAGAGTAGCTGGGTGTTAGTAATTACTCAAGGTGAGGCAGTTTTATTTAAGCCCGGTGAGGTGGCGAAGACTCAGCTTGTTTTGTCTGGTTTTAGCGTGGTGGTGGATGAGTTAATGGCGTAGTTTTATGGTTATTATAGAATTCCTATGTAGCCTGTTTAACTAATTTTTTGCGTAATTCCTGTATAAAATTTAAAATTTCCGCTACAATCAAGACATAGCTATGATTTTGGTGACTCGCCATGAATAATCATCTTCCCGATGCCGGACAAAATAGCCCGCAATTGCAACTCAATGATTTCCTGCAATCTTTAGGCATCGACACGCCGCATACCGTTCAACATTCAGATCCACATTTAGACCTGAGCTTACCACAAAATCATTTACCCGACTACTCTCAACAGTCTAATTTTGTTCACAGCAACCAACCGGACATTTTACCAGATTTCTCTCAATCTGGATGGGCAGACTATCCCCAACATCAAGACTTTTCTCACCAACAACACGACTGGCATCAAACATCAGCCCTAGATTCACACCATCTAAATCACCCAGTCAACCAACCAGAAATCATTCCAGACTTCCCCCAATCTGGATGGGTTGAGCACCCGCAACATCAAGACTGGCATCAAACATCAGCCCTAGATTCCCATCATCAACAAGTTTGGACAGTCAACTCGTCCTATGCAACTGTTCCTGGGGGCGATCGTACCATGAACGGCCCTCACATAGATATCCGGGATGACGGTCACATATATCTGCATCAGCTAAACGGTCACACCGTTGATGTCGGTGATGTTCGAGGCCATGCCATGTATAATTCATCTGGGTGGGAAGTCGGTTACTTCAAAGACAATGGAGAAGTCTATAAATATAATTATCAATCAGCGGATAATTTTATCGGTAAAATAGAGAATGGTCACATTTATAATGTAGACCATAAAGAAATAGGACGCGCCGATACAAATTTAGAGGGTGCAGCCCACCTATTATTTGCAGTAGGAGGCGGTGCAAAAACTTAATTGATTAATTATGGTTACGCGGCGGCTGAGAAACCGGGTTTTTTCCGAAATACTTCGTTATTACGAAAAGACTCCCGAAAAACCCGGTTTCTTGTGGCTACATGGGAGGTGAGAAACCGGGTTTTTTCCGAAATATCTGGTTGTCACCCAAAAACTCCCGAAAAAACCCGGTTTCTTGGAGACAAAGAGGAAATCAAAAGGATCGATATATAATTATCGCATACTTTATCGAGGCATAGTTAACAATGAGCGTTAGTTTAAGTATTGCAGAAATCAAAGAAATTATTGCACAGCTACCAGTTTCAGTATTAGAAGATTTACTGCACCAAATCCAAGAAAAAATAGAAAGTGAGAAATTTATGCAGCTAGCAGAAAGTGGTTTCTCTGAGTGGTACGATCCAGAAGAGGATATTTATGAGTCAAAAACCTAACCCCGGAGAAATATGGTTAGTTTCTTTTCCTGTCAGTGATTTAACTATTTACTAATACTAATTTGAAAAATTAATGCAACAATATTGGTAGGGTGTGTCGCCATTGATAATACCCAAAAAACACAGAAAATCTTGCAGCGACGCACCAGCGACAATACTTGAGTACACAAACTCAACTAAGAGTGTTGTAGCAAAGATTTTTTAAATTGGTATACTTAGGGCAGCTTTAGTTAGGGCAGATAAAATTACTACTGTCAACGAGTCAGTTTTTGACAGGAAGTTGGGCGAGTTACCATCGGATTTGAGCAGATTAGTCAGTTTAGCTTTGAAAGTTTCTCTTAATCTTGTCAACGAGCTTTAAACATTAACCACTGGAGGAAAATTTATGACGAAAGCATTACCAGGCAAAAAAAGTGTTTTGGTTCAGATTAAAGATGATGCTAATGCGAAACTTTTTCCGACAAAAGATCAAGCAGATATCCAAGCTGAAACCGCCCTCTCTATTGCTAACATCAATGCAGATACTGCGATTTCTATTGCCAAGATTAATTCAGAAAACGCTAACAAACAAATAAAACTACAAGAAAATATTTATATTCTCCAAGCCTTGCAACATCAAGCCACCCTTGATGTCGCAAGGAAGGAAGGCGATTTAAACCGAGGTTTACAGCAATACCTCGCAGAAATGAATATTGCTTTTCAAGCCCATGAAGGCACGCTGAATCGCGAATTACAAGACAAATTAGCTCGATTAAATCGGGATTTTCAAGCCAATGAAGGAAAACTAAATCGTGAACACAGCGCCCAACTAGAAGTATTGCGCGCCGAATTGCAAAAATTCTGCATCGCCGAACAGCGTCAACTCCAACTAGAATTAAAACAGTTAGATGCTCTCTTAGCACGAGAAATTGCTCAGGCTAATCGCGAAACAGCAATTGCCGCCATTGTCAAGCAACAAAACCTACAAAATTCCCCAATTCTCGTCACCGCTGAAAACATTATTGCCAACATAAACCCCGAAGATACACCCATTTTACGAGTTTTCTTATCACCGCCAGTCTTGACTCACGATCCTGCTAAACCAACTC
>Ga0209591_10004971_pt1 | contig 14929 bp, 16 predicted proteins | sample MAT01_FD_187207 | JGI IMG/M metagenome (GOLD analysis project Ga0209591, IMG submission 187207) | Freshwater microbial communities from Lake Fryxell liftoff mats and glacier meltwater in Antarctica - MAT-01 (SPAdes) (version 2) | ecosystem: Environmental > Aquatic > Freshwater > Ice > Liftoff... | reverse complement strand
TCTTTCGATCCTCGCCCTCACCGGCTGCGCCTACGTCGGAGACCCTCTGCCGCCAGCTCTAAAGATCCCAACTCCGGTCACAGACCTCAGCGCTCGCCAGGTTGGCCCAGACGTGCTCATCTCCTTCACGATTCCCGACAAAACAATGGAAGGACTCGATCAGAAAACTTTCGGCGGCCTCGATCTCAAAATCGGCCCAAGCCCCGCTCAGCCATTTAATCCTGATGCTTGGAGTGGGGCAGCCCGTACTGTCGAAACCACCGCCAAAGCTCCCGGCAAAGTCGAAACAAAAGTCCCCGCTAAAGATTGGGTCAACCAGGAAGTGATCCTCGGCGTCCGCATTGCAAACTCAAAGATGCGCGTCTCTCCCTGGTCTAACTTCGTCACTCTGAAAGTCGTAGGTCCATTAGGCAAGCCAGATCAACTCCGGGCAGTAGCAACCGCTGCCGGTATCGAACTCGATTGGGCCCAAACCAACCCTCGCCCTGGCATCACCTGGAAGATCTTCCGTAAGGCTGGCACAGATGCGGAGCCTGTAGAGATGGCGATCGTAAAAGCGTCCAAGTTTACAGACATTGGAGCCTCTTACGACACCACCTATCAATACACAGTCCAGGCCGTCGAGGAAGCCGCCATCAGCGAAATCAGCGAGCCCCTCGGCATCACCCCGGTGGACACCTTTCCACCCATTGCCCCGCTCGGCCTCTCAGCCCTTGCGGGCCCAAGCGCCGTCCAGCTCAGTTGGGAACGCAACCAGGAAACCGACCTCGCCGCTTACCGCATCTACCGCGCCTCACCCACAGGCGCCTTCACCAAAATCGCCGAATCCCCAACGGCAGCCAATTATCGCGATGCTGCCATAGCCAACGGCCAAACCTATCGATACGCGATCGCAGCATTGGATCGCAAAGGAAACGAAAGCCCTAAATCTGCACCAGTAGAAATCCTCATCCCATGACAAAATATATCCGCTTTGCCCTCTCCAAAGACGCCGAACCAACAACCACCCACGGCCTTTACGGCATCCTCGAAGGCGATCAGGTCATCGAGACCCCTGCCCTCTTCAGCAAGACCTTCGCCGAGGATCACAATTTCGCAGACGTCCGTCTGCTCCCGCCCGTGATGCCCTCCAAGATCGTCTGCGTCGGCCGCAACTATGTCGACCATGCCAAAGAACTCGGCAACGACGTCCCTACCGAGCCGCTTATCTTCCTGAAGCCACCCTCATCGCTCATCACCCACGGCGACAACATCGTCTACCCGCCACAGTCGAGCCGCGTCGATTTCGAAGGCGAAATCGGCCTCATTATCGGCAAGCAGGGCCGCCACATCCCCGCCGACAAAGCCATGGATTACATCTTCGGCTACACCTGCGTCAACGACATCACCGCCCGCGACCTTCAAAAGAAGGACGGCCAATGGACCCGCGGCAAAGGCTTCGACACATTTTGTTCCGTAGGCCCCTGGATCGTCGCCAAAGAAGACTTCGACCTTAGCAAAACCACTCTCCGCACGCGTCTCAACGGCGAGCTCAAGCAGGAGGGCACTGCCTCCCAGATGATCTTCGACTTGGGTGCTATACTCGCCTTCGTAAGCTCATTCCTGACCCTCGAACCAGGCGATGTGATCGCCACTGGAACTCCGGCAGGCGTGGGGCCAATGCAACCCGGCGACCAGGTCTCGATCGAAATCGAAGGGCTTGGGTCGCTCACCAACACCGTAATCAAGGGCTAAAACCACTCACATGAAGATTTTTCTCGATACCGCAAACCTGGATGAACTCAAGAAAGCCGTTGCCTGGGGCATCGTCGACGGCGTAACCACCAACCCATCACTAATCGCCAAGGAAGGTATCGCCATCGAAGAGCAAGTTGCTCGCATCTGCGACATCATCGACGGCGACATTTCCGCTGAAGTCGTTGCCACCGAAGCAAGAGAGATGGTGATCGAAGGCCACAAGCTGGCCAAGATCCACAAGAACATCGTAGTCAAGGTCCCGCTTACCCGCGATGGCATTGAAGCCTGTTCTGAATTTTCGAAGGAAGGCGTCCGAACTAACGTTACCCTTTGCTTCTCACCCGCTCAGGCTCTTCTCGCAGCCAAGGCAGGTGCCTACATCGTCAGCCCCTTCGTCGGCCGTCTTGATGACATCGCCCAGCTCGGCATGGAACTGATCGAGTCCATCTGCACCATCTACGGTAACTACGGCTACACTACTCAGGTCCTCGCCGCCAGCCTCCGCAGCCCCCTCCACGTTGCGCAAGCCGCCGAAATTGGCGCTGACATCGGCACCATGCCTTTCAAGACTCTCGACATGATGTTCAACCATCCCCTCACCGACAAGGGTCTCGAGATCTTCCTCAAGGATTACGCCAAGGCTTTCGCCGACAAGAAGTAGGTTCCTATGTTCAATCTGTTCCGGCGCGCTACGCCGGAGGAGAAGGAGCGCCTCCGGCTTGAGGCGCTTCTCAAAAATAGTAGAAGCATTGAGGGCATGCTCACAGATTCTGTCGAGCACCTGCTCTACTTCACGTACGAAGTGCGCGGGGTCACCTACCACGCCGCTCAGGACGTAAGTGCAATCGAAGGCGCGGATCCGGTCCGCTTCGGCAACCTGCTGGGGCCGATAACCGTGCGTTACTCCACAACCAACCCGGCCAACTCCATGGTGCTTTCACAAAATTGGAGTGGCCTTGAACGAAACGAAATCAAAGGAACCATTTAGAAATGTACAAACTTCTCATCGCCGCCACCATGCTGGCAACCCTCATCGGCGGACAGGCCTTCGCAGCCAACAAGCCCAAGACTGTTATACACGTCATTAACGTGAAGTTTAAGGATGACGCCAAGAAGGAAGATGTGGCAAAGGCCATCGCCGCCATCGAAACCGTTGCTGGCAAATACAAGGGCATCAAGAACGTCTGGCTCAACCCGATACTCGTTCAGGGCGGCCCCTCCAAGTTCACCCATGTCCTCGTCATGGAATTCGAATCCGTAGAATCACTCAAGAAGTACATCGATTCCCCCGAACAGAAGGAATGGTACAAGGTCTGGCTCCCCGTTCGTGAGCTCTCAAACACTTCCGACGTCTCCAACTAGTCCGACTGAAAAAAGGCGCTGGCTTTACAGCCAGCGCCTTTTTGTTTGTTAAGCTCTGAAGCAATGTTTACCCGCCGTGAAGCTCTCCTCCCTGCAGCCGCCGCCCTCTACGCCGCCCCCTCCGACGAACTCTGCTTCCGCAGTGCCATCGAGCTAGCCCAGCTCATCAAAACAAAAAAACTCTCCGCCCGCGAAAACCTCGCCGCCCACCTGAAGCAAATCGAACGAGTTAACCCCAAGCTGAACGCCATCGTCACCCTCGCCATCGATCAGGCCCAACAAGCAGCCAAACTCGCCGACGAGCAGCAAGCAAAAGGCAAGCCCCTAGGCGCTCTCCACGGCCTCCCTATAGCGCATAAAGACCTGGTCAACACAAAGGGCATCCGCACTACCTTTGGCTCCCCAATTCTCAAAGACAACATCCCCACGGCAAACGACCTCATCATAGACCGCCTCCAAGCCGCAGGCGCAATCACCATCGGCAAAACCAACACGCCGGAATTCGGGGCCGGCTCACAAACCTTCAACACGGTCTTCGGTGCCACACTGAACCCCTATGACACCACCAAGACCTGCGGCGGCTCAAGCGGCGGCGCAGCCACGGCTCTGGCCTCCGGTATGATCCCCATCGCCGATGGCAGCGACATGGGCGGCTCCTTGCGTAACCCCGCCTCCTTCTGCAATATCGTTGGCTTCCGCCCTTCCATCGGCCGTGTCCCCGCCAAAGGCGCTCTCTTCCCCTGGTTCACCCTCAGCACCTCAGGCCCAATGGCCCGCAGCGTCGCCGATCTCGCGCTGCTCCTAAGCGCCATCTCAGGACCAGATTCAAAAGTCCCTAACTCCCTCCCGGAACCTGGCTCAACCTTCCGCCAACCACTAACCAAGGCATTCAAGGGCACCCGCATTGCCTGGTTCAAAGACCTCAACGGCAACCCCTTCGATCCCCGAACCCTTGCCGTAATCAGCGCCCAACGCAAGGTCTTCGAGACCCTGGGCTGCATCGTAGAGGAAGCCGAGCCCGACTTCACCGGAGCCGACTTCGCCTTCAAGACCCTTCGCGCCTGGAACTCTGCGGCCAACCACGGCGAGCGCATCCGCACCCACCGCGCAGCCTACAAAGACACGCTACTCAAAGAAGTAGAAGACGGCCTCCGGCTCACTGGTTCCGACATCGCCAAAGCAGAGCAACTCCACGGCCAGGTCTGGCAGCGCTTCCAGACCTTCCTCGACAAATACGACTACTTCATCCTCCCCACAACCCAGCTCCCTGCTTTCGACGTAAAGTCCCCGTATCCAACCGCGATCAACGGAGTCAAATTTGACAACTACATTGACTGGATGCGCTCCTGCTGGTTCATCTCGATCACAGGCAACCCGGCCATCTCAGTCCCGGCAGGCTTCACACCCGAAGGCCTTCCCGTAGGAATCCAAATCGTCGGCCGCCACAACAGTGACTTCAGCGTCCTCCAGATCGCCCACGCCTATGAGCAAGCCACCAACATCGCTCGTCGTCGACCCACTCTCGCCTAGTTCATACTCAAAGTTCATGCTGTCTTCTGGCTTCAACTTCGACAACACCTACGCACGCGACCTTGAAGGCTTCTACGCCCCAGGTACTGCAGACCCGGCTCCCGCTCCAAAACTGCTCAAGCTCAACACCGGGTTAGCGATAGAACTCGGCCTCGACCCAGCCAATCTCAATGCCGCCGAAATCTTTTCCGGTAATCAGGCCCCAGTGGGCGCGAGTGTAATAGCGCAAGCCTACGCTGGCCACCAGTTCGGCAGCTTCGTACCCCAACTCGGCGACGGTCGCGCACTCCTGCTCGGCGAAGTCATCGACACATACGGCCAACGGCGTGACATCCAGCTCAAGGGCTCCGGCCGTACCGCCTTCTCACGCGGCGGCGACGGCAAGGCAGCCGTCGGTCCGGTCCTGCGTGAATACCTGATGGGCGAAGCCATGCATGCCCTCGGCATCCCCACAACACGAGCCCTCGCCGCCGTCGCCACCGGCCAACCCGTCTTCCGTGAAACGCGCCTCCCCGGTGCAGTCCTCACCCGCGTCGCTGCAAGCCATATCCGTGTCGGTACTTTCCAATTTTTTGCAGCGCGTAAGGCCTACGACAAGGTCAAACAACTAGCCGACTACTCAATCGCCCGCCACTATCCTGCACTAATAAACGAAGCCAATCCTTACCTCGCCTTCCTCAACGCTGTCTGCGACAGACAGGCATCCCTGATCGCGAAGTGGGTCCACGTCGGCTTCATTCACGGCGTCATGAACACCGACAACATGGCCATCTCTGGCGAAACTATCGACTACGGCCCCTGCGCCTTCATGGACCGCTACAGCCCCAGCACCGTCTTCAGTTCCATAGACCGTCAAGGCCGCTACGCCTTCGCGAACCAGCCAGTAATCGCCCGCTGGAACCTCGCCCGCCTGGCTGAAACACTGCTCCCCCTGATCGACAACGACGACAAGGCAGCCATTGAGAAGGCCACCAACGCCGTCAACAACTTCACCGATCTCTATGACAACTATTGGCTCGAAGGAATGCGGGCAAAGCTAGGCATAGTAGGCGAACCACAACCCAGCGACCTCCTGATCGCCACAGGCTTCCTCGCTGCGATGGACGGCCAGAATGTAGACTACACACTCGCCTTCCGCGCCCTGGCAGAAGATGGCGCAACCCGAAGCCCCTTCGAGGCTTGGGCCCCAGCATGGCGCGAGCGCAACCCGGACCCCGCCCTGATCCTCAAGAACAATCCGCTCTACATCCCGCGCAACCACCAAGTCGAAGCCGCCTTGACAGCAGCTACAGAGCAAAATGATCTCGCCCCATTCGAGACTCTACTCGCTGTCATCACTCAACCCTTCACTGAGCGTCCTGGCCTTGAAGCCTTCACCCAACCTGCTCCACAAGACAGCGAGCCCTACCGCACCTTCTGCGGCACCTAGGCACCAACAAACGGATTCAGAACCCGAACGCTCCCGTAGGATTGCCCATGCGACAGATCCTCGGAATACAAAATCTCGCAGCCGCCAGCCTGTGCAGCCGCCACAATCAACGAGTCATACCAGGAGATTTGGAAAGCTTCGTGAATATGTAATCCACGAGTCAACAGGTCAGGCGTTTGACGAACCAACTCAAACCGCTCGATAAGTACAGCCATGAAGGCCCTGCATTGGGCCACACTCATCAGCGGCTTCTGCCCGCGCCGCATGATGTTTACAAACTCCTGAATCACCTGCATGCTCAAGACTCCGCGCCCCTCACCCGTTGAAGAATCGATCAATTCTGTCGCCAGCTTCGCCTTCTGCTTCGAAGTTTTATCAAAGACGTAGATCAACACATTGGTGTCGAAAAAAACCTTAGCGCCTTTCATTCATCTCTTCCCGAGAATACTTCCGTGTCACTTTGACATCCTTCATCTGCGACACCACCTCGCGAAAACTCAACTTGGCCTTGCGACCTTCCTCTGCATACTTCGCCAACCAGTCGCGAAACTCATCGTTCAGGCTTCGGCGATTCCGTGCTGCGACAGCTCTAGCCTGTTCAATCAGTTCATCCTCTGCGGAAAAAGTAATATTTCGCACGATTCTAGTGTACACAAGCCTCGTGTGAAAAAGTTACAATCTACATATGCCCGCCACGCTTGCACTGCTCCTCACACTTGCACAGACCGAATACCCGCAATCGAAAGACCTCCCGCCAGCCAACGGCTACAGCCACGTAGTCGCAACCAAACCCGGCAAGATGATCTTCATCGCCGGCCAGGTGGCAATGAACAAAGAAGGCAAAGTCGTCGGTGTCGGCGATCTCAAGACCCAGACCGAACAAGCGATGCTCAACCTCAAAACAGCCCTCGCCGCCGCCGGTGCCGACTTCTCCCACGTCGTTAAGCTCAACTGGTACGTCAAGAACTTTAAGACAGATCAGCTCCCCATCATTCGAGAAGTCCGCGCCCGCTACCTCAACAAAACGAACCCGCCAGCAAGCACGCTCGCCGGAGTAGCAGAGTTATTCCTCTCCGACGTACTGATTGAAGTAGAAGCCATCGCCGTCATCCCGGAGAAAAACTGATATGTCTCAAGCGCTGCCCCCAGCCAACGGCTACAGCCAGGTCGTAACAGCTCAACCCGGCACGATGGTATTCGTTTCCGGGCAAATCGCAGTCGATCAGCATGGCCAGATCGTAGGCGCGGGCGACCTCCGCGTCCAAACCGAGCAAGCCATGCTCAACCTGCAAAACGCCCTTGCCGCCGCTGGTGCCACCTTCGACGATGTTGTGAAGATCAACTGGTACGTCAAGAACTTCCACGGCGACCAGCTCCCCATCATCCGCGAAATCAGGGCCCGATACCTCAATCAGCAGCACCCTCCAGCCAACACCCTGGCCGGCGTCGCCGAACTCTACCCGCCAGAAGCTTTGATCGAAGTTGAAGCCATCGCCGTCATCCCAAATAAAAGCGAATAAAGACTGAGCCGCTTTCTGGCGCGAATTCGTTAGTCAGATTGAGTATGAAAATTTCAATCTGCATCGCCGCAATTCTCTTTCCCGCCGCTCTCTATTCTCAATCCGCCGCACTAGTCGCCACCTACAACTTCCAGAACACCCTCAACGCGACACAATCTTCAGCCCCGGCCCTCATACCCGTCAACCCGCGGGGCACCAATTCCTACCTCACGGACACGGTCCTCGGCCAGCAACGAACCGTCTATGACATCCAGAGCCTCAACCCAAGCCAGAACGCCGGGCTCTCCCTCAACACGACCAATCTCGTAAACCCCAACGCCTACTCCTTCGAGATGCTCTTCGCCTTCACAGACCGGCCAAATTCCTGGCGCCGTGTCTTCGACAACCAGAACCGCACCTCAGACCGCGGCCTCTATATCAACCCCAGCAACAGATGGGAATTTTCGACCCTAGCCACAGGCACAGTCACTTCACCCAACGGCCCATACATCCACATGGTTCTCACTGTCATCGATGGACGTGCCCGCCTCTATCTCAACGGTACTCTCGACATCAACCTGCTCACAACATCGATGAACCTCGCTACCCCAGACCGCATCGTCAACTTCTTCCTCGACAACACGACACCCTCTTCAATCACAGACTTCGCCTCCGCTCGAGTCGCCCTCCTACGCGCTTACACCAACGCTCTCTCCGACTCCGAGGTCCGCGACCTCGCCGCCAACCCCTTCAGCAACTCCGTCGGCGCCACCGCACCCTCCTTCACTTCTGCGGGCGTCCGCAACGGAGCCACCTTCTCTGAAAATACCCCAATTGCACCCGGTGCCTTCTTCACAATCCTCGGCTCCGCACTCAGCGACGTCACGAGCGACTGGACCGGCCGCTTCGACGGCGCAAACGCCCCCACCACCCTCAACGGCACTCGCGTCCTGATCAATGATCGCCCTGCCTTTATCTCCTTCACCTCACCAGGCCAGATCAACGCCATCGCCCCCGACACAATCGTCCCCGGCAACGTCAGCATCGTCGTCGAACGCAACGGCGTCCGCAGCGCCGCCGTCCCCGCACAAGCCCGCGCCGTCAATCCAGCCTTCTTTACCTACGACCAGCGCAACCGCCGCTTCATCGCCGCGCTCACGGCCGACAACAGCGCCTACATCGCCCCGTCAGACCTCTTCGGCGTTTCAAGCATCAACGGCATTGCGGTCCGTCCGGCTCGCCCAGGAGACTTCGTGATTGCTTATGGCATGGGTATGGGACAAACCAATCCCAACCTGCCCGCCGGCACAATCCCGCCAGTACGCGAGGGTGGCCACCCCGCCTCTGGCACAGTCAGCCTCCGCCTTGGCACTGCCACACTCAACCCGCTCTACGTAGGCCTCTCCAGCTTTGCCGGCGTCTACATCGTCGGCTTCCAGGTCCCACCACTAGCCAACGGCGACTATGAACTCCAGATCACGATCAACGGAACTTCCTCCCCAACCGGAGTCGTAATCCCCGTTTCTCAGTAGGCTAATCAAAATCCATGGCCGAGCCCGAATCAAGCAGAACAAAATACGCCAAGGCTTGAGACATGACTTGCCGTCGTGTCACCCAATACTTCAACTTCGATCTAGCACATAAATATGACCATGCGTAAACCACATGTCGCTAATGAATTCAATTCGCGTTTTACCCGTGCTGCCGTTACGATGCTGAATTGCACAATTTTGGTTGGACTGAGTGCTGGTGCGGCTTCAATGTCTCTTGAGGCTCAGATGCTTCGGCAAATCAATGTCACAGTTACAGACCCTCTAAACCGCTTTGTCACTGGCTTGGAACGAGAGCATTTTGAAGTAGTCCAGCAAGGCGTGCCACTTTCGATTGCCGCCTTCTCTGCCCCTGAGTCTCAGATTACAATAGCTTTGGTAACCGACACACCGTTGCAGGGAAGTGTTGGAGTCGCCGGCCCCAAAGAGCTTCTCATTCAGACAAGATCTTTGGCGGATGCCTTAACCCAACTCTCCGCATCCACCAACACAAGAAAGTATCTCGTGATGACCACTTCGACAACAGGGAATGTGTCGATTCCTGGAGGAATTGAGGCGCAAATTGTCGAGCCAGCCAACTTGAGCCGTGCAGTAATCGAACTTCGCAATCAATACGTTTTACTTGTTGGGGGCGTCGGCCCCAGTGCGGAATTTGAAGTCGTTTTGAAGCAACCGCGGGGATTGCCAACCTTGCGACCCAATTGGAAGCCAGCAGCGGTGAAGTGAAACGCAGGATCTCGCGCAACAGCTTAACTTACAGATAGTCCGTCGAGTAGTCAAGCAATGCGCGATGCAACTGGGCTTCCAGTGCCCCCCGATCCATCACTGTCTCATCGGATACAAATCCACACTCAGGCTTCCTGGTAAAAAGGCTGCTGCCAATTAATCGGATTCGACGACCAGACTCATGATGACCCAAGAAGCGCCAGAGCAGTGCGATGCGTTTGTCTTGGCACAAAGCGCGTTCAAAGTAGAAGGTACCATCGGGAGCAAGTTCTAACAGATGTTGCAACCAGTCCTGGGCAAACTGGTCGATAGCCCTGCCATTCCAGGCAGTCTGCAACCAGTCGGCAAGCGCCCGAGCTTCGTCGGGAAACTCGGGCGGAAGGATGGCGCTTGAGCCCGCCGAAAATTGCCCTTGACCGGCCCGCAACTCCCCCAGTGGGGCATGTTCAGCGGCAGCACTCCGGCTTCGGCCACTATCTTCAACCAGCACTTCACGGATGATCCGGCCATCCTGCCACTCAACCCAACGGTGGCCCAACCAACTCCGCTCCTCAGCCTTCACCCCGAAGGCAATCATAGAGCCAAGATCAAGATGAACGGAGACTTCCTGCGGCCCTATTGCCACCCACCCAGCCAGAATCTGATCTCTGCCCTTAACTAGCCCCAAGCTGTCTTCAACGCTAGAACACTGGGCATGACTGTCCGCCACTTCCGCATAAGCGCGCCTGCTCCGCAATGCCACTTCAAGATCAGCGAGCGCGCTCATAGTCCCCCCTCGATTTGACGAAGCAAGGCAACTTCGTCGAACACAGTGGTCTCCTCAACAATGAAGCCCCCGCGCAAGCGCCAGTGACTGACACCCAGAACATAGACTTTCTTTTGTGAAGGGGCCCCGTAAAGAGCCCGTCCATCATGAGTCCCGGCAAGAGACCAACGCACCGCGATAGCTTGCACTCCATCGTCTTCAATCGACGAAACATCTTCCACAAGCAGACGGGCATCCCCGAAGGAGCCGATCAGCGCCGTGAACCACCCAGTGATCTCGCCCCAGCCATAAAGCCGGCGCGTACCCGGCCCATGCCAGTGGGCAGCGGGCGAATAGCAATCCCGCACAACACCAAAGCGTCGATGATTCACAACCGTGTCCAACAACTCGCGAGCGAAGCTCTCAGGCTCACGACTAGCCTCAGGCATTGCACCAGCCGGAAAGGACGTGCGAGGGGCACTCAACACTCGATCCATCGCCGCAACTCGCCACAGTGCTGGTCCGTTGATACGATCCACCTCCGCCTGCCCGCGAGCAACGGCGCGAGGATGATAGCCCAAGCCAAGTGCCATTGCGCTGTAGTCGCGTACCAGCCATTCCTCAACAATTCGATTCTCGCGGCACACGCAATCAGCGATAGTAGTGAAGCCAATACGCTTACCCGTCGCGGGACCCAGTTCCGAAGCCCCCAGGTTCGTGGCAGAACTCGCAATGCGATGGGAAGACAGATACGCTCCCTCTCCAAGATCCTTCCAGATCACGGCCTCACCCGTAAGCGTGCGATCAGGAAAGGCAGAAAGCGTTCTGGCGGTATTCGCGATCACTCCCCCGACACCATCCACAGGTCCAGTCATAGTGTGGATGCGCACATCCGGCGAGTAGTGCGTCGCGATCAAACCGACATCCTTTTGCTCCCAAATGCGATGAGTGCATCTCAGAATGTAATCCACGATGTCGCTGTACTCAGCACCAAATCCGGGCAGGCTCTGCCGGCGTGGTCCTTGAGGAGCAAGAATGTCGCCAATATCGCGGCCACCCACATTTGGAATACGACTCACCGGCCCATGCTATCAGCCCCCTGCGATATCGTAGTTTGATGTCGAACTACCTGCGCCAAATCTCTGAATGCAATGGACTGCAGAAATCGCTTCACAACGAAGACCTGATATTGAATGCCTCAGCTCCAATAGGTACTGTGGTCGGCCATGACGCCATCAATACCGCCTTCTGGCAACCACTCTTGTCGTCATTCCCAGACCTCGAACGCCGAACCGAAATCCTGCTCTCTGGCAACTTCCGAGACAACGAATGGTTCGCTTCCACTGGCTACTTCATCGGGCATTTCTCAAAACCACTTTTTGGCCTTCATCCAACAGGGCGGCCGCAGTGGCTGCGCTATGGCTGGTTCGACCGGATGGAATCTGGGCGAGTAGTAGAGTCGTTTGTCATTCTCGATCTCGTCAGGCTGATGATTGAAACAGGCCAATGGCCTCTAGCGCCGCCCCTTGGCGCGATTTGGTCGCCTGCACCTTCGGCGCAAGATGGGTTGATCCGCCCCAACGCAGATCCGCAAGAATCAGAGGCCAGTCTAAAGCAGGTTGAAGCCATGATTGCCGGCTTAATGCGGTACGACGGCAAATCTCTCACCAGCATGGGCATGCACCGCTTTTGGACTCCGCAATTCCAGTGGTACGGCCCCGGAGGCATCGGCAGCGCAAGAGGTCACGTGGACTACGAACGCGCCCACCAACGCCCATTCCTCGCCGCCTTCCCAGATCGAGTCGGTGGGAATCACAAGTGCCGCATCGGCGACGGGCCATACGTCGCCTCCACCGGCTGGCCCAGCATCAATGCCACGCACAGCGGCTCAGGCTGGCTTGGCCTACCGGCAACTGGCAAGAGAATCACAATGCGAGTCATGGATTTCTGGCGCTGCGATCAGGGGCTCCTGTCTGAGAACTGGGTCTTCATAGACATGCTCGATCTGCTCGATCAGATCGGCGTCAATGTCTGGGATCGGCTCGCTGAATGGCAACGCTAGCGCTCCTCGATGCTCGTGACATCCCGCTCTCCCGCCGCGCAATCTCACTGATCTTTCTCCTTGCCGGTTACTTCTTTTACGCCTGGTCCTGGAACACCGTCGATATCCTTCGGCCCTATATTCGTGACAGCCTTGCGCTATCGCTCACACAGTCCGGATCGCTCTATACAATGCAGTCCATTGGCGCAATCGCAGGGGCCATCATCATGGGTCAGGTGGCGGACAAAATGGGACGGCGCAATGCCCTGGTAATTTCGATGCTCGGCTACGGCAGCGGTTTGCTGGCTGGCCTCGCCGTTGCCAGCTATTGGCAATTGGTCGGACAACGCATCTATCTGGGCTTCTTCATGGGTTCGATGTTTCCAATTGCAGTCGGAATCTATTCCGGGCTCTTTGCACGCGAAACTCGCGGGATGATCGCCGGTTTCGTAATGGGCACCTACAACCTCGCCGTTTCTGCTTTGGGTTTTCTGTCGGCTGCGATTTTCCGCGCCGGTTATGACTGGACGATCCTGCTTTGGGCTGGCCTGGCTCCTGTGCTTCTGGCACCATTCGCTTTCGCTTTAATTCCAGACGACCGCCGCTTGATTCCGGCAGACGGCAACGCCGATGGACAAACTACCGCTCAATCAAAACTTCCCATCACCGAACTCTTCCGCCCCGGATCCGTATGGCGCACGGTCCGTCTCGCCGCAATGACAGGCCTGAACTTCTTTGCCTATCAAGCATTCACCGGCTGGGCAACCACGTATCTGAAAAACGAGCGGAAAATCGCCGATGGCGTAATCGGGGATGTGCTGGGCTGGCAGTTTATCGGTGCAGCAGCTGGTGGCTTGATCTGGGGGTGGGTGGGCGACCGTTTCGGCCGCCGCTCTGCTGCTATTGGCTTTCTGATAGCGGCGGCAATCATTCCGGTCTATCTCTTCGTTGCCATGCCAGTAGAACTATTAAAGGTGACAGGTGCACTTTATGGCATTGCACTTTCGGCGAGCGTCGTGTGGGGACCTTGGTTGTCAGAGTTATATCCACCGCATCTTCGCTCCACGGCAGCTTCGATTTTCAACTGGGGGCGCATCGTTAGCATGACCGCGCCGCTTATCACCGCACCTCTGGCTGAATCCTTCGGCCTTGCAGCAGTCATGAGTCTGGCCAGTATAAGCTTCGTTCTGGCAGCCATGATTTGGTTTAGCCTTCCAGAAACCATGCGGCGATAGAAATCTCGAAAATGCGCCCCAAAATCCAACCGCCACATGTTATTTTTGTATGTGCCGCTCGCAAGCGCTCCACCAAGCGTCCTTGGCGTAATTCCTGCCCGCTTCCTCTCAAGCCGATTTCCCGGTAAAGCCCTCGTCACCCTTAAAAACAAGCCAATATTGCAGCATGTTTGGGAAAAAGCGAGCCGGGCAACCACCTTGACCCGGGTCCTGATCGCCACCGACGACCAGCGTATCTTTGACGCCTCCCTCGCCTTCGGCGCAGAGGTGGTCATGACCAGCCCCCATCACCTCTCCGGCACCGACCGTGTTTCTGAAGCTGCCGCCAACCAACCCTGCGACATTATCGTCAACATTCAAGGTGACGAACCCTTAATCGACCCCGCCGCCATAGACCTCGCTACGCAAGCCCTCATCGACGACCCCTCCCTCGTCATGTCCACCCTCAAGCGCCGAATCGACGTTCCCAGCGAAATCACCAATCCCAATTGCGTCAAGGTTGTGACTGGCTTTTCCGGCGACGCCATCTACTTCTCACGCTGCCCTATACCTTACAATCGCGGCGTCAACGAAGCCTACTTCAAACACATCGGCCTCTACGTCTATCGCAAGGATTTCTTGCTCGGCTACTCGGCGATGCCGGTCGGCCCACTCGAACGCGCTGAGTCTCTAGAACAGCTTCGTGCACTCGAAAACGGCCACCGCATTCGCGTCATCGAAACGCAATATGAGTCTCTCGGCGTCGACACACCCGAAGACCTAGAACGTGTCAATCAACTCATCTCTCAGGGGAACCTTCTTCAAAATGGCTAAGTACATTTTTGTGACCGGCGGCGTAGTCTCTTCTCTAGGAAAAGGCATCTCCGCCGCGTCTATTGGCTGTCTGCTTGAAAGCCGTGGCCTCCGCGTCGCCATGCAGAAATTCGATCCCTACCTCAACGTCGACCCTGGCACCATGAGCCCCTTCCAGCACGGCGAAGTCTTTGTCACCGACGATGGCGCTGAAACCGACCTCGACCTCGGACACTACGAACGCTTCACCCACACGCACCTCTCACAAGCCAACAACCTGACC
>Ga0209591_10004969_pt1 | contig 14933 bp, 14 predicted proteins | sample MAT01_FD_187207 | JGI IMG/M metagenome (GOLD analysis project Ga0209591, IMG submission 187207) | Freshwater microbial communities from Lake Fryxell liftoff mats and glacier meltwater in Antarctica - MAT-01 (SPAdes) (version 2) | ecosystem: Environmental > Aquatic > Freshwater > Ice > Liftoff... | reverse complement strand
GTCCAGACGAGGACGCTCGCAGCGGCGTCTCAGCACCTTCAGATCCTTCGGGCGGCCTCGCTTGGTCGAGGCTGAGAAGAAGGGCTTCAAGGCCCACCGGATGGAGCAAGGCGTCGCGGATTGGCGCGCCCGAGGTTGGCGCGTCGAGACCAGCACAGAGAAGGCTCGGTCGTGATCTTCGGGCCCTACTACTACTTCGAGGGCCTGCACGAGTCCGCCGACGTCGCGTTTCCGTTCGAGCCTGTGCGTGATGGGCAGGAGGTCGAGATCGGCGACACCCGCGCGAACCAGGGGCGCCCGGAGCCTCAGCTTTGAGCGCCATCCGGCTCGGCATCCGCGAGAACCTGCCGCAGTTCTCGCTGCTCGTCGTCGTCAACGCGTTGGTCGGCGCGATGCTCGGGATAAAGCGGAGCATCCTGCCCGCGATCGCGGAGCAGGAAGTCCATGTGGCGGCACGCACCGCGGTGCTTTCGTTCATCGTCGTCTTCACCGTGACCAAGGCGCTGACGAACTACCTCGCCGGCCCGCAGAAGCGCGGGCTCGCGATGAGCCTCAACGAGTTCACCGGCCACTTCGCGTGGCTGCAAGCGCGCGCGCGACCGGATGGATCGCCGCCCGCTACGGGCTCCGGCCGGAGCCCTTCTACCTAGGCATCGGGGACGTCGCGCACCCATCCTGGCGTGCGTCGTCGGTGAGCGTGTACCGGCTTTGGCGCGACCTCGACTATGCGATAGGGGCGCTGCTTGCCGGCCTGACAGCGGGCGCTCTGGGACTGCCCGCCGCCATGTGGGTGATTGCCGCGCTCACCTTCGGATCAGGGCTTGTGGTGGCGCTCCGCATGTCCGAGACGCTGCGCGGAACCGAAGCCTGGCTCACGCGGGCCGCGCAAGGCGCATGACCGATGGCACAGACTCTCTTCATCTTGAACGCATCCGAGCGCTTCGACGGCCACGGCGAGTGCTTCATCGAGATCGGCGGCGGCAAGGCAGGCCTTGGCGGCGGAGACCTGTACGCCGAACCGAAGCCCGTCATCGAAAGACGCGCGCCTGGACGGCGCTGGCACCTCGGGAAATTTATCGCCGAGAAGTCGTGGCTGTAGCTCAAGATGTAGGCCGTAGAGGTGACGGGTGAGTATCGGTCGCAACATCCTCGAGCACATCGGAGGCACGCCCCTCGTGCCGTTGTCGCGGATCGCGCACGACCTTCCCGTGCCGGTACTCGTGAAGTGCGAGCACATGAACCCGGGCGGCTCGGTGAAGGACCGCATCGCCAAGGCGATCGTCGACGATGCGGAGACACGCGGCGTGCTCCGCTCCGGGATGACGCTGGTCGAGGCGACCGCCGGCAACACGGGCGTCGGCCTCGCGCTCGTCGCAGCAGCACGCGGCTACCGGCTCGTCTGCGTGATGCCGGCGAAGATGTGCATCGACAAGCGCGTGGCCCTCGCCTCGCTTGGTGCACGGGTGGTCATCACCCCGAACGCTCCTCCGTCGAGCCCGGACAACTTCCGCAACGTCGCTGAGCGCATGGCCGCGGAGCATGGCTGGTTCCTCACCGACCAGTTCAAGAACCCGGTGAACATCCGCATCCATGAGGAGACGACCGGCGCGGAGATCCTCGAGCAGACCAACGGGCGCGTGGGCGCGTTCGTCGCGGGCGCGGGTACGGGCGGTACGATCACAGGCGTCGGCCGGCGGCTGAAGGCCGCGCTCCCGAACGTCCTGATCGTCCTCGCCGACCCGGTTGGCTCCGCGCTCGCCGATTGGGTGGAGAGCGGCCGCCTCGGCCCTGATGGCACCTACGCCGTCGAGGGTATCGGCGGAAGCGAGGCTCCCGAGAACCTGCATCGCGACGTGCTCGATTCGGCCGAGCGGGTCAGCGACGAGGAGAGCTTCGCAATGGTGAAGCGCCTCGTGCGCGAGGAGGGACTGCTCGTCGGCGGCTCCGCGGGAACGAATGTCGTCGCGGCTCTCCGCGTCGCTGCGCGGGGCCGGATCGACGGACCCGTCGTGACCGTGTTGCCGGATGGCTGGGACCGTTACCGCACGACGCCATGGATGCAGCAGTGGGCGTCGTGACCGAGCCGGTCTCACCACACCTCGACGAAGATGCCAAGATAATTCTGGCCAGAGTCCTTACGCAACCAGCACGCTGGGACTGGCGGATGTCAGCCACGTAGTCGGCAACGTGTGGGCTTCATCTGATCCATCGGACGGCTCGGCGCTGTTGGACGGCGAGGAGATTCAGCGCGCCACGACCGGATGGCCTGCGCCTTGGCCGGGTGGATTCCGGAGGGCACGAGGCGTCTACCGGGACCTACCGGGGTGGCCGGGACATCAGCGTGCAGCTCGGCCACAGCTCGTAGGCCCCAGTTGTAGAACTGGCCGAAAACGGGCGATTGGCTGGGTGTCTGGGACGAACTTCGCAACTTCCTGGTGACGGCGGCCTGATGACGTCGCCGGTCCTTGGTCGAACACACTCCAAAGAACGATCTAGCGCCTACAGATGTTGTGCACGGGCGGCGTGACCGCACATCGCTGACCGGTCACGACCGATGGTCGAAGGTCTCGCGCCACGTGGCGGAAGCGCCGGTGTCTCGGGGCCGTGCGTCGCCGCCCGTGCAGGACGTGCCACACGACGCGCGCGTGCCGTACGTCGAGATCGCTACGGCGCCCCGGCACGTCACGGCAACGCCACACGCTGATGCGTCGTCGCCACCGGCACACGATGTGCCTCGACCGGCACCGTGGCTCTGCCGTCGGTCGACTACACCCCGCGCGATCCCGCGGCGGACGTGCTGCATCGTGTCGTGCGCGAGCACCTGCAGACGTTCCTCGTCGACGCGGCGCACCTGCGCGACGGCGAGGGCGTGCCGCGCTTTGTCGAGGAGGAGTTCCAGGCGTTCCTCTCGTGCGGATGGCTCCCACCCCACCACGCCCAGTCCGCGTGGCGGGGGCCCCGCACTCGCCGGAGGGTTCGCGCGATTCCGGTGCGTTGGGTGCCAGACCGAGCGCCTGGTCGCCTTCTCGTGCAAGGGCCGCGGCTTCTGTCCAAGCTGTGGCGGCCGGCGCATGACCGAGCGTGCCGCACACCTCGTGGACCACGTCATCCCGGATGTCCCGGTGCGGCAGTGGGTACTGACGCTGCCGCATCGGGTCCGGTATCTGCTCGCCTGGCGCCACGATCTCTGCAAGGCGGTCGTTCGCGTGCTGCTGCGCGAGGTGTCTCGGCATCTGCGGAAACGTGCCCGCGAGCGCGGTCTCTCTGATGTGCGCGGCGGCGCCGTGGCGATCGTGCAGAGGTTTCCACCCCACTGCGCATAGTCCGCGCAGTGGGGGCCCCGGGTTTGGGGGCGCGCTGAATCTGAACGTCCACATTCACGCGCTCGTGCTCGACGGCGTATTCGCCAGGGGTGAGGACGGACGCCTCCGGTTTCATGGCGCACGCGAGCTGGACGCCGCCGATGTGGCCGATGTGCTGGCGGCGATCACGCCTGGTGTGCAGCGGGTGCTGGCCCGCCGCGGCGGCGATCCAGAGGACGCGCACGACGGCTCGGACGCGTTCGCGGACGCGTCGCCGCTGCTGGCGGGGTTGGCGGCCGCGTCCGTGCAGGGGATGGTGGCGCTCGGCGGGACGCCGGGCGGGCGCCCGCGACGCGGGGGGCAGACGTCCGTGGATCGCGGCGTGCCCGCGCTCGGCGTGTGCCATGCGCGCTGGGAGGGCTTCGACCTGCACGCCGCGGTACGGGTGCCCGCCGGGCAGCGCGACCGGCTCGAGCGCGTGTGCCGCTACGCGCTGCGCCCGCCGGTGGCGGGGGCGCGGCTCCGCGTGGCGGGCGATGGCCAGGTGCGGCTGCAGTTGCGCCACCCGTGGGCCGACGGCACGACGCACGTGACCTTCACGCCGACGGCCTTACTGGAACGGCTCGCCGTGCTCGTGCCGCGCCCGCGCGTGAACCTCGTGCTCTGCCACGGGCTCCTGGCCCCGCGTGCGGCGTGGCGTGCCGAGGTGGTGCCGCGCCCCGTACCACGGGCCACGGCTGACGCCGGCGAGGATGCGTCGGAGCCCGATGTGACGCCTCGCCCGGTGGCCCGAGGCGCGTCGTGGGCCGACCTGATGCGCCGTGCGTTCGCGATCGACGTACTGGCGTGCCCGCGTTGTGGCGAGCGACTGCGGCTCATCGCGTTGATCGAGGCGTCCGCCACGGCGCGGCGGATCTTGACGCACCTAGACCTGCCCGCCGATGTACCGAGGCCGGTGCCGGCGCGCGCCCCGCCGATCGGCGACGGCGACGACTAGCGGCGTTCGTCGTGCCTCGCACCCGCATCGTCCTCATCTCCTCATCCGCGTGTCCCGGGGCGGTCCCACCCGAGGTGTGCCCGGGCGGCCCCTGCACGTGGGCGCGGGGCCGTCGGCGGCCCCGCGACGTGGCCTTGGCGCGCCAATGCGCGTGTGCCAAGAAGGGACATCTTGCTGGGGTGGGGGGATGAGGGTAGGGGCCAGGGTCTGATAACGCCGATTCTGTCACTTCAGACCCCGCTAATGCTTCCTATCGTCACGCGGTGGTGCTCGCCTCGCCGGGGCTCGATTCCACCCTGGCCGGCTGGAAGCAGCGGCTGGCGCCGGTGCTGGCGCGCGTGTGGCCGACGGCCGCGCTGCCCAACGACGTCGACGGTAACACCCTGTCGCGCGACCCGGGCGTCGGCGCGGCGGTCGCGCGTGATCCACTGTGTGCCACGCACAGCACTGCCCGCTTCGGCGCGGCCGGGCTTGCCGAGCAGGCGCGGGTGCGGGCGCGGGCGAGCCGTGGACTGGGCGTCCCCACGCTGGTGCTGCACGGCGAGGACGATGGCCTGGTGCCGGTGTCGGCCTCGGCTGGCTTTGCCGGCGCGCCGGCGACCACTCGCCGCACCTTCCCCGGCCTGCGGCACGAGCTGCACAACGAGCCGGAAGGTCCGGCGGTGCTCGACCAGGTGGTCGAGTGGCTGCGGGCAACCTGTGGGCGGTGACGCGTTCAGCGGCGCCATCCGACCGTTCACCGCTCGCGTCGCTCCGTTCATCGGATCGCGCATGCACCCCTCGTCCCCGCTCTGCTACAACTCATCGCATCGACGAACCGCGCGCGAACCGCGACCATCGGAGTCGCGACCCCGCGCGCGACTCCTGAAACGAGGCAATGATGCGGCGGCGTGTGGCGGTTGGGGTATTTGCGTGTCTGCTTGCGGGCACGGCATGGGCGCAGACGCCCGGGCAGGCGCCGGCGTCGCCGCCAACCCCGCCAGCGGAGCAGGCCGCGCCCTCAGCCCCGGAACCACCGCCCGACCCGATGCGGCTGAGCGAGCAGGTGCAGGTGACCGCCACCCGCACCGCGGCCGGTCGCGACATGTCGCCGGCATCGGCGTCGGTGGTGTTGCGCACGGAACTCGAACAGCGCAACGTCGTGACGGTCGATCAGGCGCTTACCGCGGTCGAGGGCGTGTATGCCTATCGTCAGCGCGGCGTCAGTGACAACGAGGCCGGCATCGGCATGCGCGGCTTCAGCGGCCGCGGCAACGGCCAGAGCCGCGTGCTGATCCTGCTCGACGGCCAGCCACTCAACAACGGTTACAGCGGCGCGGTGAACTGGACGGCGATGGCGCTGAGCGAGGTGGAACGCGTCGAGGTGGTGCGCGGCCCGTTCTCGTCGCTGTATGGCGGCAATGCCATGGGCGGGGTCGTCAATGTGCTGACCCGGCCCATCGACCGGCGATCGGCGGAGGTGACGGCGCAGTACGGCACCTACGGCACGCTGCTGTACTCGGGCCGGGTCGGCGCCCGATTCGCCGAGCGCCTCGGCGTCGGCCTCGCCTTCGAGTCGCTCACCTCCGACGGCTATCGCACCCAGGAGGTGCTGCGGACGGCCACGGTCAGCACGCCGACCGGCGGCGTGCCAGTGACCGGCGTCGAGCGCTTCCTGACCCGCACCGGCGCGGTGAACTACGCGGTGGGGGTGCGCGGCGAGAATCAATACGAGCGCTACAGCATGCGGGCACGCGCGGAGTACACGTTCGGCCCGCGGACCTTCGGCTCGGCCCAGTACATCCGCCAGGCCAACGACTTCGGCTGGGGCCCCTATGAGTCGTCGGTGCGCGACGCCGCCGGCCAGCGCCTCGATACCGGCAACATCGTCTTTCAGGACAACGGCGTCTGGCGGCGGGTCACGCTGGCCCCCTCGAACTTCCTCGGGGCGGTGGGCGGCGGCTCATCGAACCTGTACCAGGCGCAACTGCTGCACAGCACCGCCGAGCGCGGCGAGCTCCGGTTCCAGGGTGGCTGGCTGCAGACGCCGCGCGACCGCAGCAGCTCGCCCGGGGCGACCGCGACCCTCGCCGGCGGACCCGGCAGCCTCAGCCTGCAGCGCAACCGTGGCGCCTTTGGCAACGCGCAGTGGTCGTACCCGGCGCGGGCGCGCCACGCGCTGGTGCTCGGTGCCGACCTGCGGCACGACCAGGGCGAGGTGACTTCGCAGGCGGTGACCGACTACATCAACGAGGGGACGCTCTCGCCGCGCGACACGTTCGCCATCGGTGAGGCCGTGACGTGGGCGGTCTACGCGCAGGACACCTTCACCCTCTCAGAGAATCTCAACCTCACCTACGGCGGGCGCTTCGATGCCTGGCGCACCTATGACGGCGCCAGCCAGAAGGCGCAGACGCTGCCGACCGAGATCTACGACGCGCGCACCGCGCGGGCGCTGACCGGCAAGGCGGCCCTCGTCTATCGGCCGCGACTGGGCACGGTGCTGCGGGCCAGTGCCGGCACCGCGTTCCGCAGTCCCTCGGTGTTCGACCTCTACCGCGATACCCGACTGGCCTCGGGGGCACTGCTGCTCGGCAACCCCGTGCTCGAACCCGAGCGCATGCGGAGTGTCGAGATCGGCCTGCGCCAGGACGCCGGTCGTCACGCGGCGGTGGACGTGGCCTACTTCGAGAACCGCATCACCGACCTGGTCTTCCGTTCGATTGACGCCACGGATCCCACCGGGCTCACCTCGCGCAACTTCAACGCCGGCCGTGCCCGCACCCGTGGCGTGGAGATGGCACTGACCCTGCGCGCTGGCAGCTGGCTGCTGGTCCGCCCCACCTACACCTACACCGACCCGACCATCGTTGGGAATGCCGGCTCGCCTGACACTGTTGGCAAGCAGATTCCGTTCGTGCCGCGCCACGTCGCGGCGGGCACCGCCACCGCGACCTGGCGCCAGCTCGCCCTCACCGGGACCGTGCGCTCGCAGGCCGCCGTGTTCGCCACCGGCAACAACGCCGACACCACCAAGGGCGTGCCCGGCGCCTATGACGAGTTCGTCGAGGCCGACCTGTCGGCCAACTACCAGCTGCAGCGGCGCGTGACGCTGAGTGTCTCGGTCGAGAACCTGTTCGACCGCCAGTATTACCTCTTCTTCCGAAACCCGGGGCGCGTCATCAACGCTGGCCTGCGGCTGCGCTACTGAGCCGCAAAGCATGACCACACTGGATACGATTCGCGAACTCCTGCACCAGGTCGCCGGGGTGCTGGTCTGGCCGGTCATCGCCGGCCTGCTCGGGCTGGCGGCGGCGATGCTGGTGGCGCTCGGCAGCTTCGCCCGGGAGGCCTGGGAGCGCTGGCGGGGCACGCATCGCGGGCTGCAGCGCGACTGCGACGCGCTCGACGCCCTGGCCGCCGCGCAATCCCATACCGTCGATGGTCTCGACCTCCGCATCGAGGCACTACTGCAGTCGGCCGAGCGTCAGCGCTGGCGTGGGCTGGGCCGGCTCCGGCTGGCGGTGCGGGTCGGACCGTCGCTCGGGTTGATGGGGACGCTCATTCCCATGGCCGATGCCCTGCAGGGGCTGGCCGATGGCAACCTCCCGGCGCTGGCCAGCAACATGGTGACGGCCTTTGCCGCCACCGTGATGGGGCTGTCCATCAGCGTCGTCGCCTACCTGATCGGGGCCGTCCGCGAGGACTGGGTCCGGGCCGACACCGAGGCGCTGGCCTTCCACGCCGAGCGCCTGTCGCGCGCCGAGACGACCGCGGCGCGGAGGGCGTCGTGAAGTTCGTGCACCGCCGCCGCCTCGCCCATCACGGGCCGCCGCCCGGCGCCGACGAGGACCCGCTGGCCGGCATCGCCAACCTCTTCGATGTCAGCGTCGCCTTCATCGTCGCGCTGCTGATTGCGCTGTTCGCACTCTTCTCGGCGGGGTCGCTGCTCGATCCATCCAGCAATGTCACCATCGTCAAGCAGAGCGACAACGGTGAGATGGAGATCATCACCAAGCAAGGTACCCAGGTGAAGGTGCAGAAGGTGACCGACAAGACGATGAGCGGGCAGGGGGTGCGACTGGGCACGGCCTATCGGCTCGGTGATGGGCAGGTCGTCTACGTGCCCGAGGGCGAGGCGCCCCCGCAATGATCGCTCGCCCCGCGCTGCGCCGTTGGCTGGTCGTGGCCATCGTCGTCTGGGCCGGCATGAGCGGACAGGCGAGGCAGGTAGCGGCGCCGCTGCGCCTGGCCTTCATCTACGGTGGCGGCGAGAGCAACGGCCCCATCGAACTGCTGCGGGCCATCCCGGACGCTGCGTTGACGGTCACGGCGTTCGCACCGGGGACCGGCGGCACCCCCCTGGCCGACGACACCGACCTCACCGCCTTCGACGTCGTCTTCATCGATGGCCAGATGGACGGACTGGCCCGACATGCCGCCCAGATCGCGGCTGCGAGCGCTCGCAGCCGTGTGGTGATGGTCGGCCCAACGGCGGGGCTCGCGAGCAATGTGGCGCTCGACCTGCACCCGTGGCTTGCCCAGTACTGGGCCAACCAGTCGCAGGACAACTATGCGAGCCTGGCCCGCTACCTGGCCACCCGTGTGGCGGCACGCCCACAGGCGGGACCGGCAGCACCAGCGCCGGTGGTGTATCCGGCCCAGGGCTTCTATCACCCTGATGCGTCGGCGCTGTTCGACTCACTCGAGGCCTACCTTGACTGGTACCGCGGCAGATCCAAGACCGCCAACCAGCACCAGTACGACCCGCAGCGGCTGACGCTCGGCCTCTTCTTTCACGTGACCACCTATCAGCAGAAGCAGCAGGTCCACGCCGATGCCCTGGTTCGTGCCATCGAGCGTCGCGGTCACAACGCCGTGGCGATGACCTTCCGGTCGAACCCGGTGGTGACGGCGTTCGAGCGCGACGGCCAGTCGGTGGTCGATGCGCTGATCTTCGTTGGCTCCACCTTGTCGCTGCGCGACCGTGAGACCAGCCTCGCCGACGCGGCGCGGCTCGGCGTGCCGGTACTTGGTGCGTTCCATCACTCGAGCATGGACCGTCAGGCCTTCGCCGCCTCGCTCACCGGCCTGCACCCGTCGCTGACCCCGGCGGTGGTCGATGCCGAACGCGAGGGCCGCTTCGAACCGATCGTCATTTCGGGCAAGGGGGCGCCAATCGGCGATCGGTCGTTCATCGAGGTGTTCCCCGAGCAGGTGGAGTGGCGCGTTGATCGCGCGCTGGCGTGGGCCACCCTGCGGCGCCTGCCCAATGCACGGAAGCGCGTGGTGTTCACCTACTGGAGCGAAGGGGGCGGCAAGGCCAATATCGGTGGCGACCCCGACGACTTCCTCGACGTGCACGGTTCACTCGAGACACTGCTGGCCGACCTGCGCGGTCGCGGGTACGACCTGGGCACCGGTCCGCTGCCCGACCGGGAAGCGCTGGCTCGACGGATGGCGCTCAGCGCCTCCAACGTCGGCAACTGGGCGCCCGGCGAACTGGCGGCGCGCGTGGCCTCGGGCGCGATGCGGCTGATTCCCGAGGCGACCTATCGCACCTGGTTCAGCGGACTGCCGGTCGAGCGCCAGCGCGAGATCACCGAGATGTGGGGCCCACCGCCCGGCAACGTGATGGTGCACACCGACGCGGCCGGTCGCCGCTTCCTGGTGATTCCCGTCATCGAATACGGCAACGTGCTGATGGCACCGCATCCCGACTGGGGGCAGCAGCAGAACCCACAGGCCCTGATGGCGGTGAAGGCGCTGCCGCCGCACCACCATTACCTGGCGTTCTTCCTGTGGCTCCGGCACGAATGGAAGGCCAACGCGTGGGTGAGCCTGTTCACCAACACCTCGCTGCAGATGGGGAAGTCTGAGGGTCCCGCCGCCAACGAGCACGTCGCCTTGCTGCTCGGTGCGCTGCCGCACATTCACCCCGAACGGCTGGGGTCGAACGGTTCCCCCGGCAACAAGCGCAAGACGATGGCGCTGACGGTGGGCTGGTACAACCTGGTGGCGGCCTCCGACACGGTGGAGGAGACCTTCGAGCTCCGCGCGCGGCTGGCCCGGTTCGCGGCCCAGGAAGACCCGGAGCTGCGCCGCGATGCCGAGCCGCTGATCCGCAGCGAGGTCGTCCGCACCGGACTCGGTCGCTTGGTCGACGGCGAGGTCGCGACGCTGCCGATCGACGCGCTGGTGACCCAGGTGCGGGCGCGACTCAACGAGATGGATCGCGCCATGGGCCCCTCGGGCAGCAAGATCCTGGGTGAGGCACCCACGGGCAAGGTGCTCGCCGACATGGTGACGGCGATGATCGGCCTCGAGCTGCGGCAGGCGCTGGCGCCGCTGACCGCCGATCCCTTCGTGGCCGCACGCCGCATCGTTGGCGCCATCATCCTCGACGGCCGTGCCCCGCAGGATGCGCTCTTGGCCGAAGTCGGGCAGACGAGTCCGGCCGCCGAGCAGCAGCTGGCGCTGGCGCACGACTACGCCGCGCGACTGCGGACCGCGCCGCGCGAGACCGAGGCGCTGCTGGAAGTGCTCGAGGGCCGCTGGATTGATCCGGGGCCGATGGATGAGCCGATCCGCAAGCCCGACGCGCTGCCGCCCGGGCGTTCGATCTACAACTTCGATCAGGCCGCCATCCCGACGCCGGAAGCCGAGGCGATTGGCCGCCGCCAGGCCGAGGCGCTGATTGCCGCCCATCGCGAGAAGAACGGCGGCGTCTATCCAACCAAGCTGGCGTTCGTGATTTTCTCGAGCGCGATCGCGCGCAACCACGGCGTGGTCGAAGCCCAGGCGCTGCATCTGCTCGGTGCGCGCCCGGTGCGCAACGTGCGCGGCGCGGTGACCGGCGTCGAGCTGATCTCGCGCGAAGAGCTGGGGCGCCCTCGGGTCGACGTGCTGCTGACAACCAGCGGCACCTACCGCGATCACTACCAGGACAAGGTGGACCTGATCGCCGAGGCCGCCAGACTGGCGGCGGCCAGTCCGGAACCCGACAATCCGGTGGCCGCTTCGACCCGGGCCACCGCGGCGGCCCTGCAGGCACAGGGGGAAACCCCTGAACGGGCTGAAGCCCTCGCACGGGCCCGCGTGTTCTCCCCGGCGCCGGGGTCGTACTCACCCAACATCCAGTTTCTCGCCAAGGCGGGTGATCAGCGCGGCGATGAAGCGCGGATGGCCGAGCTCTACACCAGCCGACTCAGCCATGCCTATGGCGCCGGGCTCTACGGCGAGGCCGGCCGCGCCACCTTCGAGCAGCAGGTCGGCCGCATCGACGCGGCCACCCTGCAACGCGACAGCAATGTCAACGGCATGCTCGACCATCCGATGTCGGCCGGCTTCCTCGGCGGACTCAACCTGGCGGCCCGCGCGGTCACCGGCCGCGATGTCGACCTGTATGTCAGCAACCTCCGCGACATGGAGAACCCGGTAATCGAGCCGGCTGCCCGCGCCATCCAGAACGAGCTGCGCACGCGCTACTTCAACAAGGCCTGGCTCAAGGACCAGCAGGCGCACGGCTACGACGGCGCCCGCACCATGATGTTCCTGACCGACCACCTCGACCTCTGGGACGCCACGGCGTCTGACACGGTGGCGAGCGACGACTGGGCCGAAGTGAAACAGGTCTACGTCGATGACACGCTTGGCCTCGACATTGACGCCTTCTTCGAACGCCACAATCCGCACGCGCAACAGGCGCTGCTGGCCAACCTGCTGGGCGCCGCCGACCGCGGCTACTGGCAGGCCAGCGCCGCAGACCTGTCACAGGTGGCCACGCGCTTGGCCACCAGCATGGCCGCCCACGGGGCGGTGTGCCAGGCGAGCGTCTGCCGCAACTCGGCACTGACCGCACTCGTTGGCGAGGCGCTGGCGGGCGTCGCCAACGGTGCAGAGCTGCTGGCCGGCTACGAGTCGGCGATTGCCCGCGCGACCACGCCGGCGCCCGGGGTGGCGCCACGGTCATCCATCACGTCGGCGGCCGGTTCGGCACCCGGTGCCCCTGGCGCGAACGGGTTGCCGGCAGCCCCTGCCATGGCCGCGACCGCTCCGCCAACGATTGCCGGTCGGGTGATGGAAGAGACAATCATCGCGACGCTCGTTACGGGCTCGCCACCCGACGCCGCCTCGGCCGCGCGCTGGGCGGCATTGTCGGGCCTCGCTCTCGCCCTGTTGGCTACCGGCTGGTTTCGTCGCGCCGATTGAAGCGGACACGCGCCAAGCCGGTATGCTGGGAGACATGAACAGGCTCCTCCCATGTTCTGCGGCGAGGGGCGAAATTCGGACGAAACACGGCGTCAGCGTCTGGTAACGCCGATTCTGTCACTTCAGACCCCGCTAATGCTCCTATCAGCCCCCGCCGCACTTCACCGGCGTGGTCGGTTCGGTGAAGATGGCCGTGCCGCCGCGGAAGCCGCGGATCGCTTCCCACGTCGAGGACACCGTCTCGTACGAGTAGTTGCTGACGACACCGGTGCCCGGCTTCCCGACCGATTCGGCCAGTCCTGGAATTCTGTTCCACTGCAGTTGAATGCCGGCGGCGATCACGAGGAAGTCGTAACTGATGGGACCCGTCACCGCCGTCTGGACGACGCGGCGGTCAGGATCGATGGCGGTGGCCGCCTCCTGAATCCACGTCACCCCGTCGGGGATGAAGTCGGCCTCGTCTCGAGCCGAGTCCTCCTTCGGGAAGATCCCGCCGCCCACGAGGGTCCACAGCGGCTGGTAGTAGTGCGTGGCGGATGGTTCGACGACGGCGATGGAGCCGCCGTCCACGTGAGCGGCGAGCTGCGGCGCCACGGTCAGTCCGCCGGTGCCGCCGCCGATGACCAGGATCTCGTAGTGGCTGTTCACTGGACCGCTCCTTGTCAACTGCTGGACGACGACCGGGCCAACTGCGGCTCACCCAACCGTTGGCCGAAACGCTCCGCGAACGTGATGAGGAAGCCGAGCGCGCGCTGCACGTCGGGCTGGCCGAGCGCCTTCAGCAGGCCCATCGCACCGATCGCGGCTGGCGGTGCCGAGGCGGTATCGACCAGGGCCCGGCCGAGCTCACCGATCGTGCGCAGCGCCGCCGGATCGAGAACGCCCGACTGCAGCAGGGCCGCGAGCCCCCGCACTTTCTCCGGATCCATCGTCGCGCCGAAGCGCAAGGCGGCGCCCGCCCCGTTGAGCAGCCCCCGTTCGACATCGATGCCGCTATCGAGCGCCGTCTTCATGATCTCGTCGAACGAGTCACCGGCCACGGCCACCATCGCCGGTGCCTGGTGAGCCAGGACCACCAGAGGCCGCAAGGCATCGATGACGTCGCTCATCGACTGCATCCGGTCATTCAGCGCCTGTAGCGAGGCGGCGACGGTCGGCTCACCGCCGGGGGCCTGGGCCGCACGGCCCGTCGTGACATCTAGATTCGCCATGGCATCCCTCACGCGCTGGTGCCGACCTTCAGGTCGGGTTGATGGTAGTTCGCGAACAGGTCGTTCACCTCGACCGCCTGCAACCCGTGGCGTTCGAGCAGTGAGACGACTGCCGCCGCGCGCGCGCCGCTGTTGCACTGCACGAGGAGCGGTGTGTCACGAGGCAGGGTGTCGAGGTGGAGCGGCACGCGGGTGTGGGCCACGTGGATGGCGTCCGGCACGTGCCCCGCCTCGAACTCGACACCGCCACGGACGTCGAGCACGCGACCCTGACCGCTGGCGCGGCGCGCCTCCATCTGGCCCATGTCGATGACCTCGGTGCGACTGAGCGACCCGCCGCCGCGCTCGAACGCAGCGAGCATGTCGGGGGTGAGGTAGCCGGCGATCCGGTCGAGCCCGACGCGAATCAGCGCGCGCACGGCCTCGTCGAGGCGGCTCTGGTCCACGAGCAAGTAGATCGGCGTGTCCTCGTTGACGTACGACCCGGCAATCGAGCAGAACTGGTAGTCGAGCTCGGCCAGGATCGAACCGGTGAGATGCCCGCCGAAGTAGGCCTGCCGTTGGCGGGTGTCGAGCACGACGACATCGCTCCGGTGCTGAAGGCCGGCGACGGCGGCCGGCTCGACGCGCGGAGGCGCTGGCAGCACCGGCAGCAGCGCCGGTCCGCGCCGGTTGTCGCGTTTCATGCGCGCGAAGTAGAGGGGCGGCTCGGGCTGGCCGGCGAGGATGAAGTCCACGAACGTCTGCTCGTCGGAGGCGGCCTGGATGGACCGGTTGGTGCGCAGCTCGTAGCCGACCGTCGACGTGGGAACGTCGCCGAGCGACTTCCCGCAAGCACTGCCCGCCCCGTGCGCCGGCCAGACCTGCAGGAACTCCGGCAGCGGCCGGAACTCGTGCTGGATGGATCCGTATTGCGCGCGCGCCGGATCGACCGGCGCGCAAACAGGCGCGCCTCCAGGGCCGCGTCGTCCAGGTCATCGGGCAGCGGCCACGTCGCGCCAGCGGCCGCGGCGCGGGCCAGATACGCCGACACCGTGCCCAACCCCACGGCGCACGCCTGGGCCAGGGCCCGGTGGCTGAGGCCGGCCTCGTATTTCAAACGCAGCAGTTCGCGGAGTCGTCTCATCAGTAGCCGTGTGGCTGCCATCCTGGGGGTCCCTCCTTAGGGGAAACCTCTCAGGATCGCGCACAACGCCCGATGAGTGTTCAGCTGGCCCGGAATTGCTGTTCACG
>Ga0209591_10004968_pt1 | contig 14933 bp, 15 predicted proteins | sample MAT01_FD_187207 | JGI IMG/M metagenome (GOLD analysis project Ga0209591, IMG submission 187207) | Freshwater microbial communities from Lake Fryxell liftoff mats and glacier meltwater in Antarctica - MAT-01 (SPAdes) (version 2) | ecosystem: Environmental > Aquatic > Freshwater > Ice > Liftoff... | reverse complement strand
AATGACCTCGTCGAGTTCCGCGTCGGTGAGCGCATCGACAGCGGTGCGGGTCGTGAGCGGCTCGCCGGGCTTTGCCGGATGCGGCGCGGTTTTGGCGGCGGGCTTGGGCTCAGTTTTGGCGGGCGGCGCGGGTGGTTTTTCCGGCGTGGTCGGGGCCTCGGGTGGTTTCGCCGGCGGCGCAGGTTTTTCGGGAGTTGCGGGCGCGTCGGGTTGGTTCTCCGGTGCCGCCGCGGGCTCGGGTGCCTGGGCTCGGAGGAATGGGGCGGAGGTGAAGAGCAGCGCGGCCAGCACGGGTGCCACAGGGAGTTTCATAAAGTGCGGCGAGGCTAGGCGGACAGTCCTTTGACTGCAATATCGCGGCGAAACTGCCGCCCCTCGAAGGCAATCCCTTCGACTGCGGCGTAGGCTTTTTCCCGCGCCGTCGCGAGGTCACCGGCCATCGCGGTGACGCCGAGCACTCGCCCGCCGGCGGTCACGATTTCCCCGCTGTCGCGTTTTGTGCCGGCGTGGAAAACGGTGATGTCATCGGCCATGCGGTCAAGGCCGGTGATCGGTTTCCCGCTGGTGTAGGTGCCGGGATAGCCGCCGGAGGCGAGGATGACGCAGACGGCCGATTCCGGTTTCCATCGGGCCTGCACCTGCGCGAGTCGGCCGTCGATGGTCGCTTCGAGCAGATCGACGAGATCGCTTTCGAGCCGGGTGAGGAGCACCTGGGTTTCGGGATCGCCGAAGCGGCAGTTGAATTCGAGAACCTTCGGCCCGTCGGCGGTGATCATCAGGCCGGGGAAAAGCATGCCCCGATAGTCGAGTCCGTCGCGGGCGAGGCCGGCGAGGAAGGGCGCGAGCACCTCGCGATGGATGCGCTGCTCCATCACCGGAGTGACGAGTTTCGACGCGGGGCTGAATGTGCCCATGCCGCCGGTGTTCAAGCCCTGATCTCCGTCAAGCGCCCGTTTGTGATCCTGCGCGCTGGGGAAAAGGAGGTATTTTTCCCCATCGACGAGCGCGTGGATGGAGCACTCCTCCCCCGTGAGAAATTCCTCGATGACCACGCGGCTGCCGGCATCTCCGAATTTTCGGGCGTCCATGATCTCGTGGATGGCGAGCGCCGCTTCCCACGAATTCTGCGCGATGACGACGCCTTTGCCGAGCGCGAGGCCGTCCGCTTTGACGACGAGCGGATAGCTCATGCCGCGGCAGAATTTCTGCGCCTCGACGCTGTCTGAAAAGCTGCCCGAGCGCGCGGTCGGGAGGCCGTGGCGCTGCATGAATTCCTTGGCGAAAACTTTCGATGACTCGAGGCGTGCGGCGCGCTGCGTGGGGCCGAAGATGCGCAGGTCGTGGGCTTGGAAAAAATCGACGATGCCGGCGGCGAGGGCGTCATCCGGGCCGACGATCGTGAGGTCGATGCGCTGGTCTTTGGCGAACTGCATCAGTGCCTCCTGCTCAGTGACTTTGAGTGGGACGCAGCTGGCGTGGGCCGCGATGCCGGCATTGCCAGGGGCGCAAAAGACCTCGGTGACGCGGGGCGATTGGCGCAGCTTCCAGACGAGCGCGTGTTCGCGCCCGCCGCTGCCGAGGACGAGGATTTTCATGGGCGAAGGGCGGGGACGTTAGGAAAGCCGCGGGCGGGAGGCAATGGGGACGTTGGGTTTTGCGCGGGAGCGAAAAAACGGCAGGCATTCTGAGAGACTGCCCAAAAAAGTCCGTCATCCTGAGCGGAGCGCCGCTTTGGGCGCGGAGTCAAAAGACCCCGACGGTCCGTTTCAGCGCTCTGCGTCAATGAACCGCCGGGGTCCTTCGACTCCGCTGCGCCCGCCTTTCCACCTCCGCTCCGCTCAGGAGGACACGCGAGGTGAGGTTGACCGTCACTGAGCGCGGCCTTTGGAGGCTTCGCGGCAAAGGCGGAGCGAAGAGCCGAGTCCGCGAGACAGCGCGTGGGCGAAAGTGGGTTCAATCGCTGACTCTAAGATGGCGTCTAAAAAGTCGATGCCAGCGATGTTCTTCCTCTTCCTCTTCCTCTTCCGCTTAGTCTTCCTCTTCCTCTTCCTCTTCCCCTTCCGCTTCCGCTTAATCTTCCTCCGACATCGGAGAATGAGGAAGATTAAGCGGAAGAGGAAGGGGAAGCGGAAGAGGAAGAGACAGGCGAAACCCGACTATTTAGACGCCCTCCAAATGGGCGGAGGCGGCGGGAGTGATAAAGCACCATCCCTCCCGCCGCCTCCGCCCCCGTTGCTTTCAGCGATTCTTCACTGCGTTTCGCCCCCGCCTTCGCCCGCGGCGAAACTCCGTTCAGAATGACGGCGGGTTCCTGGTGCGCGGTCGCGAGGGGCGGCACGCTGCGGGAAATCGTGATTGGCGAAATGATTCAGCGCGTCGGTGGTGTGGCCGTCTTTTTCCCAGCGGAGAAAGTTTGTCACCGCAGCGGTCACGAACTGCTTTGCCCCGGCGACGGCGTCGCGGAGCGCGAGGCCTTTGCCCAGGCCAGCGGCGATGGCGGCGGAGTAGGTGCAACCGGTGCCGTGGGTGGAAACGCCGGGGACGAACGGGGCGCTGTATTCCGCGACCTCGCCGTTCGCAAATAGCAGGTCGGTGGCGGTGCGGCCGCGCAGGTGGCCGCCTTTAATGAGAAACGCGACGCCGAAACGCCCGGTGAGTTCCGCGCCGGCGCGCCGCATTTCCCCGATGCTGGCAATCCGACGGCCGAGGAGGGCGGCGGTTTCGTCGAGATTGGGCGTAACGAGTGTGGCGAGCGGGAAAAGGCGCTCGCGGTAGAGGGTGATCGCGTCTGCTCGCAGCAGTGGATCGCCGCTGGAGGCGACCATGACAGGATCGACGACGAGAGGAATCGTGAGCTTTGAGCTGTGACCTTTGAATGCTTCGAGCGCAGCGACGACGGCGGCGATGATTTCGCGCGAGTAGAGCATGCCGGTTTTCATCGCGGCGATGGGGAAGGCGTCGAAGAGCAGGCGGATCTGCCCGGCGACGATGCGCGGCTCGATGGGCTGGATGGCGCTGACTTTTCCAGGCACCTCGGCCACGACGCAGGTGATGGCGGTAACGCCATAGACGCCGAGGGCACTCATCGTCTTGAGATCCGCCTGGGCACCGGCGCCGGCGCTGTTGTCGGAGCCGGCGATGGTGAGGACAACGGGAGGGGAGGACATATAAAATTTAGGGATTTAGGATTTAGGAAGTAAGAGACGGAAGCCTTTCGATCCTCGGGCTCCATCAAAAATCAGAAACTAGAAATCAGAAATTCAAATGTCCGCATTTACCGAACTCGCCGGCTTGCATGTGACGGTCGATCGTGTGGAGCACATGCCGCATCTGGATGCGCCGGAGGAGCGTCCTCATCCGTTCGTGTACTTCCTGACGATCCACAATGATTCGGCGGTGACGGTGACGATCAAAGGGCGGAAATGGGTGGTGACGGACGAGGACGGGCAGAGTGTGGTGGTCGAGGGCGACGGCGTGGTCGGCCAGTTTCCATGCCTCGAATCGGGCGAGCAATTCTCTTACAACAGCTACCACACGATCGGCGCGGACAGTGCGGCGGAGGGGGCGCTCTTCGGTGTGACGGGGACGGGCGATTTCGTTTTCACGCGGATTCCGCGTTTTGAAATGCGCGCGCCGCTGGGGTGAGGAAGGCGAAACGCAGCACGCCAAACTTAGGGAAGGATCGCATGTCCCAAAGACTTGGACCGAAACTGAAAACAGGCGTGTCATCCTGAGCGGAGGCGGAAAGGCGGGCGCAGCGCAGTCGAAGGATCCCGCGCATCCACGGGCCGTATCGCACAGAATCGCCGGGGTCCTTCGACTGCGTTCCGTCCCGCCTTCGCCCACGACGGAACTCCGCTCAGGATGACACCGTTCTGAAGTTTCGGCACACAAGCTTGCACCCGGGATGCCGGCATGATTTTCCGCTGACACTTTTTTGACAAACTCCGCACGCCGCTTTGACACACCGCAGGCTCTCCCGCGTTAGCGTGGAGGCATGAAGAAACTCCATCTCCTCCTCCTGCTGGCCGGGGTCTTTGCCCGCCAGGCCGCGGCGTCTCCCGCCGCCGATCTCACCCTGCGCGTCGCGCCGGAGCGCGACCTCATTTACAATCGCGGCCCGCGCGAAGTCATCGTGCAGATCGAGCTCGACGCCCGACGCCCGGAGCGCATCCGCCGGACGCCGATCAACCTCGCCGTGGTGCTGGATCGCAGCGGCTCGATGCAGGGCGCGAAGATCGAGAAGGCACGGCAGGCCGCATGCGTGGCGCTCGATCATCTCGCGGACGACGATTACTTTTCGCTCGTCACTTTCGACAATGAAACCGACGTGCTGATCGCGCCCGAGCGAGTCGGCGGCGAGCGGCACCGCGACGAATTGAAGGCGCGCATGGACCGCATCCGTCCCGGCGGCGGCACGGCGATCCATGCGGGCGTGACGCTCGGCGCGAAGCAGGTGCGGCGGTATTTGGAAAAGGAATTCGTCAACCGCGTGGTGCTGCTTTCCGACGGGATCGCCAATGTCGGCCCGAGCCGGACCAGCGACCTCTCGGCGCTCGGTCGCGAGGTTCGGCGCGACGGCCTCTCCGTCACCACCGTGGGCCTCGGCGACGACTACAATGAAGACCTGATGACCGCCCTCGCCGAAGCCAGCAACGCGAATTATTACTACGTCCGCGATGCGGAAAAACTGCCGGGCATTTTCGCGGAGGAACTCGGCGCCGCGCGTTCGCTGGTCGCCCGCGGCGTCACTCTCCGCATCACCGTGCCGGCGGGCGTGCGGCTGAAGGAAATCATCGGCCGCCCGGAGATCGAGTGCCGGGGCCGGTCGGCGGACATCACGCTGCCGGAGTATTTCGGCGGAGACAAACGCCGCTTCCTCGCGCGCTGCGTGGTGGAGGAGAAAGCCAGCGCGCCCCTCGCCGTGGCGCTGGTGGATTTGAAATACGAGCCCACGGGCGGCGGCTCGGCCGAGCCGCAGCAGCAGGCGGCGAATGTGACCTTCACCGACGAGGAGAAAAAAGCGGACGCGAGCCAGCGCATGGATGTCGCGCGCGAAGTTTCCATCGCGGAAAACCGCCTCGCCAAAGAACGTGCCGTGAAGCTTGCGGACGAGGGGAAAGGCCAGGCCGCGGCCGGCGTGCTCCGAGAGCAGGCGCTCCGCAACTCGGCGGCTCCGGCCGCCGCGCAGGTGCCGGGGCTGGCGCTCGAAAACGGGAAGCTGGAGGAGGCCGCGCAGGAGGTCGAATCACGAGGCAGTCTGGGCAAGGGCAGCCGGAAGCAGATGCAGTATGAAAACTGGCAGGACAAATATCAGAAGCGGTGAGGCGGAAGTTGAGAGTTGAGGGTTGAGAGTTGAGAGTCGCGGCAAGCATGCGCGCAACTCCGGCCAAACGTCCGCGCTTTGTCCCCAAAATTCCTCAGCCCTCGGTGACCCGTCACCGCGAATTTGACGCGGCTCTCAACGAACAACTTTCAACTCTCAACTTTCTGAAGAAAAGCATCTGGATCTTCCTCCTCGCCGTCCTGCTCCCCAGCGTGGTGCTCGGCTGGCTGGCGCTGCGGAGTGCGGAGGAGCAGCAGATCATCCTGGAGAAACGGACGGCGGAACTCTACCAGACGGAAACGGAGAACGCGGCGGCTGCCGCCCGCGCGCTGATCGACGGGGAGCGGCGCGCCTTCAACGACGCCGTGCGGCGGCTGCTCGCCGGCGGGAACGCGCAAAAGCTCGCGAATAGCTTCACTTCTGAGCTGGCGAAGGAATGGCCGCGCAAGGCGATCGGCTTTGCCCTCGGCAAGGAAGGCCAGCTCTGCTCGCCGTCACCGCAGCGCGCGGCGGGCGATGCGGAGCTGGGAAAATTCCTCCTCGGCAATGGCGGCTGGCTCGCGGGTTCGACCCCGGCGACGGTCTATTGGGTTTCCGGCGAGGAGCTGAACCGGCCCGAGCAACTGCGCAAAGGCCGGAGCAATTATGACAGCCAGAATCTCGTCAACACGCTCGGCGGCAAAAGTGGGACCTCTGCGGCCAACAGCCCGGCTGAGGAAGGGAAGCGAACGCCATCGCAGCAGCCGCTCGCTCCCGCGCAACCTCCGCCGCAAATGGAACAGTCCGCACCAGCCGCGGCGGCCGCGCCAAAGCCGGGAAACATGGAAGCGCGAAAGAAATCCGAGGGACTCGCGCAACGGGCTTCCCCGGGAGCCCAGCGACCGCCGATGGAGAATCCGCCGGCCAAGGACGAGGCGAAGGGCAACGACCAGTCCCAGGTCTTCAACGACCCCTTCAATGAGCAGCAGCAAGCCGCGCAGGTGGACAAGCTCGCCAGCGCCAGGCAGGAAGCGATGGCCCGCAATGTCGCGCCTCAGCAGGCCTTCACGAATAGCGGCGTGGTCCTTTCCCAGCTCATCCCGGCGACCGCGGACTTCAAAGCGCTCACCTCCGACGCCAACGAAGGCGTCATCACCCGCTTCGTCCAGGATCAGCTCGAGATTATCTTCTGGCTCCGGCCCGCGCAGACGCCCGACATGATTTTCGGCTGCCTCATCGAGTCCGACAATCTGCGCGATCTCTGGCCGGCCGCGCTTCCCCCGCCGGACAACGGCTCGCGCGAGAGCTCCTCCCGCACGCCCAAACCCGAGTTCGTCCTCGCGCTGCTGGACGACAAGGCGCGGCCCATCGCCACCCAACCGCCGGGCGAGACGGGGCGCGACTGGAAGCGCCCCTTCGTCGCGTCCGAGATCGGTGAGGCGCTGCCGCACTGGGAGGCGGCGTTGTATTTGCAAAGGCCCGAGCAGGTCCGCGAAACCGCGCAGGCCTTGCGCCGGACGCTCACGCTCCTCATCGCCACCGCGCTCGGGGCCATCGCCTGCGGGGGCTGGCTGGTGGTCGCCGATGCGCGCCGCCAGCTCGCGCTCGCGCAGCAGAAGACGGATTTCGTTTCCAACGTCTCGCACGAACTCAAGACCCCGCTGACCTCGATCCGCATGTTTGCCGAGCTGATGCAAAACGGGAACGGCGCATCGGCGGAAAAACATCCGCAATATCTCCGCATCATCATGGTCGAGGCCGAACGGCTGACGCGCTTAATCAACAACGTGCTCGATTTCGCGGGATTGGAGCGGAAGCAAAAGCTCTTCGACAAAAAGCCGCTCGATCTTCACGCGGCCATCGTGCGCACCTGGGAAGGCCACGAACTGCATTTGCAGGAGAGCGGCTTCACCACGCGCTGGCAGGCCGCGCCGCCGCCGTATCCCGTCGTGGGCGATGAGGACGCGCTCGCGCAAATCCTCGTCAACCTGCTTTCCAACGCGGAGAAATACGCAGGTGCGCAGAAGGACGTGGAACTGCACACCTACCTTGAGGGTGCGCACGTCTGCGTGAGCGTGCTCGACCGCGGCGGCGGCGTGCACAACGGCGAGGAGCGGAAAATTTTCGCCGCCTTCTATCGCGCGCACGATTCACTCTCCAGCGGCATCCAGGGCAGCGGCCTGGGCCTGACCCTCGCGCAACGTCTCGCGCACGAGCATGGCGGTGAGATCACCTATCAGCCCCGCGAAGGCGGCGGGAGCAATTTCACGCTGCGACTGCCTTTGGCCAAGCCAGCCGCTTTCTCAGACGGCGACCGCAGACGCGCAGAGGAGCAAAATTGACCTCAGATAAAGGACGCGGATGGGGATGCTGGAAAACAGCGCTATCCGCGTCTCCGCCCTGCGGTCCGATCGAAGCCTTCATCTTTCCCGCCACCACACGCCTTCTGATCGCTCGTCTCCCATGACGATGAAGACTTCCGGTCCACCCTCAAAGCGCGGGCCGCGGAGGCTAGGAGGCTGCGCCGTTGAGCATTGCACCGAGTTCCACGAGACCGACGGGCTTTTGCAGGTAGCCGATGGCACCGGTGCCGGTGAGAAAGGGGTGGTCGCCTTCCACTTTCCCCGAGACAAAGATGACCTTCACGCCGGGCGTCCGGCTGAGGAGGGCGTGGCAGACGGTGAGCCCGTTGCAGCGCGGCATGAGGATGTCGAGCAGCACGGCGTCCGGCGCGTGGCGGGCAAAGCTCTGGATGACTGCGAGCCCGCCGCCGGAGACGGTATCGACGACTTCGTGGCCGCAGGCGATCACGCAGTCCGTGAGCACGGCGGCGAGATCGCGATCGTCGTCGGCAACAAGGACACGCATGATTCGGGGGGGCGGCTAGGCGGCGAGGAGGAGCTTCCTCACCTGGATGAAGGCGACCATTTCGAGGAGATCGTCCATGTGGTAGGGCTTGGTCAGGATGGTGCCGTTCACGCTCTCGATGAATTCGTTGACCTTCTGGTTGTTGCGATGGCCGGTCATGAAGACGAAGCGCTCGCACAAATGCGGCCGCATGCGCTCGACGGCGCGAAAGAACATGTCGCCGGGAAGCGTGGGCATCATCATGTCGCAGAGGATGACCTCGAAATCGCCCGCGAGCACTTTGTGCACGCCTTCCACGCCGTTGATCACGGTCACCACCTCGAAGCCGCTCTCGCGCAGAAATTCGCCGATGATTTCGCCAAATGCCGGGTCGTCATCGAGGAGGAGGATCTTTTTGCTCGCCGCCTCCGCAGCGTCGGCCGGCTCGTGCATGCGAATGGTCGCGGGCAGTGAATCCGCGGGCAGGTCGGTGGCGGGGGGCGCGGTGAAATCGACGGTGGAGATATTCGCGGGCTGGCTCATAAAATGGCAGTGGTTGGCTTTTGATCTAAGCAGCCAGTGTGCCGGGAGCCGCCCGCTCTTCCGTCCTCCTTTGGTTGGAGAGTTGGTCGTTGAGAAAGTTGATGGCCGGTCTCAACCCTCGACTTTCACCCTCTGCCTCCTCACGTCCCCGGCGCTTCCGGCGAAGTCAGTGTGGGCAGCATCCCCTCCTCCTCCGCCAGCACCGGCAGCAGCCGCGTTCCGCCGAGGCCGGGATTCGGCAGAAAGATCGTCAGCACCGCGGCGATGAGCATGAAAACGCCACCCGCCATCACCGCCTGGATGAGGTTTCCCCCGAGGAAGTTTTTCACCAGCGGCCCAAAGGTCAACGCCGAGAGGATCTGCGGCAGGACGATGAAAAAATTGAAGACGCCCATGTAAACGCCCACGCGCGCCGGCGGCAGCGCACCGGCCAGCAGCGCATACGGCATCGAGAGGATGGACGCCCACGCAATTCCCCCCAGCCCCATCGCCACGAGCAGCAGCGCTTTCTGCTCCTCCCCGTGAATGAAGCCCACGCTGAGCAGGCCCACGGCACCGCACACCAGGCACACCGCGTGGATGAAACGCCGGTCCGCTGACCGCGCCAGCGCCATCAGCGCAAACGCCGCCACACAGGTCACCGCATCCTTCACCGCGTAGCACACCCCTGCCCAATCCGTGCCCGCCTTGAAGAGCGGCAAATCCTTGTCCATCGCGCCAAAGATCGCCGGCACCGCGTTGGAAAAATGAATCCACATGCAGAACAGCCCCAGCCAGGTGAAAAACTGCACCAGCGCCAGATGCTTCATCATCGTCGGCATGTCCCCCAGCGCGTCGCGGATTTCCCGCACCAGGTGCGCCACGCCTGGCCGCTCCGCCATTTCACGGCGAAACTCCGCCACATTTTCCGGCGGATATTCCTCCGCCGTGCAGACCGTCCACAGCACCGCCCCGAGGAACGCCGCCGCGCCGATGTAAAACGACATCCGCACATTCAGCGGGATCGCATTCCCCTCGCCCGTCGCGCTATCCACGCCGAACCAGTTCTTCAGCATCCACGGCATCATCGAAGCGGCCACCGCGCCGACCCCAATGAAGACGCTCTGCATCGCGAACCCCGTCGTCCGCTGCTCCTCCGGCAGCTTGTCCGCCACGAACGCGCGAAACGGCGCCATCGAGACATTGATCGAAGCATCCAGAATCCACAGCAGCCCCGCCGCCATCCACAGCGCGCTCGACTGAGGCATCGCCAAAAGCGCCAGCGAACTCAGGATCGCCCCCACCAGGAAATACGGACGCCGCCGCCCCAGCCGGCCCCACGTCCGGTCGCTCATCGCCCCCACGATCGGCTGCACCAGCAGCCCCGTCAGCGGCGCCGCCAGCCAGAGCAGTGGGATCTGCTCATCCGACACGCCCAGATACTTGTAAATCGGGCTCATATTCGCCATCTGCAGCCCCCAGCCAAACTGGATGCCGACAAAGCCGAAGCTCATGTTCCAGATCTGCCAGAACGAAAGTCGGGAGCGGTAGGCGGTGTTCATCGGGCGGAGAAAAAGGTGCCGTCAGCTTTCGGCAAAAGCGCCGCGCCCCGCAAGACGCAAACGCGCGCGCCTCACCGCTTCGTCATCTGCCCGACCTGCCGCGCGAGCCCCGCCGGTTTCAGCCCCACCGTGACGACCAGCGGAGGCGCGAAATCGACCGCCTGTCGAAAGCCCGGATCGCCTTTCTCCCACTCATTCTTCAGCAGCCCCCGCCGCGCCTCCGGCGGCACATCCAGATTGAAAATCGCCCCCGTCACCGCATCCACCGCGATCCACACTCCGCCGATGAAAAGGTTCGCGCCGGCGTTGCTGTTGAACCGCTTTTCCAGACGCACCTCGTACGGCTCATAGCCCGCCAGTTCGATCCGCACCCGATGCCAACCCCACCGGCTCACCACCGCCGTCACCGGCGTCACCCCCACATCCCTGCCATTCACCAGCACCCGCGCCCCCGTCGGCTTGCTCTTCACGCGGACCATCTGCGTCGTCCCGCTCGTCAGCGTCGCGCAGCCGGGGTAAAGCACCTGCGCCAGCGGCCACGCCACCGCCATCAGCAGCAGGGGGAGAAAACGCGCGCGCATGACCGGGACGATGCTCTCCCCGCTCTGCTTCGGTCAAGTCCTCCGCGCCTCTGCGTCTCCGCGTTTCAATCCTCCCCCCGCCGCCGCAGCCACCGGCTGACCACCGCCCACAGCACCGGCGGAGCCAGCACGCTCAGCCCCAGTGCCAGTGCGGGATTTTCCTGCCCCGCCGCGCCGATCGCCGCATACACAAACCCCATCGGCACCGAACCGCACAGCAGCGCCAGCGTGAAGGTTCGCGCCCGCATCCGCGTCAACCCCGCCAGGCACGAGACCACCTCCGGCAGCAACGGCAGCCAGCGCGACGCCGCCACCAGCCACGGCCCGCTGCGGCGGAAAAACGTCTCGTGTTTCGCCAGCCGATCCTCGCCCGTCAGCCGAGCCGCCAGCCCCCGCCCAAATCCGCGGCACAGCCAATATCCGAGCAACCCCGACGCCACCGATCCCGCCGCGCTGATCGCCCCGCCAATCCACGGGCCGTAGAGATAGCCCGCCGCCGCCATCACCGCCGTCGCGGGCAGCGGCAGCACAAGGTCCGACATCAGCAGCCCGATGACCGCCAGCCAACCCCACGCGCCCCAGCTCCGAATCCACACCAGCGCCGCATCCCCCGTGAACCAGCGCATGAAAGCCTCGCCCCAAATCGCAAAGGGAAGACCCAGCAGCACCGCGATCGCGAGGGCGGTCCAGACGAGGCGCATGGTTTTAGAGCGTGGAGCGAAACTCAAGGTGTCATCCTGAGCGGAGTTCCGTGCGGGCCGAGGAGGCGGAGGGGAAAAGTGGCGGTTGGTCGTGGGCGAGCAAGGTGGGACGGAACGCAGTCGAAGGACCCCGGCGGTTCTTTGGCATCCTGCGCTTTGTCGGACCGTCGAGATCCTTCCACTGCGCTCCGCCTACCGTTCCGCCTCCGCTCCGCTCAGGATGACTCGCTTTTGAGTTCCGGTTCACCTTCTTGGAGTAGCACCTCAGATTCAAAAAAATCCCCAGCCTGCCTCCGCCCACAGGGAGCGTGATTTTTTTCAAGTCCGGACAATCCTCCCTACCACCCCGCACCCTTCGTCTGCGTCTTCACGCGGACGAGGAACATATTCGCCGTGATATAGAGCGTGCTGCCATCCCCGCCCCAGGCGCAGTTCCCGGTCGGCTGGCCCGTCTGAATCGTGCCCAGATGTTTGCCCGCTGGCGAAATGATCAGCACCCCATTTGGACCCGTCGTCCAGAGGTTGCCCTCGCGGTCCACCTTCAAGCCATCCGGCAGACCAGGCCCCGTATTCCTCAGCGAGGTCATATCAAAGAACACCCGCTGGTTTGCCACCGTCCCATCGGCCGCGAGGTCGTAGGCGTGGATAAACGGCGTTTTCGGATCGCTCACGTTCACGTACAGCGTCTTTTCGTCCGGCGAGAGCGCGATGCCATTCGGATACGTGAGCTTGTCCGTGAGCAGCGTGACCTTTCCCCCCGACAGCCGAAACACCCCGTTGAATGGCAGTTCCTTCAGCGGCGACCTGTTGCCATTCGCGAGCCCATACGGCGGATCGGTGAAAAAAATGTCCCCATTCTTGGCGAGGGCGAGGTCGTTTGGGCTGTTGAAACGCTTCCCCTCGTAGCGATCCGCGAGCGGTGTCTGCGTGCCGTCCTTCTCGATCCGCGCCACCCGCCGCATCCCGTGCTGGCAAAGGAGCAGACGGTTCTCCGGGTCGCGGGCCAGCCCGTTCGAGCCGGGCTCGCGGAAGTCGGGCGTCGCTTCCATGCCGCCGCTCGGCTTGAGAAAGACGCGCGCCCTTTTCTCGCCCGGCTTCCATTCATAGATGATGTTCTCCGGCACGTCCGAAAAGAGCACCGCGCCGTCCTTCCACACCGGCCCCTCGGACCACCTGAAGCCCTCCGCCATTTTCTCCACTTCCGCATCCGGCGGGAGGATCGCGTCGAGCGCGGGATCGAGACGCAGGATTCTCGCAGTGAGCACCGGGGGATCCGCGGCCAGCGCGAACATCGGGAGGAGAAGGAGCGGGAGGAGGCGTTTCATGCCGCGCAGTCTGTGCGGCCTGTCGCGCCGCGGGCAATCCCGAACTTCTGGCCCAGAGCGTCTCATTTCGCGCGCTTTCGGACGGCACCGGGATTGGTGAAGGGCGGCTGCTCAAAGCGCGGCTCGCCAGCCGCGGCCCGGGGGTCGCCGTGATCCGCGAGCACGCGCAGGAGGTGGGCGGAAAGCCCGGCTTTCTGCGCGGCGTGGGCGGGATCGGCAGCGACGTTCGTCACCTGCTCGGGATCTTTCCGCAGATCGTAAAGCTCTTCGCCGGGACGTTTCGCGAAGGCGAAATCGACGTGCGCTTTCCACTGCGGATCGTTCCGGTGCGCGATCAGCCAGGCTTTCGTGGGGCCGGCGTCCATGTCGGGAAAAGCAGCGCCTGTGTCGCTCTCGATCCGCTGCGGATCGGGCGTCGCGGAGTCGGCCGCCTCGCCGGGCGCGCCCATCGGCCAGCGGTCGGGGGCGAAGTTGCGGATGTAAAGGAAGTCACCGGTGCGCAGCGCGCGCAGCGGATACGGGCGGTTTTCCTCCCGCGCGCCGGCCACGTGCCGCTCGCGTCCCGTCACGACCCAGGTTCGCTCCGGGTCCACCTGGCCGCTCTGCGTCGAGATGAGCACAGGCCAGAGGCTGCGCGCATTCATCCCCGCCGGCGCGGCCACGCCCGCGGCTTCGAGGAAGGTCGGCGCGAGATCCATCACGTTGACGAAATCATCCACGACGCGGCCCGCCTTGCCGCCCGGCACACGCGCGATCAGCGCCGCGAGCTGCGGCACGGCGTGCAGGACGGCGCGGGCACAAACGCATTCCGAAAAATCGCGCCTTCCCGGGCCACTCGATCGATGTGCGGCGTCTTCACCACATCATTGATCGAAGGCCGCCCATCCACCGCCGCATACGCGCCCGCGTAGCGCCCCCAGTCATCGGCAAAGACGAAAAGGATGTTCGGCTTCTTCGCGGCATCGGCTGCGCGAGACACGACGGAGAGCAGGATGAGGAGCGAAAGGACGAGGCGGGAAGTCATGGGAGAGCGGCGTTATAGCGGCACCGGGGAGTTATCCACTGCTTTCGTGAACTCGCGGTATCTTCTAGGCGTCCGCCGCCAGCATTTTGTGAAGGCCAGTCGTAACTGCCCGGCTTGATGAAGATATGCGGCTGGTCGCGGCCGGCCGGGAGGACGACGCCGATGCCAGGTGCGGTGGAATGCGGCACCGTCAGGCGATGCCACGCGAGCTGCCGCAGGACGGCGGGTCGCGCGAGGTCGCCAGCGTCGGGCGCGAGGATGCCGGAGGCGTCGCCGAGCATTTCAGCGACTGATGAGCTGCGGGGCGGGTGCTCGGGGTCGCGGGCGAAGGCGGGTTCGTTCAGTGGGATGCCATCCACGAAATAGCGACCATCACGGATGATGCGTCCGCGCGACGGATTCGCAGGCACGAGCAGCGTGCCTGTCTTGCAGAGCACCGCGGCCGGAGGAGATGCCTTTCAAAAGACAGCGCACGGTTTGGACCTCATTGACTGGTCAACGGCCGCGCCGCTGCCGGCGGGTACCAAACGTAGAGCATGAGATAGACGAGGACGCCGGTGACGGAGACGTAGAGCCAGACGGGAAAGGTGATTTTCGCGATGCGGCGATGCTTGTCATACCGGGCTTGGAAAGCGGGGATGACGGTGAGGATGACGAGCGGCAGCGTGAGCGCGGCGAGCGGCACATGAGTCGCGAGGACGAAGTAATAGGCGGCTTTGGGCCAGCCGGGGTGCGTAAACTTCGTGACCATGCCGTCCTTCATGACGTGGTAGGTGACGTAGCTCGCAAGGAACAGGGTGGAAGTGATGAGCGCGCTGAGCATCGCGAGGATGTGCGCCTGCTTCATGTCGTTTTTGATGAAGGCGATGCCTGCGACGATGAACAGTGTGCTCAGGGCGTTGAGGCTGGCATTGAGGAGCGGCAGGTCGGAGACGGTCATGGATCAGTGTGGCGCAAGGCGTTAGTTCTTCCTCTTCCTCTCACTCTTATTCTTCCTCCTGTTCGGAAACATCGGCGAGAGAGTGAGAGGAAGAGGAAGAGGAAGCGGAAGAGAAGGGGTAATGGT